>JAABUP010004777.1_pt1 | contig 21690 bp, 25 predicted proteins | sample 5559201 | NCBI WGS metagenome assembly JAABUP01 (sample SAMN10711887, study PRJNA513373) | rock metagenome | isolation source: Antarctica rocks | place: Antarctica | reverse complement strand
TGCAGGTCAAGGCATTGCTGTCTCGTATGGTCGGTTTGATGTAGAAGGATGGTGCTTGCAACCAGGCAGACTATGCACCTGGAACCTGGCACGCACTGGATTTGATCCAAACAAGCCTGAAGTGACAGTGGAAGTGGACAGCTGCTTGCAATGCTGTGCATATCACCCACAACAACCAGTATGTTCACGCCTGCTTGTCTTTGCAAATGCCATGTTGGTGTCACGCACCGTTGTGAGTAACAGAAGTGTTGGGCACAGCATTTGTCTGTCTGTCTGACAACAAGGGATGCATCATCTCCAGAGCTGGAGTAAAAAGGGTGAGCTCAATTTGCTCATGTCTGCTTGCACGGATTGGGTAGAACATGGCTGTCTAAGAGACATTGCAATGGCAGATGCCTGCAGCTGGCATAGCATCATAAATGCCAATTTTTGTAGCAATCAAATCAGACTCTCACTAGCAAGGACAAAGGCTCCTCATGACTAAACATTGACACGAAGTTCTGCTGAACAGATGTGTAAAGACCAGGATGGCATGCAGGGACTGATAGCTGGCGGTACATACACTGGGGATGTATATGTGTGGGACCTGTCGCAGGAGGGTGACTTTCAGGTCTTCAAGTCTACTCTGAGCGCATCTTCCCATCAGTAAGTCCTGCTGCAGCTGCCTGCAGCACATTCTTCTACAGCTACATGCTGCTGCATGCCTGCCCAGAACCAGGCCAGTCATCACGTTGATCATCATGCTACCTACTTTTCTGGTGAGACTGCAAGGTCTGCTGACAGACACACATGGCACAGACAGACAAAATATCCTGTCTCCATGCAGCCTGATTCCATGATGTGTGACCAAAGCCTGTGTCGCAAAAGGTTTGACGCACGCTGATGCAAAAACCCTTGGCAGAGCTATCAGCTACACCTTGTCTTCATCATCTTGCAGGGGTTGGCGTTCCTCTGCTGCAAAGGCCTGCCCTGATCAAGCAACACCTTGAGCCGGCTGTGCATGCACAGTGCATCAACAAAGCACTCACAAGAAGCAAACTTGTGCATCGAGGTATGTGACTAGCTTTGTCCTGGTCAGCATATCCGCTAAAGGCAGGGATTGTTTTGTGCAGGGAGCCGGTGACGGCTGTGAGCTGGCATAGCAGTAGTGCAGATGACTCATTGCACAACAGTGGTGAAGATGCAGACCTGGTGATCAGCTTGGGCTCAGATGGGAGGCTGCTTGTGTGGCGCTGGCAGACTGCAGAGCTGCTGTATGGGTGATACTTCTTTTTACAGCTTTTTGTCGCATATGTGGCACCAGTGTTCCTGTCACTGTATGTAGTGTGTTCGAGTATGTTGGGCATGAGGTTTCAATGTGATGATGCTACCATCATTTCTCTACGGTCTTTTGGTCACTCTGCAAGCTGCTGCTTTGAAGGTTTTGACTGCTGAGTGAGTGCAGCATTTTGGACAAGGCAATGACTTGCTTAGAAGCCATGCTTTTCTGTCCTGTGCTGGGCTTGCCCAGAATGTTTCTCACCTTTGAAGCAATTTTGCTTTTGCTGATCTCTCTGTCTAGAAGGAGAAGCATTGAATGCCTTGAAAGAGCAGAATAACTTCAAATCTGTAGACCGGTTTGCAACACAGCAAACGTCCCTGACAACTTCATGCATAAATGTGCTGATTTTTGACGACCTCCCACATGTTGAGTGGTATGCATTTACGTATGACCTTTGAGAGTCAGACCTGTGGCAGCCTGCAGGTTTGAGCTGATATGGCAGCCTGCAGGTTTGAGTTGATGTGGCAGCCCGCAGGTTTCAACTGATGTGGCAGCCTGTAGGTTTCAGCTGATGTAGCAGCCTGCAGGTTTGAGCGTGTTGCTGCAATCCGAGGCTGCGTCCGGGCAAGGTTGGCTTGTGCGTTTTACCTCTTAAAGTGCTTTGAAAGATTCTAGACGGTTTTCGTTCAAACGATGATCAGATGCTTTTCAATTTGTCCATGTAATATTCGCATTCCTCCAATTGATACCAAAAAACCAACAGAGTCTCTCTGTTCAACATGATGAACTCATAAACCCTTTGCAACTCTGTCTTGAGTGATCTCGCCTAGGTCGCCACGAACAGGTGGTCTATAGTAAGGGTCAGCTGGGATATCCACAGAAAACATGTTTTCCAAAACAGGCAACTCCTTTGTTGTTGTCTTGTTGACCTTGATGCACGGAAATTCCAGCGGTTGTGCCACGCTTATATTGATATGCATCGGTAATCCAGTTTTGTCTGGCCTGAGTCTTGTCATTCGATCTTCGGGCGACTCGCGATGATGAAGATGCGACTGGTTTCGCAATCCTGCTGTACTGAGCAGAGACGCGTCTGCGACAGCTACAGGTCTCTTGTCATCTTGACTGTCTTTGAATGCGACAGATTGAGAAAGTCTCCCTCCGTGTCTGAATGTCCACGGAAAGCTTGCCACTTTCGTCAGAAACGGGCGCGTTGTTCTAACGCAATCTCTTTTCACAAGGGAAGCGCAAGTGTGCAGCATGGCTGGCCGTAGCTGTCCGCTGTCAAGAACGTACACTATATGACCTGTGGATTCTCACGCAGAGCTGCTCGTTGATCTTGACACACGTAAAGCTAGGTTTGCTGGTTGTCAAGTAGGTATATAATGACTTGTGGAGAGTCACGCAAAGCTGTCGATTCCCTCATCACGGTTCCCTATCTGCTGGTTCGCTACTGCAACACAGACTGCAACACTCGCATGTCAATGCCCACGAAACACACCCTGAACCCAAAGCCGCTTTGCCCCCCCCTGGGGGGAATTCTCGCTCTCCGTTTCGACTATAAAACTTTAGTCACAACCCTTGCTGTGTGTTGCGTTCATGCAGATGTTTGAATGCTTCAGTCTTTCTGTCACTGATGTCCAAGAAGCCTATGAGCATCACTTGCAGACTGTAAGTTGTACTACACATTCCAAGTTTTTCATGCTGGAATGTTCACTGCAACTACCACAAACAGGCAACCACATGAGGCACGCGATCTTTCACTCTACTGTAGTGTAACACTGTAAGCAAACAGGCCAACTCAGCACTTTACAAGCCGCTATTTAACCTGCAACAACACATATAATCAGCAGCCTTAAGGTCAAATCAATGTACACCTTATGAAGAGTCATCTGCAAAAAACTTCTGCAATGGAGGTGGCAGTACAATTGGCTGCAAATGCGTCCATGTAGACATGATCTCGTAAGACGCAGCAAGCCTTTCTTCAAACGGCAAATCAGGAACAATTCCATCAAGTTGCTCCAACAGCCCACAGCCTACTTTAAGCTCCCGTAATCTTTTCAGAGGTCTTTGCAGGTCCTCAGGGATGGAGCTCAACTCCAACATTCTGTCCGTCAATGTTGGACTGCTACACAGGATCTCTGATTGCTTGACACAAGCTTGTTGTGGAGTCAAGTCGTCCCAGTACATGAGCTCATGATTGCGGATGATGATCAGACGGTGCACCTCGCCATCTGTCCAGTCTAGAAGCAAAGGCCATGCATTGTAAGCATAAGCACCTATAGTTGCTATGACACTTTGGCCTTTTTTGCTGCCGCTGTACGTCAGCGCTCCTACTCGACAACAACTGACCTCAGCCTTGCATGTACATGCAGTGTAGATAAGGCACCAGCAATGTGAGACAATACACTACTATACCCATGTTGCACTACATGCACTGTACTGCAAGCATGCAAGCTTGTGTATGACATGTGAAAATTACCTTTGTCACGTCGCCACGCTGCTGACGATACCTCTGCTTCTGGTTATTGGACTGCTTGTGCTCATATGCGACCCTCAGCTGTTTGGCTGCAGAGGGTATGCTCATGCCATATGGGCCAATGCCTCCATCAAGACCACCGTGGTACTCTTGTCCATCATGACCAATAGGATACGGGTTCTGAAGCTCATGAAGATCATACATTTGGAAAGCACCCCTTCCAAAGTTCACGCCAAACTTGATCAGCTCTGCTTGGTGATGCTGTAAGAGGTCAGGAGTTCCATCATTCTCATTTGCATACTTTGAAAAATCAAATGGTTGAGAAGCTGGTGTAGCGCTGCTGACTACAATAGGGTATAACTTATTTCCCACACCCTCAGCAATCTGTAATGAAGCTAACACACTGTCTGCTTGTGTAGAAGCCACCCTGGAGAAGTCTTTTGGAACCATTGCTTTGCTTGACTGTTTCAGCAAAGCCCTGACTGACTCAATGAGCTCTGAACGCCACGCATCGCTATCTGTGCAGACAGAAACAACACTGAATGAGACAAGCCCAGATGCACATAGAGTAAACAAAACCCATGAGTCACAATGAACCTGCTCCAATGAATGGCCCAAGAACAGTCAAAATGTGTATGCACCGCAGTCATGAAGACATGAATGCCACAAAAATGCAGGCAAGCTCAGTATGTCCTGAAATCAACGAACACCCTCAGGCCATAGGTGAGGCTGCAAATTTGCAATACATGTTCTCAACAGCAAGGTCAACTGTCTGACAATGCCTTCTCAATTGCAGACAGGGTGGCCACGCCTCAAGCCACAGACAAAGCAGAGAAGTTGTGCTGATTCTGCTGTGCTGCTGTGTGACAACGCCTTCTACACATGCTGTGAGATGAAGCGAACCCTTAGGCCACAAATGAGGCTGAGAGGCTGCATATGTTTTGGTCCTACACACTATGCAAAATGTTGCAGACCTAACATCAAAAGCAAACCCTCAAGCCACAGAGAAAGCTGAGAGGCTGCAGTGAGTTTTCAAATGCCATGTTGGTTTGCAGCTGAGCATGCACCTAAACCAACGGCAAACCCAAGCCCCTGATCGTGCACAGGGGTGCTGCACCAGGTACACAAAAATTACATCGATGAAATGTGACAGCTCATTAGCCGTCATCAGCTCTGCTTCAGAGAAGCTGCAACGATATGCTCAGCATGTAACATAAAGTGCGCCTGAGCTAATTCGCCTAAGCTAATTCTTGCATTAGCTCAGGCGCACAAGCAAGCCACATGCAAAATGCCCTGTGAAACTATCAAGCACACTGTGCACGCGTGCGTCAAGGTCACCTGTGCTACTAGCTCTAGCTCTTATATCATCGATGTACGCCGTTGGCATATCACAATCCTGGAATATTCAATCTCTAGCGTTCGCAAGCCGAGATTGTGTCTTGATACTTTGCCGCCACAGTGCGGACGCATATAGCGAATAGTCTGAATCAAGGTTGCCCAGAAAAGTCTCAAGCTCTGCTTCAGTTGCAAAGCGAGTCATGCCCAGGATCCTGCACAGACAGAGCAAATACCTTCGGACAATTCTACAAGATGTGTTTCTGCAGGATGTGGTACTTGCTCAGTTGGCATGCACAGATAGAACAGCAATTATAAAATGCAGGACGTCACTTCTTGGGACAAAATCAACATCACTGGCGGGGCAGTCTCGAAGACTGAGGTGCAGGTACAGCATTCTTGTCAAAGTTAGTATGGCTGGGTGGAGCACCACAAGCTTGCAAATACAACCCTCGACGGTCTGCAGAGCATTGCTAACGCAACAGTGAGAGGTACAACAAAATGACTCAGGTGCTACGAGTAACACCAAGTTGCCGCACAGTGCTTGCAGAGAGAGGGTTGTACAAAAGAGATGTCTGCATACCAGGCATATGATTCGTAAAAATGAATCACCTTGCAGTTTGGCCAAGCCTGCCAGCTCTTCCGTCACCAAACCAGGAAGTGGACCACTGTCAAGTCGCTTTGTCCAGGTTGTGAATCTACTAGACCTGCAAACTTGCAGTGTTGCTGGCGATGTGTGTCAGTGAGGAGCTGTAGCAGAAATCAACACGTTGTACCGTCAGATCTCAGCCCCAGCACCAAGCACCACAAGTAAGATAGGAAGTTTTCGACTGACGTCTCGCTATCGAACAAGCAGTGCAGGCCTAACCTGCCACAAACTCAGTCATGTACTCGTGCTGTCGCTCGCCGCAGTGCTCGAGCGTTGCTGAGGATCAGGTTGCTGTCAGGCAGGCTCCTATGTACCCAGACATGGTACCCAGTGATTCAGTGCGGCACAAGCACTGCTTCCCGAGCACCACCTGTTCTCGATCGTGCGAACATGATATGGTGTTTTGTATGCAGTACTTGTGTGTAGGCAACAATAACTCCGGTGATGCACACCTGCGTCAGTCAATCTAGGTGGTTCGCCAGACAAACCATCAATTTTTGTGTCGGTTTCAAACTGACATCAGCCTAGACAGGAGCTACAGTAGAGTAACTCCTCCAAGAGCGAGAAGCCAGCTCCACATGCTCCCAGCCAGAGTTTGAAACTCCTCCTTAGGTTCCCAAGTGTTATGCTCTGGCCCATTGCCCAGCCAACATTCAAGAAACTCATGCTCTGCCTCTTGCAGACGTTGCGCTCCATGATCTAAGCCTCAAACTCGTTCTGACCCTCAGCGAAGATAGGAGGAGGTGGCTTCTCGTCTTACTTACACGCCACCTTGGCTCTGTGCTGTGAGTTTGAAGCTGGTCTGATCAAAACCAAGCTCAGCGTGCTATGCCAAACAACGTAGTCAGACCTTGGCCCTGCTGTTGAGGTCTGCAGCTGCATCAGACCTGCCTGCTTCAGCCTCTGGCAGTTACCAAGCAGCCAATTGGGATCAATCAGCTAAGGGTGACATAAGAGCAGGACAAGCTGCTGCTGCTGCTGCTGCTGCTGCTGCTGCTGCTGGAGAAAGGGTGAAGGCAGTCAGCAGAGATGACGCTCCTGCTGCAAAGCCTAAGCTGACTCAGCAAACCCGACGCAAGCTCATCAGTGGTGAAGCTGCATCTGAAGCCACAGACTCAGCCAATGACAGCAACCCTGCTGGTGCAAAGAAGAAGAGAACTCAGGTCAAGAAGGCTGCCAGGGCACCAAAACCTGGGAGCAGATCCAAAGCAGCAGACTCCACCCTGGTATCAGCAGAACAGAACCCTTCTGCAGCAGAAGAGTCTGAAGCAGAGGATGCAGGGAAGGGAGATCCCAGCAGGCAAGCCAAGAATGCTGCCTTCAAAGGCTCAGGAGCACTGGGCCTCTCCAGAAGGCTCAGCTCCAGGCTGCTCACACCACAGGAGGTCAACATCATGGCTAAGCTGCCGCTGCCGCCTGTGCTAGAGAGGCTAGACAAAGTCCTGTTCCCTCCTGTGAATGGGATGTATGGGTTTCTGCTGCGACAGCACATACAGGTGAGCTGGCATCTTTACACACAGTGCTGCTCACTGCTAGAGCCTCCATATGTCAACCAGATTGTGACCAGGTGCAATGAGGGTTGGTTTCTTGCAGAAAGATATGTTGACATCATTGCAGCAGCCCATGCAGACTTAAGACTGCAGGCAATGTCATTGCATTTGTGCAAACTGGTGAGCTTTGGTTGAAGCAAAACATCTCGTTTGCCCTCTGATGACAAGCAGGCATGCAGCCCTGTTGCAGCAGTATACAAACTTGATGTTGCATGCAGATGTTGTGGTGGTTGCTGGTGGCTCTGCCTGCCTCTGGAGTGCTGTTAACAACTTGCTTGTAAACAAAAACATCTGCCAAGTTCAGAAACTTCTGATTCTGATGTCCATGTGTGATATCCATGTGTCAATTCATACCCAGGGTTTTCACTTTGCAATGGGCGTTTGTGTCAAGTCAAGGTCCTGTGATTTGTTTACATTTCCAAGACCTACAAGCCTTCAGCATTGTAACAAGTAGTCTGATTTAGGGCACCAAAACACACTTTGCTCATGGAAATGTGTCAAAAGCAGAACCTGGAAATTTTCACTTCATTCAGTACCTGACAGTTTTGGGTGTGGAGCCAGGTGTGACTTACACAGAGAGCTACTTGGGACTGTATGTGCATGACACATGTCTAATGAATGTCGACATGATTGTGCGTGGTCACAGCACGTTGCATGTTTCTGCAGCCCACTTGGAGGGCCATCAAATCTGCAGCAGCAAACGTGCCTGGAGGTGAAGAAGTACAGGTGGAGGATGTACAGACTATGGCAGATCTGTGCCCTGATGTGGTCATCCTCAGAGATCCTCAACAGTGCGCTTCTTCTTTGACTGTGAGCTGACAACGGCGGCTGTTGTTGTCATTTTTGCTGTGTCATCATCTTTGCTGTGTTGTCATCTTTGCTGTGTTGTCATCTTGCTGTGTTATCATCTTTGCTGTGTTGTCATCCTTGCTTTGTTGTCATCTTGCTGTGTTGTCATCTTTGCTGTGATGTCATCTTTGCTGTGTTGTCATTTTTGCTTGTGGGGAAGCTGAGCAGCTTCTACACAAGCAGTGGCCATGTGCATGCATCATCCAACATGTGCTGGCATACTTCAGCCAGCATCAGGGTATACTTCTGGCATTGCTGTTTTGTCACAAAAAGCCATTCTATACCTGCAAAGCAATGGATTTGAGACATGCTTGTCAGGCAACAGTCTACCGATATAGCAGGCTCTCGTTGTTGTTTGCAAAGGCCTCAGTGTCTGGGCTGTCAAAGCATGCATCTGAGCTTGCATGTGCAATTGCGTGTTCTTGCGATCTCCATGGGTCTAACTGCAGGCCAGATGCTGTGTTGGCAGCTGTCAGCTCAGTCCTTTGGCTTACATGTGACAGTTGCAAACATCCATATACATATGCATTATATAATAAACATTACATATTGTTGAACAATAGGGTCAGGGAATGCCTCTGATGGCGTCATGCATGAGGGGCAACTGGAACAGAAGCCTGGCAAAGGGTTCTCCAGCAGGCAATCTTGCAAGTTCGGCATTCTTGTCAGTCAGCTGTGTATGTCCACACTGTGCGTCACAGAGTGCTCGTGCATGTGCAGGATTCAGTCTCCCAACAAGTCCATCAGGCAGTGGAAGTCCATTCAGACTGAGCCAGCAGTGCCTAGTCTGGTGAACCCCATAGATGCAGAGGACGCCATGCTTGCAAGGCAAACTTCAGGTCAGCTCCATGCTGTATGAAATTCCCTGTCACATGCTGCATTGCACAAGCCTTGAACTGACAAGGGCACAGACAGTGTGAACTTGTGTGTGAGCCTGCCTGTGCTGTGCTGAGTTGATCATGTACGCAGCTAGCTGAGGCCACATTCAGATCTTGCTTGGCTTGTTAAGTATTGTTGCTTGTGCAGCTGAAGTATGGTACTGCCAGTTGGAATCATGGAATCAGGGTTTGCTTCTTGATATGCCTTCATCCAAAACATTGCAGAGATAATGCAGTCGGCATCAAAAGATCGGGCTCATATTAAATCTGCGACAGATCACTGATCGACGAGACCAATTTGCAATGCTCGCCTGAAAGCTTATCATAAAGATACATTCATGACCATGTGCTGAATGCCAATGCCAATTGGGAGAGTGTGCAAGGCAACACAACGTCTTTGTCCTTGTACTGCTGCTTTGTCATGTCAAACACAGTATTCATGTGCACTGAGACCTTGGGGCTTTCAGTGTGCTTGTAAAGAATTGCTGCCTCATCACCGTATGAAGGCGCCAATATAGCACCTAGACCCCAAAATTTGACCCAAAAGGAAAGTTCAAAGGCAACAGTCAGGCAGGATGCAGATCTTTTGGCATGTGCACCAATTGAGGCCCAAACGCATGACTGGGAATAACAGCAGCATCCCACTCCCTGTCCATGCTGGAAGCATCCCTAAACCCAATCAACCAATCACAATCACATGCAACAGAGCTTCTGCTCAGAGGGCAATTCTTGCTTCCCCGATATCACAATCCAAGTGTAGGAAACCATCTCGTATGCTCATTCCTCACTATCTCCAGGTGAAGCCACTTTGCCAGTCAGCAACGCGCATCCCATGGAGATAACAACAGATGGCAGTGGCACAGTGTTTGGGGGCCAGGCTAGGAGAGACCGCCTGATTGTAGAAATCATGGACCCTGGCAGGAAGACCATAGGCTCCACATCTCTTGCTGAGATGGGCGTGGATGAAGACGCTGCTATACAAGAGGTACGTACCCTTTTGCTCTTTGTACTTGTTTGTGCTGGTTTCTAGATCTTCTCTTTTGTCTTCCCCTGCCTCTTCCTCCTGTTCTGCTTCTACTGCTCCTTCTTCTTTTTCTTCTTCTGCTGGCTCTTCCTAATCTTCTTCTTCTGCTGCTGCTGCTTCTTTTCTTGCTTCTTCTTCTCCCTCTGTGACATCGCCTGACAGAAACGGGCTGGGATGGAGGTGCTGCCATACTAGGGACACCTGAAGCTTGTTTCAATGTTAACAACTTGCAGAAGACCATTTTAGACTATCCAAGACCTGGACATTTAGACTACCCAAGACCTGGGCAGCCCAAGACCTGACAATCCAAGACTATCCAAGACCTGAGCATCCAAGACTATCCTAGAGCTGACTGTTCAGGTGGGCATGGATGCGCGCTCTTTGGCTGCAAGGCTGCCTTCCAGGGGCCCTGCCGGCTCACAGGGCAGGAAGGGCCAGACAGATCAGGGCGCAAAGAATGCACAGCAGCGGCGCTTGAGAGCGTTCAGGCAGGCTCTCATCAGAGCTGTTGAGCCTTCGCACCAGGCCTTCCTGCAGGAGCTGCAGCAGCAGCAAGCCTTGCAGCAGCGGCCTCAGCAGCAGCAGCAGCAACAGCAGCCTGAGCAGTCCTTGCAACAGCAGCAGCAGCAGCAGCAGCAGCCAGGTGACGTCTCCACAAGTGAGTACACAGATGGAATGTGCAACACGTTGCCTGATCAGACGGTTGTTGAAGTACAGCAAGAGGGAACACTGGAAGAAGTGGTGGCATGCATCCTTAGCTTTGTGATTCACCCGCCAGCTGGACAGTGGGCAAGCTATGCATGCACGCTTCTTGACGTATGTACAGTGCCAAGCTGCAATGAGAAGAAGCATTCAATTGCATCCAGCGCTGCCTGTATGCATGCTTTCTCCATGATGTGTGATGCAGCATCCAGCAGCAGGATTCAGGTCTGCAATCACCCTTGTCTTGTAGGACCCCACACAGCACACGACAACTTATTGTCACCCCTCTGATGCATAGCATATTGCTTCACGCGACCTTGCCTCCACATGTTGCCTGTTGAGACCCTGATGGTGTCCGAGAGCAACAGGTTTAGGTATTTGATTGCATAACTGGCAAGAACAATTAATTGTTGTTGTTATGGTTATTGTTATTGTTATTGTTATTGTTATTGTTATTGTTATTGTTATTGTTATTGTTATTGTTATTGTTATTGTTATTGTTATTGTTATTGTTATACGTCAGTAATATTATTGCATCACTGCAGGTCCTCAGCCAGCTGCTGGTGTCACCACGGTACGGCGCTCTCCAAGGAAAACCAGACAAGCCAATGCAGGCTCAGCCTCAGTGTTGCCCACAGGTTCACAGGCAAACCAATCCAAGCAGTCGCAGGCAAAGGCAGCTGCATCAGGGGGCCTGCAGTCAACAGCTGAGACAGCAAAAGGGGGCCCATGTCATGCTTCAGGGGGTGAAGCTGATGCTGATGCTGCAGTCGCCCTCTCAGTGACAGCTGCTCCAATTGCATCTGCAGCTGAGCAGCACTCAACAGGCTCAGAGTGGAATGTCATGGAGGTAGGCTTGTGTGTGTAGGGTGTGCCACCCTTTGTTGTGATAGTCCTGTGTTGTTGTGGTTTGTTGACTGATTATGAGTACAGTGCCCTTCCCCTTTCAGGCACTGCCCTTCTTCCCAGTGCCTGAAAGGGCAAGTCAGCACACAGTTTACTGGCTATCAGGGCAGCGCCCTTCCCCTTTCAGCCTCTGCCCTTCTTCCCAGTGCCTGGAAGGGCGAGTCAGCACACAAAATGGTGACCAATGAGGAGGCTGTCAGCTGTATGCTGGGTTTTGACATGTGTGACTGGCTGAGGCTGTAGTGGAGCTATTGCATTCTGCACCTGTCATGCTTTCTGTGTCAGCATACCAGCATGCTAGCTCTGGACATGTCATCAGGAAAGGCTGTGCTTTGACAAACAAATCTCAGACTGCGTGGTGCCATGTTGTGCACAAGGACACAGGTGCAAGAACGTTTTAGAATGACACAAAGTGCTGTACAGCAGCGCGTCACTGACAGTGCGCCTTCTGCAGAGGAAAGCATGGCATCCGCTGTTCAACTTGGAGGACCTGTCTTTGGAAACCATCAAGTGCAACCTAGATGCAGCTCGTGCAGCAGAGGCAGCAAAAGAGCTCAATGAAACAGGAATTGCTGCCGGTGAGCAGCGCTTGATAATTCTGTGGTGTCTTTTTGGCGCTTATCAGAGTGTTGGCTGCCATGCTAGCAACGTCAACATCAGGCGTGACTCTTTGAAAGCTGTGGACTGCACTATTTGCCTGACTTGTTGCTGACTCCCTCTGCTTTTGCTGGTATTGTCAGGCCTGATTGACCAAGCTACAGCTTGGAACACAACCAGTGCTTGAGTGCTCCCCCTGTCTGTGTGTGCAGATGAAGACAGGGGTGAGAAACCCCCTCCCCGGCCCCCTCAGGTGGCCCGCAAGCATGAGCCCTGTCTGGACACAACTCACATGTGCACCAACCAGTTCCTGAAGCACATCCAGCAATTGGGCTGGTATGCCGACCAGGTCAGAGCTGACTGTGCAAATAGCAACACATACTCCCAAACTGAATTGAGCAGAGAAGTCGCTTGGGCAATTTCTGTGCACTACTACTGTCATCATGCTTCTTTGCTGTACAGAAGCTCTCTGGTGCACTGCTGTTGACTCCAGCTGCATGGCACATACGTACAGCTGACTCATGCTGCTTGCTAACAAGTCAAAGGGTGAGAGACGTTTTTGGAAGGCAGCTTTGTTATGCATTCTGACGCACTCTTTCAGGGCATGTGCAATCTTTGAAAGTGAGCGGAAGTATACGAACAAATTCACACACATATGCCCTGCAGATTGTCCACATTGAACACCCCACTGCAAGGCAACTGCAGTATGTGCTCACGCATGTAGTCCTGAGCAAATGTAAAGTCCTGCAGATTGTCCACAAGGAAGACATCCCTGCAAGTGTGTGATCATGCATACATTCCAGTCTGAGCAATTGTACACGTATGCCCTGCAGATTGTCCACATGGAAGATATCCCTGCCAGGCAACCCCAGTATGCGTTGCCCTCCACCCCCCTGTCACAGCCAGTGCAAGCCGCCATCAAAGTACGAAACATCACCCAGATGTTCACCCACCAGGCGAAGGCCATTGACACCGTTTTGGCTGGCAGGAATGTCGTGGTGTCTACGTCCACAGCCAGTGGCAAATCCTTGTGCTACAACATTCCTATCTTGGAGGCCCTGGTACAGGATAGGAGAGCATGTGCTTTTTACATGTTTCCAACCAAGGTACCCACATGCATCTGATCTGCAAAGAACCAGACTGGAGTCACTGCATTGACACACGATGCAAAAAGAAGTAAACGCCAGCATTCCTGGTATCTCATGCTGAGCATGAATGGGATGGTTTCTTTGTACATGTTTGTTTCACTGAGCTTGCGTATGGCTCATGGCAATCATATCTACAATTTGCAACCTCTTGTGTACCTGCCTGTCTATGGCTCTCATGTTCAGTCTCAGACTATGCCGAATATACACAAGGTCATGCACTATCCATTCCTGGTGCTTGCACACATTGCTGCTGCTAATGAGACTCACCTCTTTACAGACAGGGTTCCAGGTCTAAGGGTCACTTGGGTGCGGCTCAATGCTTCATACCAGTGTGTTCAGACAAGCTCATGCTTTCCACACTGAATTGTCCAGAAAGCCGAACTGACTGCAGGCACTAGCACAGGACCAGTTGCGCGCGCTGCGCCAGATGTGCTTTGCAGCATTTGGTGATGATGCTCCTCACGTGGAGGTGTACGACGGCGACACAAGCAGAGTGAGCTTTTCAAACTGTCAGACTACCAACACAATGACACATGCTGGCAAGTCGCCTGGTGGTTATGCACCTGGTGCACTCACATCCCAACTGCCACGACAGCACTGTGTCTTTGAGAGAATCTAGGATAGTCACAAAGCTGCACATGCCAGTGCCTGACTGCTACACTGGAATATGGGTCCAGGTTCTGCCTTGCCCACCGCCATGGGTAGTGTCAAGTATGATACCCACCACATTTTTTTATCATTGGGAGTGCACAATACATGTCACAGATGAGGAAAACACTGAGGAGCCCGAGCACTTTCAAAAATGCACCTTCATCACTTTTTCAATAAGGAAAGGTACAGAAAAGGGATGGGTACAAGAAAACTGAATGCAGGCCGACAGAGGTGAGACCAGGGACAGAGCTCAGTTGCTGATCACCAATCCAGACATGCTGCACCGAAGCATACTGCCTGTGCACTCGCAGTTCTCACGCATTCTGGCCCACCTCAAGTATGTTGTGGTGGATGAAGGCCATGCATACAAGTAAGTCGCAATGCTGATACTTCTGTCTCAATGTCTGTCTGTCTGACTGTCTGTCTGTCTGTCTGTCTGTCTGTGCCTGCGGGTCAGTCCGTCCGTCTATCTGCCTGCCTGCTGCCTACCTGTCTGGGTTTCTGTGAGTCCGTGTATCTGCCTGTTCACCAGCCGTCTGCATGTTCAAGCAACACCTGCGACTCTTTCTACAAGTTCAGGGGTATGCTTCCACAGCCCCCATGCACCTCACCCTTTGGGTTCCAAGCCCTGAGCCACTGCATAACTGGACCAGGACAGTACACTGCTCTGTTGTTCTGATTGGTCCCTGATTGGTTGCAATACCATAAACAAGTGGGCAGCAGCGACATGGCGTTGTGCACATTGCTGTCAGGTGCCTGCCAGCAAGCAGCTGTCTGGTGCCTTTAACCCACATTGCCTGATGGCAGATGATAGCTGCTGTGCAGGGGAGTGTTTGGATGTCACACTGCCTTTGTCTTGAGGAGGCTTCGTAGGCTGTGTGAGCGCTGCTACAACTCTCACCCCAGCTTTGTGGTGACCAGCGCCACTGTGGCCAATCCCAAGGAGCATGTGCAAGAACTGCTTGGTAGGCCAGCCACCTTCAGCATGCATATCCTTGCCCTTCACAAACGCATTTTTGCTCATCGCATGTACATCCTTGCCCTTCACACACATATTCTTGCCCTTCACATATTTGCCCATTACACACACATTCTTGCACATCGCATACATATACGTGCCTTCACACACACATTCTTGCACTTCATGTACATATACTTGCCCTTCACACACAGATACTGACTCACATCCTTGCCCTTCATGTACACATTCTTGCCCTTCACACTCAGATACTTGCCCTTCACACACACATTCTTGCCCTTCACATACACACAATTGCCTGTCAGCATGCCTGCTTGTGCCCTTCACATACACATACAAACCCTCAGCATGCTTACTCTTGCCCATTTCATGCACATACTTGCCTTTCAGCATGCCTGTTCACAACTGCGTATTTAGCATGCCAGCTCAGCATGTCTGTGTAGCATTCCCATTCTTGTCAATTTGGGATTGATAGTTGGAAGGTGTGTCAGTGACAGCCTCTGCGCTGCAATGCAAGTGATGGGTCAAGGTGTGATCTGCCCATGGGATCCTGCCAAAAGCCTTGAGCAGAGAAACATCTCAGTGTCGCTGTTCTAGACAGTGTTGGACAAAGTACACAAATCCTCAATGACGACATCACATGTGACATGAATGTCTGATCAGGCAAGCTTGCCATGTGTTGCGGCAAGAGTGGATCAGCTAAAGGTTCTCCTTGCAGATGGCTTGCCTTGTGGCTTCAAGGGCTTTGCGCTGAACAGCCCTGCTCTAAGGGGGGTCCAGCAGCTGCTGATGCATCAACTGGCACACATACCACACAGTCCACGCATATGACATAACAAAAGGTCACCAAATCAGTTTGGTTTTGCTGTGATAGGAGTGGAGCAAGTGGAGGTGATTTCAGAGGATGGCTCCCCCCACGGGCCTAAGTGCTTTGTGCTGTGGAACCCCCCCTTGACGGTGTCCCAGCAGGCGCTCAACATGGGCTCCAGGATGAAGATGTCCAGGACCGAAGGCCGTGCACGCCTCACAAAGGGTGGCATCAGCAAGTGAGCTGTCGCTGTTCATTTGTTCAACTATTCATCCAACTGTTTGTTTGTTGACTCTTTCACTCATCTGTTCATTTGTTCATCCACACGTTTAATTGTGCAGTCAACTTGTCGATTGATCATTCATCACAGCATTGCATACTGTTGAGAAGGTGGATTTGATCATGCAGACGGGCTAAGCAGGAATACGTGCGGGAGGAAATGAGAGATGCCAACCAAGCTAGGGGTAGGGGGAGCCAGATGGGTGGTCCTGACGGGGGCCTGGCCAGTGTGAATGACACGGAGTGGCTGTCTGAGGTTCGAGCTGGCAGGAAGAAAGCTGCTGTGCTAAGAGACGCTGAAGTACTCTTCAAGGTGATTGTGTGAATCTTGAGTGCCTATACCAGCAACATGTCTGTGCGTAAGTGCTGTGCTGACCTCTGCTGGAGAGTGCTCTGCTTTCAATCTCCTGAGTTCTTGGCCTCAGACATCCTTGGGATACAGGTCCTGATTCTATGGCCATGAGTGTCTTTGGGATTGCGTTTTACATCATCAGCATCACAGGGCAATGCTTGCTATAAGTTTAGTTGCATGGATGTTGTATTCACCGGGCTGTCTGTGCCTTCATTGTGTGGAATCTGCATATTCTCTATTCTCTATATTGCAGAGCAGTCAGAGTGGAGTGCTGCTCACATTTGGCGGCAAGTCCAGTCACAGGTTTAGTTTTTGACCCATCAGCATCACATAAGCTGCCGTCTTCATCACATCACTCTCAAACTGATCAAACTTCACAGCGATCTGCCAGACTGGTGCCGCCACTAATGCTGTGCCTGCTGCCACCGCTGCATCCGGCATAGAGAAGCTGGCTCCTGCTGAGTGGTCTGAGCAACACCTGCTGTATGACTTGTGTTGTGTGACTTGTCCTGTTTGAGCTGTCATAATGCTTTGCCGTATGACACCGGTCAGGTGACACCAGTCATGCGACATCAGTCTTGTGAACATACCATGTGGCGGCTGCAGGAGGTAGAGGGCAGCAAATCTGTTCCGTCGCATCCTGCCAGATCTCCTCACCCCACAGCTGCAGGGATACAGATGCAAACTGTCAATGAATCCTCTGTCAATGAGGGCAATGGGAGCTGTTTTGATGGGAACAAAGGGAGCAGTGCTGATGGGAACAATAGGAGCAGTGTCGATGGGTGCAAGGGGACCACGGCTAATGGGAACAAAGGGAGCAGCAGTGATGCAGACAATGGCACCAGAGCTCAGAGCCAGAACAGCAGTGACTCACCTCATCCTGCTTCAGCAGTCATCCTTGGCAATATTGTGCCTACTGCAGCAGTTGCTGCTGACACAGCAAAGCAGGCAAAGCATGCGGTCAAGCTTGAATCTGGAGCAGGTGAACATCCCAGCGCAAAGAGACAGAAGGTGCTGAGTGCGGAGTCTCAAGCTGCCATGGCTGCAATTGCTGCCACTGCTAGGCTGCCTACTCAGGTGAGACATCCATTAGAAGCTTGAGTAGGTGTGAAGGGCAAGCATTGTTGCTGTGTGCTGTAGTGTCTGCATCGTTGGGTGCAATATCTTGCATGTCTGTAGTGCGTTTTATTACATGCAGCACAGTACCTGGTAGCTTGGACATACACTATGTGATGAAAGCACTACTACAAACAAGTTGAGATGCTCAGCAACATCGGTCATTTGCTCTTGGACGAGTGTTTTTGTCTGTGATTCTTCTGTGAGTCAGTATCAATGAGAGGCTCACATTCTCCAAACTGCTGCAGAAATCCTGAGCCACTCATTCTAGGGTTCATGTTGCATTCAGACAATTTTGCTGGCTCACTGCAACATCATGTTCCTGCACGTATTGTGCCTCACGCAACAATGCTTAAAGGCAGCAAGGTTATCTGCACATGGCTTGTTCAAAGCCATCTTGTCATGTTCAAAACCCGTCTTTGAATCCCAGCACGACCAGAAGCTTCACTCGGTTGTGTTGTCTATGGTTGAGCCCTTATAGACAGCCTCATCATCTACACACAAGGCTGGCTGACTGCTGTGTTGTCCTGTCCATCTGGCTCTCGGCAGCATCAATTACCTGCATATGTTCTTGTTCACAACATAGACATTTTGGCAGCAATGCTGATCTCTGTCTTGTCCTGTTCAGGCACCATCTTTGGCTCCCAGCACTATCAAGTCCCTGCATGTGTTGTTGCTCACAAAGATTTTCTTTTTGGCAGCAAGGTTGATCTCTGCTTAGGCACCTTCCCTGGCTCCCAGCAACATCACGTACCTGCACTCAGAGCAGCCTCAGAACAATCCCTGTTGGCAGCAACAGAACGATCCCTTTTGGCAGCAACACGACTATCCTTCGTGGCAGCAATGTTGATCTCTGTCTTGTCCTGTTTAGGCACCATCTCTGGCTCCCAGCAACATCAAGTACCTGCACTCAGAGCAGCCTCAGAACCGGCCAGTCATCCGGCGCCAGCTGCCAAGCCTGACAGCCATACCTGCAAACATCTTCCGCCCTGGAACCACTGCTGGCAGCAACCCTCATATGTCCGGCCTGGCCCAAGGAGCCTTTGGCGGCAGCAAAAGGTCTTCTCAACCCCGAAACGTCTATTTTCATTCAGAAACATCATTCCTAGAAATCCAAACTCAGAATTGTCTGGGGTCAGTGAAAACGCGTTTCTACTGTGGAGATACTTTAGGTCTAGCACTCCTTCTGTGGAATCAACGTAACAGCTCTTCATACTTTCTTACATGTGGCTGGAGGCTCCACATTCGCTACTAAACAGTTTCTTCAGCAGTGGTGTCTCCTGACATACACAATTTGTTGAAGCATCGTAATTTCAGAGTCATATATAACCTTGCCATTGTTGCATTGTGATTATGTGTATTTTGATTGAAAAGGCGACATTTTCCAGGGCCTCAGCTGAACAGCCTGGCCTGGCAATCTGAGTTTCCTATGTTTGCCAAGACAACATTTTGCGTTCTGCTTTGGAGCCAGATGACAGGCCCTGTGATAACACTTGATTCTGCCAAGGATCATGCAGTCTGTGCATTGTGGAATGACTGATCATCTGCCTTCAAACAAATTCCTGAAGGTCAACAGAGCAATGACCGGATCTTGCTGCACGCAGTCTCCAGCCATAACATGCACTCAGCGCTTGTACTGACTGACTTGTGTTAGTGCTGACCACAGGTGGCAAAGGGAAGCTGATGCGCTGGTTGATGAGGCTGAGGGCAGCTCCCAATTGCCCTTGTCCTCAGATGGCCTGCAGCTCACCAGAGTCTCTCAAGCAGATGCTCCAGAGACAGCTCAGAATGGCAATGGTCAGGTACACACATATACCTTTGTGTAAGCAGTGCGCTACAGCTGCATCATACGCCTCTTACGTGTTTGCACATACAGTAGGGCTGTCATCTGGCAACATGTCACAGCTGAATCAAACAGGCATGGCGTGACAATTGTTGCTGATAACACAGAGGTGAGCAGCATGCTGTGAGTATCTTCAATATAAGCCCTGTATAATCTAGCAAGACTAGAACATGTACAAACAACACAGTTATCCAGAGGTAAGATGACAAGAATCCATTCGAGAATTGACAGTCAGGTCAGTATGCAGGGTACTGAAGAAGAGGTGAGGGAGCAGATCCAGGCCAGGCTACCAGGGACAGACTGGAAGGCCCTCATTGGAGCGGCAGGCACTCCCATGGAGCAACAGCGGGTCAGCCCCATTGTGGAGCTCAGCATGCTGCTGGTATGCTATGCCACATCAGCCCTGTTTGAACCAGTCCAGCTGCTATGTGTGCTGCGCCCAGCACGCTGCTGATGTGCCATGCCGCATCAGCATTGACTCAGCATGCTGTTACTGCTGTGTGCATAGTGGCCTTGCTGTGACCCCATTTGCACAGCAGACACAATTTTGATTGGACATGTCCTGCATGTACCTAGCTCATTATGAGCCGGAAGTTGTCAATTCATTGTGAAATGTTCTGGGTTGTGTCCTTGTGGCCTGTGGTGGAGCCAACACACACAAAGATGTGGTTAGACAGCAGCTGTAGTGACAGCTGGCATCTGCAGCTGAATGTGCTTGTTACTGTGTCAACCCAGGATTCTGACTGCAGGCGGAGTGTATACAGCATGGGTTACGCACGCTGGCATTCTGCAAGACACGCAAGCTGTGTGAGCTGGTGACAGCCTACACACGCGAGACCCTGAAGAACACTGCTCCTCACCTGGCCAAGTCTATCTCAGTCTATCGTGCAGGCTATAGTCCACAGGTCAGCTATCCCTGCAACGCCTGCTGTGCCGAGAACCCATCCTGAAAGCGTCCAGAGAACAAAGATGTGCTTTTCTCCGTGATAAAGCTCAATTTATGTTCCTATTGCTCTAAGGATACTCCAAACCATACGACAGTGGTGACAGCGTGGTGCTGCACACAGAGTGTAGCAATTTGGGCGAGCACCTTAAAATGTAGCATGTGCTACGCTGCTCGCTTTGTCCCCTTGTGACATACAGCGCATCATCACAGCAACAGTAGTCTGTGGACAGTATACCAGTGTGTGCTTTTGACTTGGAGATACAGCATGTCAAAAAGCTAGGTTACATTTGCAGGAAAGGAGGGAGATAGAGGCTGCATTGCACGATGGTGATCTGTGGGCTTCATCTACTGGATCTCATTGTGTGCAGTTGAATTGGAGACACAACATGTCATAAAATTACTTTACATGTCCTGAAAACTTGATTTTCATGTGCAGGAAAGGAGGGAGATAGAAGCTGCATTGCATGATGGTGATCTGTGGGCTGTGGCTGCTACCAACGCCCTAGAGCTGGGTGTGGATGTTGGCAGCCTTGACGTCACCCTCCACCTCGGTTTCCCTGGTACGCTTGCTGCCTTTCCTGTCTTCTGCCCTGCTGCCTAACGGTCTGCCAACTTTCTTGCCTTGACATCTTCCTCCACCTGGGCTTCCCTGATATGCTTGTTGCCTTTCCTTCCTGTTGCCTTTGCTGCCTACTGCTCTGCCACCCTTATTGCCTTGACATCACATTCCACTTGGGCTTTCCTGGTATGCTTGTTGCCTTTCCTGCCTACTGCCCTGTTGCCTTTCCTGCCTACTGCTTCGTTGCTTTTGCTGCCAACCATTCTGCCACCTTTCTTGCCTTGGTGTCACCTTTCATGGGCTTTCCTGATATGCTTGTTGCTTTTCCCTTTGACTGCTCTCTTGCCTTGATTCTCTGCTGTTCTGTTGCTTGTCCCACTTTCATGCCACCTTTCATGTCCTGACGTTACCCTCCACAACAGTAGCTGTTCAGTGTGACTTCTCTCATACACTTGTTGCATTTGTTTTCGCAGATCTGCTGCATATCATCAGCTGTGCCTGACTTAACTCACTTTCAGAGTGCCCTTCAACCTGCCCTGCTTTGTCCCTTCTTTTTCAGGTGTGCTTGTTGCCTCCTTACCTGTTTGCTGAAGCGACAATAACATGGTTGTACCTTCAATGCAGTGTCATGACGACATCGACATTGTGTGTATATAGGATCTGTGGCGTCTCTGTGGCAGCAAGCCGGCAGGGCAGGGCGCAGGGAACAGCCCTCCACCTCCATCTACATTGCGTTTGACGGCCCACTTGACCAGTACTTCATGAAGCAGCCTGACAAGCTC
>JAABUP010004776.1_pt1 | contig 21691 bp, 31 predicted proteins | sample 5559201 | NCBI WGS metagenome assembly JAABUP01 (sample SAMN10711887, study PRJNA513373) | rock metagenome | isolation source: Antarctica rocks | place: Antarctica | reverse complement strand
CTCCAAAACCGAATCGCAATGTTCTGCCCCGTGCAGAACCCAAGAACCCAAGAAACATTGAACTCCAAACCCAATTACGATTTCCTGCCCGGTGCAGAACCCAAGAACCCAAGAAACATTGAACTCCAAAACCGAATCGCAATGTTCTGCCCCGTGCAGAACCCAAGAACCCAAGAAACATTGAACTCCAAACCCAATTACGATTTCCTGCCCGGTGCAGAACCCAAGAACCCAAGAAACATTGAACTCCGAAACCCAATTGCGATGTTCTGCTCCTCGCAGAATCCAAAAACTGATAAATGAAATGCCATGCCTGCTCGTGCAGAATCCATGAAAAAAATCAAACCAAGCGAGCCAAGTGTGACGCTATACTTTGTCCTAGACGAGATCGAAGAACTCCCGAGCAGAGGACGCAGAGCAAGAATGTTTCCTCGTCTCAAATCATCTCCCGAACCCTCATCTCTGGCTCGTGCCCGATGAAGTATCCATATGTGGTATCAGCGCCAGTAGTGTCCTTGTCCTCGCTTTCCCGCTCAGCGATGCGAGGCTCTAATTGTCCTGGCAACTTCTTGCACCGGACTGTGTGATTCGTGCCTGGCAAACCTCTGGCATCGATCACCACACGGCCACCAGGGAAGGTTCGTCTCGCATATCGGGTTGGTCTGTGTTCTTCCGAGTCGACAGTGTGGTTATTAATCCGATTCCAAGCGCTCTTCATACTCCCGTCATCCCAGGTGATCTTGCCGTCTTTAGTTACTACGGCGGTCCAGTCGGAAGGAGGCGGTGGAGCGGGTGCTTCGATATCGTATCGTTTACTGTTTGGCCTCTTTTTCTTGCTTTGCTTGTTCTTCTTGGGGTCCCAGAACAACCGAATAGCCAGAAGCAAGAAGATGAAGAAGGAGAAGGACATCATGATTAAGAAAACGACGGTACCGGTGGGAGAACCACAAGAAAGAGCGCTGATGCTGGTTGGTGAGCCGCAGGTTTGGGTGGAGGATGGAGGTGCGACCGATCGTTTTGTGAGCATTGTGGGGGTAAAGCTCTTCATCATAGCGATTGCGAAGGAATCCCGGAAAGTGATAAGTGATAGAAGTGGTAGAGAATGAGTATCGATGTCTGTAATTATGGACGTCGAAGTTCGAGATGTAGTGGAATTTGGGTCTCGATCTCGGTGATGTGAAGGATTGAAGGAAGAAAGTGCGATGGAAGCCCTTAAGAAGTAGCGAGCAGACCCACTTTTTTTTTCTTCCAAAACCTTGATATTCGCCCCTGCAAAAGCTTTTTTGTTGGGAGTGACTCACCCACTAATGACTGCAAAGCGGAGAAAACATCCGTTCACCAGAGCATTCGCTGGGTTTCTATATATGAATCCGCATGCCAATGAGGTCACCGTCCTCACAATCGTGCATTTTTGAAAAGTCATCCCCAATGTCCACACGTAACTGCAGAATCTTCCCCTCAATCTCCCCTTTCCTCTCATAACGAGATCTAGAATTCCATTTTGCAAAATGTAAGAGCGTACCACGTAAGAAGTCTTACTAGAAGATCGCCTAGAAAGCGCCTCTGTTGAGATGGGTACCCAACCTCTAATCTACCTGATCACAAAGAAAGTTCCACGTCACTGATTGCCAGTACTGCCATTTAGGAAGGAGCGCTTCAAGTCTGGCCACTCATGGCTGGAGGAAATGTATTGCCCTGGTTGTTAGAATGGAAACTTAGCATTATGGCGTAGTCTGTTATCGGAGAATTTTGCACTGTATGAAGAACACAAGGAACTCAACAAAGTCTGGCACTTATAAATCAGTTTTCTGTCAAAATCTCCGCATCGCAGATCCCAGATTCACTTTCAATTCAACACATGTGTCTTAGGCTCAGATTTATAACGAATGCGGGCTGGCCAATGCAGCTTCAAACGATCACAACACACAAGTCATCTATTTCATTAAAAAGAATGTCCGAGGCGAGGATAAACGAGCTTCCAGGAGAGTATTCAGATGCTGATGTCAAAACCCCCATCAGTCCCCAACAATCGCCAACTAAGAGGTCAAGGCCAGGCAAATCGGCTGTGTCATCGCGAAGTACGGAAATCGGTGAAGTCGCTGAATCACAGCTAGCTCTTGCCGGCGACGGACTCGGCTCTAGCATTATGGCACAACGTGAGGCGGGGCGCAAACTCCACCATGGCAAAACTCGGGCATCATCGCGGCAAGGAATGACAGTGCAAGATTGGGAGAAGACAGTTTACGACGAGATCTTCGAAGACATTCACGGAGAAGATGCGACTAAGCCACCAGACACTGACTGGACAACTATACAACACCGGAGAGACAGCAATGGACAGCTTTGGGTCTGGACTGGCAGGATGAACGGCAACCGGAAGGTCTACGTACCATCAGGGCGAGGAAGTGTGGAGGGCTGAGAAGTCACAAATTGAGCTTTGCCTGAAGTGAGAACCGAAAGGAAGCCGTTGGGAGGATTCAATATTTAAAGGAAGGGCGATACGTGAGGGTGAGGCCACAAGGAAGAACAAGGACATGCGTGTGGACATGAAGCATATAGGGTCACTCACATTGGATGCGCAAGAAGCGGAGGAGGACTGCTACGCGTGACCTTGTTGAGGCCTACACCGTCCATGAAGTCATCCAGGAAATTCCTTTGTGGAATATCCCAGGCTAGGTATGCAGTGCGCAATAGAAGGGCGTGTTTCCGGCCGAGGATAGCCTTGTTAAAAGATACTTAATCGATGACTTTCTCAAAATGGTGGCTAGCACAACTTCACATTGGGTCTTTGCGTGAAGTGTACCTGAAGTAAATTCACATTTGCCCCTATGACAATGATTTCAGGTGTTGTAACGATGACAGACTCAACGTTCCAGCGTTTCCAGTGGTTCCAAGTACTTGTCGAGCAGTCCCGTATCGTTCGGCGCTTGGTTTGCATGGTTCCATAATACGGAAGCTATAGAGTCAATCGTACCAGCATGCATAATCAAGTGGGGCACTTGTAAGGCATATTTCTGCTGGAAAATTTCGCTCTTTTCATCTCAACTGGCCCTAGTTGACGACAGAAACGATAGTCAGCACTGCAGCCAGTATCTACCCTCATTGCGATCTATACAAGGCTGGCCATACTTTATATGATGCATTCGTACAGGCACAGGCCCACTCAACTCCTATAGCGGAACTGCCAGACCACCTTTTAGACCAAACAGGAGCTTGATACAGAAGGTGAGTCTTTATTTCAAAGCACTCCGGTCTGGCACGCTGTAGGCTCGCCGTATATTCAATGCATCCGCACAGCACAACATTGATCCAGGAGTCGCCTATCGTCGGGAAGGAAGAGTGTGTGGTTATGACTAGCAGGATTCTAGTTAGACTAAATCAGCGCCCTCGATACTTTTTGTCGTTCAGCTATGTGTAGTCCTTTGTCAAAGTTATTCAGCAGACCTAAATCTCAAGGCAATCCTTCATCATCTCTAATGTCAAGAAGTGGGTCAATGATGTTTTCAAGGTGCTCACAGTATGCTCTCAGTCATGTGCACCAAAATACCGCCTTGCAAGCGGTGCAGAAATTCCGCAATCATGTTCTCAATCAGGCTCCTCTGCTACTGGCTTGTGGGTGCTGCCAAATGCGGACGACGAAAACACCTGAAGGCTGCAAGAGGAAAGGCATTGGTTGCAGTGGGCTAATACGAACCTGTTCTCAATTTCCACAATTCCGTGCTTCGTATCGGTCGTCTTCTCGGAATTAACAATACTGATTCTACGTCCTGGGCGAATACGTGTGGCAATTAGGGCCAGATTGGCTAGAAGTTGGTTCATCTCGCAAATACGTTCTGACCCGACCCTGACATCACGCCAAGCGAAAAGGTTCCTTCCAGAGGCCCCTTTGTTTCTCCTGATTTTGGTACTCGGATGTCTCAGCACGCCATATGCTCAACATCCAATGGCCCTGAGCTTACCTTTCAGCTATCTAATAATGCCATTAGTGGGTCGCTGCCCTGAACATTAGACACGTTCCGAAGACCTCTTTACATACCCTGCAAGACGGTGAAAAGCCAAATGCTGTTAGATTTCTTGATGAACTGCCCGGTGAGTAAATGGTAAACCATCAGGTTTCGTGCTACCACCGTGGTGCCAAAGAATGAGATCACATCATTCGTTTAAGATGTGGTCAATCTGCAAACGATCTCGACTTCGCTTGCGGCCAATGATCTGAATCTCCCATTCCCCATTCCACTCCTTTGCAATGAGCGGATCGATATATCGGATAATCTGATCAAGAGGCTCTGTGTACGAAAGCCGCGTACAAGCATCTAGGATATCATGCACCGAATAGTCGTCGACGGAGTCCACAAGCTTCTCTAATTCTTCGGGAATTCGAATACCACATTCCCTCACTCGTTGAGTGAATAGTGACTGGAGGGGACCGCACAAGGCGAATCCAGCGTGAGTGTGTTGTAGGGCGTGCAAGCAGAATGCCACTGTTTCCGAGGCTGGAGGCTCGAGAGGCGAATAAGAGAGGAGGGCATCACATAGTTGGACAAGACAGAAATTCATCAGAGGTAAGGAGTATCGAGTAGAATAAAGACGTTGCGCATGGCCGAGTTGTTCAACTCCGCTTCGAGCATGAAATATCAAGATGCGCCTCAGCTCGTCCTGGGCGCTATCTGCGAAGAAGTTGCCATGAACTAGTGGCCGGAAAAGTTGCACCAGAGCTGTGTGATATTGCACGCTGCATATTGTTAGAGCGTTGCATGTTGATAGACTGGATTACACCTACTGTAAATAAATGATGTGCGGTAGCGGATGGTGTCCTTCGTCAACATTCGTAATTATAGGCGGTAACGATTCCTTCCAGTCCAAGTATCTTCGGTACATGTCAAGAAACTTGTAAGCGGATACTTGGCCACGAGTACCACAGTACAGATTGAGCGTCTCATTGACTACTCGGAACAGTCTAGCCTGATGGCAAGCTGTAAGAATTGCATAACTTGGACGAGTGGCCATTTCTCGCTCATCTCCTGGTCGTCGGTAGAATCGCCATACAGCGTCATCTTTGTCCATTTGTGCGTGTTGAAAGAATGGTTCAGCAGGCACCGACGGTGTGTAGAATTTCAGATACATTGTGCCTGCACTTACTCTTTTTCTGTCAGTCGAAGAGGCAAACCCAGTGCGAGGGGAGAGGGTATCTGTCATACGAATTGAGAGTCTGGATCCCCCATAGCGTGAGCTCTTTCGCTTCCTCTGAATGCTGCACACTATCTTGAAACTTTATGTTGTCTATCGCAGATCTCAGATATCCTATCGCATTACGCGCCTTCCCAGAGCTCAATTCTACCAAGAACAATACAGCGAAAGTCTGTACGGACGTCAAAACACGATATGATTCGGGCAAAAGAAACTTTCGCGCTTCTCTCATGAAATTGTCTCGCAGGGTTGCGGCGTCCAGGGGGTTCTGTCGGTCCAGGCCATGCTCAGTCTCTAGCAGATTGCATGCCATTGCACAGATGGCGTTGACCAGGGAAGCCGAACAGTGGTTTTCCTGGTTGAACTTGAAATCCTCCTTAAACTCCAGCTCACTGAAGAGCATATGGATCGGATGCACCCACGTGAAATAGAGATCAAACAAATGGCCTATGAAATTTGTATTCGTTGTAACGTTTGTCCACTGGAGTTTGTAATCGCTGGAATTAGGACGATGGAGAGAATCTTGTTCTTGATACTGAGCTTCGAAAAGCTTTACAACTCCAACCAATTTGCGGTGAGTAGTGGTTTGAGGATCTAGAGTTTCGAGATCCGGGTTCTCTCGAACGAGCCAATCTGCTATAGCTTGATGCGATTCGCCAGCACGGAGTCCTCGGATGATTTCTCTGTCGTGACCGTTGCGTCCAATGGTCTCTAAGATGATTTTGTGCGATTTGCCTTCCTCGCGGAGGCTATGATTCATGATGTCGTTTTCGGCCGCCAGCTCTTCGAATTCCTTATTGCGTTCTTGGAGTAAAGTATTTTCTCCGCGAAGGGCGCCAATCTCCCGGATGAGATCATTTTTGTGTGATTTCGTATGAGGCTTGTAGACACAGTCAAGTTTACGTTGTGCACACCTGCTGCAAAGATCGGGTCTTTGCCCATCACACTAGATGGATTAATGCACAAGCATGAGTCAAAAGATGTCCAAATCAGATCACCATCAGCGTCAAAAGATAGCAAAGGAAATTTGGGGTTCTTTGTATGATTGTCATTTCCTGCTCACCTTCTGTCTTGCTTGCCTACATGGATTGCAAGCCATGACCGAAACACTGCCAGCAGGACGTCGCTTTCGGTTCTTGCTACTGTCTCCACCATTGCCAGAGCCTTCACCTGCATCTGTAGAGGTTCCAGCGTGACCGTCTCCACGGAGACCGCCCGCATCTCCGCTCGTCGTTGGACCGTCCTCGGCGAACTTACCCGGAGATGATGGAGTTGAGTCCTCGGGAAGCATTGAAGGAGCCATTTCTCGATAATTAGACATTGTAAGCCTTGATACAGGAATGCGCGTGTAGCTTGGCTTGCATAATTATCAAGGCTTCACCATGTATACTTTAAGGGCCGAGGGCCAGGTTAATCTATTTCTCCGATGTGTAGTTTCGTGCTCTAAAACGCAAGAGTCTAAATTAATTACACACGGGTCAAAAAGTCGCCTTTTGTAAAATTACCCCCTTTTCGGCAGACCCTGTAAATTACGAGCGCCACCATCCAGATAAGTGAAATCCAATTCCCAAAGAGCGATGGAGAATGGTGCGTCCGTGACACCTTTCGGTCAAACAAGAGCAAGCTTAGAACAGAGTGAAAACAAATTCCCGCAATAGTGGTTGCCTTCCAACGGTATTTCTTGTGGCATAGTCGATTGAGAACGGTACCCCAAACCGTTGGCGGAAGGATTGAGGACTTAGAGTGTCGGTGAGATACCAGGGTGATCTTAGCTGACGTTTTCGACACAATCTTACGCCATAACAAATGAGAATGCAGCATCAATTATTCATGTGTGTATGGCCATGGGTAGACTTTCTCAGAGCAAACTTTCATCTCAACATCGCTTGTATATAGATAGAATACACTGGATCCAGACGGTCGACCATGCCGCATTGCCATTGTCCAACCCATCCATCCTTCTGAAATGCACATAGGCCGAAGCCGTTTGTGCTGCTAGACCATACACCACAATAGATTTATGTCGAATACACACTCCGAAATTTTAATACCCCAAACTGTCTAAACATGAATCTCCACTAAAAACCACGAAATGTCCCATACATCCGCTGTCCACACTTATCATTGCCTCTGCTCGACCCTTCTTCTCGCAACTCCTTACCCAATTTCCCATCTCCAACGCCGCGCTCCACCCTCTCTCGACCACGCCTACATACTCCCCCTCCCACCACTTTCATCTCGAACCTCCGACACCACACCCGTCGCTGATGTAAACCACAATAATCTCATTCCTACGGAAAGGCAGAGCGACAACGAAAATGTGCTGCCATCGCTCCTGACGCCAAATGTACGGCCAGCTCGCAAGTCAGTGGTTGTGCGGAGGTCGGATGGGTTCGAGAAGAGGAAGGTTCTAAGGTGTGGCCGGTGTGGGATCGGAGTTGGATATGAGATTATAGGGGTGGAGGTAGCAGCTCAGGGTGGAGATAGGGGAAGGGTGGTTTATTTGCTTGAGGGTGGTTTGGTGGAGACGGAGGACATGGGAAAGGAGGATGGAGGGCTATGAGAGGAATAGTGACGGAGATGACAAGCTATAGGGAAAATGGCTGGGAGTGAGGATGTTAGAGGAGTATGGACGTGTCACTAAGGGTAAGGCCACGGGGAAAGGCAGGGCCGTGATCGTTATGAGCTGATCATTCGTATAAGAATTCGAGGCCTATCTCATGCATGGTACGCTATCTCGAAGGACAAAAACAGATACCTCTCAACATGCTTACCAGTGGCCGATCCAGGCCTCAGTCCATACGCCAACACGAATAACGCCAGAGGTATGATGCGTGCTTCATTGACCAAGATATCGAAGCGAGCTGTAGGAGGCATAGGGGATCTCAATTGGCGAGGATGGTTCGGACGAGATCTATGCATAATCAGATTAGCCAGACACCTTTCGGCCATGTCCCCCTTGTCATTCTACCTGTGTAGTTGATCTCTCCGCTGCTGGTATCAACGGCCTTGAGGAGTTCATCCACCTCATCATCACTCATCTTCTCGCCTAGGTTCGTCAAGACTGCAGACGTTTGTCAGTCCACTGAAACTCATATGCTATTTATCGACTCTTGTAAACTCACTATATCTCAGCTGCCCAACACCGATGAAACCGGTCATGTCCTTATCGAAGACCTGAAAGCCTCTGCAGTATTCTTCCGGCTCACCAGGATCGCGGAAACCACCAGGTCGATTGAGTACTTTTTGAAATGAATCGAAGTCGACTGCCCGCGAACAAAGGCCCAGTGTCAGCCACAGCGCTTTCACTCTGTTCGTTGCGCAGTGGAAGAACTCACAGTCACCACCAACCCCCTTCTCTAGATCTCGAATCTCGGCCAGTGTTGGGTTTTGACCACATGCTCTCAGAAGGTCTCCTAGCGATTCAAGGGTCACTCGTCCGTTACCACGCTTATCGAAAAGAGCGAATGCTTCCTTGTAGTTTGTAGAGGCCTGTAAAGGATGTGAGTAAGTGCTCTGAGAAGACACAATAGTGATGGCACTCGGAAGGGCATAAGAGCGCATCGGGTTGAGATCCTTCTCATCACGGAAGTAGAGGTTCTGTTCTGTATATTGGAAGATCCTCCAATCCACGTATCTGGCGGGGCAGGGCAAATCGGTGCCAAAGGGTTGGATTCTGCTCACCATTGCTAGTGTTTGAAGTTGGACTGTATAAACCCTGAGCGTAGGGGCGCGAAGCAAGACTCTCGTATGGGTAAGTCAATGCTTGTCTAGTGTTTCAATGCAAGAGAAAATGCGATCAAGTTTAAACGGAGCAACAGGGTGTTTAGTGGTTTGTTTACATTTTGTGGGGCATAGGGCTGACTCCAATCCTGACTTGCCGTGGCAAGCAACCAGCCTATCGCCCTGCGACTTCACATGAAAGGCCTTCAGGATATTGCCAGTATACATGTATCCTCTTTATTGATCTTCTTCTCTGCTTGCTTGAAACGCGAACCCAGGAGCAATTGCAAGCAAGGATAATCTAAGGACTCTCTCACTATCGCTGACAGACGCTTGTTCAATAATACATTGAAGAATTTCCATTGGGTCTCGTGCCATCGTGAGACAGTAATGTAGCCTGTAGCCGATGCATGTTTCTTCTTTGATAAAAATACCCGTACCCATTTCTCGCAGTTAAATCAGATACACCAGGTGACTGGATCATCTCTAGAATATCATGAGAGTCGTTCGATGCTATCCATGATTCTTAGACAATCTGCTACTCGTCCTATTCAATACACAAAACATCCATGATACATGACTCATAATTTGCTCTTGCCAACCTGTCCGCCAACTACCATCGAACCTCCTTTACCTAGCCAGCCTACTGCATCCGAGACCATCTCATCAACGATTACCTTTGCTGGCTTTTTCTCATTGACAACAGCGGCTGCTTTGCCCATCAAAAATGGTCGGGCCATATCCATTGTCTCATCATCGATGTCCTCATTGTTATCCATGTCATGTTCCACTGGAACGGTACCCTTGGACGTAAGTTCCTTGATATCGGCTGCGCGGTTCTCTTCCCAGTTCTTGATATAGGGGTTCATCCGGACACGGAGCGGACGGCCCTAGGCAGATTATTAGTATCTTGACTTTGGATGTATGATGGCTGATCTCACAGTGAAGATGATAGTGCGGACATTGTCATCAAATCCAGACGTTCGTACGGCTTCCTGATGAGCCTTGGGCGCACCAGCCTCTTCAGAAAGGACGAATCGAGTGCCAATCCATACCGCACTGGCGCCCAGCATGAGCGCAGCAGCCAGCGATTGCCCATTGAACAAGCCTCCAGCAGCCACAACCTGCACCTGATCACCAGTCATCGGGCTCTTCTTCCCTTTCACCATCTCGGCGACAGTTGGGATTAGCACGGTGGTAGGGACATCCCCCGTGTGACCGCCCCCCTCCCCACCTTGGGCGCAAATCATATCGACGCCGACTTCCAAACACTTTTGGACATGCTTGGGATGACCAATCATGTTCATGTAGAGGACACCGGCTTTGTGTAGGCGCTGGACGACATGCACAGGTGGAACGCCGACAGCAGATACAAAGAGTTTGGCACCCGAGTCGATGATGATAGAGACCAGGTCGTCGAGTTTGCCTTTTGTATAGTCATAACTAGGAAAGTAACGGGTCAGCAAACCTCCATAGAATCAGATGAAGTAATCGACTTTGTCGTGGAATAAAGGAGCTTGGGGCCGACTGACTTGGTTTTGCGTGCACTGCCGCCTACTTGCGGGATCAGAAGATCCACACCAAACGGTGCGTTCTTGTCTTTCAGATAGCCCTTGAGCTCTGCTATCTGCTCCCGAAGCATGTCAGGTGTGTAGCCAACGCCGCCAATCACGCCAAGACCGCCTGCATTAGTTACTGCTGCAGCGAGTCTGGGGCCGGCCGCTACATTCATGCCGGCGAGCATGACAGGGTGATTGATCTTGAGGAGATCGGTGACTGTGGTGCGGAGTTGCTCTGCAACGCAATCAGCATAGTGTTTGTGGATAAAAGAAAGCGTCACTGACGTGGAGATGCCATCTTGTTACAGGGATCAACAATGTTCAAATGATAGCACAGATCTTTATATTGCACCTGTGATAACAATAGATGTCGCGGTTTACTGCAGACAGAACTGGACTTGGAGTGGTCCAGAGAACAATGATTAGAAGTTGAATATGGTAGATCTGGGAGCAAGTCAAGAACACCTGCTGTTGTAATATGTGGAGAAAGCCGAGGCATCTTTTGACCCTAAGATGGCCGCTTGGCACGAACGCTATCTTATCTGCTCTACTTTAGTCTAACGGGGTCTGAGCTGCGGGCTCGGCTCGGGGTAGAGCATAAGGTAAGGTCCTTGAAAGGGGAGACTATTATTCTAGCTTTCTCATCAGTCCCCAATTGACGGGCTGCCATGCCTGTACGATCATGAATGCTGATAGACCTTCAAGTCTGTTTCGCTTTCCCAATAAGTTATCCGGATTGCAGATTGGCCGTGCGCCTTTTGCCCAGGCCAGACTATGCCTGATACCTTGGATTAGAGAAAAGGGATTTTCTACCCACGCTAATGAACCAAATGATAATTGGAGTTTTCAATTGAATAATAATCGTCCGGACAGGAGGTGAGGGGAAAAGCTTCCCATTCTAATTTTCTCTGCTCCTAAATTAATTCATCAGAGGCTTGGGACTTCATGCCAAGCCTGATTTCTACAGACTCGATGTTGCTCTCAAGTCGCCGCCAGGCGTATACTATGCCCCAAGATTTGGCCGTAAGACACGGGACGAGCGCTTGCTTTACGATCTGATTCAAGCACATCTTAACTCATCCTCGAAAGGGTATGAAATCATGACAAATCTAGGCGCAGCCGTGCTCGCTCAGTTTCCCAAGTCAAAAAACGTCAGGATCTCAGTGAACCCATATATCCGTGGAAGGTTCGGATTGCCCGGTCTTACTGCAGTGACACTCGCGTATTCAATTCCGAGCACCTATACTGGTAGACGGTGGTCAAACTACGATCCTTCTGTCCTTGTGAAAACGGATTGGCGTTTAGATGTTACGAAAGGATCTGGCGTTGGGCTTATAGATCTAGGTGTCAGCAGCGTAGAGTCCCCTATGTCACAGCTGCCTTCGCTTTTGGAAAGCCCACACAGAATCGGTGGCGATACTTATGGCCAAGATCCAGAAGCAAATTTAGGCCGGCTCCATCCAACTTTCTATATGCATCAGGAACTGATGAGATCCATAACGGTCTTTCAAAGTGATTTTGGAGCGGCAGCAGCTTTGCATTTCGCAAAACTCGGTTTCGATTTTGCAGATAAGCAGTATATGGACAAACGCCTAGGCTCAGTCACTGTTGGCATTAAAAAGGTTCGAAGTGATCCTAATGAACCTTCGTCCGCATGTAATATATCCCTCAGTCGCACGCGATACGAGCAGACTAAGAACAGCATGATCCATAGCAATCTTCAGCCTAGGTGGCACCGAGCTTACCTCGCTCTGGGTAGTAATGTCGGAGATCGATTATCTATGATTGAAGCAGCTTGCAGCGAGATGAACGATCGAGGGATCCGAATAAGCAGAACAAGCGCCCTTTATGAGACCCCAGCGATGTATTTGGAGGATCAGCAATCCTTCATCAATGGCGCTTGTGAGGTAGTGCATTTTCCATCTGGAGATGTGTAGCACGTATGCTGACGGCAATACCCGTAGATTGAGACAACACTTAGCCCAACGGAATTGCTAGATACTCTGAAAGAGATTGAAGCAAAATTAGGGAGGGTGAAAACTATAGACAATGGGCCCCGTACGATTGATCTGGATATCTTGATGTATGGTGAGGAAATTTTGGAAAGTGACCGACTCGTAATTCCGCACAAAAGGATGTTCGAACGCGAATTTGTGCTCAGACCTCTTTGCGAGTAAGGCCCAGTGTTCCACCTTGATACCAAGTGAAACTAAATTTGCCCAAGTTTAATACCCAACACTGTTCCACCCATACCGGATGCAATTGCTACCTTCAAGGACGAACTCGAGAACCTTCCCAGAACAGAGGACCAACTGTCGCCGCTTACACCCCTTTCATCTCATCTCACTCCTATCAGTAGCCAGAGTCCTACGAGGTCCACCCGTCTCATGGCCGTATTGAATCTGACCCCTGACTCCTTTTCAGACGGCGGTCTTCACTCCACCACAGAACCCGCTTCTTTGTTCCCACCCCTCCAAGACCAGATGTCCCAAGATAACTCCCTTATGATTCTCGACATAGGTGGTCAATCCACCCGTCCCCACGCACCCGAAGTCTCTCCGCAAGAAGAACTCTCACGAATCCTCCCCAGCATCAAAGCCATCCGTTCAGACTCTTCGTTCAACAAATTAGTAGTAAGTGTAGATACTTACCGCGCCTCCGTCGCCGCCGCAGCAGTTGATGCGGGTGCGGATATCATCAACGATGTCTCAGCCGGCCAGCTAGACCCGGACATGCTATCCACGATCGCTAGGTCAGGCTGTACTTGTATTTTGATGCACATGCGAGGTACGCCCGACACGATGAGCAAAATGACCGATTATCCCGGCGGCATCGTCAACGGCGTTGGTAATGAACTCCTCGCCCGTGTCGGCGAAGCCGAGAAAGCCGGCATTCGTCGCTGGCGCATCATGCTTGATCCTGGGATCGGCTTTGCGAAAACGCAGGCGCAAAATATCGAATTGTTGCGCAGATTCTCCGATTTGCGGGAGTTCGATGGGTTGCGAGGGTTTCCTTGGGTCGTAGGCGCTAGTCGGAAAGGGTTCATTGGGAAGATCACGGGGGTTGAGGAGGCGAGCAAGAGGGGATGGGGTACGGCTGCTGCAGTTGCAGCGGCGATCCAGGGAGGTGCGGATGTGGTAAGAGTACATGATGTGAAGGAGATGGGCGAGGTGGCGAAGATGGCGGATGCAATTTGGAGGGCTTGATCATTGTGACCACCAAGGAGATGATGTAGGCATTGTAAGGCGGCGTAAAAGATTTCGATCTTGAAAACAGCTTTTATTTCGTAGATGATTGATGGGAGGAATGGCGATTTGCTCAGGTGCACGCCAAGCTTTGTGGGAATATGCGTATTGCATATTCAGGTATTACCCATGATTCAATGACAATTTCGAAAAGGAAAACCTTCAAAGAAGCTAAATTGAAGGATTTTCATCTTGAGCATCTGATGTTGGACAGCCCGCTCTTGATGCCTACCGTTCCAAAGTGCTTGAGTCTCAATCGACCAGGATTCTGGGCGTCAGCGTGAGACATGTAGCCAACACGAACACAGTGCAGCACTTGAGAGAGTCTCGGGTGTAGAGTACTCGTGCAAAAATCGAACAGGGGTGGCAGTTGTGGTTCTTCGCTGGCAATTTCTGAGGAGGAGAAGTCTTGGTAGATCAGGAACGCCAAGACGTGTGAAATGGAGTCGAAGGGTAAAACAGGGTCACTGACGATGTGTATCCTGGGCTGAGTAGTCAGTTTGATTAAGGGAGCCTCGACCACCTCCCAAATTCATTCTAGGCTTGGCAGGGGCATCGCCTGGCAAGGAGCTACGTCTGGGCTGCTCGGCTCGCCATGAAATAATGGTCCTTCCAGTTCCACAAATGAAAGTTAAAGGGTTTCATAGCTTTAGCGTACCATACCGCATGACGTGTCTACCTGCCCGGCGACACCTATGCAGGCTTGATACTCGAGCATGATCCGTAAAACAAGGCGAAGTGCAAGTAAACGGTCGAGGGCCAATAGAGAGCAAAAGTACTGGTAATCGAGAATAGCTGGTGGCGAGGCGACCAGACAACCGTCGAGAATGACCCATGAGTCTCGAATTGGGTGCGTCGGCAACATAGTCGGAATGGAGAAAGGACAAAGACTTCTCTCTTGGACAAGGCATGTGTATTCTCAAGGAGAGCCGACTTTGACAATGACATCTGAAGTCAAACCAGATGGATGTCGAACAACGGAGACATACTCCGATGTGATGGAGAACCAGGCAGGCGTCTCTGAAGGCGTGCCGCTATCTTTCCCTGTAGAATGAACCTCTTACTCTCGGATATACCACATGCCTTAGAAGCGAATAGGGAGGTGCTAATTCGTTGGCTCTGCTAGTCTGACGACACGAGACTCGCGACGGCGGTGATTCGAGCTGCTGGGAGCAGGAAGTGAACGGGGGCGAGGACAAGGACAGGCGGAAAGGAGACAGCATCGGTCGATGGAGGTCCAAGGACATCGGCGATGGAGGCTCGGCAAGTTCGGGAAGTTCGGGAACGAGCTTATCCCTTTCCTTTCCCTGCAGCCATTCGCGTCACTGGCTGGACCCTGGTCCAGTGCCTACCCTCCCATTCTCGCATTTCCGCAAATTGCCTGGCCAGAAGGTGACGGGCCTTCAGCCTCAGCAGAAATGGAGAAGGTCGAAGGTAGAAGTCTAGACGACAGGACATGGCACCGACGCATGGCCCGCCTTTGCGCCGCTGCCACTATTTCAGAAAGTGCTATTGGCCGGCTTGACTCGTAAGGTGAGCTCATTGGACATGGCCCGAGCGTGCGGTGATCTACACGTTGTTCACGCCCTATGAGCAGCAATCGACGCAGTAGAGCCGTTGCGAGCGCCATTCCTCCATCACCACCCTCTCCTCCCAACCTCACCTCGCCCAGCAGCACGGTACCTCGAACCCCACCCCTCAACCCGCATCAGTTGTGACCAGATTCAACGGTCGACTCCCGTTTCGCTTTCGCGCACTGCGCCCGGCCACTTCTTGCCCTGACGGATCTCGACGCCACCCGACTCCAGCCCGACTGCCTTTCCTGACCGGCCAACCTCAGTCGGCATTATTCTGCCCTTCGCTGTCTATCCCCATTGGCGTGAAAGCTCAAGACCATTGGAGTCACTGGCAACATAAAAAGCGATATGAATAGGATGCGGAGGCAGGACTTGTAAAGGCGGTGGTCGAATTTATTGGTCATTCGAACCCATGGTGCCGGGTGCTGCAGAAGACCGATTCACTTGGATTGTGCGTCTTGCCAGAGCAGCCATGCGTCCCTCTTCGCTCCAAGCGTCTGCTGACTTTCCATCTCTTCAGTCCTGCCCAGAAATCGTCCCGATCTGCCGTCTCCCACGCGGCGGATTCGCACTCCTCCCACGGCATTGGAGAGCATCTCACGGTTGCCCTATTCGGACAATTTGTCATCCGTCTCGGTGGAGAGTATCAGCATCTCCGACTACGACAGAAGTTCGCTTCCTGAGTCTGCACTGACTCGGCACTGCAGCAGCCACGCGAGAGTTCCGCTGCATAAAGAAGGCAGTTGCCCCTTCCCCTGCACATGTGAGGTGTGCCAATCTTTGACTGCATCGGAAGCTTTCCTCCCCCTGCATCACGCACCACCATCTAGGCGAGGCGGCTCTCATATCACGCGTTCTCTCAACCAGCGCCCGCTGTTCAATTACAGGCCCCTCAGCGTGGTCTGAATGCAAACCCAAGCTCCAAGCACATAATCTCGATCTCGTCGTTGAATTTCTTTCCTCGACATCTCTCCTTGTGTCTTTCTTGCGATACGACCATCATGGAGACTACTTTCATCACAATACATGGTGAGTATTTCTGAGAGGAGACCACGAACGAAGGCTGATTAGTCTACCTCAGACCTGTCACTTGACGCTCGGATACTGTACTCCTCCACTTCGATCGAGGATATTCTGGGCTACTCGCCACAGGAAGTGATTGGAAAATCGTGCTGGGAATACTTCCATCCTGATGAGATACCGTTTGCTAGAGCAATACACGGTCGGGGCGTGCAGTTGGATAAAGCCGCGGTACTCAACTACTGTCAAATTAAGAATAGAGATGGCCGATGGGTGGGATGTGAGTGTGTGTTCACAATCGTACATGATGTCCTTGTCGGCTGCACTAGCGTCTATCGAAGGGGCTTGAAAAGTCATCGTAAGTTCCCTCGAGGTTTTATCCTGCACTGTACCAAGTGATTTGTGCCTGATATGGAAAATCAGAACGAGCCAAGGAAGCCCCCATAATCCGCCGGATGTTCTCATCGTCCCCTCGAGACCCTCGATATCACATGCTCTCCTACATTTCGCAAAAATTCTCGAAGCCTACACGAAACCTCACCCACGAACCAAGAGCAGCATTGTTTCTCAATCGTTTCTCTCGGACTCTCACAATCATGTACGCTACAAATGGGTTAGCGGACATCATCGGCATTCCTGCCAACGACCTTTGCGGCAAAAGCTTTTACTATTGCATCCAAGAAAATTGTCTCCGCGACGCTGTCAAATGTTTGGAAAGCGCCAAAGCCAATGATTCGATTGCTTATCTTCGCTTCTGGTTCCGGGATCCACGGCAGGAGAGCTTGATAGAACAGGATGAGCGCATGAGCGACGGCCACAGCAGCGGTGACGAAGACGACGGTGGTGTCCATCTTTCGGAGTTGATGGATCATGACGGGAGTGAGAACGCCATCTATAGCGACTCTTCTAATTCCATAAGGTCGTCTGTTGAAAGGGACCAGAGTCATAACCACCAACTGGACCCAAATTCGCGGACGTCCTCTGGTGACAGCACCGACCTAGGCGCCAACAACGAGGAAGCCATTTTTGACCAACCGGAAGGGGCCCAACAATCTCGCACTTCCTCAATTTCCAGTCCAGATGAACACCATCCTTCCAACGCATCCTGGTCACGGGGACCTTCTCAGGTTGAATTAGAAGCTGTCGTGTCGTGCACATCTGATGGACTCGTCGTCATTCTCCGTCGTGCCAAACCCTTTGTTTGCCATATGCACCAACCGCTTGGAGCCGCTCAACACCCCTATGCCAATGGATATTTTGCTTCCCCTTGGGCCAGTGATCCCATTCTACCAAATGGACCAGATCACGCGCTTTGTTCTCTGCCACACCTTCAACAACCTCCTGGAACGCCTGTCCATCCCTCGGCAGCCCAAGCGAACATGGCTGCTACGAATGGCCCAGCTGCGGAGGACTTCATGAATTCCATCCGTGAGGTCGCTGTCTTCGCATGGGCGCTGACAGGCATAAACGGGTCGTTGGAACGTTATGGCCGCGGCACGCCCAGCGGCGAATCCCAACCTCCTGGCGGCTTACCCGTGTGGGACCCAAAGTCCAACGCGGGCCTTGAGATTGATCGACCAATCAACGGTGCCTATTCGATGAACAATCAGGGGTATGGCACAGCTAATCAGCATCAGAGCCCCACTGATTATAGTGCAGCTTACAGTAATCATCCCAGCAGTCAGAACTGGAGTAATGGCTTCATGAAACGTGGCGGTAACGACGGCGAACATTCTTATTACCAAAGCAACGATCATCTCTATCCTACCAACAAACCTGACTTTCAATCTAATGGCTATAGCAACGGCCTCCAAAGGAATCTTCAGAATGGCGGGAACGAAATGAATGGCGGTGACGTTTACCCCCAAGCCAACGGCTATCATGAGTCAATACCGCGCAGTGGGCCATGGGCGCAGCAGCCAGAACCTCGGCAGGTGTGGAACATCTCGTACCAGACGGAGCAAGGTACAACCCCTACAAACGGTTATCATGACGACGTTAGAAATCATCCATGACACGGTCCGACTCGCATTGTTTGTACGAATACGGAATTCCGCCGAACATGATCTTTGCAGAATGCAATGCTTCATGCGGCGTAAGACAACGACGCACTTGCATATGCCCGTGATTGGACGGGACTACCGTCCCAATCCTGGGGACGAGGCTGGGGAGGCAATGTACGAATCGCCGGGGTGGGCGGAAAGCAATGGACTTCTTGCATGACGAAGCAACGGACGAGACGATGTTGAGCGAATGGACAAGAAGACCATGATACTCCGAGGCATCTTCTTACGTGGGAGCGATCCGCCTCGTAGCTGTATACATGCTAGAGATGTTGAATTGCGATGACGAAAGCTTCGTCGTTCTCGCATAGCATTGAATTTGTAGTATGCCGGTTCGGCTAATGGCAGTGGCCATGATTAAATCCTACCCAGCACAATAATATCAATAACAATGAGACGTAGTGATGAAACAGATGCCCAGGCTTTCGGGAGGAAGGACGGTTCCCTCGCGCCAAAAGGCTATCCGTAACCTAAAATCACAGGCTAAGCTCGCTAAGCACTTTAGTAAAAGCCTAGACCTGGACCCTGCTTCCCGCTAGCAGACAACTTTTGGAAGCGACGATAACCTTCGACCTTCCGGCGCGACAATTGTTGACTGTGGCATCCTTTTCGTCTCGTTCAGACCGCGGAGCATGGCTTCCCACGGTGAAGCGAATAGCTACTACAACGGAGGGAGCGCTCCACCGAAGCAAGGCTATCCAATGCAGCCACAAATGCAATACCCAACTCAGACTGCGAACAACGGATACCAAAACGGTGCTCCCCAATATCAACAACAACAACAACCACCACCACCCGGCTATGGCCAGAACTATCAGAATTCAGGTCCCCCCCCAGTGACAGGATCGGATGGGAAGCAAACCTTCGACCAAGCCTTCAAGCTCGACAAGCCAAAATACAATGATCTTTGGGTTCGCTAGAGCCTGGCCAATTCTAACCTGACCATGCTGATACCCAACAGGCTGGTATACTCGTACGTTGAAACTGCACGCTCGTATCCTTCCGACACTGTCGCTAACCTCCTTCAGCTCATCCTGACTTTTCTCGGCTTCGTCGCCATCTCTGGCCTCTCCCTCCAAGGTTATAGCGCAAACAAAGGCTTCAGTGGTGGCGGGATCTATAATGCGGGCAATGATTTCTCCCTCAATACCAACACCATTGTTCTCTTCGTCTTCGTCCTCGTCGTCGCCCTGGTCGTCTCCTGGGCGTACTTCACTCTCGCTCGAGCTTTCACCAAGCAATTCATCTGGATCACAGGAATACTACACATCGTCTTTGGCATTGGGACAGCGGTCTATTATTTCGTGAAGCACTACTATTCTGCGGCGGTCGTGTTCGCCATCTTCAGTATCTTCTCCATCATCTGCTTCGTTAGCTGGATACCGAGGATACCGTTCAGCGTGGTCATGCTGCAGCAGACCATGGATGTGGCCAAGTCGTTTGGGCATGTCTTCTTGGTCAGCGCCATTGGCGGGATCGCTTCAGTAGCATTCGGCGCTTGGTTCTCACTCACTCTGGTAGCGATCTATGTCAAATACGAACCGTCGGGTGGAGGGAGCAATCCGGCCTGCACGGCCGGCAGCGGTAGCAGTGGTGCAGGAGGATGTTCATCGGCTAAGGTTATTGGACTAGTGGTTTTTGTGACCTTCGCCGGCTATTGGATCACGGAATTCTTAAAAAACGCAATGCATTCCGTTGTTGCGGGCGTGTATGGTTCGTGGTTCTTCTGCGCAGGGAAGCCTGGCGGTATGCCCTCTGGTGCTACCCGCGGTGCAGCGAGGCGTGCTTTCACCTACTCTTTCGGCAGCATCAGTCTCGGATCGCTAGTAGTCGCCCTTATCAATATGGTTCGCCAAGCGGTCAGCATCGCCCAGCAGCAGGAGGCGCAAGGGGGTAACACGGTAGCATCGATAGCTTTCTGCCTCCTTGGCTGTATCATCGGCCTAATTGACTGGGCCGTACAGTGGGTTCATCTTCGTGGAGTGTCGGGTTTGCAGAATGCTAATGCTCGTCCATAGGTTCATCAACCGCTATGCATTCTCACACATTGCTTTGTACGGGAAGGCGTACATACCTGCTGCTAAAGATACCTGGAAGATGATGAAGAACCGCGGTATCGACGCCTTGGTCAATGATTGCTTGATTGGTCCTGTGCTTACAATGGTGAGCCTTGCTTCTTCAATTTTCTCCTACCTGAAGACATAGCGCTGAGTGCCCTGTTCACACATCTTCGCAATCCAGCGTTTGCCCTAGAAGAACATCACTAACATCAAGAATTCCTAGGGCTCGACGTTCGTTGCATATTTATGTGCATTCCTAGCCTACCTATACCTCCAATTCACAAAACCCGGTTACAACGACGGGGGAGCCTTCACCCCCGTAGTGATGGCTTTTTCCTTCCTCATCGGATTACAAGTCTGCCAAATATTCATGACACCAATCGGCTCAGGGGTTGACACCATATTTGTTGCCGCTGCATGGGATCCTGATGTTTTGGCGCGGGATCATCCCGATTTCTACGCACGGATGGTGCAGGTATATCCAAAAGTGCAGGAAATGATACACGCTTGATTATTAGAGTTAGGCATGGATCAAATGGTCTTCGTTGGGTGTTTATTGCAAGGTCTTAGAATGCATTGTAAGGCGCTTCAGGGTGCGGATAGCTAGACAGTCACAGTGTCAGGTCAGATCACTAATGAAATTCTAATTACCATCAAAAATCTCTTCTTCCTCAGAGTTATTTGAAACCTACCTCGCTTCTCCTTGCCACTCTTTAATATCCGGCCGCCTTTTCACGACTCCAATTACCGCTTCTTCTTCTCTCCAACTCCCTTTCCACCACTCAACCTCCTACTGACCCTCAGATACATGTCTCCCCCCAGAACCAAAGCTACGATTTTGCATCATCAGCCTTTCAAATATAAAGCCAAGACCAGGATTGCGCTCACCAAAGACAAAGTAAGGAACATACAATCCTGAGAGGGTTCGCTTCTCGGCAGGGGAGAGATCCGGCCAGGATTGGAATTCGACGATGCAGACGCCGGTAGTAAGGGCGGTTTGAAGCGCGAGGAGAAGGAGGAGCAGGTGGAGGGTTGGAGAGGCTATGGGATCGTGGATGTAAGTATATGTGCTTGCGAAGGAGGAAAGGGATGATAGAGGGTAGGCATATTTTGATATACTGAGAGAGCGGAAGGACAGTATTATTCATGGGGAATGTAGAAGGGTTGAGATAAGGAGATAGCAAAGCACCCATCCCCACCGTCCGACGAACAAAAGCACTCGCCATCTCCCCAAACTCACCAAAGCCCCCAAAACTA
>JAABUP010004775.1_pt1 | contig 21692 bp, 19 predicted proteins | sample 5559201 | NCBI WGS metagenome assembly JAABUP01 (sample SAMN10711887, study PRJNA513373) | rock metagenome | isolation source: Antarctica rocks | place: Antarctica | reverse complement strand
GCTTGCCGCCGAACCCGCCGCCCACCCGCTCGCACAGCACGCGCACCTGCTTCGGCGCCAGGCCCAGCAGGTCGGCCAGCGCCTGGCGCACCAGGAACGGCACCTGCGTGCTGGACCGCACAACCAGCCGCCCGTCCTCCATCCAGGCCATCGCCGCGTGGGTCTCCAGCGCCGCGTGCTGGATGCGCTGGATGTCGCAGGTGATCGTCTCCACCCGGTCGGCGGCAGCGAACCCGGCCTCGATGTCGCCGTGCCGGCCGTGGATCTCGGCGACGACGTTGCGGGCCGGGTCGGGGATGCGGCTGCTGGGCTTGTCGTGCAGCACCGGTGCGCCGGGCCGCATCGCCGCCCAGGGATCGAACACGGCGGGCATGACCTCGTATTCGACCGCCAGCGCCGCGCACCCCGCCTCGGCCGCCGCAAGGTCCACCGCGACGACGGCGGCCACGCGCTGGCCCACGAACCGCACGGTGTCATCCAGCAGGCGGGTGTCGTCGGGGTCGGTGCGGAAGTTTTCGTGCCGCGCGGTCGAGTACAGCCGGCCCGGCGCGTCCTCGTGCGTGAAGACGGCGACCACGCCCGGCACGGCCAGCGCCGCCGTCCGGTCGATGCGGCAAACCCGCGCGTGGGCGTGCGGCGAGCGCAGCAGGCGCATGTGCAGCAGCCCCGGCATGTCGACGTCCAGCGTGAAGCGCGCCGCCCCGGTCACGACAGCCGCCGCGTCGGGCGCCGGGGCGCTGCCGGGCAGCACGTCCACATGGCGCACGCCAGCCATGGCGTCGGCGATGGCCCGGTAGCCCGTGCAGCGGCACAGGTTGCCCTTCATCGCCCGCGGCAGGTCGGCGGCCTGCGCCTGCGTCAGCGCGCTGGCCGTGACGACCATGCCGGCGGTGCAGAAGCCGCATTGGAACGCCTGGGCGTCCAGGAACGCGCTTTGCACTGGATGCAGCACCGGGTGCAGCCCCTCCCCTGCTGCGGCAAGCCCCTCAACCGTCGTCACCTGCCGCCCGGCGGCCCGCCACGCCGGCACCAGGCAGCTATGCACCGCTTCCCCGTCCAGCAGCACGGTGCAGGCCCCGCAGTCCCCGGCGTCGCAGCCCTTCTTGACCCCGAACCACCCAAGCCCGCGCAGCATCGTCCGCAGGCACTGCCCCGGCGATGGCTCGCACGCCTGCTCGACGCCGTTCACGTTTACAACGCTCATTCCGTCAACTCCGCAAGCAGTTCGGCCGCGAGGCGGCGAGTCATGTGTCGCCGCCATGCCGGCGCACCGTGGATGTCGTCAAACCACAGCGCCGCCGGGATCGCCTGCACGTGCGCGTCGACCATAGCAGCCGATGGCGGGCTGGCCCAGGACGCATGCAGCGGACGCGCCGTGCTGGCCGTGATGGTCAGGGCGAAGCCGCCGTCCCCGTCCAAGGTCGCCGCCAGCAGCGCCGCCGACCGGCCATGCGCCGTCAGCGAAGCCTGCCGCAACGCCGCCCGCCGGCGCAGCGCCGCCACGGGCAGGTCGACCGCCCGCAGCAGCTCGCCCGGCGCCAACACGGTGCGCTGCGGCCCCAGGGTGAAGTCCGCCATCGGCACCAGCCGCTCCGTCCCGTCCGGCCGCCAGATGCACGCAACGCCGTCCAGCGCCACCGTCAGCGCCAGCATCGGCGCCGCCGGCAGCGACAGGCAGATGTTGCCGCCGACGGTCGCGGCGTTCCACACCTTGAACGACCCCAGCAGCGCGTTGCAGCAGGCCGCGAACAACGGCCCGGCCCGCCACTCCGGCGGTCCCTCGAACGCCTCCAGTGCCTCGATCGTGCAGGTGGCGCCGATGCGCAGCCCGGCCTCCGAAACCTCCAGCGCCGGCCAGCGCAGCGCCGAAAGGTCGTTCAGGGTGCGCAACCCCGGCTGCGGCTCGGAGAACAGCCAGGTGCCGCCCGCCAGCCATGCGGCGCCGGGCTGCCAGGGCGGCAGGTCCGAGCGGGTCGACGGCGACGCAACGGAGACGATAGAGTGCAGGTCCATCCGCCTACTCCGCCGCTGGACCCTGCCGGAGCCCGCCAGGTTCTTTCGCTCCCATTATCGAGACGCCGCTTCGGACACGGCATGGCTCCAGACGACCGTTTCCGCTGAACCATGCGGCCAGCGGTTTGCTTTTTTGCCGCCGAACCCACGTGGCTTGATCATTGAAAGCGCGAAATCCAGGCCATGCCGCCCTGCTTTCAGCGCGATGGCCTCGTTGAGTTCGAACGTGGGCATGCATTGCGGTGCGGCCTCCGAGATCAGCCAGCCATCGTTGCCAACCGGGATGAACGCTGATCCGCACGTCATGGTCCTTTTCCACGATGGCTTGCGCGGTCGAATATCCCGCAAACGCCGCAGCGCAAATCGCAGGCACAAATCGTGCCACTCTGGCGGGCCATGCGCGCTGCGCTTTTCCCTCCCCGGATTTGGCCAGGCTCGGCTAGGCGTGCCTGCCAGGTTTCCCGTCGTGGCCTATGCCATCGTTTGAGATCACGCCAGCCTGGCAAGCCGGTTAGGTCCGCCCCGGCCATCTACGGCCACCTGCCGGAAGCCGACGCCCGGCGTTCGAGCACCCGGACGCGCTCGCGGTGGGCGGTGTAGAAACCGCTGAGGGTGACGACCGCCGCGCCAACGAACGTCGCCCGGTCCGGCACGGCGCCGAAGACGAAATAGCCAAGCCCCGTCGAGGACAGGATCTGCGCATACGAAAACGGAGCCAGCGTCGAGGCGGGCACCAGCCGGTAGGCGAGGATCACCAAGTACTGCCCGACCGACGCGCAGGCCCCGAGCGCAAGGGCGATCCCGGCCTGCCCAGGCGTGGGCAGCACGAAGCCGAACGGCACCAGGGCCGTCAGCACCATAAGCCCGGTCAGCGCCGACCAGAACAGGGTCGTCTCGGTGCGGTCGGTGGCGCCCATGCGCCGGGTGATGACGATGGTCGCCGCCCAGCACAGCGCCGAGAGCAACGGGAACGCCGCCGCGGCCTGGAGCGCGCCGGCGCCGGGCCGGATCACGATGAGCACGCCCGCCAAGCCGGCCAGCACCGCGGCCCAGCGCCGGATGCCGACAACTTCGCCCAGGAACGGGATCGACAGCGCCGTGATGAAGGCGGGCGAGATGAAGCTGATCGCCGTCGCCTCCGCTACGGGCAGGTAGCCCAGCCCGCTGATGAACAGCACCGACGACGCGACCAGGCCGAGGCCGCGCAGGGCTTGCAGGGCCGGCCGCCTCGGGCGCAACCCGGCGAAGCGGTTCCGCCCGGCCAGCAGCGCCCCGAAGCCGGCAAAGACGATATAGCGCAGCCAGGCGATCTCGACGGCCGGTAGGGACTGGCGCAGCAGCTTCGCCAGCACGTCGGACAGCGAGAACAGCACGACGGCGCAGAGCACGAGAAGAATGGCGGGCGACACCGGCGCCGGTGCGTCGGCCTGCTGCTGGCTCAAAGGCTGGGCCTTGCGCCTTGGGCTCAACAGCGTAGCCGGGCCACTGCGCGCAGCTCGTCCGCCGGGGTGCTCGTGCCGGAGCCGCGGGTACCGGCAACGCCCTGGCGCTTGCGCCGCGTCCCGCGCACGGAGCCGGCGCCGTCGAACCTGTCGCCCAGCAGCGACCCGTCGGCGCGGCGCGGCGCCACGTTGCTCGCCCCGGCGGTCTTCGTCGTCGTGAGCTCGTCCACCAGGCGCGCCGTCGTCGCCTTGTGCGGCATGGTCACGAAGGCGCCATGCGGGTTGGTGATGCGGAACAGCGCCCTGAGCAGGTCTCGATCCCCTGCTTGTCGAACCAAGGATTGTAGATCAGCGAGGCTTTGAACGCCTCGGTCGGGAAGCCGAGATGGGCGATGACCTTGGCCCGCCCCGTAATCAGCCCCGTGATCACGGCCGGGCCTCCGGGCCAAGCCCGACGGCCGCGTCAACGCGGGCCTTGATCTGTAGCGCGAGGTACTTCGAGTAGATCCGGCACTGGGCGAGGCTGCCGGCGGTGAACCACAAGCCATCCTGCGCCGTCGGCCGCCACATGTTGCGCAGCTCGCCGCCCGCGTCGAAGCCCCAGACCGGACCGACGCGGTCGGCAACAGCGTCGCCGAGGCAGGCGCGCACGACGTCCTGCTGGTTCTTGTAGCCGGTCGCGAGCACCAGCAGGTCGGCCTGCACCACGCTTCCGTCGCGAAGCCGCACGCCGTCATGCGTGAAGCCCTCGATGTCGTCGTAGTGCAGCAGGCCGATCTCGCCGCTGGCGACCAGGTCGGAACAGCCGATGTTGAAGTAGTAGCCGCCGCCGCGGCGCAGGTACTTCATCTGGAACCCGGTGTCGTCCTCGCCAAAGTCCAGCCGGAAACCGCGCGCCGCCAATCTGTCGAGCAGCGGCTGGTCGGCGGCGCGCGAGGCGGCGGTGGAGAGCTGGTAGGCCCGCACCAGCACCGGATGGGGCGTGGCCGTCGCCAGCAGGTCGCAGTCCTCGGTCGGGACGCCCTCGGCGTAGATGGCGTAGACCGACTGCGCCTCCTTGAGGCTGACGACGTAGGTCGGGCTGCGCTGGATGAGCGACACCGCAGCGCCGCTGGCGTGCAGGTCCTGGGCGACGTCGTGCCCGCTGTTGCCGGTGCCGAGCACGAGGGCGCGGCGGCCCCTCCATGCGGCGCCGTGCGTGTAGGCGCCGGAGTGCATCGCCGTGCCGCCGAACGCATCGAGGCCGGGCAGCTCCGGGATGTAGGGGATGCTGCTGACGCCGGTCGCGAACACGAGGTGCAGCGGGCGCATGGCGCGCACGCTGCCGTCGGCGCGGCGCAGCGTGACGCGCCAGCGCTGCGCGGCGTCGTCATAGCAACCGCCCGCGAGCTCCGTCCCGGCCCAGACATTGAGTTCCAGGCTCTCGGCGTAGGCCTCGAACCAGTTCGCCAGCTTGTCCTTCGGGATGAAGGTCGGCCAGGTCGGCGGGAACGGCATGTAGGGCAGGTGGTTGACGTGGACCTCGTTGTGCAGCGTCAGCGAGTGGTAGCGTTTGCGCCAGTTGTCGCCGATGCGCGCCTGGCGGTCGACGACCAGCGTGTCGACCCCGAGCTGGCCGAGGCGGGCCGCGATGGAGAGCCCCGCCTGGCCGCCGCCGACAACGATGACGGCGGGGTCGTGGTCCGCGTAGGCGCGGGCCTTGGTGCGCTTGTCCAACCAGTTGTCGCCACCGAACTCGCGCGTGTCGTCCGATGCTTGGTCCGGTGCTTTCTTGGCCCCCGCTCCGGGCTGCGCCGGATGGAGCGCGTCGAGCGTCGTGACCACCGTCCAGGCGCATAGCGTCCTGGGCGCCGACGGATCGGGAACGAGGCGGGCCACCCCGCTGCCGCTGCCGAAGGCGGTCTCGAACGCGAAAATGGTTTCGATGACCTCCGTGCCGGCACGGACCACCCGCCGCGGCGGCGTCCGGCCGGCGGGCAGGCGGAAGCCGCGGAGCTTTGCCGCGGCCAGCGTTCCGCGCAGCAGGGCCTCGATGGCGGGAGTGCCGGACACGGTCGTCAACTGCCAGCCCAGGGCCAGCACGTCGCGCCAGTGGCCGTCCGGACGGAACAGGGCGGCGACCGCAGCCGGGTCGCAGGTTCCGAGCGCGTCCCCAAAAGCCTCAAGCCACGAGGCCGCCTGCTCAACGGCGTCCATGCGATCATTGCCGCTCATCTGGTTAGCCTCCCTTCGACGGCCGGGAACCAACCATGCGCTGTCCTGTCCCTGCATGTAAGGTGGGTGACGTCCACTGGGACGCGCGAGGCCGGGCAACCGCGTCACAAGAGCTTACGCATCATACGGGAAGCGTATTTCGTTCGATCATGTCCGAGAAGGTCATAACGTCCGACCTCGAAGGCGGCGTCATAAGACGCACCCCGCGGCTAACTTTTGCCAAGCAGCGAAACAAGCCAGGTCATGACCTGCCCGGTCCCGAGCAGCTCGGCTATGGCTCGTCGCGCCTCGGGCGAGCCGGCGCCCGGCCCCTGGCTCGCGGCCACGACGAGGTCGCAGCGGCGTGAGACCGCAAAACCCGCCGCGGGCTGCTGCCTGCCGTCCGGCATGTGCAGCGTATAGGCCCGGGTCCGGCCGGCCATCCCGCCAATGACGACCGGCAGGCCGGCGCCGCGCGGCGTGAAGTCCGCGCTGATCATGTCCATGTCGCTGACCCCGTCCACCTCGTCGTCGCCGGCCACCCCGGTGCCGCAGTTGCAGAACCCGAGCTTTGGCCGGACATAGACGTCCACCTCGCCGCCGCACGCGGCGGAGCCGCACCGGAAGGCCCGGCCGGCCGGCCAGGCGTCCCGCGCAAACGGCCAGGCGACCTCGCGCCAGCCCGGCTCCGCAGCCTGGAACAGCCCCGCATGGGACATCGCCGCGCCCGCCACGACCAGGCCCGCGGCGGCAAGATAGGGGACCGCGCCCCGGCCCGGCGTCATCGGCGCATCAGGGCAGCCCGGCCGCCTCGCGTGCGCTGCCGGTCAGCTCGAGGATGTGCAGGCCGGTGTTGGCACGGTCGACGATGTAGATGGTGCCGCGCTCGTCCGTCTCGACGTTGTTGGTCTGGATCGCCGTCTTGCACCGCTCCTTGCCGTCCACCGTGACGCAGCGCTTGTCGGTCGCCGCCGTGATGGCCGGGATGAAGTAGCCGGCCTCCCTGGGAGCGTAGGGGTTGCGGATGTCGAGCGCGCGGACGCCCGCGTTGAAGAAGGAGATGAACGCCATCTTCTTGTAGAAGACCGGGGCCATGCTCTCGTTCGAGGAGTGCGAGCCGAAACGGCCGCCGCGTTCGCAGAAGTGGCCGCTGGCCTCCGGCGCGGTGTAGTTGGAGATCATCATCGGGCGGTTCTCGACGGTCACATCGGCGAACCAGACCATCTGCCGCGCCTCGTTGCACTCGTTCAGGATGGCCTCGTCCACGATCATCACGATGTCCCGGCTGCTGCCCTCCTTGTCGTTGGCGAACTCGGGGACCGGCATGCGCAGCATCGGGAAGGTGGTGTGCGCCCCGTTGAGCGAGGACATGGCGAGGCGGGCGACCTCCGGCGCCCGCAGGTTGTCCGGCGTCGGCGCTGCCGGGCCGTGCAGGAGCTTGTCGCGGTCGACGATCTGCAGGACGCCGCCCTTGTTGGTGCCGTAGCCGAAGTAGACCCGGTTCCCCTGCGGCCCCGTCGAGATCGGTCCGTGCAGCTCCGTCGGCACGGCGCCGGTCGCGCCCGGCTCCTGCCCTGGCAAGCCGAAGTCGCGTATCTTCACGGGATGGGCGGGGTCGCTCAGATCGTAGATCTGCGTCATGCGCCGGGTGCGCCAGTCCGGGGCGCCCGACACCAGGTAGGCGACGCCGGTGTCGCACTCCCACCAGCTTTTATGCGTGTCCTTCAGGCCGGCGATCCGCGTCAGCAGCACGGGGTTCTCGGGGTTGGCGACGTTCCAGATCTCATGCGCCTCGCTGCCGAAGGTGCGCAGCATGTAGACGGCGCTGCGGTCCCCCTTGGGCAGGGTGCGGCCGTCGCAAACCCGGACCATCTACGCGCCGCCGCCCTCGTAGGTGCCGGGCTGGCCCGGCAGGTGCTTGAGGTACTGGGGGTGTGCCGGATCGGTGACGTCCACGATGGACGTGCCGTTCGGTTCGGCGGCCCCGGTCATGGGGTTGACCGGGGCGGGGATCGCGTCAGTGCCGCCGTGGTGGCCGATATAAGCGATCCAGCGGTCGCCCTGGTGCTGGATGGTCGGCTGGTAGGCGCTGCGCCCTTGCAGGTCATTGTAACCCACCAGGCGCATGTTCAGGGCCTGCGGCGGGTCGCCGATTTTCTGCTCCTGCGCCACTGCGGGGCTGCCTGAAAAGGCCGCGAGCACAAGGGCGACAATGCCAGCGGCCAGCACTTTGAACATCACCGGTCTGTTCCAATCCATCGTTCATGCCCATCGTTCATGCGTTGAGGTAGGCGCCCCCGTTGGCGTGCATCGTCTGCCCCGTCAGGTAGCGCGCGTCCGGGCCGCACAGGAAGCAGACCAGCGCAGCGACCTCCTCGGGCCGCCCGCGCCGGCCGGCCAGGGTCGTGTGCAGGCTGTGCATCGCCGGGTTGCCGCCGGTGGAAGCGCCGCGGACGGTGTCGATCAGGCCGGGCACCACGCAGTTGACCGTCACGCCGGGCGCCAGGTCGTGCGCCAAGGCCCGGGTCAGCCCCGCCAGGCCGGACTTTGCCGCCACCACATGGGCCCGCCCCGGAGAGCCGGTGTGCGCCGACAGCCCGCCGATGTTGACGATGGCGCCTGCGTCCGAGCGGCGCAGATGCGGCAGGGCGGCCTGGGTGCATAGGAAGGCGCCATCCAGGATCACCGCCGTCACTGCCCGCCACTCGGCATAGGTCAGCGTGTCGAACGGCGTCTCCCGCCGGATCGCGGCGTTGTTGACCAGGATGTCGATTGCGCCGCCGAATGCCGCGGCGGCGTCCGCCAGGCCCTGGGCGGCCTGCGGATCGGTGATGTCAGCCAGGTGCACCATCGCAGCGCCGCCCCCGTCCCGGATGGTCCGCGCCACCTCCTCCGCGGCCTCCCCCGAGTGCCGGGCGTTCACGACGACCTTGGCGCCGGCGCGGGCCAGTCCGAGCGCGATGGCCCGGCCGATGTTGCGCGCCGCACCCGTGACCACCGCGACCCGGCCTGTGAGCATCACGCCCGCACCGCCGCGAGACCGTCGAGCGAGGCCTGCCCGAACAGCCCACGCAGCGCTTTGCGCAGCCGTTCGGCCCGTGCCCCGTCCCAACCGCCATAGGCGGTGTTGTCGAGGAACTTGGCCTCCATCTCCGCATCGGTGAGCGGCGCGCGGGAGCCGCCGCGCATATGGTCCTGGCGCACCTCGAGCACGCTGCCGTCGGCCAAAGTGGCACGGAGGTGGCCGGTGAAATTGCGCGGGTACTCGTCCGCGGGATCGACGACGTAGCCCACCTTGGCGGCCAGGCGTTGCACCGCAGGGTCGTGGATGCGCGCCTCGGTGAACTGGCTGAAGCCGGCCCGGCGGTCGATCAGGCCAACCGCGATGCAGAACGGCGTGCTGAACTTGGCGGCATACGGCGTCTGCGGCCGGTGCTTGGCCGCCAGCGGCTCCCAAAGCCGGTGGACCGTGCCCTCGCCGACCCCGCAGGTGATGCTGGCGATGCTTTCGGGATCGACGCCCTGCTTGGCCAGGCTAATGGCGCAATCAATGAAGGGCTGCGTCATGGTGCCGCACGGGTAGGGCTTGAAGGCGATCGACGGCATCAGCCAGTGCTCGCCCAGCCCCTCCAGTACCGGGGCGAAGTCCGGCGTCCGCGACGGCGCGAAGGCGTGGAAGAAGCCGTGCGCGCCTTCCAGCACGGTGCGGGGCCCCAGGAACCCGCCCTGCGCCATCAGGGCCGCCCGGATGCCGGCCTGCGCCGCCCAGCCGGCGTGCATGCGCTTGGTCCAGGTGCCCTCCGCCAAGTATTCGATGATCCCCGACGCCATGCTGCCGGCGACGCCGAGGGCCGACACGGCCTGGGGCGGCGGCAAGCCGAGTGCCGCCGCGACGCCGCCCGCCGCCGCGAGCGCCCCCAGCACCGCGGTCGGGTGGAACCCGGCCTTGTGGATCGCCTTCGGCGCAACCAGGCTCAGCCGGCACATCAGCTCGGCGCCGACCACTACGCCGCGCAGCAGGGTGGCCCCGGACAAGCCATCCCGCTCGCAGGCCGCCAGCACGGCCGGAACCACGACGGCGCCGGAATGGACCGGGCCGCCTTCGAACGTGTCGTCGAAGTCCTCGCCGTGCGCCGCGGTGCCGTTGACCAGGGCGGCGTCGTAGGCGCCGAACGCCGCCGCATGGCCGAACGCGCTGCAGGACCCGCCGGGGTCGGCCGTCGCCAGGACCGCCTGGACATAATCGCCGCGCCGCGCCGCGATGCACAGGCCCGCGACGTCCAGCATGAGGCGCCGGGCCATGTCCTCGCAGGGCCGGGAAATTGGCAGGGCGCCGCCGATCCAGGCGCCGATGGCCTCGGCGACCGTGGGCGCGCCCTGGTGCGGCGCCGCGTCCACGGGCGTCACACCCCGAACGCGGCCGAGTACTTGCGCTTCGTGTCCTCGGTCGCCGCGGCCAGCTCGTCGGCGGCCGAGCGCAGCAGCTTGACGTCGGCCAGCTTGGTCCGGCCTGGCTTCTCCTGCACGGCGGGATGGAACGACCGCAGGTTGCCCACGTCCGACATCAACTGCTGGCACGGCTGGGAGAACAGGTAGCTGGCGAACACCCGAGATGCGGCCGGGTGCGCCGCCCTCTCCATCACGCAAGCCTGGCCGGAGAAGATCGGCGAGCCCTCGATGGCATAGATCGGACGGATCGGGGCACCCGCCTCCTGCATGTTCAGCACGACGTACTCGGCCCCGTCCACCTGGACCGGGCGCTCGCCCTGCGCGACCTTTTTCGGCGGCTCGGTGGCGGACTGCACCTGCATGACCCGCTGCTTGGCCAACTGCGCCATGTAGTCCCACCCCATCACCTTGGCGGTGGCATAGGTGCTCGTCAGGATGGAGCCGCTGTAGCTGGGGTGCGCCTTCACCAGGCGCATGCGCCACTTGGGCGCCAGCAGGTCCGCGAAGCCGCGCGGCGCGTCCTCGGCCTTCACCTGCCGCGTGTTGCAGGCCATGACGCTGAGCGAAGCGCGCACGCTGGCAAACCTGCCGTCCGGGTCTCTTTCCTCGGCAGGCCAGAACCGGGCCACGTCATCCGGGACGTAGGCCGTGAGCCAGCCCAGCTTCTTCCACTCGACGAACATGCCGGTGTCGGAGCTTTCGACAACGTCGGCCGCGTGGATGCCGCTGTCGTATTCCTGGGTGATGCGCTGCAGGATGCGCTCCGCCCCGGTCCGCTCGAGCTGCACGCGGATGTCCGGATACTGCTGGTTGAAACCCGCGATCATCTTTTCGCAGACCGACACCTCGATGGAGGTGTGGAATACGACGTTCCCCTCCTGGCTGGCCGCAGCGGCCAACTCCGTCGGCTGGGCGCGGGCGCCGAGCCACGGAACGGTTGCGGCCAGCCCTTGCAATGCCGCACGACGACCGATGGCTGCCTTGGTCATGGCGTCTCCCGAATGCCCGAGGCGGCCTCATGGGCGGGCCAGCTCCCGTGCGGCGACTATCGGCGGCTAAGGACGCTTGTCAACAGCCGGCCAAAGGTCCGAACAATCGTTGACAACATGCCGGCTGCCTCGCCAGGCTCGCCGCAACGGACTCCAAACGGGCCGGACGGAGGAACGGCCTTGGCGACAGTCGATCTGCTGGGAGTGCGCAAGAGCTATGGGCCGTCGACCGTGGCCGACGGTATCGATCTCGCCATCGCCCATGGGGAGCTGATCTGCCTGCTCGGCCCCTCCGGCTGCGGCAAGACCACGACGTTGCGGCTGATTGCCGGCTTCATGTCCCCGGACGCGGGCACCATCGCCGTTGGCGGTCGCGTGCTGTCGAGTCCGGGCGCCACGGTTCCGCCGGAACGGCGCCAGATGTCCATGATCTTCCAAAGCTATGCGCTGTGGCCGCACATGACGGTGGCGGAGAACGTCGCCTACGGCCTGAAGCTGCGCCGCCTGCCGCGGGCGGAGGTCGAGGCGAAGGTCGCCCGCATCCTGGACATCGCCAAGCTGGCCCTGCTCCGCGACCGCGGCACCGGCGAGCTTTCGGGCGGGCAGCAGCAGCGGGTCGCGCTGGCCCGCGCCCTGGTGGTCGAGCCGCAGACCCTGCTGCTGGACGAACCGTTGTCCAACCTCGACGCCAACCTGCGTGAGGAGATGCGGTACGAGATCCGCCGCCTGCACGACGAGTTGCGCTACACGACGGTCTATGTGACGCACGACCAAGCCGAGGCGATGACCACCGCGGACCGCATCGTGGTGCTGAACCACGGCCGGGTGGAGCAGGTTGGCGCACCGGAGACGATCTACCAGCAACCGTGCTCGGAGTTCGTCGCGCGCTTTATCGGCGGCACCAACATCCTGCATGGCCGGCCCGACGGGCAGGGCGTGCGGTGCGGCCCGCTGATGATCCGCTGCGGCAACGCGGTGCCGCCGGGCCAGGAGAACCAGGGCCAGGACACCTTTGGCCAGGGCACGCCGGTCTCGATCCGCCCCGGCGACGTCGAGGTCGGGCAGGTCGCCCCATCGCCGGGCGACAACGAGTTCACCGCGACGGTGATCCGCCACACCTACCTTGGCCCACAACGCGACTACTTGCTGGAGCTGGAGGGCGGCGTGCAAATCCGCGCCGTCACCCCGCTGCGCACCCGAGCGGACATCGGCGCGACCGTCGGCGTCCGGCTACCGCCGGAGCAGTGCCGGGCCTTGCCATGCTGAATGCGGGGCTGAAGGCGGGGCTGACGGCGGGATGCAGGCCGCCGGCCGACATCGAGGCGATCCGGTCCGGCCCCGGCAGGACTGCCCGCGACATTGCGCCCATCAAGCAGCGCCATGCCCAAATCCCTGGCACTTAGCACGCGCCTGGACGCGGGTCCGGCCCTGCCGGATGCCATCGAACGGCCGCCCGTCCGTCCACGCCGCAGGTTCGACCCTTCGGTTCCAGTGTTCCTCGCCGTGGCCGCCGTGCTCTGCGTCCTCGTGCTGCTGCCGCTGGCCTGGCTCGGCTGGTACGCGCTGACGGACGCCAACGGCACGCCCACCTTGGCCAACCTCGCCCGGCTGGCAACCGACCCGCAGATGCGCGACCCGCTGCTGACCACCCTGGGGATCGCGGCCTGCTCCGCGCTCGCCGCCTGCGGCGTGGCCGCCCCGGTCGCGTGGCTGGTTGGCCGCACTGACCTGCCGTGCCGCGGCCTGATCCGCGCGCTGGTGACAGCGTCGTTCGTCACTCCGCCGTTTCTGGGCGCCATCGCATGGGAGCTGCTGGCGGCCCCCAATTCCGGGCTGCTCAACCAGCTTGCGCGTGGGCTGCTGGGGCTGGACGAGTACGACTACGTTTTTGACATCTACTCGCAGACGGGTGTCGTCTTCGCAATCTCCTGCTACGCCTTCCCGCTCGTGTTCACCCTGCTGGCCAACGCGCTGGAGCGGGTGCCGGCGGACCTGGAGGACGCCTCCGCCATCCTGGGTGGCCGCACGTGGGACACCATGCTGCGCGTAACCTTGCCGTTGGTGCTGCCGGCGATGCTGGCTGGCGGCCTGGTGGCGTTCATGCAGGCGCTGACGATGTTCGGCACCCCGGCCATCCTGGCGATGCCGGCCGGGTTCCACACCTTGACCACGCGGATTTGGAGCCTGTTCCAGTATCCGCCGCAGACCAACCTGGCCGCCGCCGCCGCCGTGCCGCTGCTGCTGATCACGCTCGGCGTGCTGCAGTTGCAGCGCTGGCTGCTTCGCCGCCGCTCGTTCGTGGTGGTCGGCGGCAAGAATGGCATGGCCCGGCGGATCCCGCTTGGCCGCTGGCGGCTGCCGGCGCTCGGCTTCTGCCTGCTGGTGCTGATGAACCCGGTGTTCCTGCCGTACTTCGCGCTGCTGAGGGCGGCGATGGTGAAGAACCTGACGGACCCGCTCACCTGGGCGACGCTCAGCTTCGACCATGTGCGCTTTGCCTTGTGGGAGTTCTCGGACACGAGGCGCGCCATGGTCAACACCCTGCTGCTCGGGGTCGGCAGCGCGACCGTCGTGACCGCGATGGCGCTGGTGATCGCCTACCTGTCCAGCCGCCGGCTGGTGCCAGGGCACCAGGCCTTGGCCGCCTTTGCCATGGCGCCGCTGGCCATCCCAGGCATCGTGATGGGCGTAGGCTTGTTCCTGGTCTACGCCCGTCCGCCTTTCGTGCTCTATGGCACGCTTTGGATCCTGCTGGTGGGGTTCGTGACCATGGAGCTGCCGGCCGGCTTCCAGCAGGTGCAGGCGGCTCTGACCGGCCTGCACGTGGAATTGGAGGAGGCCGCGCGGATCTTTGGCGCTTCCCGCCTTCGGGTGCTCTGGGACGTGACGGCACCGTTGCTGCGGACCACCATCGTTGCAACGTGGTGCATCGTGTTCGTAGGCGTCATCCGCGAGCTGTCAGCGACCGTGCTGCTGACCACCTCCAAAACCAAGGTCATCTCCGTCGTAATCTATGACCTCAACGAAAGTGGCGATCTTGGCGCCATTCCGGTGCTTGGCATCGCGCTGCTGTTGGCGACCTTCGCGATTTTGCTGGCGATCAACCGCCTCTCAACCCCCGGCAGTCGTTGAGCTGCCCCATTCTGAGGGGGCCATCGGCAGATACCGACGGTCTTTTGCTCTGACCGTTCCGTCATTGCGCGTCCCGGCGCCCCATCTCCGACCGTATCTGCAATAAGCACGGGACCGGGCACAAACCGACCGGGCCATATCTGGGCCATATCTGGACCATGGCCAAGCCGAACGGAGGGGGTACGCCGTCAAGGGACCATCATCAAGAAAGCCTGGACCAACACACCCACTGTCCCTGCTACCGACGTCCCTTTCTGATAGCGGTTATCGTGGAGGCAAAGTCGGCGCAGATACGCAACATTGCCATAATTGGGGGCAACTCGGTGCAGCAGGTCACTGCCTTTATTTTTACGCTGAGGGGCCGACGCCTCGCAGCACGTCATGGTCATGCGGCAGGGACGCCTCCTCATGCCGGCACATCGGGAACGGGGCCACCCCTACACCGCCCCTTCTTTCTTCAGCACTGCTGGAAGAGTCTTCATCAGGATGGCGATATCATGCCAGAGGGACCAGTTGCGGACATACCAGACATCGAGGCGCACGCGGTGCTCGTAGGTTGTGTTGCTCCGTCCACTAACCTGCCATAGGCCGGTAATGCCGGGCTTGGTCTCGAAATAATATGATATGTCGCGGCCGTAGCGTGGAATTTCGGCGTCGATGATTGGACGTGGGCCAACCAGGCTCATCTCGCCGCGAAGCACGTTCAGCAGTTGCGGCAGCTCGTCGAGGCTGGTTTTACGCAGGACACGTCCGATCGGAGTGATGCGCGGATCGTTGTGCAGCTTATGGGTCGCCTCCCATTCCACTCGCGCCCTTGGATCGGCGGACAGCACCTGCTGCAACACGGAGGCGGCATCTGGAACCATTGAACGGAACTTCAGGCAGCGGAAGTGCCGCCCATTCTCGCCAACCCGTTTATGGTCGAACAGCACTGAGCCGCCATCAGCCCGGATCAGAAACGCCAAAGCAAGAAAAAGCGGGGAGAGAACCAACAAAAGCACGAAGGCTACGACTTGGTCGAACAGCGTCTTGACAAACCTGCTCACAGGACGCGTCAAATTGTTGCTGTGAACCAGCAGCACTACATCATGGGTTAAGAAATAGTGACTGCTGAGCGCGCTCACGGGCAGCCCATTGACGATAGGGACGAGGGCAAACGGAATACGCCCGCGGGAAAGGTCCTCGGCGATGCGGGCCGCCTCGCCGTGGTCGCCGCCTTCGATCGCAATCACTGCGAACTCCGCCGCGTGTTGCTCAAGCAGGCGTGCGCTGCGGCCCTGGCTGACGGCGGCCTCTCCAAAGCCTATGGAGGCAACAACTTCGTATCCGAGCCTCGGCTCCGAAAGAAGGGCCGCCTGCATCGGCGCCAGCGTTGAACTGTCGCCTACGATGAGGGTGCGCAGGCGCCATAAGCCGAGGTCATCAAGGACCGTGCGCGCCAAGTTGCGCATAAGGAGGAGACAGGGGACGAGTACGATCCAACGTACAACCTCCTCAAACCCCATGCCTGTGCCGTAAAAAACAACCTTGGTGTAACTATCGCATAGAAATCCTAAGATGGCGCCAAGCATAAGAGTGCGAAGCTCTGTCCAAATCGGCACACGCAACGTATAGTGGCCACGAATGCCAAAGTACAAGATTAGCAGCGTCACTATCACGGCTGTGCCGGAGTCCTGCCAGCTAAAGCTTTGATCGACGATCTGCTGCAACGCCTGGGTCAGTGGCGGCAGCTTCAACGCTATATGGGTCGTGAGCGCCACGCCGGCGGCCAACATCAAACCAAGTACGTCTGCAAGGAGCACCGCTACCCAACGTAGTGTTGCTGGCTTGAACGACGTGTCGCGAAAGCGCGAGGCCTGCGACACTTCCGGCATTAGAGGGTTGACATGCATCGATTGAGCCTTTGCCGTCGGGTATGTAGGTCGTAAAACTCGCAGGCCGTCCGGGAGGACGGCTTAGTTGCCCCTGTTAACGCGAAAAATGCCGCATCGCACACAAGGCGCTAATCACGTCCACTTGACGGCGCCACGCCGCTAGCGGCATCCCCCCAAGGCCAGATTCGCAAGCTTTGTGCCAGACGGTGCCCGACCAGCTCCGAAGGCCCTTCGCCCGTGTTGATCCAGAGCCCGTATCGACCCAGGGAACCGTCCGGACCCATGAGGCGATCTTCGGGCACTCGGAAGGCACTATCGCTGGAAACGGCCGCTAGAAACAGCATGGACCTGTTCGATAACCACAATCCCGGCCTCGGCAGCCCTCAAAAGGCAAGTGGGTTTCGGGAAGACGACCTACTGCAAGGCTGCCCCAATCTGCGACCGCCCCGGCGAAGCGGGCACGACTAGCAGGGCCACTCACGCTAGTAGATGGCAGCCATCACCCAAGCCCGCACACCACGCCTAGGACGGAAACATCCCTAGCAGGACATTTCCGCCAACCTTTGTTCACCAGCAGGCGGAGTCTAGCCGTGCTCTAGAACACACGCTCGAAAACGGTGATCACGTCACCTGGCTGCACAAACGTCGCCCGTCCGGCTGCGCCCTCCGTCGTTTTCTGCTTATTGCTGGTGCGAACGATCGAGAACCGGTCGGTGACGGCCCGGTAGGTGAACCCGCCGCCGACAGCCACCGCTGTGACGACCGTCATGGCTGGCTGGTAGGGATACTGCCCAGGACGGCTCACCTCGCCCAGCAGGAAGATCGGCCGGTAGTTGATCACCTCAACCGAGACGCTTGGGTTCTTATACAGCTTGGACCGGGTCAGGGTCTGGGCGACCGCGCCTTCGAGCTGCTTGGGCGTCAAGCCGCCCGCGTGCACGTCGCCAACCAGGGGCAGCGCGATCTCCCCCCCGGCATCGACGCGGAACTCGCCCGTCAACTGCTGTTCTCCAAACGTTATGATGCGGATTTGGTCGCCGGGTCCGAGCGTATAGGTGTTGGTGTCGACGTCCGGGACGCGCGGCAGGCCCGAGCCGGGGCCGCCGCAACCGACTAGGCCAGCGATCGGCGCCGCTGCAAGCCCTAGCATGGCGAGGCGCCTCGACATTGATCCTGACTTTATGTCCGTTACCCGCATGACCCTCTCCCAATCCTCCATTGCGTCAAAGCCATCCTATTGCTTGTTCGGTCCCGCCGTCGAGAACAACAGCCGCAAATTAATCACTGGGCCATGTGAACGTTGCACCGGCGCCGCATCAAATGACCATAAGTGAGGCTGGCCCCTCCCAACCAGCCTTCTCGGCTGGTTTCCCCTTGACCGACACCGGCATGTCCGTGTCCTTGCATGAGACAATGGATGACGGCGGAGGGATTATGGGACTGTCAGAAGCACGGCGACGCCTGCCGTGCATCGGGGTCGGCCTGATGGCCCTGAGCTTTGCGTCGGGCGCCCGGGCTCAGTACGTTGAAAGCTACTTCCCCTCGGGGATTGCCGCCTTTGACCAACAACAGGGAGTGACGGTCCTGTCCCGGCTCCGTCCCCTGTATGACCAGCCTGGGGTGCGCCTTGGCGCCTACACCGTGAACGCGCATTTGGACGAGTCGGTGGGATACGACTCCAACCTCACCGGGACGAGCCATGGGCTCAGCAGCGCATACATCAGCACGTCCTCCAACGTGAGCGCGACGTCCAACTGGTCCCGCAACCGGCTCGGATTGTCAGCCAGCGTGAACAACTACACCTACATCAACAATCCGCAGCAGGACTATACAGCCTACAGCGCCACGGTTGGCGGCGGCTACACGATCGGCCGCCATGACCTGAACATTGGCTACACGCACCTCCGGCAATACGAACGCGGCACGGATGTCGGCTCCGTCGCCTCCGGTGCGCCGGTGCCGTTCGACGTCGAGGACATCCGCACGGAGTACACCGTTGAGGCAGGCCGCTTCTCCTTCGTCCCGAACGTCGACATCCGGCTGTTCCAATTCGGCAACGCTGTCGTCCTCGGACAGCCGACGAGCCAGCAGTACCGCGACCGCACCGTGCTCTCCGGCGGCGTCACGACACGCTATGAGCTCAGCGGCCAGCGCAGCGTCGTGGTCGTACTGCAGGGGATCAACTCGCACTACTTGAGGCCGCAGCGGGGCCTGACGAGCAACAACTCGAAAAGCGCCCTGCTTCTGGCGGGGATCGACTACCAGGCGTCCGGCCTGTGGCGCTACCGCGTGCTGGGCGGCGTGGAGGTGCGCCAGTTCGAGGCGTCCCAGTACGGCACCCGCGCCGCGCCAATCTTGGAGGCGAGCGTCATATACACTCCGACCGGGTTGACCACGGTCACGGGCTCCGCGCGGCGGGAGATCGAGGACCCGCAATCCGACGGCGTCGCCGGCTATACTTTCACGAACGTTGGCGTGGTCGTCGACCACGAGCTCCGGCGGAACATCCTGCTGCAGGGCCGCGCAAACTTCCAGGCGGCGCAGTTCCTGCAGGGGAACGGGACGACCACGAGCTACACGCTGGGCGCTGGCGTGAGCTGGTTGGTCAACCGCCGGGTGCGCCTCTCAGCCGACTACGACGCCACGCAGCAGAGCGGCTCGAACAATGCGGCGATCACCATATCGCAGCAGGGGAGCACGCTGGGCACGACACAGACGGCGCAGGTCAACGCGATAACCACGGGCAACTACAGCCGGAACGTTGTCCTGCTCGGGTTCCACCTCGCCCTATAGGAAGGGCGCATGGGCGTCGCCTAAAGCGGAACGTCGTGACTGAGCGCCTCTCGCATTAGGACATAGTGCTGGAGCATCGGCTCGGAGAAGGCATACGTGTCCGGTCCGACGCTGCGGCACGCCCTCACCGTGCCAGCCTCGATCAGCCACGACCAGGCATCCGCATCAAGCCGGCGCTCGCCGATGCGATACTCGCCGCTGCGCTCGAAGACGATGAAGCGGGCGAAGCGGTCCTGCTCCCCGCCCGCGATCGCCCGGAGGCTGTCGAGGGTGGCGTGGTCGCGCTCGCCCTGCGTGATCCCTTGGTAGATGGTGGCGATGCGGGGGTCGGCCTCCTCCACGGCGCGGCGGAAAGCGGCGAACAGGTCTGGCGCCTCGACCTGCGAAGCGTCGCGGGCAACCGCCTCGGTCCCCGCGTGCAGGCCAAGGAGCTGGGCCACGTAGGGCACGCCGCGGGCGACATCGACGACGGCGCTCCGCACTTCGGGCAGGAACTCGATGCCGGCGTCATGCCCGCCCTGCACCAGGATTTCGTCGATCTCCGCATCGGACAACAGCGGCAAGGCCAATCCCAGGATGTTGCGCTGGATGGAGGGATGGCGTCCGACCAGCTCCTCAAGGCTGTCGGACACGCCGACGATGAGCAGGCTTATCGCCGCGCCGCGGTCGGACGACTGCTTGATCGCGTCGGCGAACCAGGTCCGCGTCGCGGAGTCCTCCACGCGGTCGAACTCGTCGGCGATGAGGACGACGTGCCGGCCCGCTAAGCGGCCAGGCAGCCCCGCGACGTCGCGGGGCTGGAGCTTGCCCTTCGGCAAGGCGGCCTCGCACCCTTCGAGTTCGTCATCTTGGACGATGGGCGACGCCAGCATCGACTTCGGCAGGTCCCGCGCCAACCCGCGCACGATGTCCTCGAAGCGGCTGTCGAACGAACACGTGTACCGGCCAACCATGTACCCAGAGCTGCGCGCCGCCGAGGCGACCAGGTTCACCAGCGAGGTCTTGCCACGGCCGCGCTCGCCGTAGAGCACGACATGCGCCCGGTCGAGCGCGATCGCACGGAAGATCCGCAGCAGCTCCGTCTGCCGGCCGCTGACCCGGCGCGAGCTGCGCTGCGGACGTGTCGGCGTGAACACATCGCGGAGCGCGTGGTGCTGCGACGTCGACTGGGCAGCCATGCTGGTCGGCAGCGACACGCCACTGCTCCGTGGCGCGTTCACGAGCGGCGGCATGCTGAGCCGTGGCGCCACCTTGTGCCGGACGGGCACCGGGGCGGCGTCAGGCTCAGGGCGGGGCGAGCGGCGGAGCATACGCGTGACGAAACTCATGAGGGAAAGTAGATCACTCCAATGTTGCAATGCAACGTAGACCGTCGGAACATCATGCGGGGCGCGATCAACACAATCGCGTGATACCCGTGGAGGAACCCTGTGCGCCTAACTTTTGTAAATACGCTCTACCCGCCGCACGGCGCCGCCGGCGCCGAGACAACCCTTCGGTTGCTGGCTGCACAGATGATGGACCGCGGGCACGATTGCAACGTGGTCACGCTTACGCCGGCAAGGCAGATGGAGGTTGGCGAGGTCGACGGCATCCCGGTGCACTATCTTCCGCTTGCAAACGTTTTCTGGCCGCACGGCGCGAGCAAGCCGCCACCGCTGCGCATGCTTTTCCAAACCCTGGAGACCTACAATCCCGTGATGCGGCGCCGCCTCGCGAGGGTGTTGCGCCGCCTTACGCCTGATGTCGTGAACTTCCACAACTTGCAAGGGTTTTCGGCGTCCGCCTGGTCGGCGGCGCGAGGCTTGCAGATCCCCATGGTCCAGACATTGCACGACTACTACACTGCGTGCCCACGGAGTGCGATGTGGCGGCCCGGCCGCGGCAACTGCGCCTCGCTCTGCCCGGAGTGCGACGCATTCAGCAGGCCGCGCCGTGCGATGTCGGGCATCCCTGACGTGGTCACCTGCGTCAGCCACCGCGTGTTCGACCGCCTCACCGGCGCAGGCGCCTTCCCCGATGCCCTAACCGGCCGCCAGCCCGTGCGGATCGTCCGCGGCAACAATGCGGCGGAAGCCCTTCCGCCAGCCGAGCCACCCGTGTCCAGGACCGTTCTCCGCCTGGGCTTCATGGGGCGGCTGGACCCCTCCAAAGGCCTGGAAAACCTGATCGACGCCATGCGGCGGCTTCCGCCGGGCTTGGCCGCGCTCCGCATCGCTGGAACCGGAAAGCCGGGCTATGCCCAGGAGCTGCGGGCACGCGCGGACTGCGCCGCCAACATCACCTTTGCTGGCCACGTTCCGCCGGCAGAATTTTTTCCGGCCGTCGATTTGCTGGTCATCCCCTCAATTTGGGAGGACCCGTTCCCTCGCGTGTTCCACGAGGCGCTGGCCTACGGCGTGCCCAGCCTCGCGACATCTTTGGGCGGCCTCTCGGAGGTGATCGAGCACGGCCGCAATGGCTTCCTCATTGCCGGCACCGGCATGGAAGCCCTGCTTGCAGGCTTGTCCGAACTTGTCACTGCGCGGTGGGATCGCGGACTGGTGTTCGCCGAATGCCGCAAAGCCGCCGCAGACTACGCGCCTTCTCGCATCGGCGCCGAGTACGAGGCGGTGCTGATGGCAGCCGCCGCGCGGCGGCCTGTTCCGGACGGAGCAGGGACACCCTGGCACGGGGTGGCCTCCCATTGGCGTTAAAATAGCCCTTGATCTGACGCGGGTCGGCCCGATCCTGGGCAGATGCAAAACACAGCATCTCTCCCGGCGGATCAATTTGAAGAGTTGCTGCGGCGACTTCCCGCCGGTCTC
>JAABUP010004774.1_pt1 | contig 21695 bp, 24 predicted proteins | sample 5559201 | NCBI WGS metagenome assembly JAABUP01 (sample SAMN10711887, study PRJNA513373) | rock metagenome | isolation source: Antarctica rocks | place: Antarctica | reverse complement strand
CACACACACACACACACACACACACACACACACACACACACAAGTACAGTCACCAGATGTTGCAAGGGCTGATCAGTCATGACTGACCTGTACAACAACGAGGTAATAGCGCAAGTCCTGGGTTCCTGAGCTCCCTTGGTCTGCAGGGAGCTTGGGATTTTCATAAATAAGACTCTTACAAAGATGCTGGATGCTGGCTGCTTCCAGGCATGCTCGCCGGAACTCTAAGTCCTGTTTGTAATAGTTTTCAGGCACTGCCTTGAAGCTGAAGCTCTTGACACCGCGCTCTTTCAGCTCTGTGCCAAGTTTCGCTTCAGTGCCAGAGACACTTGCCTGTTAGCGCAGTTGTATTGACATGTGCCCAGCGGATACAGTACGTAACCATACGCCCCGACCGAGCAAGCTTAAGCTCGTTGTGATCACCTCAACGTGTGAGCCTTCAAGCGAGCATATACGCTGCAGTATGACGTCTTGCCTAATTTCTAAGGCAGCGCTTCGATCACTTGCAGTGGTTGCGCGTTCTAAAATACTCAGGCGTTTGTCAATAAGCACTACACGCTTCTGTAGCTCGGCAAACCTGTTCTGAGCCTTCATGGAAGCAGATCGAGCAGGTGACAAGTCCAGCGCACACTGACCGAGGCTGCTGGCTCAGTCTATATGTGGGTGACTGCTGGGACGTGTGGGTGAGCCATTGATTCTTTCATGAAGTGTTTCTTGGGGCTTCGAGCGTTACGTGCCTGCTGGGCGGCTTTTTAACGCTCTCATCCGCCATTGCTTTTGGGCCATCGCTCGCGGTCTGCCGCGCAGCAACAAACATACCATCATGGATGTCGAGGAGACTCAGGTGTCCGTGAAGTTTGTCACAAAGCTTCCCGACCAGCTCAGGGTTCCAGAGGAGGTGTTGGTAAGCATTGTCGAGCACCGAAAGAAAACGCCCACACTATGCCCTTAAACGCGCAACAACCGTGTCTTTATTGCAGAGTGTGCCTGCAAAGCTCACCAGGCTGGGTTTGTCTCAAGTAGTCAATTCCTTGCTGGGTTTGGGTAAGCACATGACCAGCTCCGGCTGTCAGCTGTTGACTATGTTATAGCAAACCAGAAGAGTGTGTATCAAGGCCTGTGATCTGATTTACAGATCCTGCTCAGCCTTTTGACTTCCTCATCCTTGGAGAGCTACTGCGTCAGCCCCTTGAGAAGCTTCTGCTTGCACAGAGTGTATCAACGGTATGACGTCAAGACGATCTGAACTGCAGAACACAAAGCAGCTGATGCATCATGCTGAATGAAACGTGCTGCAACATGCACATGCAGGAAGCAAGCCTACGTCTTGAGTACATCAAGGCTAATGCATTGTGCACTTGCAGGAAACGGTGCTACAAGTCGAATATTTCAAAGCTGTAGTCCCACCGCAGCTCAGGAACCAGCTGCCTCATGATGACTGGTACACCTTTCCACACATGTTGCAACAAATATAGTCCCTGTAGCATATGCTTCATTACCTTGATTCTTGCAATTTGTATGATGTGTTTGGTTGTAAGAAAGTTACGCTGATGTTGCATGTCAAGTCACTCTTTACCAGTTTTGATTTGGACACTGCACATTGCTATCACTGTGTGCTGTTTCAAAGGCCGTGCTGTCTCAGCTGAGCTCATGTTGTCACGCCTGCAGGGTCAGCGCTCTTGAACGCAGCCAGAAGCAGTCTATCCTCACAGGCTCTTATGATGGCATCCTGCGCCTCTGGAACAGTGAGTGATCTGTGGAAGTTCTTGCAGTGATCAGGTCATCCTGCTGTTGTTACACTAGCTATTTCAGAGCTTGACAAACGTCACGCACAGCAGTTGTCAACCATCTGCTTCTCAACCACCTTGCAATAAACTCTGTGCTGAAAATGCCTGCGATGATAAAGCCACTTTTGCAAAAGAGTTGCACTACTCTGCACCATGTTCAAACCTACACTCAAGCAAGTTTTGAGCTGCACAGACACAGACAGTCACATTGATCAACTTTTTCCAATGGAGCAGCAACATGTTTGCTGAATCATAATCGTTTGCTGAACAACTTCATTGCCCACAGGTGCAGGAGAGCTGGTCAGCAGCACACAGGCGCACAAGCAAGGCATCCATGCTGTCAGTTGCCTGCCTTCCTCACAAGGTGCACTGGCCTTGTCAGCAGGCAAAGACCACAGCATTCGTTTATGGGCTGCACCAGCATTGAAAGCCACTTCATCTGGTGCTGTGCAACCGCCCACCTGCCTGGCAATGTACAAGGGACACACAGATGCTGTAGAGGATGTTGCACCTAGCCCCAGTGGGAGTGCTTTCTGCAGTGGAGCTTGGGATGGCAATGTGCACATCTGGCGAACAGGTACAGCACTGCGTGCATGCACACCTGTGCGTGCAATTGCGACATCAGGTGCATTGCAAAGCAGCCTGTCAGCCTGTCTGCTTGGCCACAGTGGGGGAGCATTATGCCTAAGCAATGCAATGCAAGTCCTTTCTGTGAGTATGTGAGCTGCACCTTGCCACCATAACAGATGAGCATTTTAGCTGCACATATAGACCTCCTGCAGTGCATCTGAAGCAGCAAGGTAGTTGCTTTTGATATGCAACACCTTTGTTCTGTTATCAGCACTCAAACCCCACATTCGGTGCTGGGTGCTACTTGTGCTATTTTGCCTCTCCACAACTACTCAATATGTTTTCTAGGTAGAGAGGTAGCTCTTGCATCTGAGGAGGCTGCCCTGGCACCTGCCACAGCCAGCAAGGCAGTCAGCAAGAAGCGCAAGCTGGAGATTACAGCAGATGCAAGTTCTGCAGTCGCAGAGGGACCTTTGCAGGAGGCACCCAAGGCGCAGCTGCAAGGCCACAGTCAGTGTGTGTCGGGTGTAGCGTGGCCGGACCAGGACACTATTTACAGCGGATCTTGGGATCACTCTGTGAGTGTCAGCCATTTCATCCTGAGGGGATGCTTCCTTGTCGCCTGTCCTGTGATTCATGCTTCTGCCACTTTGGCAAATCCAGCACATACATGCTGGGCTTGGCTGTGGCAACAACTGGCATGATATGCTGCATCAGTGGTCATGGGTGAGGCCTTGTACATAGCTGGCTGGTGGATGCAAAATGTTGTGCTGTTGTCTGAATGCTTTGTTGCATGGCTTGTTGTAGAGCATGAAGTTCAGCACATGCTGCTGCAGAGGTGCTGACGCTCACTGTGATGTGCACAACAGGTCAGGAGATGGGATGCAGAGACATTAGTCAACACTGACATACATAATAGCAACAAGGCCATCTACTGCATAGCAGCCTCAGCAGCTGCTGCATCTGTGGTTGCATTTGGAGGTGCAGACCGAGCATGGAGGCTGTGGGACAGCCGGCAGAGCAAGAAAGACGACATGGTAGGTTCATTATCAACATACTGTGGCAGGCATTCGCATGCTACTGCTGATGGTTATGTCAGCTGCAGGACTGCATTGCACTGCCTGAGATCGTTGATGGGAAATAGGCTGCTGAATGGCATGTTCAGACGATTTGACTGTTGCTTTGTTGTCATGCAGGGAATTAAGGCCTTCAACTCCCATACAGATTGGATAACGTCCATTGCTTGGTCGCCCCATTCTGAGCATCAGGTGCTCACATCATCACATGACAAGTCAGCCAAGCTGTGGGACACTAGGGCCGCTGTGCCTTTGCACACCTTAGAAGGCCATACAGACAAGGTGTGCTGTCAGACTTGTGGTTATGCAGTATAGGTAGTGACCTATTGTCTAGGTCACAACAAACATATTGCGAGTTGCATGGACCTGCTCTTCAGATGCATCTCTCAGTTTGGTGTTGGATGCTCCTGCAGGTACTCTGCGCAGGCTGGTGTCAGCAAAAACGTGCGGCCACCGGGGGAGCTGACTGCAAGCTGATGTTGTACAACCTTCAGGATTGAGCTGGTTAGACTGACAGAACAGCATTGTCAAAAGGGATGCAAAGTTTGAAAGTATGTCCGTTATTCACATCGTGATTCCAATTGAATCGGAACAGCCCATGCATTTGGGTCAACTTGGTGTTCTGAAAATCAAGATAGGCGCAGTAACTCCCCAGCTCTGTAGAAACGGCTGAACAGCTGAATGGTATGATGTATTGCAACTTGGGTACATCATGTCATGAAACAGTGCAAAGAGCACCAAAACACAAGATGGCATGTCTAAATTTCAATGCAAGCAAGACTGACATGCATGTCCACTGCTCACAAGGCTGCTTAGCAACATAAATTTGAATGTTCAGTACACAAGTTGTGAACCAGAAATGTGCTGCCTGGAGCTGGACTGCACTAATATGCACAGACTTGCTTTGACAGGAAAGGCAGTAGTACAGCTCTGACAGTGAAGCAGGCATGAACACCGTGGCCTTTTGCTTGCATTGCCGACTAATATGTCATGTCTGAGATATGAAGCTGACAGTCCTTCCTTACTGTAGCATCAATTAACAATACTTTGCAAGCTCTTTGAATCTTTGCTTGATGCCCTTCTTGTGACACACGTACCTAGGCTGTTGATCTGAAATGTGAGTGACGCACATCCTCAAAAGCGCGTTTCTGCTGCTTTTCCTGCAGGAAAACCCAGCTGGGACCTAACATGACACATCACATGCAACTTCCTGTTGGTTCAACCTTCCTTTCTTTGAGGTAAGATTGCCATGTTGCAAACCGGTATGATTTCTGTTCTCCTTTGTTGTACTCATTTAAATCATCAGGGAGCCGATGCTGTGCGACTTCCTGGATGTCTTCTTCATCTTCACAAAGTACGCCAATGGGTGTACCGACGGTTAGGGACTTGCTGCTGGGAGACACCAACTGCTTAGCAAGAAATGCATCTTCAATACACTCAATCTGCATCCCTACGTTGCCTGTTTGGCATGGCAAAAACAAGTCAATATTGTTGTCAAGCCCTTCAGCCCGACATTACTCTGAAGTTCCAGGGGCGAGGTTGAAGGACAAGAGGCGCGCACCTTCGAAATCGCCCATTCTATAGGCCTCTTCGGTCAGAGACTCTGTTTCAAGCTCAAATAGCAGATCATAAGGCTCCACTTGATCCCCGGACTGCTTCATCCAGCTGAGAAGTGACCCTTCGGTCATTGTAGGTGAGAGCTTGGGCATTGCTATAACAATGACCTTCTTGCGAGTTTCTGCTCCATCGTGGCAAGCGGTGCTACGGTGGAAAAGTCGCCCAGGCAGAGCCTGCGGCAAACCAAGGATGGGTGACACGTGTAGTCGCAACAAGCTCAGCAGCAGGCTGCGATTTCCACGCATGAAATGCACCGATCAAATTCTTGTTCGGGCCTCGGAAGGTGGTCAACACCTCATGCTGCGATCCTGCTGCGACCTCAATCAGCTAGTGGTCGTTTGCTTCGTGTCGAACGGATTTGAACTGTCCAATTGCCCCATTGCAGGGCTAATTTGCCGTGGAAGTTCTCCATAAATCTCACGTGGAGTCCGATTTTACCGAATTGACTTCTTGCGATGATAGGTTTTGACAGGGGACATTCGGCCAATTCACAGCAGGTCTGATAGGGTATATGTCACATGCGCTGAAGGCAGGTGCATGGCGGGGGGAAAGTGGGAGCCCATCGCTCTAGCCTGCAAGCCGTGATACGGTGGCCCCTAATATCCAACTCAAATTTCTGCGATCAGTTTTTGCAGCTGGGCCTGTGGGGTGTTGGGGGCTCTGGCGTCAGCTCGTTGCTGCATCCTCATACGCAGGGCCGAGCAAGCTTGTCAATAGGTAGCTGTGCGCTGCAGCAAGTGTCAACCAATCACGTTCACGCTACCGACAAGCGTCTCATCAGGCAGTTGCGCTTCACCAAGGCCACTGATTGCGGCTATCTGGACCTGAGGTCGGTTGTTAGATCTCTGTACTGACCTATCTCGGAGGCAGAAAAGCGGATCCGGAGGGAGTGAGGCGGTCACTGGACTATGAGGCTTAAATGGGGGCGGTTGCTGCTCCTGCTGTGCTTGTTGCGCATACATCATGCAGCTGCACAAGCTCAAGCAGGCAGCTCAGGCATAGTTGACACCATAGCTGGCAGTAGCCAAGACTTTGGTGATGAACTGTCTGATGCAGCCTCGACAGCTGCTAAGACAGTGAAAAGTGCAGCCTCAAAAGCAGGTGGCACTGTGGCAAACGCAACATCAACTGCAGCAGAGAGCATAGCCAACAAGACCACAGCTGCTGTTGCAGCCTCAGCAAGTATGGTCAAACAGTGTGTTCAGTTGCACCAACCCTTATGTTCTGATCGGCCTTGATAATCCATGTCTCTCTCTTTGCCAAACATTCTGCGACACGTTGCTTATCGTGCTGCTGTTTGGATGGTCTGTGAGTGAGGCTGCCTGTGCAGTGTTGGCTAAGTGAAGTCGCTTCATTAGCGTATTCCTCAGACCTGAGTGGCATATCAGTGCTGATTGGCAAAAGTATGCTGACAAGCACGTGAATGCTGTAGATCCAGCAGAAGCTCTGGAAGGGGAAGAGCTGGATGCTGCTGTCCGGGAAAATGCAGATGCACAGGCATACAAGGAGGACCCAAGCTTCAAAGTTGTTGCCCAGGTCGTAGATCAGGAGCCTGCTGCAGAGCTTGCAAACGGAGACGCTGATTTGTCCACAACAGGTCAGCATGACTGTTCTCAAGCTGAGCCTACATTGCTAGCACAAACCCAACAAGTTCATGTACAGATTAGCTTGAGACAGGGTCTAGGCCTTGTGCTCTGCCCAGCTGTGATGCTTTGGAGGCAGATGCAGTGGAGGTCGCGTACCCTGGCACGCAAATTTTGCATGCTGAGCAGCTCTACAGCATTTCATGATCACTGCTACCAGGTTGTCTTGAGACAATGGCCCAGTTGTGCCGTTGCAGGCTGGCTATCACAGTGTTCCAGCTCATTGCATTTGGCATTACACAAGCAAGTCCAGCTGCAACCATAAAGTGCAGATCAGCAAATGCTGCGGCAGAGATCTTGCCAGGTTTTGCTGATTGCCACTGTCTTGTGCAGGCGTATGTGAGGATGATATTGATCAATACTGCCTTGATGTCATGCCTGGGCTTGGGCGCCTTGCCATCTGCCTGTCTGATCAAATCAAGGAGCAAGGCAAGGAAGGATACAGCGGCACCAAAGTCAGCCAGACCTGCAGTCAAGAGCTGGACAAGTTCAGGAGGGATCAATCTGGCAACATCAACCTGGACTTGCCCCTTGGTAAGTAGGTGCAGCAAGTACCTTACACCAAGTACCATCCCTGCACTAACACATCTTTGATTTGAGGGAGGCAAAACCCAGTCTACTTTTCAGCTGAATGTCTTACACCTGATGCTACACCTGCCATGCATATTGATTCAGTTGCAGCAGATCCAACCACCGCCAGTGCATATTGCCTGTACCCACACGTCTGATTGCAAAGCCAAACTGCACTCTGCAAGCTCCTGCTCCAGCTTATATTAGCTGTCAATGTCAGGAGAACAACCGGTCACAAACTCAATCAAAATGGCCAGCGTTTGTAAGCTGTACACCAGCTGATGCAGCCTTTGCCTGTCTGCAGATCTTTGTGCTGCATGTTTCAATTGATTCACAAGCACCTGATCCCAGATTTCTATGCAGCTTCCCCAAGTTTTGGTATCATGGCATGTACTGCAGTGATTGCTGAATTCTGGGTGCTGTGCTGCAGCTCAAGCATGCAGTGATGATGTTCAGACCCTGTGCAGCCGGTTGGCTGAGGGCGAGTCCTCCTTGAGCTGTCTTAGGTACAATCCTAACCTGCTCATGTCTCAACATTGCATCCAGCTCCTGGCCTATTTCTGATTGGCGATTGATCTGTGAAGCAACAGTGTAGAACTCCTCACAAACATGTCTGTCCTTTCCTCAGGCATGCGAAGTCAGCAAATGCACATCTTCTCTGTTGCACAGTCTGAGAATGTGAGATCATTGCTCATTGCCATACTTTGCATGGCAATGTCATACATCCACAAGTTCGTGTTGCCATTTCATGACAACAGGATTCACTGTGTGCCTTGATACTGCTTACATACATGCTTTGAGGACAGAGAGTTTTGCAATGTAATGTCAGTGGCTCATGTGCATTGCAGGGAGCACAAGGACCAGGTATCTGGAGAGTGCTCATCAGAGATCTTCAGACGTCAGGAGAATGCAGCAGATGACTTCAGACTGGACAAGGAGCTGTACACTGCATGCCAGGTCACTTTCTGTCACACCCCCCCCCCCTGCTCATGCAACCTGCTGCACTCTGCTGTCGTCAGCATCTATGACTTGCGCGAGCCAGCAGCCTGCTGCGTGCTTCAAGCTGCTGCTGAAGCGCTTGTTCAATGATCAAGAAACAGTGCTCCTGCCCCCTCCAGTGAGCGAAACAGGGTTGTTGCCCAGGGCTTCTCATCACTTCTCTGGTGTGTGAACAGGCAGATGCGCAGTCCCTGTGCCGCGACATCGACCCTCATGGAGGCAAGGTGCAGGAGTGCCTCACCAGCAACCGCTTCTCCCTCAGCTATGACTGCCAGGCAGAGCTGTTCAGGCAAGAGCAGGAGGACAGTGAAGATCTGCGCCTCAGCATCCGCCTCTTTCACAAGTGTCTCAATGACAAAATCCAGGTAGGGCACTGAATGCATGCACAGCATGTCCAGACAGAATGCACATCAGCTGTGTGCAGCTGCTGTCACATAGGGCTACTGCTGTCACACGTAAGGCTGTTGCAGGCTTATGTCCAGCTGCCGGTGTTGCAGAGGTTCTGAAGTGATTGCTAGCTGCAATGTTCAGCTGTTTCTTGTCATCAAATTGCATATATGTTGTAGTGTTGCCCTGAGTTCATAGTCACTGCCCAGCTGCTGCCACTTGCAGCGGCACCCAAAATGTGCTTACTCCAAGCAGAGAAGCACACGTCAAGTGGGCCCCATCAACCTTGCTCAATCCAGTGCTACTCTAGAGAGCAGATGAGCAAATGTTCCCAGCGAGGCCTGTCAACTTGGGCTGATCCATTGCAAGTGTATGCAGTTCTGCGGTGACGTAGCACCTGGCAATGCTCGTGCCAAAGAGTGCCTGGAGCAGCACCGCGAGGAGGCCAACTTCTCCAGCGGCTGCAAGGAGGAGCTGGAGACTATGATCCAAGCTCGATCAGCTGACTTCAGGCTGGACTCACAGCTGAAGAGGCAGTGCACAAAAGACATAGAACACCTGTGCATGCCACAGAAGTTTGAGGTGGCGGACCTGCCTGATGACCACGCCATAGTCATCGCGTGCCTGCAGGACTACAGGTACCAATGCTGGCATAACAACCTGCTCTGTTGCTGCTGATGATCACCCTGTGCAACAGTCTGTGTGAGCTGTCTCCCCCCTTCACATCAGTCTGAGTGAGGCATGTCCTAATGCTGACACTGCACGTTTATGAGCATGTGATCTGCCCTCATGCTGAATGTCTCTGGACAGTCAGTGAGGTGTCTGTGTGTCTGCTGCACTGTTGTCTGGATGTATGCAACCAACTTCTCTGTGCAGAGCTGTATGGCTCACGTGTTTTTCTACTGTCAGGGCAGGAATCGCTCTGGCAGCTTGTCAGGAAGCACATGTGTGGGCATGCCTTCAGGACCATCAGAGTCACTGTGCATCTCTGCAAAACGTGGCATTATGTTCTGCAAAACGCCTCACTGCTTGAGGGCAGTTGAAAGCATGTGGCCCAAGACCAAGTGGTATGGTTGCAGGGATGAGATTGAGAACCCGTCTTGCAAGGCCAGAGTGACCAAGGTGAAGGAGCTGGCGGCTTCAGACATTCGCTTTGACATCCCCTTGGCTGAAGCCTGCTATGATGACAGGCGCCAGTTCTGCAGTGGGGTGCCTCCTGGCTCAGCACGTGTCATCAGGTGTCTCCAAGACAGGTATGACAGGTCCGTCATTTGTTCCTATGCACTGTGCATGCCCCATACTCAGTTGAAACGTTTGCTGCACCAAAGTGCTTTGGTCAGACTAATGCAACCCACAAGGTAGAGTCAGTCACAATGTTGTCAAATCACACAAAGTTTCATGTAAGAACAGCTGAAAATCCTAATCCACATTTCCAAGTTTTGTAAGAAATCCTGCAATGTCAGACAGCCTGTTTGGCTTATTTCAAGACCAGGGTGAAGCCTGAGGAGTCTGTCACATGTGTGTGCAGCCGACAGGACCTGTCAGCTCAATGTTCAGCGCAGCTGTTTGATGAGGAAGTGGACATGGCTGAGTCGATCGACTTCCAGATTCCCATGAAGACAGCCTGCAGGCGGGAAATCTCCACCTTCTGCAAGAATGTGCCACATGGCCATGCACGAGTCATCAGGTTTGATGTCCCAGCACTCAACTGCTCCAACATTGTTGCTGCGTAGGACTTGTCGGCAACAGCTGGCCTGACACTCATGTTTATGCTTTGAGCCCTGTCACCTGGCTGTGTGTCTGCCACAGACCAAATTCAGTGCTGCAGAATGAGCATCCAATGAGAGTCTGCAAAGTCGGCAAGATGTGACTTCACTTGCAGCCTCCTTCTACACAGATGTTGCATGCATGCAACATGGTGGGAAAAGCAGTCATTGCCCCCTGTGGGGGCACAGATGAGACGGTTAGTGTGTCCTGTGCAGGTGTTTACAGGACAACCTGAAGGCCAACAACTTCACCCAGAGCTGCAAAGCTGAAGTGCAGAGATACGAGCAGACCGCCTCGACAGACTACAGGTGCTTGTTTTGTACAGTTCGGTCATTTCCTGCTGTATACAGTTATCCTTGATGGTCTGTGATTCTTTGTTGAGTTTCTTCTTGTTTGATGTCTGTCTGTGCTGCCGTCACTCTGTGCATACAGCATGGCGCATGCTGTGCCTCAAACATCTCATCTGTATTGGGTTTTGAGGTTAGGCAGTGTGGTTTTCTTCAGTGGACACCATCGATTTCAGGGTGCACACCATTGGTCCCCAGGGTGCACACCATTGGTCCCCAGAGTGCACACCATTGGTCCCCACGGTGCACACCATTGATCCCCTGAGTGCACACCATTGGTCCCCAGGGTGGATGACGTTAGTCTCCAGGGTGGACAACGTTAGTCCCCATGGTGCTCATCGTTAGTCCCCAGGGTGCACACCATTGATCCCCCGGGTGTACACCATCGATCCCCCGGGTGCACTCCCCAGGCAGTCACAGACTACACTGACCAGGCAAGTATGGCACCTCTTGTCACGCCGTGCTGCAATAGCATTACTGTGGTGCCTGATGCAGGTTGAATTACCGCCTGACTCAGGCGTGTGGTGAGGTCCTGAAGGAGGTGTGTGTGAACGTATGTCCGGACGAGGAGAACATGGACAAGGCCTGTGGGGGCACTGTGCTGCGCTGCCTAGCAGACAAGATTGATGACATCAACGACGACACCTGCAAACAAGAGCTCCTCTACTTCCAGAAGATGGAGGTGAGTCTTGCAGGACAGGTTTTCAGTTTGTGTGTTTTGTGTAGTACTGCACCCTCTGGGATGTGGAGCCAGATACGTGGGTTGATTTCAGTGTCAAGCTGGTGGTGTGTGCTTTATAAGTAGCGCAGAGTGCGATCATTTATGCGCTTTCAGGTACGGCATGCAGGGCTTGCCCGTTGGCCATGCTGTCCAATGTAGCAAACTGGATATAATGCCTTGACTAGCTCTTGCTCTTTGGACTCAAATCTCTTTCATTGTCAAATGCTGAGGGGATTAGTTAGGCAAGACATCAAGCTATGTCAACAGCCAACCTGATCTGACTTGCACCTGTGCTAGGGCCCCACCCTGCATTAGGGCTCTTGCAGCAAACCCAGGGCCTCCATCGTTGTGTATGTGCACCCCAGCCTGATACAGTAGTACACCCTATACTGTATCAGACAGGGGCTTAACCGCCCCTCCCCCCCTCCTCCCTCCCACCCCCACCCCATTTGTCCACCTTCCTTCCATCTACTGCATGACCCAGAAGTTTGACACTGCTGCTTACATTCCCTGCTTTCATCTGCATGCCTGTCACAGGTGCGAGACTTTCGGAACGACGTCATCTTGGCAGAAGCCTGCCGGCAGGATGTGGATCAATACTGTGCATCTGTCAAGCCTGGAGATGGCAAAGTGCACCAGTGCCTTGTTGACCACCAAGACTCCCTGACAGTAGCTTGTCGAGCAGAGACGAATCACCTCAGCATCACAGCAGCTTCGAATGTGGAGCTGAGCCCCAGCTTAGGGAAGGCCTGTGCTTCAGAGAGGCAAGCCCACTGCAAGGGGGTCACCCCTGGCAAGGCTCGGGTCTTCAACTGCCTCCTGGCAAATGCTGACAAGGTGTGCATGTCACTCATGTGCAGCATCCCTGCGACCAGCTTTGGTGCGCTGATGTCACCTTTGTAGTATGCACACGTGTCTTGCTGCATACCAACCTTGCTGAGCCGGGTTGCCAGGTATGGTTGTCAGACTATGCAGACATTTTGATGCGACTTGCAGCAGCAGTGTCCTTCAGCAAACATGCTCTGGCACTCCCACAGGGAAGTCCAACATACCTCACCCTTGGGCTTTTCTTTCATCTGTCATCAAAGCTAAAAGGCATAGTCTTTTCTTTTCTCTTCTGCTTTGCCACTGATGTGCAGTGTGTTGCAGTGATGACATGCTGTCAGGCCAATTCTGACCATTGCTGTGCAGATGAACATGACTGCAAGCTGCAATAGCAACCTGAAGGCAACACAGGGCAACAGGTTGAGGAACTGGCGTCTGGACTATGGAGTCCGGAGGCAGTGCAAGGATGATGTGTCCAAGGTGATGAGCAGCCAGGGTTTGCAGTCAGTGTTGTAGGCATGAAGCCCATACTGTATGGGCAATCTTCACCTTCCTGACTGCGGTGACGCAGCACAGGATTTGCCCCTCGTACCAAGTACCCTGTTTGTGTTTGTTGCTGGTGCAGAAAGCGCCACACAGCATAGCTAGATGAAACTGCATGTGATGCAGCACAACCAGCTGTCTTTGCATGTGATGAGCATGAGCCGCTCAGTCCCAACCGGCATGTTTATCACATAACCTGTCATTGTGTAACGTTTTGTACCATGAACACTTACTTTGTGTGCATGCACACAAGGCGCATGTTGCTCATTTGCAAGTCTTGCTTTTTGCAGTACTGTGGCGCAGCTGATCACAACTCTGAGGATGAGGGCAGCGGGGCTGTGCTGAAATGCCTTGTGGCCGCCAACCAGTCCCTCACCACCTCCTGCCTCAGTGAGGTACAGAGGACTGTTGCCAGCGCCCTCATCCTGTATCAGCCGGTAAGTCTCTGGTCATCCCTTGACTGAATTCTGGTATGTGACAACCCTGCATGTGGGGTGCATCAACATATAATGCTTTGCATCAAGCTGTGTTGGCCTTGCTGTCAAGCGCACGGATGATGCGCTACATTAGCTGTTGAATGCTGAGTGCGGTGCAAGGGGCAGCATGCAGATCATTTCAGCCGCATGCTTGTTGGTCATCAATAGCTGTCACACAAAGGCCTCCTAGTTTTCCAATGTTCAGAAAGTATTGACTGACTACACATCTACACAAGACACACGGGGTTGTCCCATGATGGGCAAAGTGTCTCTAGAAAAGTATCCACCTGCAGCAGGCTAATACTGCTGCGATAACTCCTCTGCATGGTGTCAATCAAGTGAGTCAACAGTGTCCCATGTGAGGATTGATGTCAGTTTTTAATGGTGTGCAGGGACTTCCAGTCACGTCAGACTGTGATGCAGACATCATGGCGCAATGCATGAAGACACAGGGACTAGACACCTTTGCTGTTGGCCAGGTCAAGGCGTGCTTGGTCAACTTGGGTGTACCCCAGGACCCTTCTATTTTGCTTGCTGCAGAGGTAGGGTCTAGAAGCCGCCCCTAGATTTCCCGTCTAGGCGTCTGCCCGTAGACCCAACAATGGACACGGCATGTATTTGTTGCATCATCGCATCAAGCAGGATGCTGGTGATGATGCATCGAGTCCTGTATGGCATGTGCTGTATTGTCTGGGATGTTGGCACAATGACATCCCATGTCATTCAGATCTGGCATCTAATCTGATGACGCTTGCAATCCACTGTAAATGCGTACTTGGTTCTTGACATCCCTGCGTGGATGGTTGCTGGTCATTTGCACAACCTGAATCATAAATCCAGCCAGTGTGTACGAAGGTCTTGCACCATTGATGGCTTTTAGCAAGACTGGGAGAAGACTCGCTGACTATCTTGCCTGACTATGCAGGCTGAAGCTGCTGAGGCAGCTCCCACTGCATCTAACAGACCCGGAGTAGCAGCTGCTGATGCTTTGTCCAGTGCAACAAATGCAGAAGCCATTGCTGCTGATAAATCTGCCACCACCACCACAGGCCGGAAGCTGCTCGACAGTTACCTGGCAGCTGCAGCCATTCACGAGTTGCACCGACGCAAATTGCTGCAACAGGCAAAGACTGACGTCTTGTCACCGCGGTGCAAGAACTTGGTGCTTCTGGCTGAGCCTTCTGATGCATTTGCTCAGTATCAGACATCTCTGTCAGCGTCAGTGGCTTCATCACAAGTTGAAGCTTTGGAAACCAAGCTGGGATTGCGTCCTGGGACTCTCAGCTCCAGGAATACTGGGGGCCTGACACTGACTGGCTGGACAGCTGTGCTTGGGATTGTTGCCATTGTGATGGTTGCTGCAGCTGGAGGTGTGTTTGCTTACCGACGGTACAAGGGTCTTGACAAGCATGCTGGTTACACAATGGTAAAGAAATCAAAAGCTAGGCAGGTTGAACTCAGTGACAACTAAACATGATCAAATGATTGTTGCCTCAGGCGTGTCTCAGCTCAATGCGCATGAAAGTCTTGTGCCATTTGTGATTGGTGAGTCAAGAATGCTGTTTGTGATTAGGTAAAGAATGCCGAACATTTCTAGCTGCAGTAGTCATAGGTAACTGCTGCAGCTCTCACAACAATGTCTTTCTGACGTGCCATCCTTGCACAGCCGCATTGAGACATCTGTCACAATTCTACCAAAAGCATACATGGCTGCCTATTTTATGTACAACTGAGTCTGCTATGCGGGCTTCATATTTGTAAACTTCGTCTGGTAGCTTTTAATGATTACTGTTGTTGCATCGCCTATAGTGATCCTGTGTCCTTTGGTATCTGAAAAACCACCCTGTTTGACATGAGAAACATGTCTAGCAATAGCATCATATAGCCAGAAATCAGCAATTGAGTATTCAATAATAAAACACCATAAACAAGCAAAAACTACAAGTGCTATAGTTGATGTCCTATACTCAATCAGACAAATCTACCAAGCAGCAGAAGCCACATTTAAAGCTGTTGCAGCATGAGATTTACTGATGGCAACAATGGAGCCACCAAACAAAGTAAAGCTGCTAGTACAGAAATGTCTTCCCTCAGCAAAACTGAAGTCATTCCGGCAAAACAAAATCAGGTAGATTGCACTGCCCCTCTTTTCTCAGTTTATCCTGCAAATATGTATGTGCCACGTGCATCCCCTTGTCCACCCATTCATAATATGGTATGGTGATGAGGCATGGCACCTGCCGCAGAAGCATCGAGTTTCGAAAGGCTGTGGGGCCTAATAACCTGCAGGTCAGCACACAATGTATCTGACATACATTGAAGATAGCCAAACGGAGCCACTCACTCATTTCAAAAACACCTGCTCACCTGTGCTTGTCTGGTTCACTGTGAATGAAATTATCAGGCCCATCAACCTCCACAGCAATGTCATGTGGTACACCTGGCTGCTCCTCAATCAGGATGTCAATGGAAAACAGGTCATGACCGTGCTCGCGCTGTATACTAGTGTCTTTGCAACACTTAAGCTGCAGTCCATCTTGCAGAACATTCAGCACTTGCTGATGCAGCAGGCGTGTCGTCTTATCTACTGGGCACCGAGGCCACGACATATGCAAGTGCTCTGAAACACGTTGCCATTGTTGATACTCAGGGCCAACATCACTGTTGGGCCTGAGAAACTCTAGTGCATAGTGCAGCTGCCGGCAGATTTTGATGTCCTGCAGATGTGGAGGCCTGACGTGGGCATGCAGGCTCGTGAATGTCGCCATGTTCAGCTGCCCCAGAACAGCTAAGGCCCAAGCCATGTTGGATGCTTGATGGCTTTGCACCCACTGCTCCAGGAAGCAATCCACCAGTGCCTGCGTTACCTGGGGTGGGGGCGGGTACCCCAACCAAGCATACCCCAAAAACAGCATCTCAATGTCTGGTGCAGCATGAGGCACAAAGCGTCTGCTCTGAAGGCATGCGACCTCTGTAAGCTTTTCCAGTAGCTTGGTCGAGGGCAGGAAGTGAGACCTGGCCATGGACCAAATTACAGTGACTGCGTGCTGCAGCCTGACTTCATCATTCTGCCACTGCAATGCCTGCTCTTCCAGCTGTTTAAGCACGCCATGGTAGTGGGTGGGGTCATTGCGCTGATAGAGACTGGCGCAAGACCAGGCTGCTAAGGAAACACTTTGCTGATTGAGGTCCTTGCCGCATGCAATGACTTGCTGTGTTGCTGCATCCAGGTGTGCTGGGAGCATGTGGCCCTGCTGAAGCTGGCATTTTGCTAACACTTGCAGCATGTTGACAGCTGAAATGCCACCTAGCTTTGCCCAACGAGGCCCAAGCCTGTCGCAGAGAGCTTCGACAAGCTCTGAAGCCTGGTCCCAACACCACAGACCCTGAGCCTGCCCTGCCTCTGCCACGTGGACTGCTGCGCTGGCGCATGCAGCGTAGAAGATGCCCTGATGTAGATGCGTGTGGCGGTCTAAAAGGCCCCTGATGCTGCTGAAGAAGTCGTCTGCTGCTGGGCTGACAAGGCCCCGGTTTATGGAGGTTACTGCCAACTCTTTGCACTTCTTCACTATGTAAGTGAAGTGGGATGGCTTCTTTGTGGGCAAAGCAAGGTATGCAGCAAAGCTGTCCTCGCACTGCGGGCACATGGAACTAGTCAGCACTGAATTGTAACACACGTTTTACAAGGTCAAACATCAAGGGTCACAGTGCCCGTGAACAGATGCAGACGTGGTCAAGGCGTCGTGAGCAAGCTATTTGGATTGAATCTCACTTTATTGAGAAAAGGGGGAGCAGTATACGGCGCTCTGTGTCCTTGATCTGTGTGAAGCCAAGCGGGTTGATCGATAGCAGGGCATGAGGCCACGTAGCGTGCTGAGTTAACTCTGCACAACGCCACAAGCAATCGGCACAGGCTCAAATTCGACATCCACCAAGCCAATTTGTAGCATTTTACCTGAAAGAGTGGCATCTGATACCGTTGCCGCTCACAATTCGCAGAGCAGCAGACTCAACTGTGTGTAACGCTGCGGCGGGCAGTACGTCGGCCCTGACCAAGTCCCTTAGGAGCCTTAAACGGGCAATCGCTTGCATTCGGAAATGCAGGGGTGCCCGAAGCAGCGGGGTCAGCAGATCATGAGTGCTGCGCATTTTGTCTGCTGCTTGGCATTTTGTGGGCCTCAACTGCAGGACCGAATGATTGGTAACTTTTACTGTACAGCTAATTTTGAATGTCCACGTCCTCCGTGTTCGCGTGCTTTTAGCTTTGGTACGCTGGTGCAAGGAAAGGTGCCACTGCAAGAACAATTGTTCATCTCAGCAAACACCAGGCGGGCTGCTGAAGTATCCTGGAGCTCAACTTATGCGGACTGTCATCAGCTAATCTTGCTGTGGCAGCCTTGAGTGAAAGTCAGCTTGTTCACAGCTATGCTGCAGCGCCTGTCGACCCTGTTGTCCAGACAGTTTAGTCTCATTCCCTCGCAAACGGTTGACAGCACCTTCAGAAACTATGCAGCCGCTGCTGGTTCCATGGCGCTTGTTAAAGACCTTCGCGAAAAAAGTGGGGCTCCCATCTCTGACGTCAAATCAGCCTTGGTAGAAGCCAACTGGGACCCAGGTAAATAAGTGGTCTGAGCACATATGCTCAAGCTTGTAGAATTTTGGAAGCCAGATCTTCACACATCAAGCTTTCTGACTGGACAACTGCAGACTCTGCATATCAGAACTTGCGCAAGAAGGGGCTAGCCGCAGCGTCCAAAAAGGTGTGCACGCTGCAGTCCACATTGAATGCTGCTGGAACCAGCATGATGTAGGTACAAGCCGTCTCATCTTGCTTGTTCAGGCGTCACGACTAGCTGCAGAAGGGCTTGTGGGCATAGCTGTAGCACAACACAGTGCTGCCGTGGTTGAGGTATATGGCAAATGATTTTCCATGATGCCTGCACATGCAGCTATGTTCCTCAACACCACAAATGCACAGCACACACCTGCAGATCAATAGCGAAACAGATTTTGTTGCAAAAAATGAGCGCTTCAGAGACTTGGTAAGGAGTGTAGCACAGACAGCGCTGCGGTCAGACTTGCCCGTCAAAACAGGTAAATGTGCTTGCTTGCTATGTGTATGCTTGCGTTGGATGACATTATGCTGCATCTGCATATCACTTCATGCGTGGCACGTCATGACACTCAGCATCAGCTCCACACCGCCACACGTTGCATGCTGTTTTTGGTCTGGAGCCTCATGCACATCTTCTCATCTTCCGTGAACAAGACGCTTCAGAGATTTCAAATATGCACAAGAGTATGCGCTTCACACATGGAGTCTTGTTCAGGCAGCAATGAAATCAGCCTGGATGCTCTGGCTGCACAAGCAATGCCATCAGGTGCAAGGTGTGCCTCACAAATCTAGTTGTTCACATTGCCTATACCACTGCACATGTCAAGTCTTGAGCATTGCTCTGATTCCTGTTCACATTTGCACATGTGTTGTACAGCAGTTGCACACACCCATAAGGTCCTGCTATGACTCCACGTGCATTCGCCTCCAAATGTTTGTGCATGTACCGCCTTATACTCACAATTGGGGTTTGAGCAAATAGTCACGGCCCAGGAAGTTTCTGTGAACGCTCGTTTGAATTCAGAGCTGGTCATCTTGGTGGCACAGTGCTGCCTGGTCCAGTCTGTGGCCCTGGACTGTCAGGGCATCACTGTTGGTAGGCCCAGCCCTTTGCCTGAACGCTGTACTGGCTTTGCAGTGCCAGTGACGCTGTGGCAGAAGTGGCAGGCGGCGTCAGAGAGAACATCAAGCTTAGACGAGGGTTTAGGTGATTCTCCCCATGCTGCCCTGTCTCATTCATCTCACCAATTGCTTCTTTCACTGATTGCTTCTTTCACTGACTGCTTCTTTCGCTGATTGCTTCTTTCACTGATTGCACACTTCAATGACCGCTTCACACGCTGCCCGTCGCACTACACTGACACGCCAAGTCTGCCGGATTTCATATGCCATTTGTTGTTTGCTCATTGCAACTGTTTCATGACCAGTCCTGACCATACAAACCTGACATGGAACTTGGCGCATGCTTGATGCACAGAATTGAATCCAAGGCAGGCCTCATCTCAAGCTATGTGCACACTAGCCCAGCCACTGGCCTAGGCCGCATGGCTGCTCTTGTTGCCCTTGAAACTTCCACAGCTTCTCTTACAGAGGACCAGCAGTCCGAAGCTAAGGTATACTCAAATATAGCATATGCAGTGAGCCAACAAAATTCTGCCAACAGCTACTTGGACCGCACCTGCATGTGTTCTGCATGGCCTAACTATAAGGCACCGCATCAGACAAGTCCTGGGAGGGGCACCCTGAGCTGCATGCAACAAGCCATAATTTGTGTCTGGCACTTACCTGTCAACCAGCACTGATCTGGAGTGGCTGAGCATGCAAATAGGCAGCAGGACAGTACTGCTGACACCTCACTTGGCTGTTTCACCCCAAATGCAGTGTGGCTGGTGGCAACAGCGTCTATCTCGTATTTCCAGCATACAGGCGTCATGCATTCAGCCTCCGACTATGCTGCCTGGTTGCTTCAGGAAGTAGGGCAGAAGGTGGCAATGCATGCAGTGGCAATGAAGCCACGATACCTCAGCCCAGACACTGTCCCAGCAGAAGCTCTAGAAGGTAGTCCAGACACAATTCCCCCACATGCCTGCCTGTGGGTATCTATGACAGCGTCATGTGCAGCAGACACATCGTCTGGCTATGCATGCACCTGCTCACACTGTATAATGTTGGCAGAGCATCTTTGGTTGATTGTTTCCATCACTGCTGTTTGCTACTGCTGTGCAGCTGAAAAGCAAGTACTGAGAGATCAAGCTAAGACTGCTGGCAGTGGTGGCAAGCCAAAACCTGCCAATATCATTGAGAAAATCATCTCTGGCCGCATCAATAAGGTATGATTATTCTGGTCAGAACAACTGCTGTGGGTACTGCCATCCACGCAGCTGAGCGTTTCTGTATTCCTGTGTGCATTTGTCAACTCTGGCCACAGTCTGTTGCGTCAAGGCTTGTGATCTGTCCTGAGTCCTAAATCCTAAGAGAGGCTCTTTGACAATGCCTTTGAGTGTTGTGAGCACAATGAGCAATCCATTTCCTCATCCCGTGTACTGCAACATATTGGCTCTGTAATTGTATTGTTTCCTGTCTTGCTCTTGCCTCAAGGCTCATGATCTGTGTTGCAGTTTTACGAGGACTCTTGCCTAGTAAGGCAAAAGTTTGTGATGACTGATGATCAGTCAGTGCAGGTATTATCTTTTTTTGTTCCTTGTAGCACAACAAATGCATGTTGATTTGTTGAGGGGCTGCTTCTGCTGGGCTTTGCAATAGTGGCTGGTATGTTGCACATTGGACATTGGCATGCATGAGGCAAATCAAATGACACTGTTGATTGTTGTCTCACAGCAAAGAGTTGCTGCTATGTTCACCATTTATGTGGCAGTCATCGCCAAGCATTAATGACTCAACATGAGCCGGTTTTTGCAATTAGTGGCTGATGGTGCACACAAAATTCTGCAGGATTACGTGAAGACTGCTGGCAAGCAAATGGGCATTGACTTGCGGATTGGCTCTTTTGCACGTGTGCAAGTGGGTGAAGGCTTGGAGAGAAGCGACAAAGACTTTGCAGCAGAGGTAGCAGAGACCCTCAAGAGCACAGCGTGATGCACACCTGCTGGGGTGTCACAGTTCACGGAATCATCATCAATTTTGTAAACTCTGGCACACCTAGCTACAGCTAATTGAATTCAATAGGCATGCAATTGTTAGTTGCTTGTATCATCTGGGGCAGGGCAGGGCTCAGAGAGTCTCATTTGCAGGCAATGCAAATGACTTGTAATCCTGTTCATCAGAGTACTGCTGCGTGAATGTCCAGTGGCAAACACAGAACAGCACAGCATGCACTGCTGAGTCGCAAACCTGCTGTTGTGTTTGACTTCCGGTACTTTGCCTTACGTCTGCAGGTATCAGACAACTTTCCTAAGTGTAAGGACGCTTGATGTACTCTGCAATGCCGCTTGTGATGCGCAAGGACAATGGCACAATACCGATGCCCGCAACATGGCCGAGTCAGCAATGCACATATTGCCACTTCAGCATCACAATCAGCGCGCTACGGTCATCTGTACAGCTCTCGTCAAAAGTGGTGTCCAGAGTCTGAAGCAGGTCTGTTTTAGACTATTGTAGAGCACACAGCTGCCGAGCTATTCGATGCTGCGACTCGGGACAGGTAAACGACTTATGTAACGATGCGTGTGGGGGTTGACCGCCGCGCAAAGCGATCACAGCGCTGGTTAGGTATTGTCAAAGCCAAAGCTACT
>JAABUP010004772.1_pt1 | contig 21698 bp, 28 predicted proteins | sample 5559201 | NCBI WGS metagenome assembly JAABUP01 (sample SAMN10711887, study PRJNA513373) | rock metagenome | isolation source: Antarctica rocks | place: Antarctica | reverse complement strand
GGCCGCGCCTGGCCCGTCACCCTCGCGCTGGCGAAAGGCATCGGCGCGCTGAAAGCCGGCGCCATCGAGAGCAGCGTGCGCGAGGAGACGCTGATGGATCTCTTCGCCGAGCAAGCGCTGTGGCCGCACATCATCGCCACCTTCCGCGAGGCGTATTCGACGCTGAAGGGCCTGGGCTGCAGTGATGAGGCGTTGTGTTATGAGTTGTGGTTGAGTCGGGAGCCGGCGGAGGTGTTTGAGAAGTGTGCGGAGGATGGGTTCGTGAGGCAGTTGGTGCATCATAGCAGTGTTAGTCAGTACGGGCAGTTGAAGGGGAGTGCGGAGTTGGATGTTGGGGCGATGAGGAGGGAGTTTGGGAGGGTGGCCGAGGAGAGGATTTTGGGGGGCCAGTTTGCTGAGGAGTTTGCGAAGTTGGATGTCGAGGGGGATGGGGAGGGCGTACAGAGGAGGTTGGGGGAGTTGTATAAGGAGGCGGCGAAGAGTGAGTTGGCGGTCGGGGAGACGAGGGTGAGGGAGAGATTGGGTTTGAAGACTATTTAGGACTATATGGGGAAGGCGGGCTGTATATGATGTCTAGCAGTGCTGCACATCAATTGTTTTTCTTTTACAGTTGATATCTAACTTTTGGACTGAGACCTGGATAAGGTAATACATGCAACGAAGCCGAAGATGGCGCAATCTGAAGAATGCAGACACTGTCCAACATGAGCAAGAATAGAGAGGTTCTAGCCGTGTATGTTTGGGCAAAAGAGAACAAAATCCGCCAGTGTAGTCCCGTACTTGCCCAAGCTTGGAGATGTCATGATCGCCATATCATGTGTCGTGCAAATACGTCATTCTTCATGATACATCAGGTCTTGCCTTTGTCGGTGACAGCCGTGATACAACCTTCTAACTCCTCGTGCAACGTAGAAAACTGTCACCATGGACAGCAGATTTGAGTCCAAGTCAACGTCCTCAATGCCTCTCTTTAGGTCGAGCAAGCATGTTCAGCCGACTCAAGCTTAAGATACCTCTCCCTTTTTCTTTGACTCCACCAGCTCTCGGAATCTTGCTACCCATCATGCCGGTCATTCTTCTCTTCCCATCCTTCTTCTTTCCATCATTACCCGTTGGCTTCCGTTCTTCATCCCCTTTCACTCTCTTCGACCTTGGTCCGTCCTTCCCACCATTTTGCAAATCTTCGTTCTCAACATCCTCATCATCCGAATCTTCTCGCCTCCGCTTCTTGTTCGGCATGCCATGCGGTACTACTGGCAAATTTTCGAAAGGTGCCAGAGGTGGAGCTACACCACTGGGTTGAATATGGCGTATGGTGGTAGCGTTGATACCGCTAGTGGCTGGCCCAAAGTTGATGGTCTTTGACGCCTGGAACGTAAAACTGCCGGGGATGGTTTGCTCGATCTTGGCAGGACTTGGGGTAGGAGCTGCTAACTGTGGCAGAGAAGGATAGTTGACGGTTGGCTTCGATGGCTCGAGTCGAGTGACGGTATGTGGTGCTGGAATCTTTGACGGGGACGGAGATACAGCGGCAAGCTCATACCGAGACTTGGTGCTTGGAGTGAAGTCCACATGCTTAAGAGTTGGTGATCGTTGAAGACCAGCAGAAGGCGTACCAGGAAGATTCGGGAGGTCTTTGTTCAGATCGCTCTCCCCTTTAGGCGTTGGTAGATGAGTGCCAGCTGCCACTTTAACCGGATCTTCCGAGAAGAGAGGTCGGGACCGATGAAGGATAGATTTCATGCCTCCAAACTTAGACAGAGATGAAAAGTATTTGTTGCCACCTTCTGTTTTCGGAGCCGTTGGACTATTGAGGGTCTTTGTGGAGTTTGAGCGGGAAAGTGAAGGTATCATGGATGTCTTTGGATGCTTGACGCTAGCGGCGCGAGCCAACGACGCTTTCGTGGGGGTAGTAATAGCAGTCGGAAGGCCGCATTTCGATCTGTGGAGTCTTGGGGTAGACGGGTTGCACTCAACTTCGAGGCGGCCGTCGTGGGATACGGGACGTGCACTGGATGTATCTTCATGTTGTAGCTGCCTCACACGCTTAGCTGAAGCTGTGTTTTCGAGAAGCTCTCCATCTTTCTCAATCGTCATGGCTTGGGAAGGCTTCGCGAGTGAAGATTCCTTCTCCGGGGCATCCAATCCTGCCTTGGACTTGCTTCGCTTTAAGGACGCTAGAACAGGCTGAAATCGTCCAGGCTGAGCTTTCCAGGCCGATGCATGTCCAGCAATCGAGTCCATCTTCTTAAACTCCTCCATGTGTACGTCGCTGTATCTACCAGCTTTGCCCTTAGGCTTAGCTATCTTTCGACCACCAACCCCGAACAAGTCGTCCGACTCTCCGTCCTCGCGGCTATGTTCATCACGCTGAACCACCATCTGTGCTTTGATTCTCGCCACGTCTCCACGAACGCTGTCCATCATCTTCTGGGCTTCTGCGCTGAGGCCCGAGTCCGGACGGGCGAATCTGAACTCGAAGCCTGGGGAAGACATGTGGCTTGGTAATGTGCCTTTCGACTTGGTGGGTGTATCATGAGTCAGAGCTACGCTCTTCCTCTTCTGAGTTGGCTCTGTGTTCGCTGTAGCGTCCGTGAAACCTAGTCGGAGGCCCGAGTCGGGTTGCTTCATGGTGCTTTGTTGGACTTTGCTTGGATGCATCTCTTCCAGGTCAGGGTAAAGTCGGCCGGCTGTGCTTGGTGTTTTAACAGCAGAGGAGACAAAGTGAGAAGTATGTTGTGTGATGGCCGTGTTAGGTGGAGCTGTTGGGGAAGAGATGATGGTGTCTAGGTTCGATTGCGCGCCAAAGTCTGGTGTTTCGTCTCGCTCAAGGAGCGAAGATAGCTTGATCGCCGTGAGTGGTGTAATCTTGCGAGACTAGTTCAACACATCAACTGACGTCGTCACATAGGTTGGAGATAGTTATTATGGATTCTGTTGACTCCTCTGCCAAAAGAGCGCGTTGAGTGTTGAGAAGACGTGTTTGTTTACTCTACTTACTTGGGGTGTGCCACTGCTCCTTAAACGAGCTGATCGACGACGTGAAGATGACATGTTTCAGATCCTTCTCTGGAGTAGCAGGAACGATAATTCATCAGACTCGAGCCAGCTGTTGTGAAATAGATTGTCATGGGCATGAGGTGACAGCTATGGTCATTATTTTGGATAAGAGCATGACGTCCCGTTGTTTTGATGCAACTCGCTTATTTATGCAGGGCAACAACCGAGATAACGAACTTATGCTTTAGTCCTGGTACTTCGTAGGGAACCATTGCCTTTCATCAGCATGGATGGCAACCGCCCAGATGACTCCATCTTTACATTTGTATTTACAGATCTCCATGATCTGAAAGCTGCTCTGAGCGGTTTGCACCGGCAGGACGATTTACCAGTTGGACGATGTACCAGCTTGTGCAGAGTCCAGCGAGTTCCTACAACCTCTGCATGGCTTGGCAAACGACTTGGAAGCCAGAAAATACGACGTTGACAATGCAAAGCCCTTGCAAAAGAGGTGGGAAACATAATAGTGCTACTCCTGGAACCCCAGATGCGGAGCCTCTATGCCATACGATGAGATGGTCGCAGCATCTCCTACACTCCGCAAGATTGATCGCCTCAAGGTTGGTGCAGGTTGGTGTCTAGAGGCGAAAGGGATCTCGAGACGCTAGGATAAGTTGACGGCGGCGGCGGCGGATGAGCGAGCGTACTTCGCGACCTAAGAAATCGTCACTCTTTGCATCCGAAGCTCATCCTGGCTTGTCAAGCGAGATAGAGCAAGCTCTCAATATTGTGATGACTAGAGACCTGTGTTTGAAGGTTGAGTCTAGTGGATTGACGGAGAAACTCTTATTCGAGGACAGCACAATAATCACCACTAGTCACTATCGTCAAGGGTCTTCATCCTAGCAAATATCTTAACCCTAAGTATCTCCCTTGGGATAATACCGAGTAGAAGAAAGCGTCCCACAGAGCTTTGGAGCTTTCCTTCCTGGTCGCCAGTACTCGCTTTCGGATGACAAGATAATTGGGTTTGGACCGTCCAATCTTCGCAGATCAGCCCTTCATGGTCCAGTGATGAATCCATAGCTAGACCATTCGAATAGGTCACTGAATAGGTGGAAGAAATCAACAAAGAATCAATCCAAATTAGACTGTTCTACGAATTTGTCGGTATCACTTTAGTCAGGAGACCTCGGCGCAAAGGGTTCGGCACGATGACATCAAGCCCCTTTCCCCGCAAATCACCGCCACAGCTTGGGAACAAATCCAGCATTCCTTACCCTTCATTAACCCACTATTGATAATCAACATCATCTGACACCTACTGTACATATCCTCTCGATCGCAGTCATGAGCACTACAGTCGTCCTTGGGGTTCCTGTCCCAAAAATGCTGCGTACGCTTCCTGTTTCCCGCTTTGCGCACTTGTTCTTCTAACACCAACCTCCCAGCCGTAACCGGCACATGGACCCTTCCCTTCGCCGCCTACCTCCTCATTCTCAGCAACCGCGTCGTCACGCACCGCGTCAACTCCAAGAAATTCCTCGGCGACAGCACCGACTCGCCCAGCGGGCAAACCGGCGCCGATCCACTCCTCCTCGCCACTCGCGCCCACGCCAATTTCCTCGAGAATGTGCCGCTAACTTTCATCATGGTTGCGATAGCGGAGTTGAACGGCGGCAATAGGAAGGCGTTGAATATCGCCATGGGGGTGCTGCTGGCGATGCGCATCGCGCATGTGGAGGTCGGACTGAAGGGCAAGGATACGGTCGGCCCGGGCAGACCTGTTGCGTACTTTGGCACCCAGGCTTTTCTGGGGGGTCTAGCAGCTTATGGAGCATATCTTGTTAAGGGGTACTGGGGCTTCTAAGTCAGAGCTAGGACGGCATGTTAGGATAGGGATGAAAATCCCCTTGATAGGTTTCAGGTTGGATAGCGCAGAAGAGAAGGCTGAATTTTATCGTTATTTAGTATTTCATCCTTTCTGGGTTTACACAAGCATATAGTTTTCTGCCTCGAACGCTCCTTCTCAATCAATTCCCCCTCAACCTCCACACCCCAAGCACCACCTCTCCCACATCGCAACGACTCCGGAGCAGGTTCTCCACAAGACCGTTACTAACATCTTATCTTCATTCTATCCTATTAATACCACCACCAATGGCGACCCAGCGCCGCCACTCCCTTCCCGCCTTTCCTCATAACGACAGCACCCGCTTCCTTTCTACCGCCCTCGCCAGCACTGCGCCCTTAAGCCCCATCCACGAACACCTTATCCCCTTACCCCTAAGAACGTATCCCTCAAAACCCACTCTCAACCCTCCACTATTCACATCTTCACCATCTCCGACCTACTTCCCCTCTCCCTCTCCCTCCTCCTCCCTTCCTCCTTCCCTATCATCGTCTTCGCATTCACCTTCCCCCTCCCCCTCCTCCCCACGCCCCAACCAAATATCCCGCACCTACATCTGCACCCTCTGCCACACCCACTTCCGCTCCCCGCCCTACTCCCTCTCCTCCTCCTCCGACGGGCGGGTTTTCTGCCGCCAATGTTTCCTCTGGGCATACGACGTCGGCATCTGTTGGTCCTGTACGGAGATGGTGGTCAGAGGCGAGGGCAGGGTCAGCTTCGGGTGGTGTTTTTGGCATTGGGGGTGTTTTGCTTGTTTGTTCTGTAAAGTAGGTTGGGGTTTTTCTTTTAAATTTCTTTGAATGTTTTATTTTGAGGAGAGGGGTTGAGGAGGGAGGGGTTGGGGGATTGGTGGGGGTTCCGGATTTGGGAGATGGTAAAGGGTAGAGTGATAACGGGGCCTCCGAGGGGTGAGGTTGTGGGAAAGAGGGGCTGAGATGTTTGTGTGTGGTAGACACCGATGCGACCGCCGCCGTGGAGCGATGACGAGAGGGGTATCGAACTCTCCGCGCCGCCGATTTGCGGACGATGCAAAGATTCGCCATCCTTGAGCCTGGGTCTTGGAGATAATCCTGCAGGATTGGTCGGCCGTGACGGGAGCGATGACAGAGGCGCGAGTGGCAGAGATCACGCGGTGGCTAAGAAAGGATCGAGGAGCCTTCTGAAACGGGCGTCTGATGGTTGGAGGAGGCTTACGGAAGTTCAGGGAGAGGAGGATGCGGGCCCGGGGGACGCTTCCGATGCAAGCAGGACGGTGAAGAGGAAGAGGAAGGGGGGTGAACATGGAGATGCCTTTGTGGAGAAGAGGAGGAGAGGGGACCAGGATATCGTCATCAAGGAGTCTTTATGGGCCTCTGATGGAACAGTGGCCGATAAAGAGCTCGCTGCGAAGAATCTTCCAGACCTCGTCGGGCTCTCCAGTCACGCCAGAAAAGGCAATGATACCATTGGAAGGAGACCAACGGGTGTTACTCCAGAAGACCCAGTGCCAGCCTCTGCTCCATCGAACCATATCTCTATCTTTGCCCCACTAGACCATACCCAGACGTATAGCGCATCTCGTTACAAGCCCCTACCCCATTGGATGTCTCTCCTACCATCCAATCGCGGTGACCAGTCGCCACGCCGACCCTCAGCACCCGTCAACTTACCCTCCCGCGCGTCTCTCATCGGCAGCACTCCGTCCCTCGACACAAAGCTTCCGCCAACTGGAGCAGACCAGTCACCCACGGAGCAGTCTCCCGAAATTAGAAGCACGCAGAGACGGCAGACTTTTCCTGAGTGTTCAATGTTGCCTCGAGAGCCGACTAACTTCCCATTCTTCCAGAATCCACGACCACTAATAACGCCTGCCATCGACTCAAGCTGGGGCACCGCCTCGCCGAGAAGAGGAATAACGCCCGCCACGAAAGTGAGAGCGACGACTGCCACAAACTGCGTGGGCCGTCATGTTCTAGAAGGTCCGAGAGCGAGTGAAACCGGCTTTCACAGTAAGGAGTATCTCGAAAAGTACTCCCAGTCAGCGCCAGTGACCAGCTCCGACCACGCCGCTGTCTCAGATCTGGACATGTGTCCTTGTTGTAGCACTCCCGTCACCTCTTCTGAGAGGCTTCTTGGCTCAAACGGTAGAGTTTATCACTCCGAGTGCTTCACCTGCCGGATATGCGGTGCCGGCTTCGTAAGTGCAGAACGGATGATCGACGGGATCTTCCTGAAGCAGCAACCGTACCATATCGCGTGTGTGAAGGCGAAAGCGCCCGCTCTAGCGGAGAAATTGAAGGGGACGGAAAGCACAAAGAAAGATCGACTTGAGGATGCCGTAGGGCCTAAGAAATCCAGCTCAAGGCTGTCATGGAAGAAAGCGGTGATGGACGCTGCTGGAACTGGTACCAGCACCGGAGCTACGAGCACCAGTCTCGGTACTGCACCGGCCCTGCTGAAAGAACTAAGCGGTCTCTTTTCCACGCGCAAAAAGCCCTTACCAGCTCTCGGCGGCTTCGATGGCTCCTGCGCCAGCTGCGGGCGTGGTCTGACGCATCTCGAGTCTGTCCCCGGGCCAAGAAACACCCGCTTCCATGGGCTGTGCATGAGGTGTCATGGGTGTGAGAGGATGCTGGAGAGCGGAACAAGCTGGTATGAATGGAGTGACACGGGCTTGATGGAGCCAAGCTGTCGGAGATGTTGGCGGACGAGGAGATTGAAAAGAGGTTATAGGAGTGAGGATATTGATAGTGAGGAGATGGGGTTGGGTTTTATGGGATGGAAGAGGACTTGAATGCTGGATTCTGTATATGGTATAGGCTAGACTGCGAGCTTAGACTTGGTGGTTTGCTATTGCTAGATGATATATGGAAGCATGCATCATGCTCGGCATGATGCTGAAAAGGAAACAAACCAGATGACCGAAACGGAGTACTTGATACAACAGAGAATGCTGATAGCCATGTATCGTGACATACATGGTCCTCCAAACTCATGGCCTGAGATTAAAGAAATAAACGAAGTATGAATGACTTCAGAAGTTCTCCAAGAGAGCTGTAAGATGAAAAACAATACTAATATCCGCTAGTCCTCCACTAGACCCATTCAATATCTTTCTCCCCCGTCTTTGTCTTCTCGGCTTCCTCCAAGGCAATGTTCCTCCACCCACTACTATATCCAAGATCTTTACTCCTCTTTCGTGCTATGGAAAGCTCGCGCTGTATCTGGCCATCAATCCTGGTCTTTCTGCTTCCAGCGCCACTCTTGAGATCAGACGGATCACAGGTTTCGAGTCCGTCAAATCCTATACCGGATGTACTTGTCTGCAGTCTGGGCCCCTTCAGCTCTATGAAAGATCGCTGTCTGCAATGTTGACGGCCTGAAGAATCTTCCCCCTCGAGCCTGTTGCTCGTGTTACTCACCGTATGGTGATGAAGCTGATCAGTACTGTTTCGCGATCCATGCATTTTACGAGGACTGCAATCTAGCTGATGTGTTAGTTCTTCGATTGCATTGGTGGGCAATGTTTTAGCACCAAGCTGCAATAGCGACTGTTTGCGTGGAGCGGCAAAAGCGCGCCCCTGGTTGTACTGATTGGGTGACCCTTGGCTTGGTGAACGATAGCCACGTTTGTCCTCAATAGCTGCGGCGACTTGCGCTACGGAGTTGGGCACGATATCGACAGAGTTCTAATCGAGACGATTATCAGCTCCATCTAGTAAGGCGCCTTTGGTAGAGATATGGAGTGGTACCGGATGAATGATGGTGACTGGGAGCTGAACTGTGAGAAGCTTGCTGGGATCTCTTAGTGCATACACTGGGTAGGCTCAGAAGGAGACTTACGACATCGTGGAGCTGATGTGGACCTTGAGGAAATAGCGGACCTCGAAGAATCGACCTGGATGCGCGTTAGCACCTGCATTGTTCGCCGCTGATATTAACAGCAACGCAGACTCTTCGATCAATCCCTATCGGTTCTTGCTGCTAGAGAACGAACTCAGAAGTGGAGCACGACTTCATTATCAACACGTCTTTAAAGCCCCTCTTCAATAGCCTTGCCAAAGGATGGTGTTTTCGATTCGCGTACCTGTGTTGATTGTGACATGTCCTCTCGGGATCTCCACCTCAATCGTTCGAACCTCACTGCTTTTGGGAACGACGCCCTTCCAGCCATTGATACCTTTCTTAACAACCCGCTTACTGACTACCTCCTTCTCCCTACGATCAGGCAAGCGCAAGCGAATGGCGTCTTCTGCGAGTGTAGATGCACTGCTGTGGTCATAGTATAGTGTGATCTTTTCAAGATGTATCTCTATCTTTTTCACTGTCTTCCGGCTGGTGTTTGAGACATGCACGTCCACCCATATACTGATGCCGCTCAACCACGTCTGACGATGAAGACCCGCCGTGAGCTTGATAAGTTCCGTATCTCTACTACGGGACAGTTCTAGCCCGTCATATGCTGTTAGTGGATTTGGTAGGTTGACAAGTACTCTCTCCGCTTTAATATGTTAGCACTTGCACATGAGATAGTTGTCCCTCCATATACGTACGATCATGGACCGACAAGATAGCAATATCTTGCGATTCTCGTATCTGGCATGGTTCTCCAGCTACTTTGACCAGCACGCTTGTACAGAGAATGTAGCGTATTCGTGCGCATTTAGAGTGGTACGGGGGAGGCCCCATATTGACAGGAAGGTTCAGACGGAATGGGAGCGTGGCCGCAGAAGGAACAAGCTCCCAAAATGCATCAGCTAACGCCACAGAGGATGACGCCATGGTACTTGGTGGCGGATGGCTCTGATCGATCAGCTCATTTGCCAGACTCCGAAATATCCATCGCTTCTTCCCATTGGAGAGCTCCTCGACACCGAGAATGTCGACCGATATTCGCCCGAGTGAGAGTAACGGTTTGGCCTTGCGACGACCATGTCCTGCTCCACCATCTACCATGATACGTAGTTGTCCCTCAACGGTGCCTCCGCCCATAAAGATTGGGGTTGAGACGCGCATGTCGAGTGCGATGCGTTGATGACGTATCCGAGGAAACTCCAGAATGTCGGTCGGTCGAACACTTCTGACAAAGGTTCTAGAGGGAGTTTTTCTCATGTTTGGCCTTATCGGATCAAGTCTCGCTGCGGCTGCTCGAACGGGTGATGTTGAGTGCCCTCGTGAACGAATAGTCAGGCCTGACCCAAGTGGTGGAGGCACAATGAGTGACGGAACATCCATGGAGTTTCTGGCCATTCGTGAAGTCCGTGAATTGCGTCTCTGAAGAAGCCCTTGTGAAGACTTGCGCTCCGGCAGGCTTGAGGGCGGTAGACTTATAGTGCTGCTGACCTTGGCCATGTTAGGATTTAGCTGCCACGACGCGTCGTCGACGCTGGCATCGTTTCCGGAAGGCCGTCCTTTGGATAAGGCGCGTTCTGCAAGACTGGACTCTGATGCCTCTCGTATACCGGAGAGGGGGCGTGCCAAGTTGCTACTGCGCCCATATGCTGAGGCTGGACGTAGAACATCGCTGGCTGAATGCAAACTTCGACTTTCGGGTTCCGCGAACGAGAGATGTCCCCATGAGGACCGCCTGACCATACGTGACGGTTCTGCCGTCTGGTAATGATGTGCTTGCATACTGCCGAGCGAAGGAATTGTAAAGTCCTTACTGATATTGTTCATCTGCCTCTGAAGCGCGCTGACACCGTCATCGGGATTCGATAGCGTTTTGTGTGCCATTGTTGACACCTTGAGCATGTACTCGTACCGGCTATCTTCGATACTCGACAATGAAATTGTGAGCACTTCAACATGTTTGCACCTTCCACACCTGCAGACATCCAGCTCCAATGCTCTTGCCTAAACATCAGGTCCTTCATCATACTACAACGTATCACCATGCTGTGTCACGACGATAATGACATTCCCCGAGTTCTCGATTATCTGGGTTGATCTTGTGCTGGGTTTGCTCAACACCTCGCGTTTCACATACGCCAACGCAGTGATTAGAAGTAAGGTATTCGACTCGTACGCTGCAGTCACAAATATAATGGAGATTGATGTAGGGTTGGATGACAAAGACGTCCGCACGTGACGTCAATCTCCGGTCGGGTATAGAGCGCGCGCTCCTCGGAGATCTGGAAAATTGTCTGAGCCTGCCGCCAAGGTTTCAGCTCAGGCTTGGGCGCAAGTGTGGAATTAGCGGGGGGCTATTCCTTATCGAGGGTAGATGTCCTGCGACCAAAGGTCCGTGCTCCAATCGGTCGGGTTCCCGCTTGTGCCGAGAGTGAAGCATCCCGCCCTTCTGACCTGCAAGCCTGCCAACCGTCGTCACACCTTGTCATTTTCCAGAGAGTCTTGATCTCTGAACCTTGCCGAGTAGTATTGTTACCCGGAAGATACCATGAAATCTCTGCTGCTCCGTTGCTCTGGCCCCTCTTACGCGTATTGTACTCGTATGTTTGTGTGAAATCATAGTGGTCTGATCCCCACAGTGCCACGAGCCCAAAAGACCCAGTGCCCCGGGTTGCGTTCTTAGCTTCCTAAGGCTGCATCTGTCACTCCTCCTTCTTATTACTCACAGTTTCTGTTTTCATTAGCAAACCTCTTACCTCACAGCAACTCTGTGATATCAATCCTTTCTCGCTGTTTACACTCAAAGCTGCCAGATAAACGCTGTAAGCGCGCATAGGGCTTGCTTACACGCCGTATTCCCGAGGCCCTGGCTCCCTTGTTGGACTACCCTAGCGGTAGCACCAGCCGCCCTACCGGTGTTGACTTCACGTCACACTTCGAAAGGTCAAACCTTGAGATGTCCAGTATCGATGACATCCCTGCTGTTCCCAAGGCAGAGCACTCGAGAGAGGGTTCGAGCAGCTCGATCGCCTCTACACCAGAACCAGATGCAGAGACATTTACACAGGAGAACGCGCAAGTACAGAAACGGAAGGGTGGTAGGAAGCCAGTAAGTGGATGGAATACGCCTTACGATACATCTGCAACAATGCTCACCCTCACTGTAGATTTACGCTACATCTGAAGAGAGGAAGCAGAGGAATCGCCAAGCTCAGGCAGCCTTCCGGGAGCGACGGACCGAGTACATCAAGCAGCTGGAGACAACCATCAAGCATCATGAAGACACTTTACAGACTCTACAGCAAAGTCACCGCAACGCGGCAGATGAGTGTCTTATGCTGCGGTACAAGAATTCACTGCTAGAGAGGATATTGCTCGAGAAGGGTAGGCTAATCTGACATCACTCTTGCTGCTTATGTTAGTACTTCCCGTAGGCTGACGTAGTGTACAAAAGGCATTGATGTTCAAGCCGAGCTACGTGCAAAAACTGGAAGTCCTCATCTTGGTCCGACCAAAGCACCAGCGCCAGCGCCAGCTAATCAGCCATCGCCAATTCAGCGAGCTCTAATGAACCGACACCATCAAGCACGACGATCTGCCGGTGGCGTCGCACCAAAATATGACCCTGGGCATCCAGCTTCATCACATCGCGAAGGCGTTTTGTCTATCCAGTCCCCCCAATTGCAGCCTACCCCTCCTTCTCAGACATCATCTCCATCAACAACAAAATCCCCAGGATTCGTAGCGCAAGGTGGGATGACCCCACCAGCGTCGGATCTTCAAGCTCAGCAACAGCAACAGCACCAGCACCAGCACCAGCACCAGCAGCCACGGCCGCACCAGCCGCCTAAGGCCCATAATCGTCCTCGAATCCAGCCTCATCCTGGCATTCGAATGCCGTCAACGGACTCCATTGGAACCCAGTTGACCCCACAGACAGCTGGACCAACGGGCAGTGGGTCGGCTAGTACATCCACTTTCTACCCGTCTCCGTTCCAGAATCATATAGATCAACTCGGCAAGCTGACCCGTTCCCTCCTCTCCATTTTCTTATGAAAGAGCTATGTTCGTCCTAGATTGATTCCGTGATTTAGAGCAGGAATACGATGCGCAAGCGGACATGCTCGACGATCAAGATCCCAGCGATCACTCGGCCGGTCCTGGACCGTACCCTCAGCCCTTCAACCAACAGCCGCTACCGCCTATGACACAGCCACCTCCAGGTCTGCAAGGTCAGCCTCCAATGCAGCCGATTCCGCTCTCTGAACACGGGCCTGGCAATGCCGGCTTCGGTCCGCCGAACCAGATGTTTGATCCGTTCGATCCGATGTTGGATGCTGATCCGTTCGGTCTCTCCGCGAGCATGCATTTCCCGACACAATTTTCTTTCCAGGAAAGTTCAATGAGGCACTGAGAATCTTCCATGCACACCTGTTCGTTGCGCGCTGAAGTTAGGTGTATGTACTTTAGCGGACTAGGACATCTCCTAGTTCCTAATCTTGAAGTACCACAAACCGAGGAAGCTTAGCGTTATAGCCTTTGGGTCCTCATCAACCCACAAGATTTGGCGGTTGTCGTATGGCGCTTTGTCTGGTGAAGGTCTTGTTCATATCCAGACCGCAACTTTTGTTGTTACATGTACATAGTCAAACGTGCATTGCAAAGATGTGCAAAGACATGAATCTATGTGCAAAGTACTGTTCAAAATGTATATCTCTTAGCATGGTCTGCCATGGGAAACTTGAACCATATCCAGCTCCACATAATTTCTGGGGTTCAGTGGTACGTTATTCAAACGAACCCATCGCAGTGTATCTGATTCTGTTTGATGGAAAGGTCTAAACCCTATCGCGCTAAATCTACCCGCGTACAATAAGCGAAGGGAAGCGAATGTCTCTGTTCAAGGTTCCACACGTAATTTTTGACAAGCAGGCTCCTACCTAAGCCACCAATTTCGCGCATCAACCGCAAGACATTCGAGAGACAAGATCCTACTCAGATAGGATCTCGTCGCTCTCGACGACCGAACCGAATTTCCAAAGTGTTGCGGTAGCACGGCAGGCCTTCGCTGGAAGGCGATCCAAGAGGGAGGCACCATGACGGACGTCAAGTCAAAGGTATGTAACCGCACTTGCTGCTATGATCCAACATCTCAAGTCAAGATTCGCGTTGATGAAGCGGCGAACTTACAACCCGGTTCTCTGCTAATAACTCACTCGTCCAGAACACCTTTGAGCTTCTTGGTAGATATTTCTCGACCTCTAGTGGGCCGTCGAATCTTAGGTCTAACAAGGCTTTTCAGGCAACGACCACGACGAAGACTCAGACAAGGAACCTGAGCCACCAGTCAAAGTTGTCGACAAGCCTGTCGCTCGTACGACCAAGCGCAATGGCCCGGACACTGCCCCGACTGAGCCCCGCGGCGGAGCTGGTGGTGAGAGGGGTGGCCGCGGTGGACGACGGGGAGGTTTCACTGGAAACGAAGATGGTACGTTTACGTCATACAAGCAAAATGTGTTTGCCCACATAAGTTATTTCCCAAGCCATAGTGGTTTGAATATTCTATCTCGTTGATTGCGTGCTCCCGTCGACTAATGCAAGACACAATTCATAGCTTTCCGTGATCGCAACGCCGGCAGCACAAACAATCATGGGAAGCCTACAGATGATGGCGTTCGTCAAGACCGCCACTCTGACCGTATAGGTGGAGGACGTATTCAAGGTAACTTTGATGGCCGTGGAGGACGTGGAGGTAGAGGCGGACGTGGCGGACGTGTCCGTGATGACAGGCACACGCATGGTTATCCGCGGTGCGTGAGATTTTCTTTGTGATGTCATTAAAACCTTTGACGTAGCGATGCTGGCTTACATATCTCTGCAGTGACCATGTCAAACAAGCAGACCAGAGTTGGGGTGCCCCAACTGGCGGCAGCGAGTGGGATGATGAAAAAGCTGGCGAAGCCCTTGCGAAAGCCGAAGAAAAAGCCGAAGGCTTTGACACTGTTGTCGACCCTCCCGTCGATGCCGAAGGCCACCAGCCTACCACCTCTGACGATAATGTGGCTCCAGCTGCACCAGCCGCACCAGCCGCTGAGCCAGAGCCTGAAGATAACAGCAAGTCCTATGCCGACTATCTGGCCGAACAAGCGGAGAAGAAGCTACAGCTTGGTACTGGTGTTCCCGAGGCTCGGAAGCCAAATGAGGGCAGCAAGCAGGATAAGAAATGGGCGCAGGCAAAGCCGTTGAAGAAGGATGACGAGGAGGATGCGTATATCGCTGGCAAGGGTGATAAGGCGAAGAGGGAGAGGCAGAAGAAAGAGAAGAATGTTTTGGATGTTGACCTAAGATATGTGGAGCCGCAGAGAGGTAGCGGGGACCGTGGACGTGGTGGTAGGGGTAGGGGTGAAGGTAGGGGAGATTTCAGAGGTGGCGATCGTGGTAGAGGTGGCAGAGGCCGTGGAGATGGCTACAGAGGGCGAGGAGACGGGGGATTTCGCGGCGGAAGAGGCGGTAGAGATGGCAATGCCGTCAACCCCTCGGATACCAACGCTTTCCCAAGCCTTGGCAGGTCGTAAGCCATGCCAGTCGTACACCTCTACGAACATGTCAGCAGGATCGCCTTTGTTTGATAAGCGATCTCCTTGTGGAAGATATCTGAGAGAGCTTTACTGAGTCCGCGCTCTCATTTGGCGAGGTTCTCAGTGCTACCAAAAGCGCCGGGGAGATTTGTCCTAGCTGTAGAATAGGCTATAAGCTCGCGCAACAATGCAACCTTTCTAGTGTACATGTACCAAATAAACGAAATGCTGTGGCTGAACATCTTTACAGGAGTCACTACGGAATCCCAAGTCCTGTAGCGTCGAACCCCGGCCTCAGTGAGGTTGGGATAGGGCATGTAAAAGCCTGTGGAGGGATGGGTCCTGCCGTGATAGCTTCTCAGTCCTCGGCGGCGACATGGAGCTGTGAGCAGTCAATGGCAAGCCCTCGGGATAGATCAGGTGCCGCGGGCAGGAACAACCTCTGCGTCACGATCATTGAGCATGGCCTTAATGTTATTACCCTTCGTATTATTGTACTTAGTCAGCACCTGGTGAAGTTTACCATATGTTACGCTTTACAATTTTCTAGGAGTGGCAAGGTATACTTCATGCTGCATAGCTGTGTTGGTTTTTTCAAAAGATTTCAGGCTTTTGGTGTTTGATCAGTAGAGTAGAGTACTGCGGCCTGCGCTATTGGCTGTTGGAGGCAGCCGTATCTTATGATCATGGGGAGCAAAACAGACTCTCAACCCCTCCCCAACGAGGGGTCATAGGTATCCCTTCTCGTCCTCTGATTTCCCCGCATACCGCGAACTCTCCGCTTCGAAGCTTGCAGTGGGCCGCAACGATCTTGATGCTTTACTGGATCGGGCGTGATGGCTTTGGGTGGCCTGACGTAGAAGTACAAGTACAAGTACATTGACCATGGCTTCGTCGTCCAGATTTTGGTCGTGTAGTCTGAATAGCGATTGACTATCAATGTTTATTGTGGTTTCGCAAGCTGCGGCAAGCATCATGGTAGCTCTTGTGTTTGCGCTGTGCTTGATGGGCGGACTTGTTCTCGCTTTCCCTCAACATAGCGACGATTTGCAAGCCTGTGGTGTTGCCTTCTAACCATCCTTCAAAGGTCGGTAAACTCTGACTCAGCATTTCCATCATTGTTGACCAAATTGAGCAGTATACATGCTACGAGTCAAACTTCCTGTGTCCCGTCATCAACGGTGAAGCGACCCTGAAATGCGGAAATGACTGCTATCTACCGGAGATGTACTCGTACGTCAGTGTTGATACTATGGAAAATGTACACGGTCTCATTGACCACAAAGCTGCGCCAATGGCCTCCTAGTATATCCGCCGACCTCAACAGCCGTGACTGCAGCCAACCCGTCGACTACCTCATCCAGCGGTTCAGCATGTTCCAGCAATGCAACGTCACTGCATCTAAGCGATCCTCCGTACGAGAACTACTTCTATTCCGACTGCCATGTACAGGCGCAAGTTGTGGTGACGAGCCCTCAGCCGAATAGTAATCTCACCATTATAGGACCTCGACTAATTGTAGCATGGCCTGCTGGGAACAGCGGTGTTTGTGCGTTCTTTGCTCCGCGGAACGGTGTGAACGGCTCACTTGGAATTGAGCTGGTGAATTCTACTACCGGACAGGCATTGGGAGCCGTATACAAGACGTCAAACGGAAGCTCCCAGTATCCCAGCGTGGGAGTCAGCGGCTTACTACGTCTGAATTCTTCCGCGGTATTGACTGTGCCTATTCTTGGTAGCATCAGGACGATACGAGACTTCACCGAAGGTCCCAGTATCCTCATACCGGAGATTCAGGATGCCATCCAATTCAACACCATCCAGGGTGGCGGCGTGGGCATGACGAGGCTCTGGCTGGATAACGTGACTACTACCGAGTTAACGTTTGTTCCAGCGTCTAATCAAAGTAGTGGTGGAGGGTCCCAGGTCACGATAGGTAATAGGTCCTTGAATTTCGAAGCAGGGGATTACGTCTTTTACGCGGACTTCAACTATCCACAGTTGACCCAACTGAGCCCCAAACAGGTGCTAAATCCCATGTCGCAAGGTCTTATCAGCCAACAGCCGGACCAGACAACTTCTCTATCATTCCTGTCGTACTCGAACAAGCTTCTTGCAGGGGCCTGGCGCTTTCTAACATATTTTGGAAGAGATTCCATGATTGCAGCTCTTCTGCTCAATCCAGTCCTTAGTGAAGGTCAAAATGGCGCGATGGAGGCTGTGATCGGTGCGGTCCTTGAACGGATCAATAGAACTGATGGAAGTGTCTGTCATGAGGAAACGATTGGGTATTCATTGAAGCCTTTACTTATTCACAAGGACGGGCAAGCCCTAACAGCATTTCAGGGACTATGCTACGTATCTGAATGAGAAGATGAATATCACCAGCACAGCTCCACAATACGACTACAAAATGGTAAGCTTGCCTGGAAAAGGAGTTGATTCTCTATTTCTCACTGCGTACTAGATTGACTCGGACTACTATCTCCCTGTGTTGATGGTCCAGTACTTTTTGAAAGATGTCAACGGTACTGGTCGCGCTAGCGCGTTGCTCAGGTACGCTGTGGCTCTTATGTTCTTCTTTCCGTTGCTGCGACTTTGCTGATGGTTTCCAGCACTCATGCCGGCATGACCGACCCAGCCAACCAAGGTTTGACTTATTCCGATCTGGCCCTGATCAATGCGGAGAAGATCATGAGAATTGCTGCTCCATTTGCTGCGCCCGGTAATCAGACGATAGAGAACCTGGCTCATCTGAAGGAGGGCCAAATCGTTGGCGAATGGCGTGACTCGACATATGGTCAGTAGTTCCATATCATCCACTCAAGACGTTCTTGCTGATGCACGATTTTTGCAGGTATCGGAGGTGGCAGAGTGCCCTACGATGTGAACACCGCCTTGGTACCAGCAGCGCTTCGCTGCGTAGCCGCACTATCTCGCGCAGGCATCTATGCCAATCACTCCGACTGGGGAACACTAGCAGACACTTACGCGCAAGTTTGGGAAGACTCGACCCTACAATTCTTTGAAGTCACCGTCCCCGCCGCGGAAGCACGATCCCGCATCGACACCTACATCTCCCGAAGCCAGTTCCCCGGCCCGAACCAAACGAACCTCATCGACAGCGACGTCGTCTTCCACGCCCTCGCCCTGGAAGGGTACAACAATCTCAGCCAGGTCCAAGTCATGAACACAGACGACTGCTTCCGGCTCTTCCTCCTCAACACCACCAACCAGACGCAGCTCACCAGCTTCGTCAATCAGACCGCAAACAACATCCGTCGCACTTTCCCTGCTGGCCTCCTGACGAGCGTCGGTGTCATTGTTGCGAACCCGGCGTACGGACTCCAGCCCGAGTATGCCGCCAACTGGACCACTTCCGCCTACCACGGCACCGTGGTCTGGTCCTGGCAGCTCGCGATGCTAGCCAGGGGCTTGGAACTGCAGCTGGACCGCTGCAACCACGCACAAGCCCCAGATTTCTGTAACGATACAGTGGTCAACGGTAATGTAAAGACAGCATATAACAAGCTCTGGGATACGATCGATGCGAACAGCGCACATCTGTCGAGTGAAGTCTGGTCCTGGGTCTATCAGAATGGAGACTTCCAATTCACTCCGTTGGGCGCGTTGCCGCCTCCTCCGGGGTCGTCTGCTACTGGTGAGATTCCTTTCAGTTCATTTGTGTTCAGTGTCGGATGCTAATGAGGGGGATTATAGAATCGGATATCAGGCAGCTGTGGTCTTTGACGTTTTTGGCGGTTACCAGGAATGCAGCGTTCAAGTGATGTATATTAGGAACCCTGGGAGGATCTTTGACTGAGAGAATGGCAGAGCGATGGTCCAGCGACTTGTACAGAGGGCTTGTGGGGTGCGGGCAATGCCCTGGCTCGAATCAGATTAGGGAGAGCAAATTTTGTTCATATAGTAATAGTATATAATATCAATCGGCCACTTAAAACAGACGCTTCCCACCTATCAGAGTACTCCTCTCGGTCTAGAGAGGATATCAGGACTGCACAGCATTATTAAGAGGACTGATTGTCCTGCAAGTTATGTTCCCTCGGAAGCCACTTCCCAGTGACTTCATTTGGCAAGGATTGTTCACCATTCCTAATCTACTGGAGATTGAGGCAGAGATCTTAAAGACTCAGCAACAGTTTGTGAGGGGCTGGTGATGTGGGACATCATTCAAGTGTGATGCTGGATAATTCACCGAGAGAGGAGCAAACGGAGGCCTTGGTTGGGAATATGTGATCGCTGAAGGGGGTCAATCGTCTGCTGCTGCTGGACTGTTGTAGGTGCGAAATACAGACAGAATAACGGTAAGAGGGTGATGCACCAATAATCATTAGGTTTGTCTTCCCATGCTATCGACCGGGTGCTTTGAGCCCTCGAGCGGATGATAATCCTCAGTCAAGTCTGAATGATCAGCTGTTGAGCGAGATGGCTACGAACAAGACACAAAGGTATAATCAAGCTGTAACAACACCACAACATATCAATTGAAGCTTCAAGTTACTTGTAGAAGCTCATCAAGTCTAACTTTATGAATACTATCAATACCTACGTGGAAGGAGCATTGATTTGACTGCTGTATAACTACACGAGAATTCCTACACACAATGACCTGAGCAGCTTGATGATGAGATCAATTAACAACAACACCTTGAGTAATCTGTCATGAAACTCCGTTGACATGAACTTAGACTATATGGACTCAATCTGAGATGAGTACATTATAATACCATATGTTGTGACGGTGTTACAGCTTGATATACCTACCTGCTTTGTGTCTCATTCATAGGTCCGTCTCGGAGGCTACGTTACGAGTACTCCTCCATCCAGTAATTGATTGTCCTATTGACGTAGGACACAGCGGGTCGTCTAGCGTGTCATAATGCACATACGAAGCTACAGCCCTTTAGTAATGGGACTGCCAAGAAGTGGCTTGCAGGGCCACAGGAACGCTAGTAGGGGTGGCGGATATTGCTGGGGTGTCAAAAAGGGGTCAATTGACCTCACTGTCATCACTGTCATACATGTATACCTTTGTATACTTCTACTTTATAGCATAGTTAGCAATAATCATGGTCAACAAGCATACAGACCTTTGCACTTGTGCTCAGGCTCTTATTCTTGCTGAAATTGGGCATTCAATGCATGAAATAATGACTATTATTAACCTTGCTCAATTCACCATTTATTAATACAAATTCATGGTCTGAAAGTGAGGGTATAACCCTACTATTAGTCATATACTTAAAGATAAGTATCTTATTAATGACTTTAGATCTGAAAGACCTTTTGTTCTCATAGAGAAGCAAAAGAAGAATTTAGTTACATCAGTTAAAAAGAACAAAAACAATCAGAAAAAGAGTGCTCAATGCATTGCTTTTGAGCATGATGTATTTAAATTCACTGTTCTTCAAGTTCTTCATGCAGTTAATCTGTACAAACAAAAGCTCATCATTAAGTTAAACCTCACTGCTTTTATGAAGAAAGCTTAACTTCAATTTGCTCTTTAACATCAGCATTGAACCCTTAAAGACTGAAAGAATGTTATATAAACAGATGAGACAAGCATACTCTTAAGACATCACAAAAAGACACTTAAGATGTGAAGAACATCAGAGAAGCAATTTACACCTAACTGTGTGAGACTTTATTGAAATGAGATGTTAGAGTTTATGTTCTGAGACTTATTTTTATATGACAGAAAGAATTCATTTCATTGCTGAAAGAAGAAGATAACAAAGAAGAAAAAAGTGACAATAAAGTTTTTAAAATGCTGAAACAAGAAGTTAAAACCAGCTGCTAAACAGAAATAAGAACTTACTAATGAGATGAGACAACTTTAAATAAATTGAACTAATTCAGACAAGAAGCCTCAATAAAAGTTCACTGTTAAAAGAAAAGCAGTTACACAAGGCAAAGAAAGAGAAGAAATTAACTGATACTGTTATCAGAAAGTTATTCTTGAGCCTAAGCTCATACTCTTTGTTAAAGAGTGCATGATGGCTTGTTCAAACACAGTTGTTATCATAAGTTAAACCCATACTAAGGTCTTATAATCTAGTTGCTTACTAAGACTCTAAGATTAAAGCATCTTATCTTCTCACTTCATTGGCAAGTTGAAAGACTGCTCACAATTATAAGCAAAGACATTTTGACTCAGAGCACTAAGAACCAGCTTGAAGCACACTTAAAGTCAAATGACTTGGCTCAGAGCGCTCAAAGCGCACTCAGAGCTGAATGACATGGCTCAGAGCACTCAGAGTCAAACCTTTTTCACTCATTCACAGTATATGTTCACTGATGTTAGTTAAGATGTTCAATGAATGTTAAAAGGTTGGCTTATGATGTTCAATGAACCT
>JAABUP010004770.1_pt1 | contig 21708 bp, 25 predicted proteins | sample 5559201 | NCBI WGS metagenome assembly JAABUP01 (sample SAMN10711887, study PRJNA513373) | rock metagenome | isolation source: Antarctica rocks | place: Antarctica | reverse complement strand
AATCATCAAAATTGTTAGTTCTCATTCTTATCAGCTAAAGTTGCTCAATGACTGATTCTGTTTCGACGTCTTTCATACTTATCTGCTTCATTCTGCGATCAACGATCTCTTATCTGAACAAATATCTCTCGCGTCGTTTTCAATAGTCTTCGTCGAAAAAGTGCTTAGCTGAGAGATGAACGAAATATTGAACTTTCGAGTAAAGAACTCTCAGCTAAAGTATTTAATTAAGTGAACTGAAATGGAAGAAAACAGTTGAGTAAAGTTTGCGAATGTGATGAATGTCATCGAAGTCATGAACGTCTATCACGCTTGAAATCTCGATCGTTCGAATAAGAATTCATGAATCGCTTACGTGCAAGAAAGCAATGACTCTGAATATGAGTCAGAGAATTAAAAGTCTCGCAGAAGCTTCGACTTCAAAAAGAGAAATCTATTGTCACGATTTTAGCATGTGTTACTCGAAAGATGTTGAAAAAAGAAATGTTAGATCACTTAGATGATGTTGAACAATATTATAAATGATGATAGATGTGAGATTATCAGTGATGTTATGAGAGTCTCTCGATACGAATAATACTCAGCGTTCATGAGATATAAGAATCTCTGAATGATCTCTTTCTTTTCTTTCTTCTTCGTGCAACGTCTTGTATCTAAAATCTAGTTATTAGAATTTCATTCTGATTTCATTCAGCTCTCAGTTCGTGACAAGATTCTATCAAAGTAATAATAATAATATCAGTCTTTTATATTGATAGTATCTCTAGTCTAGCTCAGTCTCTGACAGAATAGAAGTTAAAAGAATCAAAAGATTTCAATTCAACGCAGTTCAAATGATGTTAGAACATTGCATGATCAGAAAAATTATCATGCAGAGTTTTCACTCATGTGACAACATCTTCTTTAACAATCATAATCAATCTACGAAGAAGATTAATGACATGTCAATGTCAGTAAAAGATGAGAAGATACTACTAGTGAAAAAGACAATTCAGATGAAGAGTCTGCAAGTTATGATTACAAGTGATTGAAGAATTTGTGACTTATTAACTGCATTAATATTAAAACGTCTTCATCACATCAACAGTATCATCAAGTAATTGATGAAAAGATATCAGATAAAATAATCATTTCAGATGATGAGTTTGAAAGTCGTGATTACAATGTTTGAAGAAGTAGTGACTCATTGATCACACTGATATATTGAGAGAGCTTGAACTCATCTTCTTTACTTGACATCAAGTCATACATTTATCTACGTGAAAAATCAAGAGTTTATAAGAATGATCAGAATGCATTCTTTACTATTGATCAAAGTCATGCATTGAATGATTGCAATTGCATGTCTATATCAACGATTCATTCAACGTTTACATGATATAAGTTAATTCAAGAGCAGAATAGAATTACTTAATACAATTGCACTTTATCTTCTCATCATATGCATCTTTCTTTCATCACATATTTCTTTACTCAATGAATGACAATCATTAAGCAAGAGAACACAGTCTTTACATTATAATCACAAGCATTACGAATGCAAAGAAAACATCTTTCGTCTTTGAATCAAGAATCAAATTGAAACATTATTGTATAAAATATCATTAATGAAGAGCAGAGCAAAGACGATGCATCATAATCAAACAGCACAGACACTCATTAAGAGTTTACTTAAGCATCACATGTTGAATAAAAGTTATAAATTCATTATTGATAACATAATGTTAAATTTGTTGTTTTAACGATGTAAAGTCATCATGTAGTTGATGAACAATTTTCTTTCTCAGAAAGTTTTATTCATTTGATATACATAGCATAGTTTTTCTCATGAGTCAAATCTAAATCAATGTCATAAGAGTGTATGAATTACAATTACAATTAATAATGTTTTAAATAGTAAATTTCATCATTGTTTATATTATTACTTTACTCATTTTTGAAAAATTTAACTAAAAATCATTTCTTTTATTACTTATTTAATAAGCTGTTGTACTTGAAAAGTATTTACAAATGTTGAAATGAGATCAGTGATGAAACTCATCTGTACGCGATGCTGACTACAAATTTACTGTTTAGCTACAGTAAAATCTAAAGATTATCAAAAGTTTAAACGACATCAAGATGCTGCATGATGATGAAGCGCTGTGCATTGATCATGTGCAGAGTTTTTGCAATCATGCAAACTTCAATAATCTCAATGTGCATGTTACAAAGCAATCTGCATGCAGATGAGAAAGTCAAATAAAACGCAGAACTACAAGAGAAATTACTTATGAAAATCATTTAATTCAGCATCTCATCATTGCAATGATAAAAACTGAGATAAAACATTCTTATGTTTAATTTGTTGAAAGTAATTAACAGAAAGAACTTAAATCATGAACATTCTTTAAATTTACATGCTAACTATGTATAAATCTTGTTAAAACTGCATGTCTGTTACTACAATATAAGCAACTCACAAGTTTCATTAAGTTCAACACAAGCAAACTTGAAAATCTTGTTAATATCATTTAACAGATGTTCAAATATAAACATTTTATACATAAATGATATGCTGATGAGAAAACTTCATTAAAAGAAAAGAAACACAAGTGAGTTAATAAAGAATAATTAAACTATGTTGTCTGATTAAAAGTGTAACATATGAACATTTTTGCAAAATATAATCAATTTGCATAAGAAAGATTTTTACAAATAATGCAAAATAAATGAGTCACAGGCTTTACAAGCAAAGTGAGTGACTGCAAGATGTGATATACAATGATGATGATTGTCAATCTTAAAAATCTTACTTCTTTACTGAGTTTTAATGATCAACAATGAGATTTATCTGTATAAGATGCTGACTACGAATCTTTTGCAAGCTATGCTTGTCAGAAAAGTTGATCAATCTCATCAACAGAGCAGTAACAACGTGATATGTGCATGTTATGCTCACATACACAGATTGAGCATTACATTGTGATGCTCACAAACAACAAGATCACATGATCAAATAATCATGTGATCAAACAGTGAACGAAAGTTCACGTTGAAGTGATCAGCTTTCACAATACACAAATTAAGCATTGTATCATGATGCTCACAAACAACTTAAAGCTTATTTAGTCTGCTTAACTAGATGATCAAACAGCGAATGAAAGTTCATGTTGAAGTGATTAACTTTCACAATACATTGATTGTTCATTTAACTTACTCAGCTAGATGATTAAACAGCAAATTTGAAAGTTCACATTGAAGTGATCAGCTTTCAAAATATACAAATTGAGCATTGCATTATTTGGTTCACAAACAACTTAAAACTCATCTAGCTCGCTCAACTAAATGATCAAACAGTGAACAAAAGCTCACATTGAAGTGATCAGCTTTCATAATACACAGATTGTTCATTTAGTTTAACTAACTAGATGATCAAATAGCAAATGAGAGTTTACATTGAAGTGATCAGCTTTCACATCTGCAATTTGTAAAGAGTGACAGAGACAGATTTTAGCACTTTTAGTGATCAATATCTCAAATATTTATTTAATTTCATGTCTCAGATTTGCATCACTTTTAGCTGATGCATATTCATAAAAGCATCAACATCTTTAAAACTTCTAAAAGCGCAGTATGTTTATTTATCATTTGATTCAATAAATATGATCTTGACATTTGTAGCAATTAAAGTTGCAATGTTGAATAATATCATTGAAGCTTGTAATTCACTGTTATCTCTGCATGATCTTTCTTCGTTAAAATCATCATCAACGATCAAGCTTTTTTTATCTTTTTTTTCTTTCTTCATTAAGTGCATGAAGTCTATGACTATGACACTATCTAGACATTGTGTGTATGCTAAATTACATGTAATCTAGTCATAATTGCTGCTGTATATCTTCTCATTGAACAGTCACATCGATAGAGTGCATATACAAGCGTGTGAACTGTTTATATGATCAAGTGATCACATAAACAACTCAAAATTGTGAAAGCTGATCACTTCAATGTAAGCTTTTAACTTGTCTGTATGATCATTAAGCTAAGTGAGCTAGATGAGCTTTGATCTACGTAGATGAAAGTAGATGAACTTTGATCTATGTATTTGCGACGCATGTAAATCGATCAGAAAATCGAAAAATCAATCGATTTACTGCGTTGCACAGATATGTATGTGTGCAAAAGCTGAGTCGTGCCTTCGCAATAACTGTATGAATGTCGTATATTAGTTGCAGCATGTTTGCAAAGACGTTGCTGTCATTCTGTGTATATGAGCAAAGACTGTGTCGTGTCTTTGCAGTGTATATGCTTGCGATGCATGTACATCGATCTGATAAAGCGAAAAATCGATCGATTTACTTCGTTATGCAGACGTGTAGATGCGCAAAAGCTGAATCGTGTCTTTGCAGTATGTGTGTGTATGTTGTATATGAGCTCAACGTGTGAATAACGCGCTGTTATCGCTTTATGTGTGATTGCGCTGCATGTAAATCGATCTGAAAATCGAAATTGATCGATTTACTGCGTTGCACAAATGTGTATGTGCGCAAAAGCTGAGTCGTTTTTTTTTCTTTCAAGTTTTACGTGCTTATGCAGTCTAAGACTATGAAACACGATGCTATTTATTTAAATAGTAGCACTGAAGCGCTGTGTGTATGCAATTTTTTTTATTTCTTCAAGTTTTACGTGCTTATGCAGTCTTAGACTATGAAACACGATGCTATCTATCTAAATAGTAGCACTGAAGCGCTGTGTGTATGCTAAATTACATGTAATCTAGTCATAATCGCTGCTGTATATCTTCTCATTGAGCAGTCAGATCGTTAAAGTGCGCATACAAGCGCGCGACATGTCTATATAATTAAGTAATCATATAAACAAGTCGAAATTATGAAAGCTGATCACTTTGACGTAAGCTTTCGAATTTGCTGTTTGATCATCTAGCTGAGCGAGCTAGACGAGCGATCAATGTGTTGTGAAAGTTGATCACTTCGACGTGAGCTTTCGTTCGCTGTTTGATCATCTAGTTGAGCAGGCTAGATGAGCTTTGATCTATGTAGATGAAAGCTGATCACTTCGACGTGAGCTTTCAAGTTCGCTGTATGATCACTCAGCTGAACAATTTAGATGAGCTTTGATCTATGTATTTGCAACGCATGTAAATCGATCAGAAAATGGAAATTGATCAATTTACTGCGTCGCACAGATGTGTATGTGCGCAAAAGCTGAGTCGTGCCTTCGCAGTAACTGTGTGAATGTCGTATATTAGTTGCAGCGCGTGCGCAAAGACGTTGCTGTCGTTCTGTGTATATAAGCAAAGACTGTGTCGTGTCTTTGCAATGTATGTGCTTGCGATGCATGTAAATTGATCTGATAATGCGAAAAATCGATCGATTTACTGCATCACGCGAGCATGTATATGTGCAAAAGCTGAGTCGTGCCTTCACAATGTGTATGTGTGTGATGTATATGAGTTGCAGCACATGCGCAAAGACGTTGCTGTCGTTCTGTGTATATGAGCAAAGACTGTGTCGTGTCTTTGCAGTGTATATGCTTGCGATGCATGTAATTCAACCTGATAATGCGAAAAATCGATCGATTTACTGCATCACGCGAGCGTGAAGATGTGCAAAAGCTGAGTCGTGCCTTCGCAGTGTGTGTGTGTGTGATGTATATGAGTTGCAACGTATGCGCAAAGACGTTGCTGTCGTTCTGTATATATGAGCAAAGACTGTGTCGTGTCTTCGCAGTGTATGTGATTGCGATGCATGTACATTGATCTGATAAAGCGAAAAATCAATTGATTTACTGCATCACGCAGACGTGTAGATGTGCAAAAGCTGAATCGTGTCTTTGCAGTATATGTGTATGTGATGTATATGAGTTGCAGCGCGTGCGCAAAGACGTTGCTGTTGCTCTGTGTATATGAGCAAAGACTGTGTCGTGTCTTCGCAGTGTATGTGATTGCGATGCATGTACATCAATCTGATAAAGCGAAAAATCGATTGTTTTACTGCATCACGCAGACGTATAGATGTGCAAAAGCTGAATCGTGTCTTCGCAGTATATGTGTGTATGTTGTATATGAGTTCAACATGTGTATAAAGCGCTGTTACTGCTCTGTGTGTGATTGTGCTGCGTGTAAATCGATCTGAAAATACGAAAAACCGATCGATTTACTACATCACGTCTGTCTGTATGTGCGCAAAAGCTGTGTCGTGTCTTCACAGTATATGTGTATATGTTGTATATAAGCTTAACGTGTGAATAAAGCACTGTTACTGCTCTGTGTGTGATTGTGCTGCGTGTAAATCGGTCTGAAAATGCGAAAAATCGATCAATTTACTGCATCACGTCTGTTTGTATGTGCGCAAAAGCTGAGTCCTGTCTTTGCAATATATATGTATATGTCATATATGAGCTGCAGCGTGTATGCAAAGACGTTGCTATCATTCTGTGTATGTGCAAGCTTCAACGTGTTGACGATCGCGTTATCATTACTTTGTCTATCAAAAATTTATTGTATACGTTGCATGCAACATACATAGAGCATGATCTTTATGCTAATTTCTCTCTTAGACTTGAAAGATTACTCAAAGAGTTTTCTTGTGACAGATTCACAGTTCAAGATGAACAAGATCTCTCACTGCTCAGATTTTAACAGTTTACTTCTTAAGCATGAGTCGCAGACATTTCATCTGCAATATGCATGCATATTGCAGTCGATTTCTTCTTTAATCACATTGACATGTGCTACTGTTCTCTCAAGTTATACAGATGATGTTTTCAACTAGAGATTGACTTTATCATCAAGACATTCAAGAGTCAAAGCTCAGTAAAGAAATAAGATTCTTGAGATCGACAGTCATCATCATTGTATATCACGCTTTGCAGACGCTCAATTTGCTTGTAAAGCGTGCGACTCATCTGTTTCATGTTATATGTAGAGATCTTTCTTATGCAGATCGATTGTATCTTGCAGAAATGTTCATATGCTACACTTTTAATTAAGCAGCGTAGTTCAATCATTCTTTACTAATTCGCTTGTGTTTCTCTTCTTTTAATGAATTCTTCTCATCAGCGTATCATTTATGTATAGAATGTCTGTATCTGAACGTTTGTTAAATGATATTAACAAAACTCTCAAGTTTGCTCATGTTGAACTTAATGAGACTTGTGAGTTGCTCATGTCGTAGTAACAGACATGCAGTCTTAACAAGATTTATACGTAGTTAACACATAAATTTTAAAGAATGTTCATGATTTGAGTTTTTTCTGCTAATCATTCTCAACAGATTAAACACAAGAGTGTTCTGTCTCAGTTCTCATCATTGCAATGATGAGATGCTAAATCGAATAATTTTCATAAGCGATTTTTCTTGTAGTTCTGCATTCTATTTGACTTTCTCATCTGTGTGAGATTGCTTTGTAGCATGCACATTGAGATTATTGAAGTCTGTACGATCGCGAAAACTCTGCATGTGATCAATGCACAGCGCTTCATCATTACGCAGCATCTTGATGTCGTTCAAACTTTTAATAATCTTTAAACTTTACTGTAGCTAAACAGTAGATTTGTAGTCAGCATCGCGTACAGATAAGTTTCATTGCTGATCTTTTGAGCTTCAATGTCAACTTCATTATATACATTCAATGATTTTGTTTATCATATATCAGCATCTCAATTCTTGAATTTACGCAGCGTAAGTCATAAATGATAGTTTTCTCATGTTGTTCAAGATAATTGACTCTCTTCTTAATCTGTGCTTGATTTCTCTTCATTCATTCTGAATTAATCTGAATTAATCTCTTGATCTTGTGTAAATTGTAATCAACATTGATTAATTTGATAGTGTCAATGATAAAGCATGATGACTTTTCATTTAAATACTTCTGCAGTTTTTTTGAATTTTCTTGAAACAATTAAACTATGTTCATCATTTTAGATTTGATCAATTTTGAAGTTATCAAAGTCACAAAGACTTTAAACACAAGTTGAAAGTATTACATAATTAAACGTTAGCAATCATGTTAAACATGTTTTCTCTTACTATGCATGTGATAACTTTCAAGAACAACATTAACAGAAAGTAAAAACTTTGTCACTTACTCAATAAAGAATAAGTGCATTCATAGAACTCATGATACAGAATACAGTCTTCTCATTCTTGTTTCAGACATTGTTGATAAGCATGTTGATTGCTTTGATCTTGCTACAGTTCACTTTGAAGATAATGTCAAGAATGTGCTTCTCATAGTGTGAGAATGCATCTCATTGACTATGAATAATGCGTGTCTGCAAGACTAGCTCGCGAGATTAGATCAAAGAAACTAACGAGTGAATAAAGATAACAACTTGACAGAAGATGAAAACTTTGCGAGCTTTCACTTTCATTTCTTAGCAATTAGTTCTATCATCAATAGAGTGCTATCTTATTATCTTCTACTACGCAGTTTCACGTAAAGAGATCTCGTCATTTCACAGTTTTAATTGCTTCATTTGCATGAAGCTGCTCAGTAAAAGATGTCAAATGTGCAACAACTCATTAGAAGTTGCATGATCAAAAGAAGTGATAACTTCTTTCACACTGAGAATTCATCGTTTCATCAGAACAGATCTGAGAATCACGCATTCAATCATGCAGATAAGAAGTTCAAGTCGCAAGAATTTAATAAACAGACAGATCATATTTTTTGACAATCAGCAAGCGAAGTACACAAGCAGTTAAAGAATCTGAAAACGCAGAATGTACTGCTTGTTTTGCAACTTCATGTATTGAAACTCAAGCGAGAGACTTGATTAATTTCTGATCATTGATGTCAACATAATGATGATCACTATTGAAGTGATGCACGTAAGCATGCTAATTGATCTCGCAAGTCTAAAGAGCAAAATGTCACAGACTACGACTTCTTGATGTTCTGACTGCAAGACTGCAAAGACTTCATAGTTGCAATGTCATCTGATTTCATCACGAAAGAAAAGAAGCTGTGATGATCTGCATCATACTTGTCAGAGAAGTCTTGCAATCAGTGACAAGATCATGTGATGAGCATGCACAATCATGATGAGATACTCAACTGAAAGTACTACACTGAATACTTACGTGCTAAACTTAGCAATTCTAAAATTCATAACTTTCAAACAGAATGTTGACTTGAGACTGCGAAGCAGTGAGCTGATCAAAATGTCGCGAATTTCGAGTATATTTTATTAGACTGTACGCAGATCTGAACTATCATATATTCAATGAGACTCGCATGATGTACTTGCAAATGAAGATTAATGAAATCATCATAAATGAGTTTCTTCGCATTTTATACATTTCTATCAATTATGTTGATCTGCTAAAGCATCTTATAAACATTGACTTGCATTTGCAAGACATTGATGCATTGTTGAAGTTACATTCGCAGCAAAGTGAGAGTGCAGCGTCTCAAAAGAGTTTTTAATTCTCGCATGAGAAGATGAAGTTTATTGCTGCAACGAAGAATTCGAAGTTCTCTGCTTCGAGCACGCAGTCTAAAGATGATGCAACACTCAAGTTCAGTGAGTTCAAGCAAGATGCTACTTCATTCAATCTTACGTGCTAATTATGCAAGAAGATGAAACACAAGATTAATAATTTGATGTGTCTCAACTATGCATTCAGACAAAAGATTTGTAGTCATGATGAAAAAGCTAGAAAAGAGAAAGTCTGATGTTCATTGTTGAATCATTAAATATAACTATAAAAAGATAATTGTCACATGCATTGATGATATCAGTATTGACAAATGTCTCTGAAAAGATGCGCGAAGCTCACTGTTTTATTGACTCTGAGATCAAGCGAAATTTTATATTGCAATCATGAGTAAAAGAGCACAAGTTATTGAAGAATCATGCAACTCTGAAACAGATTCAGATGATCAATGATCATTGAATTCTCTGCTATAATATGCATCAGATCAATATAAAGTTGATTAATCACAAGAAAGTTTGCAAAAGCTGAAACATTAAGTTTTATGCTGTGAACATGCAAGAATATGATATGATTCTTGACTACTCGTGATTAGATGAGATCGACTCAAATATTCGCTGACGCAAGCGTCGCTGATCGTATCAAGAAAACAGCACTCAGCGTGCAAGATAAATACAAGTTAGTTTGTGCAAGACATTGAAATTTGTTGAGCTGACAATGCTTGCAGCTAAGAAAAGAAGAGAGACTTATGTAATTCTGTTTTATCAGCTGCTATCTACAGATGATTTATCACAGAACGCAGATCATCAGACTGCAAGATGCAATGCATTTCAAGTGAAAGAATCAGAGATACTCTTTGCTATTCAAGATTTCAAGAAAGTGTTTTCTGAGATTCTTTCTGATAGTCTGAACATGCATGATCAAATGAAACATTTCATTGATCTGATGAAGAACAAAATGTCTTGCATCGAGTCTATTTATAAAATGACATGAGATGAGCTCGCTGTGATACAAGACTATCTAGACAGCGCGCTAGAGAAGAAATGAATTCATTCATCAAGTAGTTCTGCAGAAGCATCTGTGTTGTTTGTAAAGAAGTTGAACGAAAGTTTTCGTTTATGCATGAACTATCATGATCTCAATGAAATAACAGTAAAGAACAATTACTCATTGTTTTTACTGTCTGACATGCTGAATCGCTTTGTTCATACAAGACACTTTATCAAAATTGATATTTGCAACATTTATCATCGCATTTGAATTCGCAAGAACGATGAATGAAAAACGACTTTTCATACACGCTACGATCAGTTTGAGTATCAAATGATGCTTTTTGAACTGACAAATGCTTCTGCGATCTTTCAGTTCTATGTAAATCACGCGCTTAAGTCATTCATGAATATTTGCTGCGTGATATATCTGAATAATGTCTTAGTATACTCTGAGACGAAAGAGCAGCATTGAGAGCATGTGTGCAAGATTCTTCGCGCGCTACTGAAATATTTACTGTATATCAAGCTGTTGAAATGCACTTTCAATCGTAGCAAAGTTATCTTTCTGAGATTCGTGAGAAAGCGAAGAAATATTCAAATGAAACAGTCTCATATCGACATAATCACTAGCTGATTTAAACTTAAGTCTGCAAAGAACATTCTTGTATTCTTGAAATTTGCAAGATTTTATCAATGATCTATAAGAAAGTTCTCTCAAATCATCATGCTCTTAACAGATTTAATCAAGAGTGCGAAGAAGAGAATAATGTGTTCACTCTTTGCAATGACATTAAAAGCAAGAAAAGCTTTTGAAAGATTGAAAGCAGTCTTTGTCAATGCTCTCATTTTGAAACATTACAATTAAGATGTGAATCTTCGTATGAAGATTGATGCATCAAATCGCGAAGTCAAAGACGTGCTTAGTCAGAAGAGCAAGACTGATCAATGACATTTCATTGTGTACTATAATTATAAGTTCAAAGAAGCTGAAGTACGATGAGACATGCACAACAAAAAGTTGTACGCTATAGTTCTTAATTTTAAGAACTGATGACACTATCTTCAGAGTAGCAAGCGATTCATATATGTGATAACAGATCACAATAATCTTCGTTACTTTATGATGATGAAGAAGCTCAACGCATGACAGATGCGCTGAGCTGAGAAATTAACTGCGTTTGACTTTCATATAGAATATCACAGAGGCAAATTAAACTCTGCAAATGTGTCATCAAGAAGACTTGACATCATGAAATTGAATGATAGCAAGAAGAATAATGATTATTTTCTATCTACTCTGCAAAACAAACTTCGCAATCAAAAATGTCAATCTGAGCTGCTAGAGAATGAAGAAGTTTCGACAGTGATCAAACTCGCAGCATTAACGACGTAACTGAATGACATAGTCATTGCAAATACTCAAGTCATGTGTTTGAATGAGAAAGTACTTGCTAAATCTTGCAGAATTCTAGACACTGCGTCGTTTCAACTTCTGATTTATCAGATTATGAAGTCGAAGAGATTTTATTTGAAGATGAGTGAATCAATGACTGCGTGACTGCTGAAGTTACAACAAAGAGACGTCTTTGTTATGAATAAGAAGTGATATCAACGATTTGCATCTAGAAAGAATGAGCTTTCAAAATGAAGTATGAGAGATGATGAACTGCTACGTCGTGATCTTGCAGTTTATGTACTCAATGACTTTGCTACAAGAAATGAGATTCTGCATATGAATCATGATGATTTCAAAGCAGATCATTTTGCAAATGCTCATATTGAGACTGCAATAAGAAGAAAATATTACTGATTGAAAATGCTCAAAAAGATGATGAAATATGTTTGCATTTGTTCAGACTGTCAGCGATTGCAAGTGCATCATCATAAGTTCTATGAGAAGCTGACATTTATATCTTCAGAGAGCGTGAATTCATTTTACACAATAATCATAAATTTCATAACAGACATGCTTTCTGCGAAGAATTCGTACATCGAAAAAACAAGCGATGTTATATTGATAATGATAAATAAGTTAATCAAGCATGCAATTTATATTTCGACAATCAAAAATTTGAACGTCGAGAGACTTACGAATCTGCTATGACGAGAATTCGTATCTCAGCATGAAATGATGAGAAGCATTATATTGAATTGAGACTCACTGTTTATTAGTCGTTTCTGAATCACTCTATGTTGACATCTTGAAGCGAAGCGAAAGCTAAGCATTGCGTTTCATTCGTAAATCAACGATCAAACAGAAAGACAGAATCAGATGCTTGAGCACTATCTGCAAGTGTATTTCAATAACAAGATGAATAACTGATCAGAACTTTTGTCAATGATGACGTTTGCATATAACAACAGCGTACACGCTAATATTGAAAAAACTTCACATGACTTCTAAAGAAATACACTGCAAGCTTTGCAGAGACATCTGAGAACAGAGCTTTAAAGAAAAAGACATTCTTGACTATGAAGTGAGCAGAATGACTATGAAAATGAGTAGCAGAGCAGCAAGCAAAGTATTATAACACTCATCATAAAGTTGCAAGCTTTCAGATGAAAGACAAAGTGCTTTTGCAAAGTATAAACATTCATATGCTTTGATCAAAGAAGAAGATTGATCACAGACAACTGAAATCATTCAGAATATTGAAGAAGATCGACATGCAAGTGTATAAGCTTGAACTATTTGAAAGATATGATGCAATTCACTTGATCTTTCATTTTTCTTTATTGAAATTCTGACACTTGCGTGATGAGAATTCGAAGTCGCAAATCATTCTTGTAGAAGAAAAAAAGAAATGAGAGATAAAGAAGATACTTGATCAGCAAATCAAGAAAGAAAAGATTGAGTATCTAGTTCAATGAGCTGATTCGTCTTTCTACGAAAACTTCTGAGAATCAATGAAAAATCTTAGCAATGCGAAGAAGATCATTGAGAACTATGAGACAGAAAGACAAGTACATCAGTTAACTGCAAAGAAGTCAAAGAGAAAAAAGAAAAACAGATCACGTAAGAATCATGATTGAAAGAGTATCAAAAGCGCAAAGACGCAAGTTTAAGAAGTTAATATTAAACTACAATTATAAAATCTTACATAACATATGTCTTTTAAAAAAGAAGATGACGAACGTTGCGAAAGAATGAAGAAAAGAAGCGATCAACGATCGCGAGTGAGAATGTCGAAGTGAAGAAGAAAGCTATTTATTCATCAACGAATCTCGTCACGCACTGTTTACTTCAGTCAATACTTACGAGATGAAGACGAAGTGACGTGATGACAACAAGAAGTGACAAGAACGAGAAAGATGAAAGTTTCTATTCAACTGTTAAATACAATCTCATATGCTGAGAGAAAAAACTACTCACTTTTTCATTGTTGAAGACGAAGAACGAGATGATTTCAAGCATGAGCAATGAGATGTTGAATCATTGCTCGCACAGCGTGATGCATCATCAGCTGAAGAAGATGCAAGACTAGATTCATCACGTAATCATGCTTTTCTTTAAAGCAATGCTTGCATTTGCGAGCACGCTCAATGAGAGCACAACACATGTGAGTCATCACTACGCTCAGATGATAAACGCAGCGACAGCATCAGATCTTCTGATCATGATGATTTAATATACATCAGCATTTATCAAAACATGCAAAGATAGATATGTTTATCAGAAATCATGAGTTCAGTCATTAACGCAGCAAACGCGAAGAGAGCAGAAGAAGCAGAAGAAGCAGACGCAGCAGACGTTGCAGTGATGACGACGCGAAGAAAAACATACATCTCAAGAAAATGAGCAGATTTCATGAGCATGTTAGCATGATCTCAGTGAGTATGAATGCTACTACTTATCATGATAGTGATGATGATGATGATGATGATGTTAATACTGCTATGTCATTCATGTTAGCTCATAAGCTGACTTGCATCACAACAACGCTGTAACGAAAGAAGCTCATATCATAAGCTGCAAGCTATGCAAGATATGCATAGCAGATCTCATGCTTCATCAGTTTGAAAGAGCAGTATTCACGAAAGAGTATGCTGAGACGAGACAAGAAGAAAAGAAAGAAAGAAAGAAAGCAAAGCTGAAGAGTTGATATCAACAATCTCGCACTAGTTCTGTTTATGCTTGTTAGCATGATCAACTTATGACACTTCTACACAGATGCTAAAGCGCTGAAGAAGTCATGACTATGCTATCAGCTACAAGAAGATAATACGATGCTATGAAGATTCAAAGATTGAGTCTTTAAGAGAGAATGCAGTTGTGAGAATGCATCTCATCGACTATGAATGATGCATGTCTGTAAAACTAGCTCGCGAGATTAAATTGAAGAGATTAACAAGTGAATAAAGATAATGACTTGACAGAAGATGAAAATTCTGCAAGTTCTCACTTTCGTTTCTTAGCAATTAATTATATCATCAATAGAGTGTTATCTTATTATCTTCTACTACGCAGTTTCACGTAAAGAGATCTCGTCATCTCACACATAGAAAGATTCAACTTGCTTCAAGTCGTAAAGATGATTTGTTTCAAAGCAAACATATCTTTTATTTCAATCTTCTACTTCAAAGAACATAAGTGACTATGTCTCTGAAAGTTGTTCAAGATGCAAGAATGTGCTAAGTACTTTAAGTCAATGAACTTTCATCATTCAGTTGTTGATGTTGAGTTGAAGCTCAATTTCAATGCAATGATTATTAATTCAATCTTGCTTTTTCTTATTCATCTTTTTTTGAAGTTGATTAATGATTATCATCACTGAGAAATTAACAAGTTTGTTGAATCTTGATGAAAGATTGCAATTAATATCTTGATGTTTATTTGATTTTACATTTGTAAGAGAAAAGTTGAAAAACATTGATTAATTGATATCATGTTGTAATCATAGTGTGTTGCACACAATCTTTAACTGTTTGATGTACTTTTGAACGACTTGAGAATTTGTCTCTTGAATTTCAATGATTTTCATATGTATTTTGTTCATGTCTTTCAAATTTTGATATGTACAGTATTTCAAATTGACTCGATGAACTTTTTTTTCTTTTCATATTCATTCATGTTAATTCACTATCAAGTCTATCATCAGCATGTTTATTCATGTCATTATTTGAAAGAGAGATTGTTCAAAGAGTGTATCTGTAACAAATCACTTACAAGATTTTTTATTCATGATCTTAAATAGATTGATGATTTTGAACATCTGAATCATCTTTCTATGCATCTCATTCACGATCAATTGATCTCATCTCATATCTCAGAGCTTTCATATTGACTGTGATTGTCTTGCTTTAAAACTCGCTTTTTAAGAATAATGTAAACTTCTCATTAATTTTGCAACGTGAGTCTTGTACATGTTTATTATGATCACACATATGAGACTAGAATTAGCTTACTTTTCTTCTGATAAAAAATATATATCTGTTTATCTCAGTCTGATGATCAGCGCGTTCATTTTAACATCACAATATGCATGATGAATTTATCAACATAATAGATCATTGTTCTTATTAAGATGAATTCAAATCTTCTTTAATCAGTTGATGATCAAGATTGATGAAATGATAACTAGATTAACAAATTTCAACGATATGAGATGTGCAAATGAGCTTGTGTTCATACATGAACACTCAATTTTCAATCTGTTATCAGAAGAGTACTTTGCATCTTTAGACTGAAAAGTATTAAGAGTATTTTCTTTCAGATGTTCATTGAACTTCTTCTTGTGATAAGTATCGTTGATCTCGTCATGTGCTATGTGCAATAAATGATTCAGACAAATCAATTCAAGCATTTTTATTGTCTTATCAATAAATTAGCATGCTTCATTCTTAATTTTGCTGACATTTATGTTTATCTTTTCAAGACTCATATCATCGACATTGTATTTTCTTCTCATGAACATTTTCATCTCAAACATCATAAAAATCTCAAAAGTCTGATATAAAAAGAGTGACGTGATCATTCTTTGCAAATGTATGCATGATTGAGATTCAACATGATTAAAGTCATGCAAAAACAGTTGAGCATAATTTCGTCATCTGTCTTCTTCATGAAGATGCTTTGTAATAGTCAATGATATCTTTGTCATGAGTTTGTTTGATCTTGTTAATCAAGAAACAAGATTGACTTTGATATTTTAATCATCTTGCGTAATGCTTCTTTAAAGTCTTCTCACTATCTTCAATATCATTGAGATTCATGTATGATCATGCATGTTTTGACTTTCTTGCAATATCTTCTTTAAATGAAGTGTTGAAGATCATCATGTTCTGTTGAGATTTCATCTGCTGAGATGAAGATTGTACAGTTGCTTCATGTTGTTTAATTCAACTTGTTGAATCTCGATGTAAATTGATAATATTGTTTTCATTCAATGAAAAACTATCATTCTTTGATTCAAAACTTGATACTATTATTGAATTATCAAAAGTTGAAGTTGAAATGTGAGATTTATCTGAAGCTAACATTAACATGTCATTCTCTTGAGTTTGCATCTTGTTGTTCAACTTTCATCGCTTTGAATGTGATAATTCAGAACTTTCATCATTCTCTGTAAATATTACTTGTTGTTAGTTTGTCATTCATACATATACTTCAATGACTTACTATAATGCAATGTTTAATCAGTTAATGTAATGCTTGTTGTATTTTTCTTTGAATGATTGAATCTTGATTGCTTTCAAGAAAAATATATAAGTGTGTGAATCTTGTTCATGAGATCTTCACTCTTGTCAGTTCGCTGTGAATGTACACTCTTCACAAATCTTTCAGATTTCGCTGCATTGTCTGTTGAGTTAACGTTATTCTTCATTGTATTCAGAACAGCTGTATTATTTGCATCATTCTCTTTCATGTTAACAACTGCTGACTGTTTCTGAACATGAGTAGACGCTGCATTGTCTGCTGAGTCAACGTTATTCTTCGTTGTACTCAGAACAGCTGTATCATTCGCATTACTCTCTTTCATGTTAATGATTGCTGACTACTTCTGAACATGAGTAGACGCTGCATTATCAGTTGAGTCAACGTTATTCTTCGTTGTAAACAAAACAGCTGTGTCATTCGCAACGCTTTCTTTTGTGTCAATGACTGCTGACTACTTCTGAATATGAGTAGAGTCTATTCAATTCTGCTCTATGAAATCTAAAGTTTTTATCAGTCTTTATTGATATACATAATTTATCAAATTATCAATTGTCATTTCATGATCAATTAATAATGTGTTGATCTCATTTCTTTAAATTGTCACTTTGTTAATTTTTTTGCTTTCATTAACATCAATGAATCTTGTGTGCTCTTGATAAGAAACTGAGATTGATGAAGCATTGTTTGTGAGTTCTGCACTGATCATTAGTTCACTGTTTACATACATGTGTTTCTGATCTATCAGAATATGATGTAGCGTAAGTCACATTAAAGCGAGCAGTATGATTAAATTGATTCAAGACATCACGTAAAACAGCTTGAAAAGTTCTGTCTGAATTTATTTTCAAGATCTCGTCATCTGTGATGTAAATGATAGTGTTCATCTCAATGTAGCTCATGTCATCTTTGAAAATATCAATTTACATCTGAAACAAAACATTATAAAATCAATCTCTGTCATCATGTAAATCATGATTAAATACATCTTTGATTGAAGTCAAGCTCATTTTCAAGATCTCTCTTGAAGTGATCAGATTCAAGTGTGAACTCATTATCACATGAAGTTTAACGTTTTCAAGTGTTCTGATGAATGACATGACTTTTTGTGACTGCAAAAACTCAAATGCAAATGATGCTCATTGAATCTTTACAATCTTGCGTGTGATGATGAGTGATTGATCATCTGAAGATGATGTAAAAATAGTTTGTGTATGAATGAAAAATGTGTTGATCTTTTCAATGCATTTTTGTTTAGAGTATTTCTTGTTGAAGAGCAATCATTGAACTATAGTGATTAAACTGCTGATAATATGATTTGCTTCAAAGTCATTGAACATAAGTGAGTTGACGTTGTACAGAAACAATGTTAATTTCTTCTCAATGATAATTGACTTTTTGTGAAATCTGATGTGCTTGAGTGTAAATGTGTGCTTTTCAAGTCATTGCTCAGCTTGATTTGTTAGATTCTTCAGCTGATATTTATCAATGTTTAAGATTTTGAGAATCTTTGTCATGTTTTTGAAAGTTGAACACTCATCATCAAGTTGAGAACTCTGATATCTGATAGTAATATTCTTTTTGAGACGTAAGCTAGTCATTATGATGAGTCAATAAAATCAGTTTGATAAGATAAATGATGATGATGAAATATGAATGCTGATATCTGACTATGTGAGATGAGTTGACGTGATAAACTAGACGCGTACTTAACTAATGTTAAATATGCAGATTCAATCAACTGAGATTGAATTTAATGAACATATTTTGATCTTGATGATGATGCTCATTGAAAGAGACACATGATTAGATCATGATTTTATGTGATTATGAAAGCAACTTGAAAGACTCACATCGAATATGATGAGCAAATGAATGAAAGATTAAGTTGTGTTAAGTACATGCAGTGAATAAAATACTGTAGAAGTTAAAACATAGTGAATTTACTTTAGCTTACATTGAAGATCTGCGCTCACATGATGCACATAACAACTTAAAGAATAAGCTAGTTTATTGTTGATTGAAGTGTATTGTATCTGCAAGTTATTATGTTTGTATTTCAGTATGTATTACACAATGATCAATGTCTCAATCTCTTTGACAGACTTGAACTAGCAGCAGACAAAGAATTTAAACTTTGAAAAAGAATATCATCTTCTGTGAAACATGTTTATCAGTCGATGAATATTACTTCTTGATCAGATTTATTTTCTTGCAATGCTTGCTCTTCTGAGAAGTTTGTTACTTGATCTTTGCTTACATCTCAATGATGCTCTTGCTCTTTTGCAAGATTTGCTGCAAAAGCTTCATTTACATTCTGATGATGCTTTTGCTCTTCTGAGAAGTTTGTTACTTGATCTTCGCTTATGTTCTGATGATGCTCTTGCTTTTCTGAAAAGTTTATTGCTTGATCTTCGCTTATGTTCTGATGATGCTTTTACTCTTCTGAAAGATTCATTACTTGATCTTCGCTCACATTCTGATGATGCTTTTACTCTTCTGCGAGATTTGTTGCAGAAGCTTCATTCACATTCTGATGATGCTCTTGCTCTTCTGAAAGATTTATTACTTGATCTTTGCTCACACTCTAATGATGCTTTTGCTCTTCTGAGAAGTTTATTGCTTGATCTTCGCTCATGTATCAAGCTTCGTTCTCATTTCATTGTAACTCTTGCTCTTGAAATTGACGCTCTGTTTTCATGAAATCAATGAATTTTTGTTGACTAAAGTATTTCTTATAAACTTCGTTGATCAAGAACAGATTTTGAACATGTTGTATCATGTGTAAATTACGAGCGTAATCATGCTGAAATTCATCATAGTTACATAACATAATAAACAAGTCATAAGCATGATTACAGACAGTCAGAAGACGATTGAATTGAGACATGAAGTCAAGTTTTTGAATTCTCATCATACATAAAATGATGACAGAAGCTTCTTTGTCTTGAAAAGAATTAATCATGTATGCTTCAACATTTTGAACTTTTGAGTTTGAGACTAAGCTTCTCTTCAGTAACTGAACTTGTGCAGTATATTTTATAAGAATGACAATGTTCTTGATAAATATCTCGACTTCAGCGTAGATCTTGACTAGCTCGATTGCTACAATGACTTCAATCTCATTCTGCTTAAACTGAGATGCATTGATTCTTATGTCGATCTCATTGATGTTGAGAAATGTCAACAATCATTTTATTTTGCAAAAGCTCTTCAATATGATGATTGCAATAGTTATATTAAGTTGAAGTGAAGACTTGACTGAGAATTGCATCTGAGCTTTGTATTAGATAGTGAATATGATGTCATCTATGATGAGAATTACGCGATACTGTTCAGTGAGAAGCATATGAGAATATTCAAGCATAATCAGACGTTTGAATAGACTTCTGTTTATGTAATGCGTGAAACAATTGTTCTTGATGTTTTCTTTCGTTGATCGAAGTTGCTCATCATCATTGAACATATACATTGAATCATTGCTGTGAATCATAGCAATAAAGATCTTTGCATTCTCGACTCTTATGACTTTCTGAACAACAGTATGATCTTCTTTGAATTTTTTAGCATAGTAGTGTCGAAGTTGATCAGCGTGCAGACAACAGCGCTCACGTCATGCTCAAGAATATTCACACTTAGCTCAATCTCGATGCGCTGAAAGAATTCTTGATTTTTCATGTCAAGAATTTTTCTCATCTTAATTCTTTAAAAGTATAAGCAGAACGTCTTAATAACAGCGTCACACGACTGATAATAAGATTCATCTGTACGTGATGTCAACTACGAATCTTTTGATTCTATTCTGCGTTCGAATAGAAGTCAGAAGAGTCAAGAGATCTCAATTCAACGCAGTTTGAATGATGTTAGAACGTTGCGTGATCAGAAAAGTTGTCATGCAGAGTTTTCACTCACACGACAACATTCTTTTCTAACAGTCACAATCAATCTACGAAGAAGATTAATGACATGTCGATGTCAGTAAGAGATGAAAAGATACTACTAGTGAAAAAGACAATTCAAATGAAGAGTCTGCAAGTTGTGATTACAAGTGATCAAAGAATTTGCAACTCGTCAACTGTGTCAATATTGAAACATCTTCATCACATCAACAGTATCATCAAGTAATTGAAGAAAAGATATCAGATAGAATAGTCGTTTCAAGTATTGAAAGACGTGACTACAGTGCTCAAAGAAATAGTGACTCGTTGATCATGCTGATATATTGAGAGAGCTTGAGCTCATCTTCTTTACTTGACGTCAAGTCATTTATCTATTCACATGAAAAATTGAGAACTCAAAAGAATGATCAGAATGCATTCTCTTTCATTGATCAGAGTCAAACATCAAACGATTGTGATCGCATGTCTACACTAACAATTCATTCAACGTCTACGTGACATAAGTCAAATCAAAAGAAGAAAAAAGTTACTCAATACAATCACACTTTATCTTCTCATCATGTGCATCTCTCTTTCATTACATATTTCTCTGCTCAATAAATAACAATCATTGAGTAAGAGAACACAGCTCTACGTACGTTACAATCATGAGCATCACGAATGTAAAGAAAACATCTTTCGTCTTCGAATTGAAAATCGAATCGAAACATTGTTGTATA
>JAABUP010004769.1_pt1 | contig 21709 bp, 34 predicted proteins | sample 5559201 | NCBI WGS metagenome assembly JAABUP01 (sample SAMN10711887, study PRJNA513373) | rock metagenome | isolation source: Antarctica rocks | place: Antarctica | reverse complement strand
GTGAAGGAAAGCACCAGGAAAGCCAGAACAACTGCTGTGAGGGAATTGGCAGACTGGCTACAGGCTGCCCATGCAACATGCAGGAGGACATTGCTGACAGCCACCCCGGAAGATCTGCTGGTGTATTTTAATTGCCATCAGAAAGCTTGATTAGGGTGCCGCTATCCACATGATAGAGCTGTAACATGCAAGGCTGCAATGCAAGCTGCATGATCTTCCTGAGGACCATTTGTGGCAATGTGTTCAACTTGCTATCAGCACCCAGCCTGCATCCAACAGCCACTCTGACACTGCTGTATTACCAGAAGTAGCAACAGCAGCACAGGTCAATATAAAGAAAAACACCGTTTGATTGATCAACACCATTGGAATTCATTGCAATCATGGTAGTGGCTGAAGCAGTTCTGCATCTTGAACTGCGCAAGCTCTAATCACAATGCAACACTGCACATTGAGTGTATCACATGTGCAGTGAATGTAACAAGGGTGATGAGCATTTGCACAGACATTGACTACAAGAATGCAGTTCATGTTGTCAATGGCAGGGCTTGGTGGCATGTGAAGACCGCAAACTTATTGATGATGCATGCCCATCAGGACAGCTGAGACCTGTGCCGACTTCCTGTCATGAAAACCCCGCATAACACTTGCTTCAACTCGTTTGACGCTCTCAAGCAGGAAGTCAGCATGGTGTGGAAGTCTGAAGATGGCACACCTGCCGACAATGAGCACATCAGCTTGTTTGTCATGACCTACATCAGCCATGCAAGGCAATACAGACCCCTGCTAATGGCTGACTGCACATACTAAAGTCAAGGTACCTTACTTGATGCTCATGACTGGTGTCATAGCGCAACTTTTGTGTCCTCAGCAACAATGACAAAAAATTACATGCAATGCAGCTTTGATGATTGCTTATGACCTGTTTCATAACGCAACCATTGTGTCCTGATCGACATTGATACATGCAATGCAGAGAGGAGGATTTGCAGCCTCTAGCTTGAGGCTTGGGTCAAGGCTGGAACAGGTGGGTCAGAAGCTAGTGGTGGTCAAGACTATGCCTTTCACCAGATGCTATGAACATCTGCTGCACGTATACATTCTGCAGCTGTATGTACCAGTGGCTGAGTTGCATGAAAACAAATCTGCAAAACTTCTGGGTGCAGCTATTGGCATACGAGCTGTGTTGTGACATAACACCATGCATAGCATTGTTGAATCTACATGCTGTGCCGGTCAGCCTGCCCATGGCATATCAAGACACGACATGCTACTCAATTGCCAATCTCGTTCTTGAATTCTAAGTGGTGCAATGCATCTCCATGCTGCTGTGTACCTGAGCCTGAACATGCGGCTGTCCTCCAGTAGTGTGCAGACTGATGTCCATGCTGAGTGAAACATCTGAGAAGTGATTGCAGACAGCCGTCTGTATGTCTCTATCTCCTCCTCTGCCTCTGCCTGTATCATGGCCTCTTCATCTGAATCCATGTCCGATGCAATGTCTTCTTCCCAATCAGGCAGAATTGCCCCTCTGAATGCAATTTCTACAGATTCTAGCTGAGTCTGAGTTGAGAGAGCTTTGAGTAGACTGTCCACTGCAACAGCATCTGCTACATGCAGCGAGCAATCATCGCTTTGTTGTCCTGCAGAAGCCAACCATCTTGTGAGAGTGTATCTAGATGGCTGAGGTTTGTGATGCTTCAATGCTGTGCCCCAAGGTGGAAACACAAAGCATATGTGTGACACGGAATATAGCAATTTGCATTGTACGGCAGTACAAAACATGGCGCAAGTTGACACATGACCTACATGTTGCGTCCCATCTGCATCTCTTCTTGAGAAAGAGGGCATAATTCAGATTTACCACTGTTTATGGTTGCAGGTGGTTGATGCATGATTTTAGCCACAACATGAAGCGTCAATTGTTGCACATAAAGGTGTACGTGGAGGCTGCTCTAAGGGACCCTTGACCGCAATGCCAATCATAATACATGCTGATATGAGCAGCTTTGCGAACAAATTCAATTGCAAATGCATATTTGTACAAAAAATTCTGCTGTAAACAGGAAGCAGAACGACGAGCATGGACATGTGGGACAAGGTTTTCAACAGAGCATCAACAAGCATGAGTTAGACATCAACACCATGCTAAGCCAAGTTTCCAAGCTACTGCTGAATGATGTGTCAATGTTTCCAGGTCTTCCAGGGTGCATAGTCAAATGCACCAGGGTGCAAATCAAAAGAACGCTTATGTATGAGTCCTGGTAGGCCATGCTTCCTGCTGGGTGACTCAGACAAAGACTTGTCTCACCATAGACAGAAATGCTCCGCAGATTCTGCTTTTGTTTCAGTAGTTCTGCCAGGCACATGACTTCACTGGCCTCAAAAGCTATGGTCAGCTTCTTGCCTTCTTTCTTAGCAGCACAAGCTATCCTCATTGCCATTGCCGCCCAATCAGTAGAAAGATTCCAGTAAGTTGGTGCAAGTCTGCGTGAAGTGGTAGGTCCAGCCAAGCGAGTCACGGCCTGCATCACCATGACCATGTCGATTCCACATGTGCGTCAATGATATTTGCTGCATCAGGCAACCTTCCTGACACTGTCATCAATAGCAAGTTACAATCCTTGCCAGACACGCCATGCTGTATTGTCAATATGCTGGTGCAAAGCTATATAGCGCTAAAAATGCGCGGTGTTTGTGCAATTTGGTTTGAACATGCTGTGGCATTCTTGAGAACTTTTTCACAGGTCAGGCACATGGGTCAAGTTCTCTGTGAGCTATCCAAGCCTTGAATCACCATCATTGCTTCCAACTGTACATTGTGTAGCCTCTTTGTATCTTGGCAACCAAAATACTGCAACTGCTGCTTGGTAAAAATCACTTCTGATGTGAAACCCTCACCTGCAGGAGCAATTTGCTTACTGGCCATATTTGCTTGCGTCGAATGCTGCCGCATACTTAATGCTGCTGCATACTTAATTTGACCTTCAACTTACCTTGGGGCATGTGCCCCATCTCACCCTTGCAGCAAAGGCTAAGAAGCTGGCACTGGTGACTGACTCCTGATGAGTGAACCTGCCAGTCCTGCTTATGAGCAGGCAGGTATACGGTGCACGCTTCACAAAAATACTGCTTTTCAGCTGATTTTTCGTTGCTGGGGTGATTATAAGTTGCCAATACATTATCGCTCTGCAAGCGAGGCCCAAACTTTTCTGTAGGTGAGCAAAGTCCTGGAGAAATTTGGTGTTCTGCTGCCTGCCAGCCAGTTTAGGGTGCCGTGGGAGGATAGGTCGGCCGTGTATCGACCGGAGGCCGTCTAAAGCAAGTTGATCTTGCTCATTCAGACCAACAAATTCGACGTGAGTATCGGCCATTCTTTGACCGTTGATGGAAAAGCACCACCCTGCTTAGCTTGGGTGGACAAACAACAAATCAAGCCAAACTTCTCGTAACGCTAACATCATGCAAAAGCTGTGGCCTCTCGTGCCTAGCATGACAGACAAAGAGTGCAGAACATATTAAAGACAGTGTGATGGCACTGAAATTGTCCTCCTGCACGAAGTTTGCACCTGCTCTCAAGCCCAGCAATCTTAGCTCCCCTAAGCCATTATCACTGCAAAGCCGGGCACCACGCACCTCTCAGCGCATTATGTCGTCTGCCGCGGGAATTAAAAAGGGGCAGGAGCAATTTGTCGACGATAAATCCACATATGGGGCTCTGCAAGGCGTCAAGGTTGTCTGCGCTCAGTGTTTACCTCAGCGTAGCTACAAGCTCTGTGTGTGCTTACTTTGCAGCGTGTCGCAGGCTTGGCTCGTCTCTGAGCAAAAGCAAGTTGACGTGGGTTCCCTTTGGAACGACGACGATGTGATGGTGCTGGTGGCTGCACGCAGTATGGGATGACCCTTCTGCCAGTAAGCCTGCCAATATGCATGCAAGCAAGCTTGCATGCGTACACCGTCTGCAGGCCCGAGACGGCGACAAAGAGTGTGTGCGAGTTTCAGCCATTACCATGATGCGTTTGCAGGGAGTTGGCAGGCCAGCTCCGTGAGGAAGTTGTTCAACAAGTGAAGGAGAAGGGTATCAAACTGTACTTGGTTAGCCTTGGACCACCAGACAGGGGAACAGAGTTTGCCAAGCACACTGGTTTCCCTGAAGATCAGCTGCTTGCAGACCCTGAGAGTGCTGTGTATGAGGCACTATCTCTACACAACAGCGCCCTTGACACTTTTTTCAACCCTAAGGTGATATCAGCTGCCCTTTGTCTCAGACGATATCACCATGTCACATAAGCACCATGATGGTTGCCCAAGTACGTCCTGTCGCGGCATTGCGTTCTGTGACGTGACTGAACAGCCAAAGCATCCACATTCTGTTAATGTCTGAAAGAGGTCTGACATATTTGCAGACCCCTTTGGCCTTGCTGGACCGAGTCAGGAAGAACGGAGGCAAGGAAATTCGCAATGTGATGAGCAACTGGAAATTCTGGATTCCAACCAAAAAGGGACAGGTGACACGTCTTTGCGTAGTAGTCAAGAACACACTTGTACAAAAGCAGTTGCACTTGTCTTCCTGCTACTTTCAAGCAATGTCCACTTTCGATGTGTTCTCAGTCAAGCTGTGTTGATGCTGCAGAGCACACAGCAAGGAGGAGCTTTCATCTTCAAGGGCGAGACTTGCGTTTGGCAGTACTTTGACCCAGCAACTGCTGCTCATGTCAATGCTCAGCAGCTACTGAAGAGAGCGCTCAAGATTGCTGGCAAGAACTAGCTTATTGATGCATAGCTGAGTGTGCAAAAGGCCAGAATAATGTCAGCACTAGGTGCTTAGCTGATGTTATTGGCATCAATTATATCAGCTTCTGCAGCAAATAAAGGTCTGCGCTGGATGCATGACGGACTGTTCTAAAAGCACTGATGACAGTGCATGGATCTGACCTGAGCTTTCCGTTGTAGTCCTGACAATGCACCAGGACTGCTGTTGTTGTATTGCCAAAATTTGATACAATTCGTGTTACTTAGCTACTGTGATATTCTGCTATTTGATGTAAGTTTAAGGCTAGATGTTCAAAACAGCTAGTGAAGCCAGTTACATCCTTGCCTGGATCCTTGCCAGGCCACTTCTGAAAGCCACTACACATTTCACTATGTCTGACTACTCTCTCTACTACCCCATATTTTCGCAACACAAAGTACATATCTGTTTTCTCCCGTGATCTCGTCCTGCAGACGACTCATTGCATGCGAATTTGAGTCCATTATGCTTTCTCCCTATGGGTCCTTGCCCAAAGTCATATTGCTATCACATGCACTACGATTTTTGCTTTTGGTTCGTGTATGTTTGTGGCGAAAGTCATTGTTTGTACTGCAGAAACAAAGCTAGCCAGCCGTAGATGCATTGACCTCAGGTTGGAATATGTCAGACTTGCAAGGCAGCTAAGGCTTTGCTGCATTCTGCAGCTTCATTGGCTTCTCCTCTTCTGCGATGTATGAAGAGTAGCTGCTGCAAAGCATGTGTGCGCTCAGCTGTAGTGGCAGCATCTGATTGGACTGCCTGGTACTGAGACTCCGCTTGTACTAAGTCTCCCAGTTCACACAAAGCATCCCCTAGCAGCCCCTGTGCATGTGGTGTATCCTTTATGACCAAAGACTGCCTCAGCACATCCCTTGCCTTATCATACCTGAGCAAAACAAATCTGCCTCAGATGAGAGGCCCTAGACAATGCCAATTGCCGGGTAGACTATGACAAAGACTGCAAAGCACGCACATGTTCTGAGCAAAAGCATTTCTGGACACTGCTGGTCCTGTGCTGGCGGTGTGGTGGGACCAGAGTTATCTAAACTGTGGTATACAGACCTATCAGAGCACCATATCAAGACCTAGGACTCCAAGTCTAAGCATCATTTGTGGGCTGAGACAACGCATGTGCACAAATGACAACTGACCTTCCAAGGGTCATGTACTGCTCGCCAATCTCATCCAGCAGCTGTGTGTTGCACAGCTCACATCTGAGAGCCCACATTGTGGCCTGCTCTGCCTCGGCAGCCTGGTCAGTGTAAAGTGCCAGCAGAGCCAGGTAGCCCCACACCTCAGCATGCCGGTTGTTCATGACATTGGCCTCCATGAGGGCCACATTGGCATTGTCATAGTCTTGCAGGCGAAGGTAGGCGATGCCGGCGCCCAGCCATGTAGAGGCACAGGGCCGCACCGCACAGGCCTGTTGCATCAAGGTGCTGTGTCAGCAGAGCTTGCTGATTGTAGACGTTTATCTGGACAAATTGTCTGTGGCTCATGCGACATGGTTTGAGTTACATGCATGCGACAGGCATTGTCATCATCTGTGAAAAGCAATGCAGGCGTAGGCATCAAGCAACTTGCAGACTGTTACCAAGAAGCAGTAGCTGTCATGCACCTTGCTGTATGGGTGTCAACAAACTCAGACACAAGCTCTCGTTTTTGAGCATGCGGATGTGTGCGTTCACTTCAAACTGTGCTGTTGAACAGGGACATCAAGAGAGAGAGAGAGAGACATTTGAGACATGCAATACAATGTAATATACCCTGTTCTGTCAGCACTTTTGAGCTTCATTCACCTGCAGATACACATTTCTGGCATACTCAAACTCGCCCTCTGCCAGGAAGGTGGTGCCCAGCCTGAGGTACAGGTCCAGGGGACAGGAGGTGGGGCCTGCCCTCAGGGCTCCCTGATACTCCTTGGAGGCCTGGCTGGCCCTTCCTGCTGCCCAGTGCAGGTTGCCCAGAATGATGCGTGGCCGCACATCCTCTGGATCAGCCGCTCTGGCAGCTTCCTTGGCAGCCTCCAAAGCACCTGTACAAGTCTCATCGCTTTTCAATACAGGCAGAGTGCTTTGCCACTGTGCAAAGACTAGCATCAATGGCCAGTCTGAGCCATAAAGGGGAATGAAGTGGTGCACAAACACTAGACTGCGTCAGAAGTGAGAAGGTGCTGCAAAGACTTCTCTGCAGGCGCAAGCTAAAGCCTGGGGCAAAAGTCTGTGTTCTTGTTCAGAAGTGTTCACACACTCTCACAGACTATGTATGAATGACGTACCTGTTGCATCGCCTGTAAGTGAGGCAGCTTTGCTGCAGCAGAGGGCCATTTCCAGGCCGGGCACCTCTTCATCTCCCTGCCCCTTACCTGCAGCCTGCAGCGCTTGCTGGGCACACTCCCCCAGCTGCAGGTCCAGCAGCAGCAGCGCCACCTGCCCAGCTACATCTTGTCAGATGTATGCTGCTAATGGCTGCTACAGTGCCAGATGTACCAGACCTCATTGACCATTCATGTTCTTGCAGTCTATTCCAGACATGCCGTGTCTATTGCTGATGGCTAGGTGCGGCTAGTTTGGCTGCAAATGCCTAGGCCAAGCCGTTGGAGTTGTGCACGGAGTGCATGCAGGTGCTCTGGTCAGAAAAAGAATGGTAATAGCAGAGGAAGATACTGTGATGCCACACTCACTTCACCTCTTGAGTAGTGTCATCAGCGCAACATGCATGTAACACAAGGCTTGATGATTTTTGGCATTGCTAGTCATGGAGGAGGTCATTGCGTTGCAAACAGACACAAGGGCTGAGAAGCTCCCACAGAGTGACTGTTCTGCACATGATCTAGCAACCAATTTGCAAGACAACAGGCTGTGGGAAAGCTCACAGACAGACAGTGGTGGGAATGTGAAGTGAGCAAGGGCTGACCTGCAGGTAAGGGTTGCCAGCCACGCTCCTCCTGTTGTGCACCTTGCCAAGCCTGCGCATCTCAAAGGCAGCATTCCTGTGCTCGGACACCCGCCTGGACGCCATGCTTTCGTACACCAGACTCAGCAGAGCCCAGACAGCAGCATCATCAGCTGCAGCTTCTTTGGCAGCATGCAAGACTGTCTCTGCCTGGTCTAAATAGGCAGCATCCGTGTGCAGACCCAAGTGCCACAGTAGGGCTGCCAGGGCTAGCAGAGCCGCCTTGTGGCCCGGCTCTATGGCCACAGCTTCCTTCAGACACTGCTCCGCCTGGCCTTGCTTGGCTGTGCGCAAACAGAAGGTACCATAGTCATACCACACCTGCAGGAAGCCGTGTGTGTGTGCGGTGCTACTAACTGCAAAAGCCTGCTTTGCAAGGAGGCAGTGGCCATCATACTTGAGATGCTGACCTAGCGGCGCTGCCAAGAAGAGCAGTGCAATCGGTTGTTCTTGACGGCGGAGGATGTGTACAAAGACCAAATGGGGGTGCTCATGCTCACTCAAGTCAAAAGCAGAAGGGAAGAATAAGTTGAGAGAGTGAGCAGGGATGTGACCTGAGGGTTGGCAGGTGCAAGGGTGCGCTCCTGGTGGTACCGTTCAGCAGCAGCCTGGTCCCCTGTCAGCTCTGCTTCATCAGCTAGGCCTTTCAGGACTGCCAACTGGTGCCTGGTGGGCCCTTCAGGACCCTTGCTGCTGCCCTTCGCTGTGGCTGCTTTTGCCACAGAGGGCTTGTTGGAAACGAGCTGGTTGAGAGCCATGTGCATGTCTGTGGCTAGATGCATGTACAGCTTGTTGTACAGCTCCTGCAAGCCCAGTACACCCTGTAATCTTCATTGCACAAATGCACCATTTGCAGCGATGCTTGACAAAAAGGCAACCATCCAGCGAACAGGTTTTCTTTGTGAAGCCTCATCAAACAGGTGCTATGCAATGGGCGACTAGTAAGCTGGTTCCCAATGTGCAGAACGCATGTGCCGACACATGACATGCTTCAGCAGGTGATGTCTTGAACAGGTTGACAGCTGAAGAGATGACTAGCAAGGCAGAGTCTCGCCTGCATCTCTTCTCTGCCCATGCCTCCAGACTTGTGGTAAGAGTCCTTGACAATGCCTATCACAGCTGCCTTCAGCTGCTCCTTCAGGCGCAGGTACTGCCCATTCCTGTTCAGCTCAAACACAAGCTGCTTCCGCCGGGCAGCTGCCTGATGGGGATCTGCAGGGGTGCTGTCGCCACCCTCCTCTGCCCCAAACATCTGCACAACATGTTGTGTAATGTTGCCTGTCTGTATCTAGCATGTCTACCTGCACCAGTGGCTCACATGTGGTGCACCATGCAGTCATACTCATCATCACTCAAGCTGGTTACCATTGGTTACATTCTCATTTTGCATACTCAGCGGCTGAGTTGTTGCATGGCCACCTTCGCGCACTCCACTCAGCTGCTCAAACTACTACAGCAACTGTTGTCGTGGTGGGCACTTTACAAGCCACCTGCAATGAGAGTCACCTTGTGATAATCTACTGCCAATTGCTTGACTGCTGACTGGACCTGAGCCTGGAACACCTGACTAGCAGTGGGCTTGTCCTCCATCTTTACAAATTGCCTCTTGGGGATGAGCTGCCGCAAAGAGACAGCAGGCATGGGGGGAGGCTGCCAAGGGGGGTACAGGGGTTCCTGCAGCTGCAGGATGGCAGTGATGGTGGTCTGAGCCCTGGCCCAGGCACAAGGAGGGGGGCTGCCATCTGTGGAGGCTGCTGGAGCCTCTTCAATGGGCTTCGCCTGCATGCCATATGCCACACACTGCTTGCTGGGCATACACAAACATAAGTACAGACAGACAGGCAGATTAGCATGGTGAGTACAGGAAACCAGCAATCATTGCTGGTCAATTTTGAACAGTGGGGCAGGCACATGGACACAACTCTGTGCTCGACAGCTTTGCAGTGCTTACTGGGAGGCACACAAAACATAATACCATCAGACAAAAAATGCCATCAACTTGCCTACATTGACTGGTCATCAGCCCAGAGCAGTATACTGCATGTTGCATAAGGGCCATGCGTTCACACATCATGCCTGTATATCTCAAACACATGAGAATATGCCTTTGCTGAAGCTGGTAAGCAGGACACTGGGCATACTACCTTGGGGTTAGCAGGGGGGTCTGGGCGGGGCAGACCAGGCTGGGCCAGGCTGCCGGCCTGCTGCCCTTCCAGATAGGACATGCTAATCACAGCCTGCAGGTTGGCCACCTTCTGACCAGGTTCTGACAGCTGAGCTGCCACAGGCACAGCTGCAAGGCCATGATATGCCTCAAAGGCTGGGTCTGTGAGTGCGTCTGTGCCGGGGCCTAGGAAGCGAGCCAGCTCAAGGTACAGAGGCTGGCTTGCTTCGACTGCTGCCTGACACAATGACATGAATGCGCTGTGTTACACAGTCTGTGTAGCTGAGTGCATGGTGAGTGTATGATACTGGTACAAATGACACAGTTGCTTGTGTCACGCTCAGCCATTGAGTTGTCCAACCACTGTCTAAGTGATACAGTCTACAACATAGCTTGGCAGATGTCATGTTACTACAGGACAGGCAGACAGACCTGATCATTTATCCAAACAATAAGTTGGACAGCAAGTCTGAATTGTTTGTTGCCATGCTGCACAGACAGAGAGTTGGATTTAGTCTTTGAGAAGGATGCACAACAGACGCCAGGACCCCATTTGGAGCAGAGGATTGAATCACCTTGAGGCTAGCAATAGCAGTTCCAGGGACAAAGAACCTGGTGGGGTCAGCTGCCCATTGCAGCTGACCATCTTGTATGGAGGCTCCAGCAGGGACCAGGCAGACAGGGAGCCCAGTGGGGGGGCTGCTGAGGTGCAGCCCACATCTTACAGTCAGGGCGCCACCTGCCAGCATTGAGATGATGAGATTGGGCTAACAAGTCTGGGCATTGTTGTACTGTGCTCATCTGAGACAGCCATCCAGATGACATGTTTACTTTCCACCCCGGTAGCAAAGGAGAAAAAGCAGATGCAGCAGCACAAATTGGCTTGATTGCTGGTTGTCTTTGAAGACACACAGAGGGCATGTGCCAGGCATGATGCTGCACACAAGAAGCAGCTGTAACCAAATGAAGCTAGATTCAAACATGTTGGGAGCAAAGCAATATAAAGATGCTGGCTGACCTGCTGCTGTGGCAGCGGCCTGCAGAGTGTCAGGCAGAGGCCCTGCAGACTGCAAATGCAGCTGTACCACTTGTGCGCCAGCTGCCTGGTCTGAAGGCACTAGGGTGCAGGGTCCCAGGGTAAGCTGAGACAGGTCCACCACTCCAGGAGGTGGTGTGGCTGGGGCCCCCTTAGCTGGGGGTTTGCCAGGGGTAATCAGGGGGTCCTCCCTTGGTGTGCCCGTTTCCTGCAATAGCTGGACCTACAGCACAGAAAAAATGCATTGACTGTATATGTTTGTGCTCTTGCAGGCAGTCTGCAGATGCACATGCAAAAGCAGAAGTCGTGATGAAATGCTGTTCCTCTGCTCATTGTTCAATCTCTGAGGTGCATCTCAAGTTGAGGATGACAGAGCCAGCTTGATTGCCTTGACAGTGAAGGCAGCATCTGCAGCCACTGCAGTCTGATCATCTGCACCGCTGAGCTTCAGACAAGCAGCTGAGAACTGGTCCAGACCCTGTGCAAGAGGTGCAAAGTCCAAGCTGGCAGAGGCCAAGGCTGTACTGCCATCGCCTTTGAGCACCTTAAGAAGCAGGGGGCTATTGAGCAGCTGATGTAACAGCAGCAATCCTGCAAGCAGAGCCCAACCGTGCTCAACGCCAGACTACTCGCAAACAGCTGTCTGTGAAAGTGAATGTTGCTTGTTACCTTGCTTGCGGACAAATGTTCGCGTGAAACCTGCTGCTGAGGGAGTGTCTGCAGCTATTGGCTCTGACTGAACTGCCTCTCTTTCTCCAGGAAATGTGTATGCCACCACTACAGTGGCCTCATTTGAAGCCTACAGGGGTGATGACTTGTCAGCAGGTGAAACCTTCCTACTGTCCAGTGATCACTTGCAAACAAGGCCCATACCAGCAGAGGCCTTGGCCACGAGACATCGAGCTTCAGATACAGTTTGGGCCCTTCGTCCTCCGTCCTCTTTATTTCAGCTTTCTTTGGAGCCATTTGCTGTCAGAGTGGCTGGTGTCAACGACTTACAAGGTGCTGACTGCAAGGATGCGAAGATCCAAGGGCAGTGCCTGGCACACGTTCCGCATACGCACGCTCTCCAAACGCCTACAATTTTACTGAAGTGTGCAGATTTGTTGCTCAGAGAATACTCGACAGCTGGTCTTCCAGCCCAGGCCAACAACCAAAAACCGTAACGCACACGTGCGTACACCACGCTGTAATCGAAGTACTGGCTTTCTTTGGTGCGTGTGAGTCGCATCGAGCATCGTTGAAACGCTTTCAGAACACCTTTGGTTCAAGCTCTTACCTAGCGCAGAACCTGTCTCAGCCAGCGCCTGTGACCTTGAAACACGCATGCTCGTCAACTCAATCCAAGCTCGTTCGAGTCGCTGCGTTTCCATTTCGCATCGTCACCCACCCGTTGGCAGAAGTCACCGTTTTGTGGTTCATCGTGTCCACTGTGCAGCTGGGACAGCTTCATCAAGACCAGCCAGCGAATGGCGGAAAAAGGCCAAACCTATCAAGGAAGGCAGCGCTTACCCAGCAAAAGAGAACTGTAGTCACTGCGGCCTATGTGATACATACTATGTGGCGCACGTCAAAGATGCGTGCGCCTTTCTGGGAAGCGGTGCGGTGTTTTTGCACACGTACCACTGAGAAAAACACTTGAGTTGAGTTGGACAGCTGAACCAAGATGATGGCAGGCATGTCCAAGATTGAAGAGCTGGAGGAACAAGTGCATGGCCGCGGCAGGTGAGAAATGGCCCACTGTTGAGGCAGTGCACACTGAGTATTGTGCTTTGAGTAAGCTGGAATCAGAAGGATCGATAACATTCTCACATTACACACTAAAATATGGAAATTTTATGAGCTGCCTGGCAGCATCAGAAGAGCATGCATGACTTTGTTGTGCTGCTGCGAGCACTTTTTTGAAGCCTTACCCATTGCAGAGATTTGGACAACATGGACGATCTGCACTTTGGTGTGCACCAGGACATGATGTATGCGCGCAATGTTCCGGCAGTGCAAGGGGCACAGTGGACAGGTGTGGTCACTCAGATTGCCATCGACATGCTGGAGTCAGGGAAAGTTGACGCTGTAATATGTGTTCAAAATGATGAAAATGATCGATTCAAGCCCAAGCCTGTGAGTTCTGTACTTATTGCTCCTTTTGCCTTTATGGAGGAAATACACAACACATCAGTCTGTGATCATTCACACACAAAGTTGTTCATATTGCTCACGGCTGGCGTTGCTCATATGGTCACCTTTACGATTGCTGCACTCAATAGCATTTGAAGCAAGGATGTAGCAAAGCATCAAGCCGGGCAAACGAGCAGCCTCTCATCTTATCTTACATGGTTGCAAATGCTGTAAGCAACCTGCCTGACATTCTGAGTGCTTGTCCAGGTGGTGGCCAGGTGCAAAGAAGACATCATCAAGGCCAAGGGTGTCAAGCCGACGCTTTCACCCAACCTCAACACCCTGGCTACAGTAGAAGCCCTTGATGTCAAGAAGCTCCTGTTCATTGGTGTTGGCTGCCAGGTCAGATCCTGTTCACACATGCATCTGCTTCATGGCATGACTTGTAAGATACTATGTATTATGGAAGCTATGGAAATGTACTGCACAGTCTTGTTTATGGCTGACTGCCAGCTTTGCAATTGAGTACTTGCTGTTCCGTACATGCATGATGGTGATAAGCGAAGAAACAGACAAGTCTCGAACTATTGCATACATTAGCATGCTGCAGCAGACAGTTATGGTGTGATGCAGGTACAAGCACTTCGGTCGGTGGAGAAGTACTTGCAGCTGGAAAAGCTATATGTGCTGGGCACCAACTGTGTGGACAATGGGCCCCCTGAGGGCCTGGGGAAGTTCCTGAAGGCTGCCAGCTCTTCACCAGAAACTGTGCTGCATTATGAGTTTATGCAGGTATGCACCTGTGGGCCTTGTACCAGTTGCTTGTCACAAGTAGTTCATGTCTTGTGCAGCACATGTTTCTCCATTCTGCCATCGTATGTTACTCCTGTGTTTGCATGTAGTGTCATTTTCTTCAAATGCGCCCGTACATAGCTGATCATGACACACCGACTAGTGACTGTCTGGTTTGCCGTCCATATGCCATGTCAAGACCTGACTCACTGACAAGCGGTCTGATCATGCAGTCGCAGAGCAACTGTTGCAAGCTTCAGGTGTTTGTGTGCAGGACTACAGAGTGCACATCAAACACACAGATGGGCACTCTGAACATGTACCATACTTCAGCCTTCCCGCCAATGATCTGACAGATGTGATAGCGCCATCCTGCTACTCCTGCTTTGACTATCCCAACGCCTTGGCAGACTTGGTAAGTCACTCATGCAGCCTTGAATTACCTTTGGGCCTGGTGGCCCAAAATCTCTCACTTCACAAAAACCTGTTACATGTATTGCATGAGTTACAGCAACTTCACAGCAGCTCACTCCACCTACATGCTACGTAGCTCAAGCTTCACAATTTCCAGGAATGATTGGCTCTGATGCGCCACATGCCTTTTGCCATCAACTGTTGAGGATCTGTCAGTGTGGTCTGGGTGGAGTAGAAGGGCAAGCGAGCAGATGACATTGCCTTGCACAGGTAGTTGGCTACATGGGGGTTCCCTACTACAACACAGACATGACAAGGCATCCTCAGTATATCACCATTCGGAATGACAGGGGCCAGCAGATGATGGACACTGTTAAGAGCAGGCTGGAGATCATCCCCACCATGTCCAGCGGGGACCGCAAGCCATTTGTACTCCAGACCGTCATCTCAGATGATGAGTGAGTTTCCACAGCTGCCAAGGCCATGTTGGTGTTGCTACTTGTTGCTGCACTGTCACAGGGCTCGTACAAAGCAGTGCATCTGTATATGTTCATTGCTTTGTGTCTATGCTGTTTAAGCATGATGAACACTTGGTACTCATGTTTTTGACCAGGATGCTGACAACCCTGGCACATCTGGAGAACATATCTGGTTGGCTAAAGGCGTGAATCCTCCTCCTCCTCCTCCTCCTTTGCTTTGTGTCCACCAGTTTACGTTGTCTTTTTGGTCTGTTGTTGGAGTTACAGTATGCATCGCATTTGCGCACTATTTTGATCCCACAAACTGTGCAGAGGTGACGAGACCTGTTTTTCTGCAGGGGCAAAATGGGGAAGGCACCAGATCCAGCTCCAAAGTGGGTTGGCAACATCATTGCCAAGCTTTTGACAGCTATTGGTCCCAAGGGCCTGGAGTTCGGTAGATACTCCATTGACTACCACTACATCCGAAACTACATCCATGTGAATCGCCATTGGAAAGCAGACAGAGCCAAGCAGCATATCCCACAGTTTGCCACAAAGCTGGTGGACATGTACAACCAGACAGGCTCGGTTGACGACAGGTGAGGCTGATTCATAATGTGCTCTGATGCCTTTCTGAATTGTGCATGGTATGCAAGCAGGGCTGCTCCTATGGGCTCAAGTGCTGAGCTAGTTGTGCGTGCAGGTTGAAGCTGAAATTACCTGGCACTGGAGCCACAAAGCCTGCAGAGGTTGCAAGGCCACAGCTTTCCACTGCTGTTATTGCTGCTGTACTGCTTGCAGCTGCTGCTGTCACTGTGTGGACCAAGCTTCCTCATGCATGAATTGTGGCAAACCTAACTTTGCAAATTCTTCCATTGTACCCAACGAAAGCTACAGACATCAAAACACAAAGCAATGAGCACGAAAAGTCGATTGATGTCCACTTACACTGATCCCTTCACTTCATCAAGCTTGCTCGCTACTGCAAGTTTGAGAAGCTGTCTTCGGATTTATACCTAAGAAAATGAGGACGAAAGGTTTTGTTCATCAAAGCTGTTTTTTATGTGATTGGACCAAAAGAAAGGTGTCATCGAGTCCCTTGCTCGTCATACTCGCTTATGTGTGCGCGAGTTGAGATCTGGCTGACTGACAGCTGCATCATCATGGCAAATTGTTGCCCTATACAACACTGCAGCAGCAACAATGCAGTGCAGCTGTAGTGTCACTCAGCTTTCCTGTGTTCCTTGACTACTGTACACGCTTCTGCTAAGGAGCGCATACAGTAATCAAGGACGCATTGTAGGCCTGCTGGAAGATCTTGTCGTTTGCACAGGGTGAGCAGGCTAGTAAATAAAGTTCATAATCAATTTTGCTGAGTATCACATCTCTCTTACTACCTTGACCATGTTGGGCTGAACAGAGCAGACTTGACGAGGGCAGACAACACGGGATAATATTTACTAAACAACCTTGGGTAAACAAAGCAACACAAGAATTCTTTACTTCCCCTACGTGACAGCCACCCCATCTGGGATCAGACCTAACTGTATCCTAAAGGCATCTTCCATCTTCCTGTAAGCCTCCTCAGCCTTCTCATCAATGTCCTGCAGCATCACTGAAACCTTCAGTACATAGTTATACATAGTACAAATACATGGAGTCAGTGATGTGGAATGCATGATGTCCTGGGAATCAGACAAACAGCATATGTCAAGGGTATGGAGAGTGTGAAGGAGGTGTTTGATGGTGGTGAGCTGCACTGCCCAATGAAATCTCAAGGACCTGTCATACTGCTTACGAGCACATGACAACATCCATTCACGCTTGTGAATGACTCATGAGCTGCTGGAGCTGATGTTGAAGCAATGCCATTGGAATACCTTGTTGGCATTGCGGATAGGCATAGCAGCTACAGGAACACCAACTGGCTCTCCTGCAGCAGCAGCTGCTGCACTGTTTGCAGCTGCCTGTGCTGCTGCTAGTGCTGCAGCTTCCCTCTCCTCCTCAGCAATCTTCTGTCTTTCTTGATGTTCCTGTAACATGAGCACGTCACAATGTCAAGCAACAATGTCAGGCAACAATATAATGTTCAGTGCAATCTTGATTTGTAATGAGGAAGCAACAGCACACTGTCAGCAAGCACTAAACCGCAAAGAACTGCTTGCCTTGCACAGCACATGTACCCACAGTGTAAGCCAAGGCGTTTAGAATCAGCCAGCAACACCAGAACACTATTTGTGCAGAAGACCGGCATAAAGCTTATGCCGTGCAGATGTTGCACCTTGAGGAGCTGGGCTCGGCGGGGCTTGCAGGCTTGGAGGTAGTCAAGGCGAGCCAGGTGGCGCGTGAGGAAGGCATGCATGGTGTTCACCTCACTCGGCACGCGCCGCCTCAAGTTGCGCGGCAGGTCCATGATGTGTAACACCCCAGCTCCATCCCCTGCCACGTCGTCACATTTGTTGTCACCACTTGACTGCAATGCACAAGCTGTGCAGCATGCATGTAGGGCAGCTTGTTTCAGATCACAAATTGGTGTAAGGCACCCTCAGCACAGGTATGCAAGCCTGCTGTTGCACAAGCCTGAGACCCAAAGCCAGAATGCCGTCTGCATGCTAAGGCTCATGCAACTCCAGAAAGCAGTGATGATGCAGCATGGCATTAGCGGCAGCACATAGTAGCCAGGCAGACAATGGTACAGCAGGCAGCACAAGGAAACAGTAGCAAATCATATGACAGAGTAGTGAAGCAAGGGCAAGAGGGCTGACCGACAGCCAGGAGCTGCTGTACAGAGCGGCCACCAGCAGCAGGCGGGGCGCCAGCGGGGCTGAAGGCCAGGTAGGTGATGGGAGTGGTGCAGGGGGCCACCGTCATGGAGGGCTCATGGCTGCGGTCCAGCAGGTCCCATACCTCCAGCACACCATCAGCCCTTGCGGCATATATCACACCTGCAGCCAGTGCAGGTACCTTGTGACCTTTGCAGAGCTCAACAGGGATGCTTTGACCAAAAAGGAGGCAAAATGTGTGACTATGTCGCAGCTGTGCTCCTTGCAGCTGAGGTGGATTGCTCAGCATCAGGATCTAGGCACTTCCCAACCATGTCAGGACACTGTGTGGATATGTGCATGACTCGACTCAAAATCTGTACTATGTGTTAGCTGCGCCCACTGTACTGCCAGGCAATTTTTTTGCATGCGATATAAAGTGGGTGTGACACAGCACATCATGCATGCCAGGCACACCTGGGCGAGTGGGACTCCAGCAGCCAGCAGTGTAAGGGGCAGGGGCATGGGGGGAGGTGAACAGGGGGGTCTGATGCTGCCCCTCCTTCCACAAGGCCAGGCTCCAGTCCCCAACGCTCACCACCACATCCTCAAAGAAGGGGGAGCGCTGCAGGCTGATGATGGCCCCATTGTGCGCCCTTACACACGCCTTGCTGTAGTCTGGGTGCTCCTCTCCCTGCGTGTACACACCAGCGTCAGATCAAACACCCGGAACCAGATTGTGCCACTAATCAAACCCTACATGATTGCAGGCAACAAGACATGATTCACAATCCTGAGCTGCAAGATTAACCAGACTGACGCCTACAGAGCATTGTTGGTGAGTCAAGTCTGCAAGCCTAGCTCAACATTTCAACCTGGTGTCACGAGTGAACAGCACCATCCTGCAGCAGACAGCAACCATCTGTGGCCTCTTAAATGCAGACTGACACAATCCACACAGTCCAGCAAGCAGCTGAAATGCCTCTTTGGAACACAAGGACAGAATGGCAGCAGATGGTGATCACCTCAGGTTTGATCCAGTCAGCATAGACAAGCTCTCCATCGGAGCTGCCCACAAAGAAGGTGGTCTTCAGGGTGTCCTTCAAGTTGAAGCAGGTGTGCAGAGCAGCCAGGTCCCCGCCCTCAGGCCGAGTGAGGTGCACCACACATGTGGGCCTCCACTCCACCTCTTCATCCTCTCTTTCCCTGCACCACACATCTACTCAAAGGCTGTCCGTGTCTGAAAGCAAACATACTGCTAAAGTTGCTCTTATAGACTTGTAAGACACTCACATTCCATTCATTCTCACACAGCGCCCCAGGCACATGGCAATGATTGATATCTTGCCGAGCACTAATGCCTTCGCTAGCATGTGTCAACGCACAAGCTTCAGCTTGTTGAGCTTATGTGATACATTACCACGATCTTCAAAGCCATCGAGAGCAGAATGTATAGATGGGCTCACCTCTTGACCTTTCTTCTGTTGTAGCCGACACGCATGTCCCAGAACATGATGCGGCCATCTCCAGCTGTGGTAGCAAAGAAGTTGCACTCACGCCTTGCAGCTTTGGGTGTCTCAGCAGCCTGCAACACAAGTCATGTGAGTCTTCCCAAGCCGCAGCTGTGATGAGGGGCAAAGACTGTCCTCAAGAGCCTCAGATCTACTGGGCAAAGGCCAGGCTCTCTGCAGCCAACAATGGGCAATGCTGATGAGGCAAGACTGCTCCGCCAGTGTGACACAGCATGCACAACATGGTTAAGTTGGTGGTCTGTGATTGTGTTTGTGACTGGTCAATGCATGTACTGTTATTGTTATGCACTGAAACAGAGAGACACAGAGGGGAAAAGCAGAATGAGGAGAGCAGGGGGTTCTGTTCTGTCACCAAGAGGGGTTTGCACACTTGAAGGCTGACATCACGCTGCAGCACTATGACCCCCCTGTGCACAGCTACCAGTGTGCATTTTGATGTAAAGGCTTGTGTTGAACTTGACTAGTTCAGTCTGGTCACCTTGGTGGCTGTAGGGGGACGGCCATCCCGGGTAAAGGACATGCCTGGCAGCCATTGCAGGTCAGTGACGCAGGTGGTGTGACTGGCATCTACCAGGGACAAGTGGCTGCCCTTTACCACTGCGCTCATGCCTCTATCTTCACTGCCTGCATCCTCCTTGGAGCCCTTGCCCTCCTCACCTGCCGGCCGTGACTGCGCAATGCGTTCCTGCAATTTGTTCAAACAGGGTCAGCAGCTGCGCGTGACCAAGACAGATGCCATGCACAAGATGGCATAGCTGCGTGACAATGTGCTTTTGGATGTTCTGACCGAGTGGGCAGAGTCCAATGCCTTGTCAGGGACAGGCCCATGATCCAAGAGGCATTTCCTTCTATATTAAACTCACTTAGTCAGCAGCAGCCAGTTTTGCAGCTGTTGTAATCATTGGTAGGTTGATGCTGTGTGACATGCTTCAGCAAAGTTTGCAAAGGCAACAACGTCCATCAAAAGCAGTGGAAGCAAAGGAGCAGAGGAGGCAGGCAACCTCCTGGCTGGCAGTGTCCCACATGATGATCTGGCCATTGTAGCACCCCCCTGTGATCACTTCAGGCTGCAAGGGGTTGCTCTGGAAGCAGAAGACCTCATATGGGGACTCCAGAATCAGCTCGGGATGGATTGGATCCCGGAAGTTCCAGATGAGTACTGCATGGGATGCAGGAGCGCCTCCCAGGGCGTCCACACGCTGGTTGAAGGACTGTGGGTCAGTGCATGCCACCGCCACCACACCCTGCAATGGCAGAACGGCAAACTGTTGCCCTTGCACAGCAGCGCTTGCATGACTGGCAAAAGCCTTGTGTATCTCCCAGCCCAATGCTGCTGAACCTCCAGATTCCATCTTGACAGCACTCTGCCATGACAGACATGTGTCAACAGAGAGAATAACAGCTGCTGAGACATAGCCACTACTAATTGTTGCGGTGGAAACACATGAGTGTCTCCAAGGTTGCAATGCTGCAGCCTCAGTCTGCAGGTAATTGGTGTCATTGGGTGCCAGGATGTCATAGGCTGCTACTCTTGTACTCAATGTTGCCATTACTTTTTGGTGCACAAATTTTGTGATGGTTTGGGATGTTACGTGGGCATGCTGACCTTCCTGTGGGGAAGCCAGTGAATGGCAGAGACTGCCTTGCCCTTGCTGTGCTGCAGGTCAGTGAAGGACTGATACTCTGAGATGGTGTTCTCCTTGCGGTTGCCTGTGCCGCTGTCATCATCTCCCAGGAATGCAAAGTCATCCTCAAAGATGTTGGTTACCTCATTCTGCTGCAGAGCCTCATCACACCTGGCTTGCACATCCATGTCAGCAATGCAGTACAGCCCGCTGTTGACATTGCGCCATTGGGATCAACGCTGCATGATGTCATGCCAACAAGTGGAACTAGCAGTCCTATGGTCACTGTGTGTCACACTAACCAAACGCGTTTGCGTCTGATGCACTTGGCGAAAATGTCTGCCTCTCACACACCAGCAGTTCACACACAAGTCATCAGGCACAAAAGTTGGGAGGAATTGCACAGCTTGCCTGCCCATGGGTGCGATAACACAAGTGCTGTTTGATGACACCTACCGTACTGGCACGAAATCATCCCGCACCCTCAAATTTCGAATTTATTTTTGCTACCCCGCACTACGCCGCACATGTTTGCATTACGGTGTATGCAAGAGCTGCATGCCACCTCCTTTGTACACGAAGTTGCCAAGCTCACATTGAGGTATCAAGCTGGACAGGGCAAAGGTGCTGAGAAGTTGCCTGACCAGAGCGGGCTCCCTGATGAGTACATGAATGCACTGATCCAGAGCTTGGACATCCATTGTGAACGATTCGCTTCGCCACTCAACTTCAACCCAGCAGTCAAGCAATATTACAGCCTGCATGAGCAAGACAGAGTGTTTGGAGCCAACACAGATGCCTACAGCACGAAATGGGAGGGAGCCTCAGAAGCAAACCCACCGCATGACGCAAAGGCAATGGAGAAGGCAGTCAGATGGGCAATCTTCAGTGCAGAGAAGAGCATGTCACCAACATTGACTGCATTTATGCTGCCAAAGACAGGTGCAAATGCATATCAGAAATGGCTCACTCACCCTATGATTAGAGAGCTGGGGTGCATTGAGCGGGAGCACATAAGCTTCAAGGCCCCTGATCATTGGAAGACAGGGCAGCCATACAAG
>JAABUP010004767.1_pt1 | contig 21715 bp, 27 predicted proteins | sample 5559201 | NCBI WGS metagenome assembly JAABUP01 (sample SAMN10711887, study PRJNA513373) | rock metagenome | isolation source: Antarctica rocks | place: Antarctica | reverse complement strand
CCGGACCGCCAAGGAAGGCTCGCTCGCCGAGTTCGCCGAACAGCTGGCGACGATGAAACCGCCGGTGCAGCGGGTACCGGGCACCGCCGTGTTCCTCAACGCCAGCGCCACCACCACACCGTTGGCGTTGCGGGCCAACGTCGAGTACAACCACATCCTGCACCAGGCCGTGGTCATCGTCTCGGTCCAGTTCGACAAGGTGCCGCACGTCCCCGGCGACCAGCGGCTGGTCATCGACGACCCCGGCTACCGCGTCGAGGGCATGGCCCACGTGACCGCCCGCTTCGGCTACCAGGACCAGCCCGACGTGCCGCAGCTGCTGCGCCTACCGGCCGCCAGGAACCTCGACGTCGAGCTCGACGTCGAGGGCGCCTCTTACTTCCTGTCCCGGATGACGATCGTGCGCACCGGCGACCCCGGCATGCCCGGCTGGCAAAAACGGCTGTTCCTGACCCTGGCGCACAACGCCGCCAACCCCGCCGAGTACTTCGGCCTACCGATCGAGCGCAGCATCAGCATGGGCGGCCAAGTCAGCGTCTGAGCACCCGAACGGGCGGTGTGCGAGCCAGGCGGCGTTAGCCGTGAAGTTCCCCCCGGTGCCTGGCCGGCTCGAGCAGCTGCCGCAGCACACTGCGCGCTGTGCCCGCTCGACCTTGCCGTGGTGGATCAAGCTCCGTTTTGGAGCGGCAGGGGCCTTGGGGGTCTCAGGCTGCGCAGTCTGAGCAGACCGTCTGGTGCCGGTCCGCCAGCTGGCTGCGGTGATGCACCAGGTAGCAGGCGGTGCAGGTGAACTCGTCGGCCTGGCGAGGCACCAGCCGCACCGTCAGGTCCTCACCGGTCAGGTCGCCGACCGGCAGGTCGAACCCGTCCTGGACCAGGTCGGCGTCATCGCCGAGGTCGGCGGCTGCTTCGGGCGCTGCGCCTTGAGCGCGGCGAGGTTGTGCTCTTCGGTGTCGGTCGTGCGGGGTGCGTCGTCGTCAGTAGCCCCCAGTGCTCCGGATCGGGATGTTTGCCGCGGGTGTGTGTCCTGCCAACATCGCGGCAAGCCACTGTTTGCCGGAAACCGTGGAAACCGGCCCCCGGGCTGACCAGCGGCCGCGATCCGGTCGTTCCGCGGGCGATGCCGCAGCCGACTGGGCCGCGGCCTGTCAAGGTCGGTCCCGCCCGTGTCGATGTAGCGACCGGAGGGCGGTCGGCACTGCGCAACCAGGAGGGTGACGCCCACCGATCCAGGTCAGCCTCCGGCCTGGTTACCCGAGCTCGAAGCTGCTGGAGGAAACGTGAACGTGAACAGGGTCGTTGTTCCGGCAGCCGCACTCGCCGCGGTCGCACTCGCCGGCTGCGGCAGCAGCTCATCGAGCCCAGCCAGACCGTCGCCCAGCAGCGCCGGCGCCAGCTCGGCGCCGGTCGCCAGCGCGAACCTGAACGGCGAGCAGGCCAAACCCGCCCAGCAGGTGCTCGCCGACGCCAAGTCCGCCCTGTTCAACGCCCCGTCGGTGCACGTCAAAGGAACCCAGACCCAGGCGGGCAAGAGCCAAACGCTCGACGTCCAGTTCCAAGGCGAGGACGCCGCCGGCACCATCACCATCGCCGGGATCCCCCTGAACATCGTCAAGACCGCCGGCAAGGTCTACGTCAAAGCCCCCGCACCGTTCTGGGTCAAGACAGTCGGCGCGACCGTGGCGCCCAAGCTGGCCAACCGCTGGCTCGAGCAGGACGCCGCCAAGGCCGGCAACGTCACCACCCTGACCCTGCAAGGCGTCGCCGCGTCGCTCAACAGCGACGACTCACCCCTCAAACCCGCCGTCGCCACCACCGACGTCGACGGCCAGAAAGCGGTCGTGCTCACCCAGCAGGACGGCTCCCAGCTCGCCGTCGCCAACACCGGCGCGCCGCTGCCGCTCAAGCTCACGACAGCCGGAACGGCAGGGACAGCCAAGGGCGCGCTGACGTTCACCGGCTACGGCCACACCCAGACCATCACCCCACCGCCCGGTGCGGTCACCGCCCAGCAGGCAGCCAAAGCACCCAGCACCGGCACCGCCTGACCAGCTACACCCAAGGCCCCCCGCGCCATCCACGGCTCCTGCCGACCTCCACCCGGCCGGCCGGCGCCGGCAGCACCATTACCGGCTGCCGGGCGCGCCGCCGAGGAACCGCAGCAGGACAGCTACCAGGGCCAACAGACAACCGGCACCCAGAGTGACCTGCCCCGGTAAGGAGGAAGACGGAGGGCGGCCGCCGATGAGACGGTTCAGGCGCGGCGGCGTCCCACGGCGACTCGCCGTCTTCTTCAACGGGATCGTCATGTTCGTCGTCGATCTGAGCGTCGGCCTGGTCACCGGCGACTTCGACAGCGGTGCCTTCTCGTCTACTTCATGGGGGTCGGCGGCTTCCGAGCCGTGCTGAGCGGGCTGTACCTGGCGTTCCACCGCAAAGACCACGGCGACTGATAACCCCAGGGACAGCCGATTTGTGGTGGCGGCAACGCCGTACCTGGCCCAACCTGCCCGATGGCCACGGTGACCTGCTGCGCCGCCTCGCCCTCGGTGACACTGACCCGCCCGTCCCCGTCGACCTCGTCCCGACCGGCCACCGAGATGTGCCACAGCAGGCGCAGACTTGGCAGCGTGGTACCCATCGGCTGTGTCGTCGCCGTGCTGGTCGTTGTGCTGCTCAGCGCGGCGATCTTCGACCGGCGGGCGCGGGCGAAAGGTCACCAGCTGCGCGGCGCAGGCTCCTGGACCGCAGTCCGCGAGACCCGGCGGGACATCAAAGCCGGACGAACCCAGGGCTATCTCGGCGGCGACCGCACGTGGACCGCCGCACACCGCCGAGACCTCGACCCAGCCGGTCAGCGCCGACTCGACGACGGCGACTAGAAACAACCCGAACCTGCGACCCCCGACAGCCACGCCCCCAAGCACCGGCCTTCGAACAGGACCCGGAAGACCTGCAGCCGCCCGACGGACCGTCAAGCCGTAACAGCAACCACTGCCCTCTTGTGGTCACGAAGGATCGTTCTGCAGGCCCCCCTCGACCGGGGCAGGGCTGCTACTCGGCGAGTTTGGCGACCGCCTGCGCCCACAGGAAGAACTTGTTGGTCCCCAGGTCCTTCACGGTCTTGATGTTAAACGCTGCCTTCAGGTGCTCGGCGTCGCCGTCGCTGACGCCCTGCAGCGCCGACACCGGAGCCGACGCCAGCTCCCCGATCGGCTTGTCCTCAAACGCTTTGTCGAACTTGTCGGCCACGCCTGCCATGGGTCTCTCCAGTACCAGAAGGGACAGATCGCCCCACGTCTACCCGCCCGCCGCATCGCCACCCACTGCAGACGGTTAGCGATGCCGGACCCTTGCTGATATCTCCGTGACGTCGCTCGCGGTGAGCACGGGGCGCTGCCCCTGCCCAGCCGGTCCGTCCAGCTTCCGGGGCGACCGGCAGACAGCAGGGAACACCATCCCGGGTAAGCCAGGTGTGGCGGCTGCGCTGCGCTGCCGCCGGCGACTGGTGGGGATGACCTAGCCATGAGAACAGTGCCCGGCAACAGCCAGCGACACCCGACGATGCGGCGCGGCGCCGCCGGGGCCCTCAGCCTGGCCGCAGTCGGGGTGCTGGCGGCCTGCGTACCAGCCGGGTACGGCAACTACTCACCAGCAGCCGGCCGGGCCGCGACACCAGCCGAGGCGCTCGCGGTCACCGCCGCGGTGCACAGCAGCCCGCTCACAGCAGCAGCCGGCACCCGGCCCTACCGTCTCGAGGCGATCCGGGTCTCCACCCGGACCCTGGGATACGCCTTCGCCACCCTCGATCCGACCAGCCCCGCGGCCGACGGCGCCGCCGTAGCGCTACGAGCCATCCGCACCACAGGCGGACACCTGTCCTGGCAGGTGTTCGACATCGGCAGCCTGCACGTCGGCTGCTCGGCTCCTGCCCCGGTCCGCAGCGAGTTCGCACTGCACTGCTAAGTCGGCGCAAGGCGGCGGCCTGGTAGGTGTCGATCAGCGCCGCTAGGCCGGCGAGGAGGCGAACGTGACCGAACTCGCCGTGCTGTTGCACAGCCCGATGCTGGGGCCGCTGAGCTGGCGTCCGACCGCCGATGCACTGTCGGCCGCGGGACAGCCGGTGGCGGTACTTGACTTGCGGGCCGGGTTGACCCACCCTCCCTACCTGCACTCCTATGTCAGCGCAGCAGCCAACGCCGTCGACCAGACCGGCAGCGGCACTGCGTTGCTGCTGGGACACAGCGCCTCCGGTCCGCTGCTGCCGGCGATCGCCCTAACAGCAGCGACGCCGATCTCCGGGTTGATCTACGTCGATGCCGCGCTGCCCTACCCCGGCCAGAACTGGTTCGACACCGCGCCGTCCGAGCTCGGCGCGCACCTGCGCGAGCTGGCTCGCGACGGGCAGCTGCCCCCATGGAACGAGTGGTTTCCCAGCGGCGCCGTCGACGAGCTGGTCGCAGACCTCGACCTGCGACGACGCTTCCTCGACGAGCTCCCCAACGTTCCGCTGTCCTACTTCGACGAAACACTGCCCAGTGCCGGCTGGCAGGGTCCGAGCGGCTACCTCCAACTCAGCCCGGTCTACAGCGGCCACGCCGCCCGTGCCGAGGAGGCGGGGTGGCCGGTCCGGCGCCTCGAATGTGATCACCTTGCCATCCTGACCACTCCAGCTGAAGTCGCCGGTGAGCTCCTGCAACTGCTCGCCGCCCTTGCGGGCCACTGATCCACACCCACCGGCCGGCCGGATCTGCAACCGAGAACTGTGTGCAGCAACGCTGTGTCGCGACAGTCACGCCGCGGCCGCGGCGTGCATCCTCTCGCCGTGGATCGGGTGATGAAGCATGCGGCCGGGGACCTTTTGCGTGAACGGGTCCAGGCCGGCGCAGAGGATGTGCACTTCCCCGAGGCGTTCGTCCGCGCGGTGCTCGCCGAGCTCACGTCGCCAGGTGACGTGGTCCTCGATCCATTCGCCGGCTACGGAACGACGCTGGTAGTGGCTGAGCAGATGGACCGGGTCGGGGTAGGGGTCGAGCTGCTGGCCGAGCGCGTCGCGCTAGCCCGGAGCCGGCTGCACGGCGCCGGTCGCATCATCGAGGGAGACGCCCGCAACCTCACTCAGTTCGGCCTCGAGCCGGTGGACCTGTGCCTCACCTCCCCGCCGTACATGAGCTCGGTCGATCACCCCGAGAACCCGCTGTCCGCCTATCGCACCCGTGACGGTGACTACGACAGATACCTCGACGAACTCGGGCAGGTGTTCGCAGCAGTCGCCGGTCTGCTGCGTCCGGCAGGCCACCTGATGATCAACGCCGCGACGATCCGGACCGGCGACGTCGTGACGCCGCTCGCGTGGGACATCGCGCGCATCGCCGGGCAACACTTGATCTTCCAAGGTGAGACGTACCTGTGGTGGGACGAGCCGGCGCCGTGGGTCAGCGGGGACTACTGCCTGCGGTTCCAGAAGGCTGGCTAGCCCGCTGGGCGGCCCCGGGCTGCTTGGTGCAGTTACGGCGCTGCGGCACCGGCTGGGGTGTCTGGGGCCGGTTCGCTGGCTGCCGGGCCGATCCTGCTCGGGACGAGATCGTCCGGGTGGGGATGGGTGCCTGGCACGTCACGCATCCCGAACAGCGGGCTGAAGATCACCCATAGCACGGACAGGGACCCGCCGGCGGCGGTGATGTACAGCGTGGGACGCACCCCGATCAGGCTGGCGACCGCGCCGCCGGTGAGCGCTCCCAGCGGCATGACGCCCCAGACGATGAACCGGGTGGAGGCGTTCATCCGGCCCAGCAGGTGCGCCGGGGTGACGGCCTGGCGGTAGGAGACCTGGGCGACGTTGTAGACCACGCCCATCACCCCGGTGGCGAATCCGGACACCGCGATCAGCAGCACGCCGTAGCCGGGCAACGCCGACGGGCCGGCGAACAGGAACGGGATGACGACCAGCTCGGAGAGCCAGATGATGCGGGCGCTGCCCACCGCCCGGGTCAGCCGGGCGCAGACCCCGGCGCCGGCCAGGCCGCCGAGCGCTGACAGGGCGAACACCACGCCGACCACCCGGGGGGTGGCGTGCAGCACCCGGACCAGGAAGACGATCTCCAGGCTGCCCCACATGGCGCGGAAGAAGTTGCCGGTGGCGGTGCAGCCGACGACCTTCTTCAGGATCGGGTGGGCCAGCACGAAGCCGAGCCCCTCGGCGATCTCGGTTCGCAGCCGGGTGCCGGCCGCCCTGGTGGCCGGGGGCGCTTCGGGGTCGGCGATCGCCGCGGTCGCGGCGGTGGAGACGGCGAAGCTGACCGCGTCGAGCAGCACGGCGTACGCCGCTCCTATGGCCGAGACGAGCAGACCGCCCAGGCCAGGCCCGGCGAACTCGGCGAAGGACTGGCTCGCGCCGATCTTGCTGTTGCCTTCCACCAGCTGCTCAGTCGAGACCAGCACCGGCAGGTAGGACTGGTAGGCGATGTCGAAGAACACGGTCAGCACGCTGGTCGCGAACGCGACGGCATAGAGCTGCCAGATCGTCAACACTCCCAGGACCTGGGCCAGCGGAACGGTGGCGATGACCAGCGCCCGCAGCAGATCCGAGCAGACCATCACCCGCTTCTTGCGTGCCCGGTCGACCAGCACTCCCGCCTGCAGGGCCACCAGCAGGAACGCCGCGCTGCTGGCAGCGCTGAGCACCGCGACCTGAAACGTCGTGGCGTGCAAGCTAAGCGCCGCCAGCAGCGGCAGCGCCAGGAAGGTGACCTGCGAGCCGACCTCGCTCACCGCCTGGCCCGACCAGAGCAACATGAAGCCCCGGTGGCGCCAGAGCCCGGCCGGCGCCGACCCGCTCACCTGCCCGCCACCGGCCGGTCCGGAACGATTGTCGCGGTGCCCACGCGGGTCATCGTCAGCGAGTGGTTTACTTCTGTCAATGACTTATGAGGCTGGGTCCATGGCCGGAGCCGCCCCGCGACGCCGGGCCGCCACCGACCAGGAGGTCAAAGCGCTCGCTTCCCCGCTGCGGGTGCGGATCCTGCGGGTGTGCCTGGGCGAGGCTCACACCAACCGACAGATCGCAGCAACCCTCGGGCACGACCCCGGGACGACGCTGCATCACGTCCGGCGCCTCGTCGACACCGGGTTCCTGCGCGCCCTGCCGGTACGTCGCGGCACCCGCGGCGCCCGCGAGATCCCCTACCTCGCCACCGGCAAGTCGTGGCAGCTCAGCACACCGGCGACAGGGCGGGTGATGCTCGACGCGTTCCTCGACGAGATCGCCCATGTCCCCGCAACCGACATAGACAGCAGCCGGCTCGGCCTGCGGCTGCATCCCCAGGACATGGACGAGTTCCGGGACCGGCTCCAAGCCCTTCTCGACGACTACGCCCAGCGGCCCGACGACCCGGCCGCGCCGGCCTGGTCGGTGTTCCTCACCCTGCATCCCGACCCGAACCGGCCATGACCGTGCCCGGCTCTCGGGTAACAGCGCTGCTTGAACCGGGTGAGCGCACCGAGCGCACCGAGCGCCCCGATGCCCAGCTCCGCTGGCCGTACCACCCAACAGAGTGCGGTCTTCGGCGGCCGTAGCGCGGCGTCAGCCCGCCTCCGTCAGCGCGTCAAGACGAGAAGGTCCTCCGGCGGCACCCGGCAACCCTGGTGATCTTTAATTGGGCATGGCTAAACGGAAGCCGTGCCATGCCGCCGGCTGCAGCCTCAGGATCCCTCCCGTCCGAGTGGGTTACAAGCCTGCTACTCCGCGTTGCTGAGCGGCCAGGATGTCTCTTATCGCCTGAACCTTCCACACCAGGCCGAGGTCCGATTGGTCATTGACCCGACCCGAGTAGACGCCGAGCAGGTTCGTCACGGGGCCGCGGAATATGGCCGTGCTTCCGTCCGCCATGGCGGTTGCACCGCTGCTGCTGTAGGCGATCACGGGTGACCCAGACTGCCCCGGACGCGTCCGCGCGTCGACGAGGAACGACGGAAGACCGTTGAAGTCGATGTCTGGCTCGCTGGCCACAAAGCCATGCGTCCAGATCGCGAACGCACCGCCGCCAGTGATCCCAAAGGGGAAACCGACGACGCTGACGCCGTCGGCCGGTCCGACCTTGAGGGCAGGGGCGGCATCTGTCAGGTCGTACGGGTGTAACTCGGCTCCCGATGTGTTGCACAGCGGTAGGGCTACGACGTCCACGCTTCGGCCGTGGACTGGGTGCTGTAGCCACAGGGCCCGCTCCGCCTCCGGTTAGAGGACTTGCTCGTCGCGAGGCTCCCATTCGAGTCGGTCTGGCTGCGGGGGCAGTAGTTGCATCAAGCGGAGCGTGTCAGGGACCGCACCGCTTGAATGTCGCGATTGCCCGCTGTGGGGGCTGCGACCCGCCGCCAGGTGATAGTTGGTGATCAGGTACGGCTGGTCGTTGTGCTGCACGACGAAGCCTGTGCCAGTGCCGAGCTCCTGGCCGTTGCCCATCGCAATAAGAAAAAGTGACTGGACCGACGGCTCAGCGATCACCACCTGCTGACCCTGCCACAAGCAAGTGCGGCTCAGGGTGATCGGCCGCCTTTGGCCGCGTCTACACCGGACGCGGACACCCCACCTGCTGGACGAGCTGATGCTTCGTCTGTAGCCAGCCGAGGCGCTGCCGCTCCGACCCTTCAGACGCGAGCTGAGTCGGTCGGATCAGCGTCGACGGTTTCCAGGCCGACCAGGACGCCGACCTCGATCGTGAGGACCGCGAGTGCTCCCAGGTCCAGCTCGAGGGCATGCGCGAGCGCTGCGACGGTGAAGAACGCCGGGGTCACGATGCGGCCGGTTTCGATCTTGCGCAGAGTCTCGACGGGGATACCGGCCGCGGCGGAGAGGTCGACCATGCTGCGCGTGCCTCGTGCCGCGCGTAAGGCGGCCCCGAGCAGGCGGCCACGTTCACGCTGGTGCTGGGTCAAGATCGGTCGCACCATGACTGTGATACTAATGCCGGTATAGAAATCCCGATAGAGGTCGGAGGTGCCACGCGTGGTGGAGCTGAAGACGCCCGGCGAGATTGAGGCAATGGCAGCCGCCGGCGAGGTGGTCGCCCGCGCTTTGGCAGCGGTACGCGGCCACGCCGCCGTCGGGGTTCGCCTGCAAGATCTCGACCAGGTTGCGGGGAAAGTCCTGCATTGCGCGGGAGCGTCGTCGCCCTTCCTGGGCTACCAGCCGTCCTTCGCTCCGGCCCCATACCCAGGGGTCGTGTGCCTGTCGGTCAACGATGCCGTCCTGCACGGCATCCCCACCGGTTACCGACTGCGCGAGGGCGATCTGCTCAGCGTCGACTGCGGTGCCACGCTGGACGGTTGGACCGGCGACGCCGCGATCTCGTTCTGCGTGGGATCGACCTCACACGAAGATGCCCGCCTGCTCGAGCGCACCGAGCACGCCCTGCACACCGCCATTGCAACAGCGCGAGACGGCGCCCGGATCGGTGACATCTCTAGCGCCATCGGCGCTGTCGCGCGCGAAGCGGGCTACGGACTGCACACCGACTTCGGCGGGCACGGCGTTGGGCCCACCATGCACGAGAGCCCCCACGTTCCCAACGACGGCCGTTCCGGCCGCGGAATGCAGCTACGCGCCGGGATGACGATTGCGATCGAACCGTGGTTCATGGCCGGCGGCCGAGACGCCTACCGAATCGACGACGATGGATGGACGCTGCGCAGCGACGACGGGTCCCGCGGTGCTCACTTCGAGCACACCGTCGCCATCACCGACGACCATCCGCGAGTGCTCACGAAACTCGCGTGATGCACCGTCGTTCACCGGGCCACATCCGCGGCCCCGCGGCTCCACCGCGCCCGATCAAGGACCTGACTCTGTGATGCCGCATTGCCCGTCAGACGAACCTGCTGCGCGTCGGCGTCTCCGCCTGACGTATCCCTGCCGGATTAGCGTCTAGCGCTGTCTGGTGGTCGTGAGAACCCGCGCAGAGGCAAGGTGGACCAGGCCCATGGCCGCGGGCAGCACGGCCATCGGAGGGTTGCGCTGCCACACGCCCAGCCCGGCGTCCATCAGTTGGACCATCCCGGCCGCGAGGAGCAGATGTGGCGCCGGTCGCTCTCCACGCGTCATCCCCACGAGCAGCGGGCCGGTGACCGCCCAGGTGCGCACCGCTGACGAGGCGGCCCAGAACTTCGCCACCGGGGTCACGGGGGACCCGGGCTGCACGTAACCAGGGCGCACCAACCCGACCAGGGCGAACACCGCCGACGCCGAAGCTCCCACGGCGTTGGCCGCAAGCAGAACACCGCGGATCTGGTGGCTGTTCAAGGTTCCCGAGTCCCGCACACGTGGAGCCTAGGAGGTTCATCAACCTGCGGCAGCCTCGACCATCGGTCCATCGCCGACCCCAGCGCGCTGTCGCAGTAGACGAAGGTCTGCTGCAACAGTGACCGCCCTCGTCGACGCCTCCCCCACCTGCACTGACAGGAGCTGCGTGTGTCGCAAGGGGATCCCTATGCGGGCCCGTTTAGTCGCCTGCTTGCTGCAGTTGGCGACCGTAGATCTGACCCTCCGTCGCTACGACACGGATGGTCGCCGTAGTGACGCGCCGTGCTGCGAGGAAGCCTGCGCTCAGCGTTCAAATGGAAGCGGCGAGATCGTCCAGCGAGGACGACGATCCCTGCGTGATCTGCAGCGTTGATCCCGTCGGGCACATCGTCGGCCCTGATGTCGACGCGTGATCGGGCGTCGACGGGGTGACCTCCCATGGCGTCGACCGCGTCGGCGTCGACGGCAGACTTCCCGCGCGGCCGACGCGTCCGCGTACGCCAGGACCAGTCGGTAGGACCCGCCGGGACGTGCATCGAAGTGCTCGAACCGGCCGGTCATCCGTCGGGCGGTAGCCACACGGCAAGCGCGTCGGAGTCGGTCAGCGCGGCGAATACCCGTAGCGCTCGTAGATCACGCGCGAGCCGAACGTCCTGGTCTCGACCAGGTCTAGCCGAACGTCTTCGGTGACCGGCGGCAGGAAGGGCGTCCCGCCACCGACGACGACCGGATTGCGGAACATGCGCAGCTCGTCGACGAGGCCGAGCTCGATCGCTGCCGCGGCCAGGCCGGCGCCGCCGATCGAGACGTCCTTGTCGGTCGCGTCGAGCGCCGCAGCGGCCTCCTCGGCCACCGACGCCTCGGCGAGCCGGGCGTTGCCCTGAACGCTGTCGAGCGTGCGGCTAAGACGACCTTCGGGATAGCGCACCAGACGACGGCGAACGCGGCCCCGAGCTCGTTGTCGCGCATCGACGGATCCGTCTCCCACACCAGCATGGTCTCGTAAAGTCTGCGGCCGCACAGATAGCCGCCGAGCTCGCGTGTCTGCGCGAGGTGGAAACGAAACTGCTCCTCGTTAGGGACCGCCCACCCGAACGCGCCCTCGCGGTCGGCGATAAAGCCGTCCACCGAGACGCTCATCGAGTAGATCAGCATGGCTTCAAGCTCATCGCACCGGAGCACCGGACCATGATCGCGATGAAGTTCACCATTGAGCTTGACATCCGGCTCTCCTTCTTTCTGCAGGCTGGCTCTGCCACAGCTAGTGAACGATCGCGAGACGAAAACTCATCGTCGTGGGTGGTCCACGCGACCGTATGGCCATTGCCGACGCCGCACTGAGACCCCGGAAGCGGATCCTCCTGCGGTGCCCGACTGGATTAGCACATGACAGGCTGGGCGCGAACCAGCGTCTACCCTCCCGAGGAGATGAGGCGTGACTTTGTGGCCAGCTGTCCACGCCGAACGCAGCGCCCTCGCCGACGATCTTGAGCAGTTGGACCGAGAGCAGTGGGCGCAACAGTCGTTGTGTGGTCGATGGACGGTCGAGGAGGTTGTAGCCCATCTGACGGCAGCCGCCAGCATCGGCCGGCTGCGCTGGCTCGCCAGCGTGGTGGGTGCCCGGCTCGACTTCGACCTCCACAACCAGCGGCGCATGGCCGAGCACCGAGGAGCGGACCCCGACGAGACGCTCCAGCAGTTCCGGCGAATCGTCAGCAGCACCACTGCGCCCTCGGATCACGTCACAGCATGGCTCGGCGAGGTCGTCGTGCATGCCCAGGACATCCGACGTCCACTCGGAATCGAGGGCGCCCCAGCGATCGACAGGGTCACCGAGGTGGCCAACTTCTTTGCCCGTCGCGATTTCACCGTGAACAGTCACAAAGCCATCAAGGGCCTCCGCCTCGAGGCTGTGGACGGGCCCTTCGCCACTGGCGATGGGCCGCTGGTCACGGGGACGACTCTCGCCCTCACCATGGCGATGGCCGGCCGTGTCGCGTTTTGCGATGACCTCGACGGAGACGGTGTCGCAACCCTGCGCGGCCGCAGTATGAGCGCGTGAGCAGCACGATCGGAGTGTTCCGAAAGCCGAACGCTGAGCGGGACACCAGCGAGTACCGCAAGGGGGGCTTTGCAGGACGGTCAGACGCTGCCGAGTGTGGCCAAGGAAGCGTCAACGGCGGCTTCGACGTGCAAGCGGGTGGTCGGGAAGACCGGTACCGGGCTGTCCGTCTCCGAGATCAGCAGTTCGATCTCAGTGCAGCCGAGAACAACACCTTCGGCGCCGGCCTGAACCAGGCGCACGATGGCGTCGCGGTAGGCCTGCCGGGACTCCTCGCGGACCACCCCTAGGCACAGCTCGTCGTAAATAGTGCGATGTACCTCGGCCCGGTCTTGTGGTGGCGGGATAAGCACTCGCAGACCGTGGCTGGTGAGGCGGTCGCGGTAGAAGTCCTGCTCCATGGTGAACGCGGTACCCAGCAGCCCTACCGTTCGCAGGCCAGCCCGGGACACCGCCTGTGCGGTGGCGTCGCCTAGGTGCAGCAGCGGGATCCCGACGGCGGCCTGGACCTGGTCGGCGACCTTGTGCATCGTGTTGGTACAGATCAGCAGCAGATCGGCACCGGCGGCCTCAAGTCCCTTGGCCGCCTCGGCGAGCAGCTGCCCAGCCTCGTCCCACCGCCCGGCGACCTGCAGTGCCTCCACGTCGGCGAAGTCCAACGACGCCAGCACGATCCGGGCGGAGTGCAGACCGCCGAGCCGTTCGCGGACCAGCTCGTTGGCCAGCCGGTAGTACTGCGCGCTGGACTCCCAGCTCATCCCGCCGAGCATTCCGATCACCCGCGCAGCCTTCGTCGTCACGACAACCAGCCTGCCACCCGAGCCCGCCATGTACCGGAAGCCGACCGCCCTGCGGGACCGTCGGCCCTCATGATGGGGCAGTGATCACCTTCTCATCGGTAGCGCCGGTGCTCCCAGTCAGGCACCTCGCTGAGGCTGTGGCCCGCTACAAGCGGCTGGGATTCGCTGTGCAGCAGTTCGAGGGCGGCGACTACGCCTTTGCCTCCCGCGGGGAGGTCAACCTGCACCTGGCGACCGTGGAACGAGTTCAGCCCGACGAGTCGACCGTGGCGGTGTTCTTGTACGTCAGCGACGCCCACGCTCTGCACCGCGAGTGGAGGGAGGTTGTCGTCGACGGTCGTCTCGTCCCGCCGGTCGACACCGACTATGGGCTCGTCGAGGGGGCGTACGTCGACCCCGACGGCAACCTCCTCAGATTCGGGTCGCGGCTACCGGGCCCGTCCCAGTAGCCAGAACCCTGCACCGGCACTGGTCGATCCACTCCCCCAGCGACGAGAAGCAGCAGACGGGCGTGTCCCGTAGGACTGGTTCGGTGCGCCGTGCCGGTCACGTGGGCTAAGCGGCACCGACCCAACCGGGATGCGAACTGAAGATCGACTACGCCCGGGCCTCCACCGACGAACAGGACCTGACCGCCCAGCGCAATGCCCTGGCCGCCCTCGGCGTTTACGCCGGGCCGGGACTACGTCGACCCGGCCGACCGCCTCGCCCGCACCACCGCACCCAGCAGGAACACATCCCGCAGCCCGCGCAGGCGCTCGGCGGTGTCCGGACCTGAAGGCGGCGAAGAACGTCCCGCGCGACGTCCGCGGCCACCGCCCGGTCCGCCGTTGCAGTGCACGTCACCAGGCGGCCGTAGCCCGGACGTCCGAGCGCCACCGCCCTCGTCTGAGCGGATGAGTGCCCGCTCCCCTGCTTCCACTCTTGACAGGCCTTCCTAACAGGAGCCGCACTGGCGACAAGCGTTCCTGACGGAAGGTTGTCTGATGGGGTGGCTGGGGCCGGTGGTCGGCGGCGTCGAACACGAGGGCTGGGTGGTGCCGCTGTTCGCTGACGGCGCGGAAGGCGCCGGAACAAGCAGCGGCAGCGGGATCCTGGTGGCCCGCCGGCCGCGGCAGGGCCCGGCCGCCGGCATGCCGGTGCCCCGGTCGGGTGAGCCGGCGGGACGGTCCTGGCTGAGGGTGAGCAGTGGCGCCCGCACGCGGCGGTCGTCGGCTGGGCCGCCGGCTGCGCCTGCGGCTGGCGCGGTGGGCCGTGGACCCGGGTCAGCTCATCGGAGGCAGCCGACCCAGCGGCCCGGCTGCTGGCCGTCGACGGGCCGTACTCCGACCTCGACAACGACGGCGAGCGGCACGTGATCGACGAGTGGCGCCAGCACATCGCCCCCTTCCGCAACCTGGAAGAGCTCTCGGCGGCAGCAGGGCGGTCCGCCGCCGCGGCCGCCGAGCTCGATGAGGCGGTCCGCACCGCCCGCCGCTCCGGCGCGTCCTGGGCCGACATCGGCCGGGCCACCGCAATGAGCCGCCAGTCGGCCAACCAACTGTGGTCCAACCGGCTCTGACCCCCGCCGGACAGCGACAACCATGCTCCCATTTCGGGTCGCTGGCCCCGAGGGCTGCGCTGCGCGCCGGCTGCGCCGGGCGATCGGCGAGCCGGCCGCAGGTCGGCTCGTGCTCCTGCGACCGTAAGCATCTCAGATTCGGGGGCAGCGGGGCGCCGGCATGGTTGGTGCCATACCTTGCCCCTGCGCCGCCTCGGCGTGGTCGGAGTAGGGCCGGATCAGGTTGGTGAGCGGGCTGTGCTCGAGAAGCTCAGGACCCCTGGCTGGCACCAGGTGCGTGCCCGGTAGGTCATAATCTGGGCGAGTACCCGCATCGCGTGTTCGCCTGCGGACCAGCCGTGGCGGTCGTCGACGTCGATGATGTGCAGACGGCTGCCCACGAGGGTGGCTCCTTCTTCAGGTGCGGGTGACCAGCCGGCTGGTGGTAAGAAGCCGACGTAGCCGGCCCTGGCGGTGAGCGCCGCGGCGATGCCGGCGGTGGACGGCTCCGCATCGCCTGGGATGACGATCACTGCGTCGGCGGCGGTCAGGTACTGCAGGTCCCGGTCGCCGAGACGGTCGCAGGCCTGCGCCGTCCAGTGCAGCAGCCGGGCGGCGTCGACGAGCGCGCCGGCCATGGCTCCGCCACCTGGTGCGGCGACCACCAGCCGGTAGGGCGGGCAAGCGGTTTCCACCGCCGTCAGCTGCCCGGCCGGGTGTCGGTGGGGCGCGACCTCGCTGGTGCCTTGGGACAGCCGGCGGACGGCACACGCGAGGGCACTGTGGTTCCGGGCGACCATTGTGGCGGGTCGGCGAGTCCGGGTGCCCGCACCACCGCTGTGGTGCCGGCCGACCCGTGGGATGCGAACCGGGTCAGCAGGGCCACCGAGCAGCGGGCACTCATCAGGTCCCACGCGACCTCGGGCACGTCGTCCGAGCTCTGAACCAGCAGGGTCGCCGTCCCGCCAGCCGGCGCCTGGACGGCGACCAGCCGGGCGCGGTCCCGCCCGGGCAGCCCTTGGGCGGCAATCCGGTCGGCGGCGGCATGCAGCCCCGGGTCCCAGAGCTCGCCGGCTGGGGATCGGGGGCCGCGGTAGGCGCGGACCGTGCCCAGGTTGCGCCGGTCCGCCCCGTGCACGGCGACGACCCGCACGAGCAACAGCTCTGTGGTCCGCGCCAGCGCCGCGAGGTCGGCCAGGACCGTCATGCTCAGGAGTCGGCGCGCCCCAGGCGCAGGGAGGTGACGCCGCTGACGTAGCGGCCGCCGAACTTGTCGCCGGGCACGACCAGGACCAGCTGCTGGCCGGTGAGCGGGGTGCCGTCCTCGTTGTCGGCGAGCAGCACCTGCTTGGCCTCATACGACGGGTCGATCTCCCCCCAGGCGACGACCGCCCGGTAGCCGTCGCTGGCGGCGGTGGCGGCGACGTAGTCGCGCAACAGGTCGTTCTTGACCTGCGGCCGGACCCGGGGCTGGGCTTGCTCGAGCACGTCGTAGAGCAGCGGCCCGGAGTAGGTGTGGGCCTGCGACCCGTTCCTGGCCTGGTAGGTCACTGACACGGTGTGCGCAGGCAGCCGGGAAAGCTCAGCCAGCGTCAGGCGCAGCTTGTGGCTCACCTTGCCGGTCACTGTCACCGCGACCTCGCTCCCCGGGTGAGCGGTGCCGGTTGCGGCGGGTGTCGTCCCGGCGGCTCCGGTGACCCCGGCAGCGGCCAGCGCGGCGGCGACGCTCAGCGCGCCGACCCGCAGGCTGCGGCTCGTGGACAACGGGTGGGCCAGCCAGCGCGCCATGGGCATGCCTCTCGTCGGGAATGTGTACCGCGGGCCCTGCCGACCCGGCGGTGACGCTATTCGCATCCGCGGAAGTGTCAATGCCCTGCTGAGGCGGATGCACATGTCCGCGGTGCGTTGATCCGCGGATACGGAACGGGGGTGGGCCAACCGTTCACCTCGGAACAGGGGCGACCGGCCGCAAGGCGGGTGCCCTGCTAGTCACGGGCGGGTCGTGGACCGCTGCCCGGCCAGGAGGTGCGTGGTCTCGGCGTAGGTGTCGATGTCTGTTGCTTTGAGGCTGACCCAGACTGGGTCGCCGGGGGCGAGGCGCAGCTCGGCGACGGCCTGGGTGGTGACGTCGGCCAGCAGCGACGGGGATCCGGCGATGGTGAGCCGGACCCGGTCGCCGAGGGCCTCCAGCGAGCCCACGGTGCCGGGCCAGACGTTGCGGGCGCTGGAGGGACCGGGCGCGCTGGTGTGCACGAGCACAGCGCTGGGCCGCACGACCGCCAGCGCCCTGCCGGCAAGGTCGGTGTCGGAGGTAGCCAGCCGGCCGCCGCCGTCGAGGCTCAGCATCCCGCCGGCTGCGGTGCCGCGCAGCAGGTTGAGCCCGACGAGCCGGGCGACGTAGCCGGTCGCCGGCCGGCGGGCGATGTCGGCAGCCGGCCCGGCCTGCACAACCCGGCCGTCCTCGACGATGAGCAGCCGGTCGGCCAGGGCCATCGCCTCGAGCGGGTCGTGATTGACCAGCAGAGTGGGTCCGGCGAAGGCGGTGAGCTCCTCGCGGAGCTGGCTGCGGACCTCGGTCTTGGTACGCACGTCCAAGGCGGCGAGGGGTTCGTCGAGCAGCAGCAGCTGCGGCTGAGCGCACAACGCCCGGGCGAGCGCGACCCGCTGCCCCTGGCCGCCGGACAGCTCGCGGGGATAGCGGGCTGCCAGCCCGGTGAGTCCGAAGCGGGCGAGCCACTGGTCGGCCTGCGCCCGGGCCGCGGCCTTGGGGGTGCCGGTGCTGCGCAGCCCGAACGCGACGTTCTCCCGCGCTGAGAGGTTGCCGAACAGCAGGTAGTCCTGGAAGACCACCCCGACCTGCCGGTCCTGCGGTGGTGTGCGGATCCTTCCCGCCGGCTCCTCCAGCACCCGGCCGTCGAGCTCGACCCGGCCCTCATCGAGCGGGATCAGTCCGGCGAGTGCCTGCAGCAGGGTGCTCTTGCCGGCGCCGTTGGGTCCCAGCACCGCGACCACCTCCCCGCCGGCTGCAGCCAGCTCGACATCGAGGGTGAAACCGTCGCGGTGCACCCCCACCCGCGCCGCCAGGCCCGTCGGAGGCTGCAGACTCGTTTGCTGCTGCTGTCCCGTTTGCTGGTGCTGGCCTGGGCCAGGGTGTTGGCTCATCTGGCGGTCCCGGGCCGCAGCCAGCGTTCCCGCAGCACCAGCAGGATGGTGATGCTGACGGCCAGCAGCACCAGCGCGAGCGCGACCGCGGCTTCGGGGTCGGTCTCCAGGGCGATGTAGACCGCCAGCGGCATCGTCTGGGTGGTGCCCGGCAGGTTTCCGGCGAAGGTGATCGTCGCCCCGAACTCGCCCAGCGCCCGGGCGAAGCACAGCACCGCCCCGGCAGCGACCGACGGCGCCACCGCCGGCAGGGTGACGCGCCGAAACGTCGTCCAGCTGCCCGCGCCGAGGGTGGCGGCGGCCTGCTCATAACGAGGGTCGAAGGAGGCCAGCGCCCCCTCGACGCTGACGACCAGGAACGGCATCGCGACGAACGCCTCGGCGAGCACGACACCGGCGGTGGTGAACGGCAGCGAAATCCCGGCCGCGCCCAGCGCCGGTCCCAGGACGCCGCGGCGGCCGAACGCGTACAGCAGCCCGACACCGCCGACGACCGGCGGCAGCACCAGCGGCAGGGTGACCAGTGCCCGCACCAGCCGGCGGCCCGGGAAGCGCAGCCGGGCCAGCCCCCACGCCAGCGGAACACCCAGCAGCACCGACACCGCCGTCGCGGCTGACGCCGACAGCAGCGACAGTCGCAGCGCCTGGGCCACCGAAGGGTCGGCAAGCAGCCCAGGCAGCCCCCGCCACGGAGCCCGGACCAGCAACCCGAAAAGCGGCAGCAACAGGAACAGCAGCCCCGCAGCAGTGGGGACGCCAAGCACGACCGGGATCCGGCCCCGGCTCCGGGGCGCTCCCTTGCCTGGTCCGGCGCGGCCGGCAGCGCCGGGCTGAGCCGGCGCGGTCCCGGTGCTGCCGGTGGTCACCAGCCGACGGTCACGGCTTGGCGAACCCCGCCTCGCTCAGCACGCCCTGCCCGGCAGGGGACAGCACCAGAGTCTCGAACGCGCTGGCAAGTGCCGTGTTCTTGCTCGCCTTGACCGTCGCGATCGGGTAGGCGGTGCTGGCGTTGTCCGCCGCCGGGATCTGGACCCCCTTGACCTTGGCGCCGGCTGCCTTGACGTCGGTGACGTAGACGACCGCAGCGTCGGCCTGGCCGCCGGTCACATAGGCCAGGGTGCTTTTCACGTCCAGACCTTCGGTGACCGGCTTGACCGTCACCTTCGCCTTGCCCAGCACCGTCTGCGCCAGCGCCCCGCACGGGACCTGCGGCTGGCACAGCGCGAGCTTCACCCCGGGCTTGGCCAGGTCGGCGATGCTGGTGACCTTGCCGGCGCTTTGCGGCGCGACGGCGATCTCGGCGACGTTGGAGGCGAACGTCTTCGGACCGGCCGCCTGCCCGGCCTTGGTCACCTGGGTCATGTTCTTGGGGCTGGCGGAGGCGAACACGTCGGCAGGGGCGCCGGCGATGATCTGCTGCGCCAGCGTCGAGCTGGCCCCGAAGCTGAACTTCACCGTCGTGCCCGGATGCGAGTCCTGGAACTGCTTGCCCAAGGTGGTGAACGCCTTCGTCAGCGACGCGGCCGCGAACACCGTCACCGAACCGGACAGCGACGACGCCGACGAGGGAGACGACGAGGGCGACGAGGCCGAGCCGGAGGCCGATGTGGGGCCGGCGGCGGAGGCCGTCGATGACGGCGCCGAAGATGACGAGGCCTTGGGGGTCGATGACGACCCGCAGCCGGCGGACACTGCTGCCAGGGCAGTCAGCGCAAGTGCGGCACGGGCAGTCAGGTGACGGGACACGGCGACTCCATAGCTAGATAGGGACGGGACCAGGTTCAGCGCTGGCGGGGGACCTCGACGACGACGTTGGTAGACTTCACGCTCGCCACCGCCAGCACCCCGGGTTCAGACCCAGTTCGTTGGCGGCCTCGGCGCTCATCAGCGACACCACCCGAAACGGGCCGGCCTGGATCTCCACCTGAGCCATCACCGTGTCCTTGGTGACCTTGGTGACCACGCCGGTGAACCGGTTACGGGCCGACTCCCCCACGATCGGCCCGGCGTCCAGCAGCACCGGCCGGGTGGGTTGCTCGCCGGCGAAGCGGGCCAGCTCCACCCCGTCGATGACCCGGCGCCCGTCCTCATCGACGGTGGCCTGCAGCCGCCCGGCGTCCGCCCAGCGCCGGACGGTGTCATCGCTGACCCCCAGCAACCGGGCTGCGTCCATCATCCGCAGCGTCGTCACGGCAGAACCGTACAGTCCCCGCAAGTGCGGTTCACACCCGGGGTCACTCACCGCGGATACGCTGCGATTCGACGGGCTGGGCTGTGCCGCTACCGCTGGCGCAAAGTAGAGACTGACGCCAGCCCCGGGACTGCGGGGCGTAGCGGGTCGCTTAACCTGAGCTGAGCTTCTCCTGGAGGAACGCATGCGTCTGTCCACCCGTAACCAGCTGCCGGCGACCGTCGACTCGATCACGCTCGGCGAGGCAATGGCCGCCGTCAAAGTCACCGTCGACGGCGGTCACAGCGTCACCGCCTCCATCACCCGAGAAGCCGTCGAAGACCTCGAGCTGACCCCCGGGTCGCGGGTCACCGTGCTGGTCAAGTCAACCGAGGTCATGCTCGCCGTCGACTAAGCACACCCGCCGCCCCTCACTCGCACAGCCACCACGGGCCTCAAGCCGCAGCTCCACGAGGGCCACCAGGTCGGCCAGCCCAGCTGGTGGCACGCGCGGGGTCACCGCGTCAGCATCCCGGCACGAGTGCCCATCGCTGTCCGTCCGAACTGGCTGTGTCAGGGCGGATTCCACCGATCATCGCAACAGGCGTCTCGTCTGGAGGTTGTGATGGCAGGTACGGGTCGTCCTGGGGTGGAGCCGCTGTCGGAGCAGCGGGCGGAGTTCGTCCGGCTGATCGCGCAGGGGGTGAGCAACACCGAGGCGTGCCGGACGCTGGGTGTCAACCGGCGGACGGGGACGCGGTGGCGGTTCGGGCGCAGCGTCCCGAACCCCAGGGGCGGTGTCCGGGAGTATCCGCCGGTGATCACCAAGCCGGTCGTGGTGCTGTCGCCGAGGTTCCTGTCTGAGAACGAGCGGGCGGTCATCGCCCACGAGCACGACCGGGGGACGAGGGTCCGCGCGACTGCAATGCTGCTCGGGCGTAGCCCGTCGACGGTCAGCCGGGAGCTGCGGCGCAACAGCGACCCGGCCGGGTATATATCGGCCGGCCCTCGCGCACCGGCTCGCCCGGGACAGGCGCCGTCGGCACCGGCTACGGCGGCTCGCCTGCGATGGGGTGCTGCGGGAGTTCGTCCAGCAGCGTCTGGACGTGCGGTGGAGCCCGGAGCAGATCGCGGCCACCCTGCGCCTCGAGTGGCCCGACGACCCACGCCGTCAGCCCGGGCCGGTCGGTGGTGGCTTCTTGTCCAGATAGATCCGCTCGGCGTCGATACCGTCGGCCATGAGCGCGTCGACCTGGCGGTCGAGGTCCTGCTTGGCGGTCGAGACGCGCGCGTAGCCCAGCTCCACGCCGAGCACCGTACCGCTAGTCCTGCCCGTACGCGCCTTCCGGCACCCGGTTGTGGCACCAACCTGTGGGACGCGACGCGCCGCTCCCCCGCGACCATCGACCGACAAGCCGCAGGCCGTTCCACTTCCTGGGAAGTGGAACGACGATCATGTGCCGTATGACACCCCTAAGCGGGAATCCAAACCGGACGGGTCTAACGGGACAAGATCGCCAGCGCACCCCGGCTGACCTGCGGCGCTCCCGATAGACGTTCGGCTTACGGGAGGGCCGTGAGGTTCAGTCGTTCAGCGGCGGCACAAACGGCCCCAGTGTCGGACGGAGGTCCAGCTCGACGGCGTGCGGGTCGTCGACTTCGAGGATGAACCGTCGGTAGGGGGCCT
>JAABUP010004766.1_pt1 | contig 21719 bp, 15 predicted proteins | sample 5559201 | NCBI WGS metagenome assembly JAABUP01 (sample SAMN10711887, study PRJNA513373) | rock metagenome | isolation source: Antarctica rocks | place: Antarctica | reverse complement strand
GCGCAGGGGCGTGGCGTCATGGAATTCCTCACAAAGGCTATCATGGCTTACCAGGATCAGATCGGAAGGCCGTCAATACTGCCACTGGGGCCGTGAACGGTTACTAAGAATTGGCTGGTTTTAACTTCTGTTGAGTAAACGGTCGTTGGCTCATGAGTCGAGCCAAGTTCGTATCATGGGGGCCGTCAGCGGATGGCCGCGTGCTTCCGGATTTCGACGAGGTGAATACTCCCGCCCGAGCGGTTGGCCACGGCCAAAAGCGAGCGATCGGGGTCGAAGGCCAGGCCGAGCGGGCGGGTCGCGGCGAGGTTGGCCCGGCCCTTGATGGGCAGCCGGACCTCGTCGGCGGCCGGGTCGGACCCAGCCGGGAAAAAGGCGAGCCCGGAGCCGAACGGCACGGTGACGACCCGGTAATCGGGCTCGCCGGGGACCTCGACGACGTCGCCGACCCCGCCGACGACCGGGCGGGTTCTCGGCGGATCGGTCGGCCCGGCCTGGTGGTGGAGGGCCTCGCCGGCCTCGTCGACCGCCAGGAGTCCGCCCCGGCGGTCGAATCGGAGGGCTCCGGGGGAGGTCCCCGGGGACCAGGCAGTCCGGGCGACGAGCCGGGGATGGCCGAGGTCCGCCAGGTCGACCCAGGCCACGGCGTTCGAGCCCCCGAGCGAGACGGCGGCGGACCGGCCGTCGGCCGAGAGGGCCAGCCGGGCCGGGTCGTCGCCGGCTCGATCGAAGGTGAGCCGGGCCGACTCCCGGGCGGTGGCCAGGTCGAAGACGGCCAGCGACGGGGCCGGGCGGTGGTCGCCTCCCTCGCCCCGACCGGAGGCGAGGACCAGGGCGTGCCGGAGGTCGGGGGTGATCGCCAGGTCGTCGGGGTAGAACCCGGCGCGGACCCGGGGGCCGTCGGGGCGGCCGTCGAGCCCGAACGGCTCCCACCAGCCTTCCTCGACGTGCCGGGCGTCGTTGCTCGGCCGGACCAGGACGAGCAGGCGGTCGGCCGTCGGGGCGATCGCCACGGGGCGGCCACCCAGGGGGATGTCCCGGACCAGTTCGAGCCCCAGCGCCGGAGTCACCCGGTAGAGCATCGCCCGGTTGTAGCGTGGGCAAGTCGCGGCGAGCAGGCGGCCGTGGTCGGCGAAGCTCAGCCGCTCGGCCCGCTGGTAGCCAGTGGCGACCCGGGCGACCTCGGCCGCGCGGAAGGACCCGAAGACGGCCTCGGGCCGCCTCGATGCGTTCAGGGCCAGCCCCCCGGCGCCCGCCAAGACGGCCAGGGCGACGACCAGGAACGGGGCGACCCGCCCCTCGGGGCGACCGCCCGGCTTCGGCTTGCGGAGGTGGATTTTCGGCTCGGTCCCCGCCGCGATTCGGCCGAAATTCTTCCAGTGCCGGGCGATCAGCAGGGCCATCAGGCCGAACGAGGCGATGCTCATGGCGATCTGGTCCCGGGCCATGGGGTGTTCGACTCGGGCGAAGTGGGCGAACAGCCACGCCAGCCCGCCGAAGATCGACGACATCGAGACGTAGCGAGTCACCACCAGACAGGTCGTGAAGCCGGTCGCCGCCGCGACGCCCGCGAACCCATCCAGAGCCGACACGGCGCCGAGGCTGGTGGCGACCCCCTTACCCCCCCGGAACTTCAGGTAGATCGGGAAGTTGTGCCCGAGGATCGCCGCGATCGCCAGGCCCACCGGCAGGTCCGGCAGCGCCAGGCCCGAGACCCGGGCGGCCAGCCGAGGGAGTTCCTGGGTCGGGATCATCCCCTTCAGGAAGTCGAGCAAGAAGACGGCCACGAAGAACCGGAACCCCAGGGCCCGGCCGACGTTGGTGGCGCCGATGTTGCCCGAGCCGACCCTCCGGATGTCGATCCCGCCGAACCAGCGGGCGACGAACAGCCCGAACGGGATCGACCCGATCAGGTAGGCCGCCAGGAGGCAGGCGATGGTGGCGAGGGCCCCGTTCATTGGTCGCGCCCGATCTTGGAGGTCGGCCGGCTCGGCTCGCCCAGGAACGACCGGCGGCGGGCCTCGAAGACCTCGTTGGCCGTGGCGTAATCGTCGTGCCGGCCGATGTCCAGCCAGTAGCACGGCTTCTTGAAGCAGTGGACCGGCCGCCCGGCCTTCCGGATGTTCTCCAGGAGGTCGGGCATCTGCAAGGGCTGGCCGGGCCGGAGGAAGTCCCAGGCGACCGGATCCAGGATATACAGACCCATGCTGACCTGGAACGAGAATTCGGGCTTCTCGCGATATCCAGTCAGGACGTGCGGGTCATCGCCGAACTCCAGGACGCCGAAATCGATCCGGACCTCGCGCGGGTAGGACGCAATCGTCGCCGCCGCGCCCCGGTCGCAGTGGAAGCGGTACATCTCGCCGAAGTCGAGCGTGGTGAGGATGTCTCCGTTGATGACCAGAACCGACTCCTCGGGCCGTCCGAGCAGGTTCAGACCGCCGGCCGTCCCCAGGGGGGTGACTTCCCGTTGGTAGGTCAGGTTCGTGCCGAACTTCCTGCCGTCGCCGAAGAACGCCTCGATCAGCTCGGTTAAATACCCGGTGATCACCGTCACGTCGCGGAACCCGAACCGGGCGAGCTGGCGGAGGACGACTTCCATGATCGGCAGCGGATCATCCCCGCCGATCGGCATCAACGGCTTGGGCAGGACCGCCGTGTAAGGGCGGAGCCGGGTCCCTTTGCCGCCCGCCAGGAGGATCGCTTGCATGGGACGGGCTCCGGAGTGGGAAGAGGACCGGCGGCCGGGGAAGAGTGTGTTAAGCCCGACCTCAAAATCGCGATGATGTTTGCAGCGGCGAGCGGCGGCCCGGGGCCGGCGACCGGCGGCTGGCGACCTCGGCGAAGACCTGGAGCAATCGACCGACATGACGATCGAACGACTGCTCCCGCCCGAGCTTCCGGGCCTGATCGGCCATCGCCCGCCGGGCGTCGTCGTCGGCCATCCGGTCGAGGGCACCGGCGAGGGCTTCGCGGGAGTCGGGCGAGGGGACGACGAAGCCCTCGCGCCCCTCGGTCATCACCTCGCCGGCCCCATTGCAGGCGGTGGTGATCACCGGGAGGCCGCAGGCCAGGGCTTCGAAGACGACGAGCGAGCAGGGGTCGTAGTAGCTCGGCAGGGCGAAAAAGTCGCTCGCGTGAAAGGCCGAGCGGATCTCCGGCACGAACCCGAGCAGATGGACCGCGTCGCCCAGGCCGAGGTCGCGGGCCATCCACCGGAACGGGCCGGGCTTGCCTCCGCCGCACCCGAGGAGGTGGATCGTCCGGCAAGCGGGGTCGCGGCGGCGACGCTCGGCCATCGCCAGCAACAGCGGTCGCAACCCCTTGAGCCCGTAGTTGTGGCCCACGAAGAGGGCGACCAGGTCGTCCGGCTTCAACCCGATCTCGCGGCGGAAGTCGGCCCGGACGGCGCCCGGGTCGGCGACGGCCAGGCGGTCGGCGTCGATGGCGTTGGGGATCACGCGGATCCGCTCGGAGGGGACGCCGTGGTACTTCTCCAGGTGGCCCCGGACCATCCCCGAGACCGCCACCACCCGGGCCCCCCGGGCTGGGTCGTACTGGCGACGCTCGATCGCCCGGTAAATCCACGCCTTGGGGTTCGCCTGCTTCCCCAGGACGTAGGCCGATCGCCGCCACCCCGCCGGGAACCTCATGGCGTTCGAGGCCAGGCTCGCGGCGTGGACGCCCCCTTGGGGAATAATGACATCGTGATGCCAGGTATTAATCAACCCGACCGTGCAATCGTAGCGCCCCACCGCCTCCCGGAGGGCCCGCTCGGAGTTCCGGGCGAAGTCCCAGGTCCGTTGCGATCGGGTCCAGCCCGCCGCCCCGACGCGGACCAGCCCCACGCCCTCGGGCAGCGCTCCCGGCTTCCACGAGCCGGCGTAGACGTCGACCTCGTGCCCGGCGCGGACCAGCCGGTGACAGAGGTCGACCACGTAGGTCTCCGCCCCGCCCTTCGACGGATCGATTCGCTGGAAGTTCACCGCGAGCCGCATGGGCTGACCCTGTGGGGAGAAAGATGGAACCGCCAAGACGCCAAGATCGCCGAGCAAAGAGAGAGAAATTCAGAGGCTCTCCGGAAACATTTCCTTGACCTGGCAATGAGTGATGGCCAATGGACGATGGTCGATGGGTGAGAAATCCCCGGAGATTTCCCCGGCATCGGCCTCGTATGCCGTCCCGCTTGTCGATCATCACCCATTGACCATCAACCATTTCCGATCCTGGTTAGCCTCCAGGATCGATGAATCCATGGATTCGTTTTTTATGCCTCTCTATCCCCTCTCTCTCCTGCCTCCGCGTTCTTCGCGTGTTGGATGTTAAATGTATTTATATTTAACTGTTGTGTGCCAGATAAAGCGCCGCCTTGCCCCGGACGAACCGGCACTGGACCGACGGCAGGAGCATCTTGAGCCGGCGTCGGTAGTGCATCCAGAACCGGAGCCGGTCGCGGTCGTCGATCCCGGCGACGCCGTGGGTCGAGTACAGGAGCTGTCCGAGGTCCTTCCAGCGCCATCGGGGGCCGGTCCATCGGTGGACGGCCAGGCGGTGGAGGTCGATCAGGCAGAGCCGTCGACCGGGCCCGGCCTCGGGCCGGCGGTCGAGGAAGAAGTGGCAGAGGTAGAGGTCTTTATGGAAGGCGTGGGCGGCGTGGAGCTTGGCGGAGATTTCGGCCATCTCGGCCACCAGCGCCCGCTTCAGGGAGGCGAAGGCGGCCGGTTCGAGGGTGGCGGCCAGCTCGGGCACGGCCTCGTGGAGCGGGGCGTGGCCGACCAGCTCGGCCACCATCAGGTAGCTCCGGAGGTCGCCCCAGGGGCCGATCCACTCGCCGAGGGCCACGACCTCGGGCACGGCGATCCCCAGGCCCCGGGCCCGCTCCAGGTGGGCCCATTCGGCGGCGGCCGGCGAGTGCCGGCCGCTCGGGTGGATCAGGGCCCGGATCCGGCTGGCCCAGGGGAGCCGGTAGTGCCGCTTGAGGTAGACCGAGAGCGTCGAGGCCCCCGAGTCGAACCGGACCCGGGCCGTCGACCGGCCCTGCTTGGCGTGGTGCCGGTCGGCGGTCTCCAGGCTCATCACCGTGGCGTCGAGGTCCGCCGGGAGGGCCGCGGTATGCCGCTCCGCCCGCCAGGACCAGCGAGTTCCCCGGACCAGCCGGGCCATCAGGGTCCCGTGACGCTCGGTCATGGGTCGATCCCCTCCCACGAGGCGGGCGGGTCGAAACGGTAGACCTCGACCCTCGACCCTCGGCCGTCCCGCCGGCCCGAGAATGACGCCGCCGGCTTGCCCGCGTACGCCAGCATGGCCCGGAGCGTTGCCGCCCGCCGGCTCTTGGCCTTCAGCTCGTCCGTCCCGACCACCACGTATCTCAGGTTCCGGTCCGAGAGGGCCTGCCGGACATGCCAGTAGTCATACGACCGGACGCCCCCGACGAACGACGCCCAGCCCCGGGTGTCGAGCACTGCCTCGCCCGGCCCGGCCCGGTCGGCCAGCCAGATCCCCGCCGCCCGGTAGCCCCACCGGCTCGGGTGCCCCGCCTTGGCCTGCACGGTGATCCCCGCGACGGCCAGCGCCAGGAGTCCGGCCCAGCCCAGCCTCCGGGCCCCGGCCTCCGAGAGTCCCCGACGCGCCGGGAACCCTCCGACCCAGGCCCAGATTCCCGCCGATCCCCACGGGACGGCGACCACGATCAGGCTCAGCGCATGCCGGCCCGAGAGGTAGCCCAGCGTCGAGGCGTGGCGGATCGCGATCAGGGCGAAGACGACCAGGTAGACCAGGACCAGCCGTCGCCCCTCGGCCGAGCCCGCCATCGACCGGCCCCGGACCACGCCCCAGAGGACCAAGGGGATCAAAAAATACGAGATCCCCTCGGCCCACTCGCGAGCCAGCCGGCCGGCCGCCTCCAGCGGGAGGCCCTTCAGGCTGGGGTCGTCCGACTCCTCCTTGGGCGAGAAGTCGAACCGGGGGTCGTCCAGCCCGCGCGGGAGGCTCGGGGCCGGCTTCCTCGCGGCCATCGCGTCCACGCCGACGGCCGTGGACCACCGGAGCGAGAGCTTCTCCGAGAGCTGCCCCTTGACCGCCGCGTAGCCGCCGACGAACCCGAGGATCGTCGCGGTCATCGCCGCGAGCCGGGCGAAGACGGCCATCTCCTCGCGCCACGACCGCCAGCCCCACATCGCGGCCATCGCCACCACCGGCGGGACCAGGGCGACCTCCGGCCGGGTCCAGAAGCCCAGCCCCGCCATCGCCCCGCACCCGACCGCCGAGGCCCACGACCGCGTCCGGAGCATCCGCTCGCCCAGGCAGAGCGCGGCCACGGTGAAGCTCAGGGCCAGGCTGTCCGAGAGCGTGTCGTGCCCGATCGCCGCCGGGAACGGCAGCAACGCATAGAGGAAGACCGTCAGGTTCGCCGTCCGATCCTCGAACAGCCGCCGGGCCAGCGCATGGAGCGGCCAGAGCAGAGCCAGCGCGGCCAGCGCCGAGACCCCCTGGGCCGCGACCCGCCAGGCTCCGGGCCCCTTTCCCATTCCCAGCGCGACCGCGGGCTCGGCCAGGGCGACCAGCGCCGGATAGAGCGGGTGCTGATCCGACCCCCGGACGACCTCGGCCCAGGGAATCGCCCGGAACTGGCGGGCGACCCGGACGAACTTCAACCCGTCCTGCGCCGGGAGGGGCGTCCGGACCATCCCCACGACATGCAAGGCCGCCGAGAACAAGGCGACCGCGAGCAACCACCGGCGGCTGGACATCCCGACCCTCCTTGGCCTGGTGGCGACCCGGTCCTCGGGCCGCGGGCCGCATGATACGGAGGGTCCGGCAATCGGTCAACCCCGCCCGAGCCCCGCGACGGCTCCGGCCCAGAGGTCGCAAAGGCTTTGATCCCAAGGGATCGCGGCCGACCATCCCGCCTCCTCGGCGATCCGCCGGACATCGGCGCGCGAGTCGCCCGGCCCCCGCGATCGGGCGAACGCCGGATCCGACTCGACGGCCACCTCGCGACCGCTCAAGGCGATCAGCCGGTCCAGGCCGTCGCCGACCCGGTGCGACCGGCCCGTCCCGACGTGATAGACCCGACCCGCTCGCCCCCGCTCGGCCAGGGCGAACAGGGCCCCGGCCACGTCCCGGGCGTCGACGAAGTCCCGCCGGGCTCCGAGGTCTCCCACGGCCAGCCGGATCGGCCCGGATCCCGCAGCCAGGGCCCCGGCGAATCGACCGAGGGCCTGCGAGGCCGGCAGCCCCGGCCCGATCGGGTTGAAGACCCGGGCGACCACCACCTCCAGCGGGGGCCTCGCCGCCAGCCCGGCCGCCGAGGCCAGCCACTTGCTCAGCCCGTAGGCGTCGGCCGGCCGGCTCGGGTAATCCTCGGCGACCGGGAGGTCTTCCACCGGGACCGGACCCAGTTCGGCCGCCGACCCGACCAGGACCACCCTGCAGGGCCGACCCGAGCCTCGGAGGGCGTCGAGCAGGTGGACCGTCGCCATCGCGTTCGACCGGTAGAAGTCCTCGGGCGAGCCCGGCGGCGTCCGGCCCGCGAGGTGGTACACCCGGTCCGGGGCGATCCCGGCCACGGCCCGGAACACGGCCGACCGGTCGTCGAGGTCGACCGGGACGAAGGCCCCGCCCGGACGGCCCGGCGGCTCGCGGCGGCCGATCGCGACCGGGTCGTCCCCCAGCCGGGCCAGCAGATGGCCGCCCAGAAACCCCGACCCTCCGGTGACCAGGCAGCCGGGCATCGGACCCTCGCGATCGTGGGAACGTCAGACCGCCTCGATCCGCTCGACTCCCGCGTCCAATCCACCCAGCAGACGCACGGCCGTCGCGTAAACGGCATCCGGGCTCAGATCGCGGAGGCAGCGGTGGTGGCGTTCGGGGCAGGTCGGCCGCTGGCAGGGGCCGCAGGGGACCGGGTGGTGGAGGTGGACTGACCGGGGATGATGGGTCAGGGTCCAGGCGATCCGGGTCGGCCCGAACAGGGTGAGCACGGGCACGTCGAACCCGACGGCGAAGTGCCGGGGGCCCGAGTCGGTCGTCACCAGCAGGCTCGACCGCCGGATGCACGCCTTGGTCAGGCCGATCCCGAGCGGCTCGTCGGCCAGGCTCGCGACGCCGGGGCGTCCGGCCTGCCCGACGATCGAGCGGGCGGCGTCGCGTTCGCCGGGTCCGCAGACGACCAGGACCGAGACGCCCGCCTCGTCGACCAGCCGGCGGGCCAGGTCCGCGAAGTGCCCCTCCGGCCAGCTCTTGGCCGGCCCGAACGCCCCGCCCGTGTTCAGGGTCACGACCGGCCCCGACCTCGGCAGGCCCAGCCGGTCCCACGCCCGATCCGCCGCCGCCTCGTCCTCGGGCGTCGTATAGAGCTCCAGCCGGGGGCCGTCGTCGGGGCAGCCGAGGGCCCGAGGGATCGCGCGGTAATAGTCGACCATCGGCGTGACCCGGAACCGGCCCCGGTCGTCCAGGGGGGCCTCAAGCCGGTCCGTCAGCAGGAGGCCGCGTCCCCCCCGGGCGTAGCCGACCCGCCGCCTCGCCCCCGAGAGCCGGGCCATCAGCGCCGATCGGAACGAGTTGGGGAAGAGGACGGCCAGTCCGGGACGTTCGGCCCGGAGCCGACGGACGACCGCCGGGGACCGCTCCTCGGCTCGGCTCGAATGGGGGTCCAAGCCGATCCAGGCATCGAACCAGGGGCCGCCTCCGAGGGTCGGGGCCACCTTGGGCTTGATGACCGCGACGATCCGGGCATCCGGGAAGCCCGCCCGAAGGGCCCGGAACGCCGGGGTCGCCATGGCGGTGTCGCCGACCAGGTTGGGGCAGAAGACGAGGATGGTCACGACGCCGAGGCCCGGGCCAGCCGGTCGACGACCGCCGCGTGCAGCAGCGGGATCATCAGTTCGTGGTGGCCAGTCAGGGCGATCCCCTCGGCCCCGGGGCGCTGAAGGACGTTGAGGAGGCCGCGGTATTGCTGGTTGAAATCAAGGTTGGCGGTGGTCAGGCCGTCGAGCGACCGGCCGAGGTTCCGGGCCATCGCCACAGCCTTGAGGAAGACCTCGGGCAGGACCACGGCGCTCCCCAGGTTAAGCCAGACCCCGCCGGCCATCCGGGCGATCAGGTTGGCCAGCGACCGGAAGTCGTCGAGCGACGCCCGGCCCAGCGAGGCCCCGTCGAGCCGGGGGGTCATGTGGACGATGTCGGTCCCGATGGCCACGTGGACCGTGAGCGGGATCCCCGATCGCCGGGCGGCGACGAGTAGGCTCGCATCCTGGCCCGGCCCGCCGGCCTCGATCGCCAGGTCGCCCAGGGCCGCGCCCAGGCCGGAGCCGGACCCGGCCGCGCGGTCGCAGGCCAGGGCGAACAGCTCGGAGGTCTCGCGGGCGAAGCCGAAGGTCCCGGCCATCAACCGGGGGCCGACGTCCTCGCTGGTCCGGCCGGCGACGGCCAGCTCCAGGTCGTGGATCGCCGCCGAGCCGTTCAGGGCCAGGCCGTTCAGGACGCCCCGGTCGATCCAGTCGATCAGGTACGGGGCGCAACCGGTCTTGACCACGTGCCCGCCCAGGGCGGCGACGACCGGCGATCCCCCCTCGTGGGCCCGGAGGATCGCATCCCGGAGCCGCTTCAGGCCCCGGCAGGCCAGGAGTCCGGGCAGGCCGTCGAGCCAGTTGCCCAGTGATGTGCCCGGGGCCGAGGGACGCCCGAGGTCGGCCAGCCCGACTTTACTGGGCCGTCCGGCCAGTGGCTCATAGCGGAGGGCGTCCAGATCGAGGGCTTCGGGCGGGGCGTCCTCGGCGAGGGCCAAGGCGGAGTCGGGAGGGGTCACGGGGCATCCTTTCCCGGGGGCAACAGCGCCGCCAGCGCCCGGTCGAGCGTCGCGGCCCCGTCGATGACTTCCAGGCCGATCCGGAGGGCGCGGAGCGGCGCCGGGCCGAGGCTCGGCGCGCGTAACTTCACCGAATCCTTCTGAGTGGTCAAGGCCAGCTCGGCGCCGATCGACCGGATCCAGCCCGCCAGCCCGGCCACGTCCGACCCGCCATAAGGATGATGGTCGGGGAAGGCCCGGAACCCGGCGACCTCCACCCCCAGCCCGAGGAGGGTCCGCCGGAACCCCTCGGGATTGCCGATCCCGCAAAAGGCCCCGACCTTCTTCCCGGCCAGTCCGGACAGCGGCGACGACCGCCCCGCCTCGTCGATCAGGTCCAGCGGAGCATGCCGGGCCTCGGCCCACAGGAGCGGCCCGGCCGCCCGCTCGGCCCGGTCCCGGATCGCTCGCCGGGCCGATTCGTCGACCAGGTCGGCCCGCGAGAGGACGACCACCCCGGCCCGCCGGAGCGACCCGACCGGCTCTCGGAGCAGTCCCCGGGGGAAGATCCGCCCGAGGCCGAAGGGGTCCAGGGCGTCGAGCAGGACCAGGTCGAGGTCCCGGGCCAGCCGGCGATGCTGGAACCCGTCATCGAGGACCAGGATCTGGCTCTCCAACTCCTCGGACGCCCGGCGGGCCAGGTCGACCCGGTCGGGCGCCTGGAGGTGAGGGACGTCGGGCAGGTTCTCCTCCAGGACCCGCCCCTCGTCGTTCATCCCCGAGGAGTCGCCATAGCCCCGGCTCAGGATCGCCACCCGGACCCCTCGGGCCCGATACCACCGGCCGACCCACTCGACCATCGGCGTCTTGCCCGTCCCGCCCAGCGTCAGGTTCCCCACCGAGACCACCGGAACCCCCGCCCGGTGGCTCGCCTTCCAGCCCCGGTCGAACGCCAGGTTCCGAGCGGCCACCCCCAGCCGGTAAAGCCTCGCCACGCTCCCGAGCCCCAGCCGCGCCGCTGTAGGGATCACGCCCCGAGATTCTCCCCGGACCAGCCGGAGGTATGCGGCCTCGTCGGACCGGCTCACGCGGTGGAGCCTCTGGTTCATACGGGCTCGACCCGGATGAGGCGGATTGGCATGCCGGCCTTCTCCACGTCCTCGATCGCGGAAGTGAGGGCTTCGCGAAAAGACGGAGCCTGGCGGCTAAAATCGAGGAAGATCATCCCGTCCTGAATCCCCAGGAGTGCATCGTCGCACCCCGCCTCGAATAGGGCGTCTTCAAGTTCCCGATTCAACTCCGTGGGACCCAAGTATCTGAGACTGAAAGAATACGTCTTCTGGATCGTCTCGGTTTTCGACCTCATTTGGCGTCGTCCTCCAGGGCTCGGGCCCTGCCATGATCAATGCGGACAACGGTCCACGCGTCGCCTGATGAAGTCGGCATGGTCCCGGGGCGATCTTGGCGTGGACCACACGGAAAATCCGCAACCGTCTCGATCTCTCCAGGGGCATCGGAGTCGGCCCCAGGCGTGGCCGTTGGAGATCGTGCAAGTCCAGCCGTTTGCCTCCGCATGTTGTACCGCGGCCTCGACCTCCTTGTTCGGGTGCCGGGGCCGCCCTTGCTTCGCCATCGGGTCAGGCGCCCATCGCCCGGGCGATGGCCTTGGCCATCTCCATCGTCCCGACGGCGGTGGGGTCGTCGCGATGGGGCTTCATGTCGTAGGTGACGTCCTTGCCCTCCTTGATGACCTGGGCGACGGCGGCTTCGAGCTTCTTCGCGGCCTCCAGCTCGCCGAGGTGCTCCAGCATCAGGGCGCCGGAGAGGATCAGGGCGGTGGGGTTCATCTTCCACTGGCCCTTGTACTTCGGGGCCGAGCCGTGGGTGGCCTCGAAGACGGCCCCGCCGTCGCCGATGTTGGCGCCCGGGGCGACCCCCAGGCCGCCGACCAGGCCGGCGCAGAGGTCGGAGAGGATGTCGCCGTAGAGGTTGGGCAGGACCAGGATGTCGTACAGCTCGGGCTTCTGGACGAGCTGCATGCACATATTATCGACGATACGATCCTCGAATTCGATATCAGGGTAGCCCTTGGCCACCTCGCGGCTGACTTCGAGGAACAGGCCGTCGGAGTACTTGAGGATGTTCGCCTTGTGGACGCTGGTGACCTTTTTCCGCTTGTGCTTCCGGGCGTACTCGAAGGCGTACTTGACGATCCGTTCGGAGCCGGTGATAGAGATCGGCTTGATCGAAATCCCGGAGTCCTTGCGGATCTTCTTCTGGTTCAGACGCTCGATGTCGGCGATCAGTTCGAGGGTCTCGGGCTTGCCCTGCTCGAATTCGCAGCCGAGGTAGAGGTCCTCGGTGTTCTCGCGGACGATGACGAGGTCGACATTGGCCTTGTCGAAGAAGGTCCGGACCCCCTCGTAGTGCTTGCAGGGGCGGACGCAGGCGTACAGATCCAGCGCCTGGCGGAGGTAAACGTTGACCGAGCGGAAGCCGGTGCCGACGGGCGTGGTGATCGGGGCCTTGAGCGCGACCTTGGTCCGGCGGCACGACTCGATCACACTGTCGGGCACGGGGGTTCCGACCTTGGCCATGATGTCGACGCCGGCCTCCTCGACCTCCCATTTGATGTCGACGCCGGTGGCCTCGATGCAGAACTTGGTGGCCTCGGCCAGCTCGGGACCGACGCCGTCGCCGGGGATCAGGGTGACTTCATGGGCCATGACAGGGCTTGCTCCGTGTCGCCCCGGGGCCCTGGATCGGAGAACCGGGCCGGCGGGAATCGGTGGGCGGTTGCGAGGACCGAACCCGGTGGGTTATCGTAGGTTCCGCCGGAACGCACACCCTAACCGCGAGACGAGGCGCCGTCAAGCCGCGCCCCCCGCCGGGCGAGACTGACGGCCGGAGCCTTCCCGATGCTCTACCCCCCGCAACCCCCTTCGCCACTGGTCAAGAACTGGGTCGAGCGGCATCGCGACCCCCGGAGCTTCGTGCTCCACCTGTTCGGGATCCCCGGGACGATTCTGGGCGTGCTGCTGATGCCCGTCTATGTGTTATCGCTGTCCTTCCCGCTGTTCCTACTGGCCCTGGTGCTGTTCGTGGGCGGCTTCGGCATCCAGTTCCTGGGCCACGCGCTGGACGGGAGCGAGCCGGGGGAGATCCGGGCGATGCGGACCTGGGTCGCCCGCCGCCGCGAGGCCAGGGCCGAGCGGTCGCGGATCCGGGTGGCTTACCCCGAGGCGGAGCGGGGCGGGGCCTGAAGTCCGGGAAGATCGGGCGGCCCGGCGTCCCGTTGGGGAGGCCCGGTAGCCCCGCGTTGGCGTCCGGCGGCGCGCCCTCCCGGGGGTTCGGAGTTGAGCTAGGCTTGCGACCGATTAATCCGTATTATCCGCAAAGTCCCCTCAAGACGCACTTCTCCGGCAGTCGATACACCATGACGAGAACGGTCGGTCGGGCACACGGCCCGCGGCGAAGGATTCGCCCGGGGCCGCCGCGCTCGTCGATCGCGACGGGACGCGGGTGTGGGCAACGGACCCAAGGACGGGGAGGGCGTGGTCATCGTGAGGTTCCAAGGACCGACGTGGGCCGGGGAGGGCGGAGCCGCCCGGCCGACAACCGGTGGAGGGCCGGCCGGACTCGGCCGCCCGGGGCGGTACGATCGGGCCTCGCGACCTCGCCCCATGCCGCTCATGGCGCTCAATGTCAAGGATGGACTGGCCATGCGATTGACCAAGCTCGCGAACCGGTACACCCTGGCGGCGGCGGTGGCCCTGAGCGGCTCCGCGGGCTGCCAGCGGTTGCCCTATATCGACCAGTCCAAGCCCGTGCCCCACGACAACATGGGGACCATCGCGGCCGAAGATAAGGAGGTAAAGCAGGCCAACTTCACCGGCAACCTGCCAATGTCCTTGCCCAAGGTCGCCCGGCCCCGGACCCCCGAGAACCCCGAGGCCCAGGAAATCTGGCACATGACCCTGCCCGAGGCGATCCGGATCGGCCTGGATAACTCCGAGGTCGTCCGGGTCATCTCGCTCGGTGCCCAGGGAATCCCGCTGGGCGGCTTCGAGCCCACCCCGCTCAATACCGGTGCCGGCGCCGGGATCGCCAGCTCGCTGGGGGCCGGGACGCTCTCCTCGGTCTACGACCCGGCGATCCAGGAGACCCAGATCGCCACCGCCCTGGCCGTCTTCGACGCCAACTTCACCACCAGTATCCTCTGGGGCCACAACTCCTCGCCGATCAATAACAGCATCACCGCCGGCGTCTTCAACTCGGGGGCCAAATACCCGCTGGTCTTCAACCAGGACAACGCCACCTTCCAGTCCACTCTCCAGAAGCGGGCGGCCACCGGTGCGGTCCTCCAGCTCCAGCACAACGTCAGCTACCTGTACACGAACAGCCCGGCCAACGTCTTTCCGTCGGCCTACACGACCAACACCCAGCTCTCGATCACCCAGCCCTTGCTGGGCGGCACGGCGCAAAACCCCAGCGGCCTGGAGGCCAACCGCGCCAACATCGTGATCGCCCGGCTCAACGCCGACGCCTCGGTCTGGAACTTCAAGGCCGCCATCATGGCGCACGTCCGGTCGATCGAGCAGCAGTACTGGTCGCTCTCGCAGCAGCAAATCGCCCTCTGGAGCCGCGAGACCGCCGTCCGGCTCGGCGAGGAGATCCTAAGACGCGAGCGGGCCGAGCTCGAGGTCGGCCGAGCCACCTCCGCCGACGTCGCCGAGGCCGAGCAGCAGCTCGAGAACTTCAAGCTCAACCTGGTCACAGCCACCTCCGACGTGATCACCACCGAGCGGCAGCTCCGAAACATCCTGGGCCTGCCCCCGGCCGACAACCGCCGGATCGTCCCCGACACCGCCCCCACCGAGGCCCGACTGGAGCCCGACTGGGAGACCAGCCTGGCCCAGATGCTCGCCTTCCAGCCCGACATCGTCCAGCAGCAGCTCCTGGTCCGCCTGACCGAGCTTCAGCTCCTGCTGGCCCGGAACCAGCTCCTGCCGCAGCTCAACCTGAACGCTCTCTACCAGTTCAACGGCCTGGGCCACACCCTGGACGGCTCCGAGGCCGTGTCCTCCGGGGCCGGCCTGGCGGTGATCAACCCGATGACCAGCCTGAAGAACCGGGCGGCAGGCGTCAACACGCTCCCGCAGAACGTCAAGGACTTCAACACGTGGCAGGTCGGTATGACCTTCTCGATGCCGATCGGCTTCCGGGCCCCGCTGGCCAACACCCGCCAGGCCCAGTATCAACTCCTCCGGCAGCGGGCCTTTCTCCAGCAGATCGTCCACCAGACGACGCACTCGCTGGCCCGGTTCTTCGTCGAGGTCGACGCCAACTACAAGCAGTTCCGGACCGCCCAGCGGCTCCGGGCCGCCGCCCAGCAGCGGCTGGAGGCCCAGCGGGCCTTCTATGAGGAAGGCCGGATCACCATCGACCGCCTGCTCGACGCCGTCAGCCAGTATGCCAACGCGATCGCGCAGGAGGCCCAGTACAAGACCAGCTATAACACCTCGATCGCCGCGCTGGAGGAGGCCAAGGGAACCCTCCTGGCCTACGACAACATTGCCGTGGCCGAGGGCCCCTCGCCCCGGAAGGCGTATATCCAGGCCAAGGACCAGCGGGCCGCGCACGGCCAGTTCCACGTCCCGCTCGACGGGTCGTACCGGCCGCAGCCGGTCAACGGGCCGCCCATGCCCGATTCCCTGACGCCGAACCCGCCGCCGACCGAGGGGAACGGCCAGCCCAAGGCCCTCTTCCCGGCCCCGGTCGGACCCCTGGGGAACCCGCCGACCCCGACGGCCCCGACGGTCCCGGCCGGCGAGCCCAACTTCCTCTCGCAGAACCGCAAGCTGCCCCGGCCCGCCGCCGACCCCGACCTCAGCCAGGCCGCCGGATCGGTTCCGGTCTTCGGCCCGTCGCCGGCCCCGGCCTCGGAACCCGTCCCGGAACCCGCCCCCGGCGAGAAGGTCGAGAACATCGCCCCGATCAACCTCCCGCCCCTCCCGCCCGAGGAGTCGCTGCCTCCCTTGCCCCCGGGCAACTGAGCCGCTCGGAGGGATCACGCGAACCCAGCAGGGCCGGCCCCGGGCGATCCGGGGCCGGCCCTCGGCCGTCGACGCGGACGCCCCGGCTCAGCGGTCGGCCTGGCCCTCGGCGACCAGCCAGGCCCGGGCCATCAGGGCTTTGCCCAGGATCCCGGCCCTGAGAATGGTCCCCTTCGAGCCATCCGTGCCGCCGACGGAGCGGTCCGCCGCGAGCGGGCCGTCCGGGTCCGACGGCGGGATTCAGGGCCGGACCGGCGTCGCCCCGGGGTCGGGCCTGGCGGGATCGGGCTTCGAACGGGCCGGGGGGTGGGGGCGGGCGGGCCCCGACCGCAACTCGTCCACCTTCTTCAGGGCGGCGAGGAGGGCCGGGTCGTTGGCGAACCCCTCGAAGGTCCGGCGGAGCTTCCTCCGCCAGTTGGGCCGCTCCAGATAGGTATTGGGGGTGTTCTGCGGCTCGGTTTCGAGCCAGAGGTCTTCGAGGTTGAGCAGGAGGACGCTCGCCGGCGAGGCGGCCAGCCAGTCGGAGGCGGCCTGGAGGACCGAGCCGGCGTCGTCGGCCGAGCCGGCCAGCATCCCCTCGGACCGGAGGAAACCGACCAGGGCCCGGCGCTGCCCCTCGCGGGCCTCGCGTTCGAGCACCAGCGACCCGGCGTCGAGGAGGCCAAGCTCCTTGCGGTCGTCGAGGTCGATCCCCCCCCAGAAGGCGGCGAAGGGGGGCATGTCGTGGGTGTTGACGCTGGCGACCGTCGCCTCGGGCACGGCGCGGAGGGACTCGGCGGTGTCGGGGTGGATCTCGTACTGGATCACGTACATCCCCCGGACGCCGTGGTCCCCGAGCGCCCCGGCGACCTCGGGCGGGACGGTCCCGAGGTCCTCGCCGACGAGCCAGGCGGACTGGCGGTGCGACTCGACCGAGAGAATCGCGTAGATCTCCTCGGCGGGCGTCGAGACGAACGCCCCGTGCTTCGCCTCGGCCCCGGCGGGGATCCAGAACAGCCGGTGGAGCCCCATCACGTGGTCGATCCGGAGAGCGTTGGCGTAGCGGAAGTGGTTCCGGAACGAGGCGATCAGATACTTGTATCCTTGCTCGCGCTGGCGTTCGGGATGCAGCGGCGGGAAGCCCCAGTTCTGCCCGTTGGTGAAGACCGAATCCGGCGGGCAGCCGACGCTGGCCCCGGTGGCGAACGCATCGGGGTGGCTCCAGACGTCGAAGCTGTTGAAGTCCACCCCGACCGGGAAGTCAAGATACCAGGACAGCCCCTTCTCGCGAGCCTTCGCGGCCAGGCTCCCAAGTTGCTCCTCGGCCTGCCACTGGGCGTAAAGGTGATAATGATAGGCCCGGATGTCATGATCGGAGCGATCCACCGAGGTCGGCCAGGAACGCCAGTCGCGGCCGAGGCGCTCGCCGGTGGCCTGGAACTGGGCGTAGGATTCGACCTCGGGATGCTCGGCGAGGTAAGCCCGGAAGGCCGGCATCCGGTCGCTCTCGGCGGCGAAGAAGTCGGCGGCCAGTCGCTCCAGGACCGCCCGCTTGAGCCTCATCTGGCGGCCGTAGTCGACCAGCCCGGAGGAGCGAAGCTCCTCGAACTCGCGGCCGGAGTCCTCCGAATGCAGGAGCGCCCGGGCGGCCTCGGAGCGGGCCAGCTCGGGGAGCCGGTCCAGGTCCAGGTAGAACTCGTTCCAGAACAGCCGGGAGGTCGGCGAGTACGGGCTGACCACCGGCGAGGGCCCGTCGAAGTGGGACGCCAACATCGGCAGGGTCGCCACGAGGCCGCCGCCCAGCCCGGCCGTCCAGTCGATCAGGGCTTCGAGGTCGGCGAAGTCGCCCGCCCCCCGGCTCCGGGCCCCATGCAGCGCGTGGAGCGGGCAGAAGACGCCCCAGGGGCGCTTGCCCGTCCCCCCCGGCCCCTGGTAGACCTTCCTCGGGGCAGCGATCACCAACGCCTCGGCGGTCTGCCCGTCCTCGAACGCGACCGAGAGCTGGTGATAGCCGGGCGGGAGCGGGCCCGGCAGCGCGACCCGATGGGTCGAGAACCTTTCTCCCCCCGACTCGCCGCCCCCGGTCCGGGCGGCCGGGGTCGTCCATTCGTGGACCGCGCCGGGCTCGGTCGCGAGCCGGCAGCGGACCTTCGAACCGGCCATCGAGGCCGGGAGCCGGAGGTCCGCCGAGGCTGGGACATCGTCCCAGGCGACGACCACCGGCTCGGACCGGCGCCTCCAGGTTGCCAGCTCTCGCTCGCGGAGCGCCCGGGGGGCGTCGGCCACGTCGGTGAAGTCGGCCCCCAACGCCCGGAGGACGGCCAGGAGCGACTCGGCCGAGGCCGGCCGGGTCTTCCCGTCGGTGGCGACGTATTCGACCTGCACCCCAAAGGAACGGACCAGCTTCACGAAGTCATCGGGCGGAGTCTCGGTCATGAACGCACCTGGATACAATCCTGATAGGGCCTGGCCCCGGCGTAGGGTGGCGTCAAGTGAATCATGCGAATATTCACAAATAACGATTGCCGTAATCTTTGCAACCCGCGTTGAGAGAGCAAAAAGAGGCGAGGTTGTCCAGGGGAGATCCCGCCGAAGTCCCCCTGAGAACGAAGCTGATTTGCCGCGAACTCCGATATTACAGCGATGAGACGATGCGTCGCAAGTTTCCGTAGGCCACGACCCGGCGATCCAATGCTTCCGGATAGCCTCTTGGAGCCTATCTGGGATCGAAGATGGCTCTAGGAGTGACGCAGTTGATGGCTTATGTACAGTAGGCGTTCGGCTCGTCTTCTTGCCTCATTGACGGCAGGCTGACGATCTTGTGCAGCGAGCAAAATGCACCTACTGGACAAAGGCCATCAACTGCGTCACTCCTGGAATGATGGCCCATAAGCGGGACGGCATTCGATGCCGATGCCGGGGAAATCTCCGGGGATTTCTCACCCATCAATCATCGTCCCTTGGCCATAACTCACTGCCAAGTTCCAGGAAATGTTTCCGGATCGCCTTTCCGATCAGAGCCTCGGGTCCACCGGCTCGCTCTCCAGGGCCAGGACGCCGAAGACGCACTCGTGGACCCGCCGGAGCGGCTCCCGCCGGACGAACCGCTCCAGCCCCTCGACGCCCAGGGCGAACTCGCCGAGGGCCAGCGCCCGCTTCCGCCCCAGGCCCCGTCTCCGAAGCCGGGAGAGGTTCTTCTCCGTCGTGTAGTCGGGGCCGTAGATGATCCGGAGGTATTCCCGCCCCCGGCACTTCACGGCGGGCTGGGAGAGGCCCCGGCCGCCCCGGTGGATGAAGGTCAAGGGCTTGACCACCATCCCCTCGCCGCCCCGCCCGGTCAGTTCGGTCCACCAGGCGATGCCTTCGGCCTGGCTCGCGGGGTCGGTCACGTCCACGACCAGGTACGGGGTTGCCCGGAGCAGTTCCGGGTCGGCCCGGCAGATCTCGGCCAGGGTCTCCATGTGCCAGGCGTGGCCCTTGTCGGTGTGGACGTGCCCCTCGGTGGCGAGCAGGTGGAACGGGGCCAGCTTCAGGTCGGACAGCGAGGCCACCGGCCAGCAATAATGGCGGTAGGCGGCGACGAATCTCCCGACATTCCCCTCCCGACCACGGTACTCGTCCAGGACGGCGGTCAGCGTCTGCTTCTCCGGCCCGTCAAGACGACCTGCCGACCGCTCCAGCGCCGCGACCGCTCGGGGCAGCGAGGCTAAACCGGCCGAGCCGACCGCCGCATACTGCGTCCGGAGGAGATCCTGGGCCTTGGCCGACCACGGCATCAGTTCGGAGTCCAGGCAGGCCCAGTTGGTGTCGAGCTTCGACCAGAGGTCGGCGGCATCGAGCGCCTGACGGACCCGATCGAGGAACCGACGCTCCAGGTCGGGGTCGTTGAAGAATCGCCGCCCGGTCCGGGTGGTGACGATCCCGAGTTCGCCCGTGGAGACTCCGAACCGCTCCCTGGCCGCCTTCTCGTCCCGGCAGGCGACGACGACGGCCCGAGAGCCCATGTGCTTCTCCTCGCAGACGACCTGGGGGGCACCCTGGCTCCGGTAGTAGGCGAACGCCTCGGCCGGGTGCTCCAGGAGCCCCGGCTCGCCGCTGGTCTCGCACGGGGACATGGTGGGCGGGAGGTAGATCAGCCACCTCGGGTCGGCGGCGAACCGACTCATGACCTCCAGGGCCGCCGCGGCGTTCTCCTCCCGGATCGTGACGTTGCCCCTCAACCTCGTCGGGACGATCCGCTTTCCCAGGACATCCTCGGCGTCGAGAACCTGATCGTGGGCCTGCTGAGCCGAAAGGGCCGGGGCCTGCTGCTCGGCGGCCAGGAATGGACGTGCCGGCTCGCAATAGGTCCGGGTGGCGGAGACCGAGACGAACTCCTTCTCCGGGTAGCGGAGGGCGGAGAGCTTGCCGCCGAAGACGCAGCCGGTGTCGATATTGACCGTGCGGTTGAGCCACTCGGGCTCGGGGACCGGCGTGTGGCCGTAGACGACCATGGCCTGGCCCCGGTACTCGCTGGCCCAGTCATATCGGACGGGCAGGCCGAACTCGTCGGTCTCGCCGGTCGTCTCGCCATAAAGGGCGAAGTCCCGGACCTTGCCGGAGCCCCGCCCCTGCATCTCCTGCTTCATCCCGGCGTGGGCGACGACCAGCCTGCCGTCGTCGAGGACGTAGTGGCTCACCAGCCCGTCGAGGAAGGCGGCGATTTGCTTGCGGAACGGCTCCCGGATCTCATCGGGAAGGGCGTCGATCTCGGCCAGCGTGTCGGCGAGCCCGTGCGTGACCTGGACGTTCTTGCCCCCGAGCTTCTTGAGCAACTTCATGTCGTGGTTGCCGGGGACGCAGTAGGCCGAGCCACCCCGGACCATCTGATAGACGATCCGCAAGCTGTCGAGGATCCGAGGGCCACGGTCCACGAGGTCGCCGAGGAAGACGGCCTTGCGGCCCTCGGGGTGGGCGAAGAATGGTCCTCCACCGAGCAAGGGCATCTCGGGACCATCAGCCATGACCTCGTACCCGAGCCGCCCGAGCAATTCCTCAAGCTCGTCTCGGCACCCGTGGAGATCCCCGATGATGTCGAACGGGCCGTGCTCGCCCGTCCGGTCGTTCCAGAGGGGCACCCGCTCGACGGCCGCCGCCTCGGACTCCTCGGGGGTCTCCAGCACGAAGACGTGCCGGAAGCCCTCCTTGCGGAGCCCCCGGAGCGACCGCCGGAGTTGCGAGGTCTGGTTCCGGACGACATGCGGGCCGAAGCCCCGGTCGGGCCGGTCCCGGTTCCGCCCCTGACAGACCCGCTCGGGCATGTCGAGCACGATCGCCACGGGGAGGCAATGGTACTGCCGGGCCAGTTCCACCAGCGGCTTGCGGGCCTCGGGCTGGACGTTGGTGGCGTCGATGACCGTCAGCCGCCCCAGGGCCAGCCGCTTGCCGGCGACGAACCGGAGCACCTCGAAGGCGTCCTTGCTGACGGCCTGGTCGTTCTCGTCGTCCGAGACCATGCCCCGGCAGAAGTCCGACGAGAGAACCTCGGTGGTCTTGAAGTGCCTCCGGGCGAACGTGCTCTTGCCAGAGCCGCTGGGGCCGATCAGGACAACAAGGCTGAGCTTGGGGACCTTGATCGTCATCAATTTCTCATGCTTCGTCGATCTTCCGGCTCAGCCATCTGGTGAAGGTGGCGAATCGGGGGCACCGGGCGGCAACGCGATCGGCGCGAATCTTCTTCGTTCGGTGGATCGCCCATGTTAACCCACGATGCCGATTTGCTCAAACACTCCCATCTGCGTCCAGACGATTGGAGATAAGGCCGTTCAGGTAGGCCCTGGCGGTCGGCTGGCCTGGCTGAGCGTGGGTAGCAACCCTTGCCTCGCGGGAAATCCGACGACGGCCAGCAATTCCTCGTC
>JAABUP010004765.1_pt1 | contig 21721 bp, 22 predicted proteins | sample 5559201 | NCBI WGS metagenome assembly JAABUP01 (sample SAMN10711887, study PRJNA513373) | rock metagenome | isolation source: Antarctica rocks | place: Antarctica | reverse complement strand
TGGCGCTCCGGATCCGTAGAATTGGCCTCGAGAACCACATTCTACGCTGGATCAACGGCTTGTACCATGCCCGCCAACCCTCGTGAATTATTCAGGCTAGCTGCCGCCGCGAAAGGGAACTGCGTCGTTCGAGTCCCTCAGCATTTAGCGTCAGGCTGTTCGCGCTTGGAATGCACACCGATAAGCCCACTAAGCCAGTACAGAACAAAATAATCATCATCGCAATCGGAAAGAAATTGGTCCGGGACTGTTGGGCCAGCAATGCCTCCGACATTACTCATCCTGAGAAAGTTGACATCAATGCTCCAAACAAAATGCTGGGCAACCAGCACTGCCATCGCACATGTAGAACTGTTGGGAAGGCGGCGTTCATCGGTGCCAGCGGCGCTTGATGTTTATGATGTTCATAGGGACACGAGTTGACTACCCTGCCAGCCAAGCCCGCACAGCGTCGCGCAGGAACGCCTGGTCGGCCGGGTTCTGCACCGGGTTGCCGGCGCGGTGGCCCCAAGCGCTGGGGATCGGCCGCAGCTCCGCATGCGCCAGGTGCGGCAGCTCCGCCATGTTGTCGGCCACGCGGAAATACAGGTCCGTCTCGCCCGGCATCAGCAGCACCCGCGCCCGGATCGCCGCCAGGGCGCGCGGCAGGTCGCCGCCATAGAGCGCATTGTCACTGATGTCGGCAGCGCTCCAGGTCTGGAGCTGCGCATAAAGGTTGGCTGCGTGCTTGGTGTCGTAACGCCGCTCCCACCCCTCGACCAGGAACGCCTCCAGGTCGGGCGCACCCAGCGCCGACAGGTGCAGGCCGGCCCGGTAAAAATCCTGGCTCAGCGCCCAGCCGGCATAGATGCGGGCGAAGGCGCGCATCGCCGCCCGCGGCTCGGCGCTGAACCGGCCGCCGCCGAGGTGCTCGGGCGCGGCCTCCAGCACCGCCATCAGCCCGGCGAGGAACACCTTGTTGTGCGCGGCCGTCCGGGCGCTGCCGCAGTTCACGACGATGCGCCCGACGCGGTCCGGGAACGCCGCCGCCCAGTGGTAGGCCTGGATCGCTCCCATCGACCAGCCGTACGCGCAGGCCAGCCGCTCGACGCCCCAGACTTCCCGTAGCAAGCGGGACTGCGCCTGCACATTGTCCCATGCCGTCACCAACGCTGGATAATCGGGCGTGTTGGACGGCGAGGACGACAGCCCGCCGCCGAACTGGTCGGGGATGACGACGAACCACTGCATGGGGTCCAGCACGCCATCAGGGCCGATCAGCCACTCGACCTCCTGGTGCTGCGCGCCGTAGCTCGTGGGATAGACCACCACGTTGTCGCGCCCCGGCGACAGCGTGCCATGCGCCTTCCAGCTCAGCCGCGCGCCTCGCAACAGGTCGCCGGATTGCAGCGGCAAGTCGCCCAACTCGAAGGTGCCGCTCGCCTGGGGCCAGTTCATGCGGCGCAGGCTATGCGGCGCCCGCTGCCCTAGCAACCCTAGTCAGCGGTGCAATATCACGGCTCAACACCAAGGAGACGGCCGTTGCAGCGCGCCCAGGAAGTCGTCGCGGAGTATCCGCGCCCACCGCGGCTGGAGCCGGCGCACCGCCGGGTGCGGATCGTGTTCGCCGGCCAGACCATCCTTGACACCGACGCTGCCTGGCGCGTGCTGGAGACCTTTCACCCGCCTAGTTTCTACCTGCCGGCTGCCGCCTTCACTCCCGGCGCCCTCGTCCCGGCCGGGCGGAGCAGCTTTTGCGAGTGGAAGGGGTCCGCCCGCTACTACAGCATCCACGCCGCCGGTCGGGTCGCCGCCGACGCCGCCTGGGGCTATCCCGACCCTACGCCGGCCTTCGCTCCAATCCGCGGCCATGTGGCGGTCTACGCGGGGGCCATGGACGCCTGCTTCGTCGACGACGAGCGCGTCGTTCCGCAGGAGGGCGGGTTCTACGGCGGCTGGGTCACATCCGAGCTGGTCGGCCCCTTCAAAGGCGGACCCGGCACGCTGTTCTGGTAGCTTAGCGGGGTTCTGGTAGTACGCCAGACGCGCCCGTATAAGCCGCCACACCGCCCCGCCATCAGGGGCAACCCTGCAAGGATGTCTCGTTTTGGACGGCACTGGCCGCCTGCCTCCCGCACGCGCCCAGGGCGTCGTCCGCCACGCCATCGAGACGATGCGCCTGGCTGGGCCGTTGGCGGTCGCGCAACTGGCCCAGATGGCGATGGGCATCACCGACACCGTGTTGCTGGGCACCTTGGGCGGCGACGCCCTGGCGGCGGGCGGGCTGGCGAACAGCCTGTTCATCACCGTAGCCGTCGTGCTGCAAGGCGTGCTGACATCCGTCAGCGTCCTCGTCTCGCAAGCCCGCGGGGCACAGCACGACGCGCAGGTGCCGGGCCTGTACTGGGCCGGCATGCTGCTCTCCCTCATCCTGGTCGTCCCGGCCTTCGCGCTGTTCAGCGCGACCGAGCCGTTGCTGCTGGCGGTGGGCGAGCCTCCGGCGCTGGCGCACGATGCGGGCGCCTACATGGACGCGCTGCGCTGGGGCACGCCCGGCGCGCTGCTGGCCATCGGCCTCATGCGCGCCTTCCTCCCGGCCATCGGCCAGGGCGGCATGATCCTATGGGTGTCGCTCGCGACGAGCTTGGCCAACGGCCTGCTGTGCTACGGCCTGATCCACGGCGCATGGGGCCTGCCGGCGCTGGGCCTGCCTGGCCCGGCGCTGGCGGAGGTGGCCGCGGTGTCGGCGGCAGCGCTGAGCCTGCTGCTTCTGGTACATGGCCGTCCGGCACTGCGGCGGTTCGTGGCATGGCGCCGCCCGCGGGTCGACGTGCTGGACGCCATGCTGCGGCTCGGGGCGCCGGTCGGGGCCACCTTCGCGGTCGAGGCCGGGTTGTTCCTCGCCATCGGACTGCTGATCGGCCTGCAAGGCCCCGTCCCGCTGGCGGCGCAACAGGTGGCGCTGAACATCATATCGGTCACGTTCATGATTCCGTTGGCCATCGCCCAGGCGGCCAATGTCCGGGTCGGCCACCGGATCGGCGCGGGCGACGCTCCGGGCGCACGCCGGGCCGGGCTGGTGGCGATTGGCCTGGGCGCAGCGTTCGAGGGGGCGTCGGCGTTGCCGCTATGGTTGGCACCGGGTGCGGTCGTGGGCCTTTACCTAGACCCGGCACTGCCGGGCAACGCCGCGACCATCGTCATTGCAGTCGGCCTGGTCAACGTCGCCATCGTGTTCCAGGTGGCGGACGGCGTGCAATCCGTGGCAGGCGGCGCGTTGCGCGGGCTGGGCGACACGCGGGCGCCGTTCCTGCTCGCGGCCGTGGGCTATTGGGGAGTGGGCTTTCCCGCCGCCTGGCTGCTCACGATGCGGGCCGGCTGGGGCGCTGCCGGCGCGTGGTGGGGCCTGGCCGCCAGCCTGATGGTCGTGGCCGTCCTGCTGACCCGGCGCTTCCTCCAGCGCAGCCGCCTCAAGCCGGTGAGCGCTCTCCGGCCCTGACCGCCGCCGGCAGCCGGTTCGCGGCCGGCGCCAACGGGCAGACGTAGCGCGGCGAGTAGGCGCAGGACGGGTTGTAGGCGAAGTTGAAGTCCAGCAGCACCCGCCCGTCCGGAGCCGTCCCCAAGTCGGCACCCTTTATGGTGTCCAGCAAGTAACGCCCGGCCCCATAGGTCTCGCGCCCGCTGGTCGCGTCCGCGAACGGCAGGAACACGCCGCCGCCATACCCCAGCAGCCAGTAGAACGTCAGCTCGCCGCCCAGCGCCGCTTGCAGGCCCTGGGTCCGTGCGAACGGCAGCATGCGCAGCTCGCCATCGGCCCCGGCGGCGAACGTCTCCTCCGCAGCGTCTGCAATGGGCAATTGTTCCACATTGAACGCCAAGGCGGGATCGTACGGGAAAAACTTGAGGCCGGTAAAATCCGTCCCGGCCTCAACCGGCGTTTGCACATGATCCCGAAACAACCCATCCCGTACCTGGCGCCAATGCATCCAGGCCCGTTCCGGATCGGGTTCCGCCCGCACGACGGCATAAAGGTCCGCAACCCGCCGGCGCCAATCCCAAAGCGAGGCCAGGTCCAGGCTCACGCCTGCTTCGCCTCGATCAGCCCTTGGCGAATCCTGCGGCCACGGCCGATGCGGTCCTCGATATAGGCCGCGTCCCCCCAGCGCACCGCCCGCGCCATCGCCTGCGCGTCCTCGGTGAAGCGGGCCAGCATCTCCAGCAGCGCGTCCCGGTTGTTCAGGAACACGTCGCGCCACATCACCGGGTCGCTGGCGGCAATGCGGGTGAAGTCGCGGAATCCGCTGGCGGCGAACTTCAGCACCTCCGACCGGCTCGCCTCCAGTGACCCGCTTTCCATAGCAAGATCGTCCGCGGTGCCGCAAATGGTGAACGCGATCAAATGCGGCAGGTGGCTCACGATCGCCAGCACGCGGTCGTGGTGCGCTGCGTCCATCACCTCGACCATGCTGCCGGCGCGTCGCCAAAGCTCGGCCACGCGCTCGGTCGCTGCGGGGTCGGTGCCCTCGGGCGGGGTCAGCAAGCACCATCGGCCCTGGAAAAGCGTCGTGAACCCGGCGTCCGGGCCGGAGTACTCGGTCCCGGCCAGAGGATGCGCCGGAACGAACCGCACGTTGGCCGGCAACAACGGCCCGACGTCGCGGATGACCGAAACCTTGGTGCTGCCCACGTCCGTCACGATCGCGCCCGGCGCCAAGTGCGGCGCGACGGCGGCGGCGATGGCGGCATAGGCGCCGACGGGGGCGCACAGCATCACGCAGTCCGCCCCAGCCACGGCGCGGGTCGCGTCGGCCTCGATACGGTCGGCGAAGCCCAGCGCCGCGACGCGCTTCAACACCGTGGCGCTGCTGTCGGTCACGACGACCTCTGCCGCCAGGCCGCCCCGCTCCCGGGCGATGCGCGCGACCGAGCTGCCGATCAGGCCGATGCCGACCAGCGCGAGCCGCTGGAACACCGGACCAGACGGAGCCAGTCCAAGATCAGGCGGGGCTGTCTCAGGATCAGGCATCGACCCGCTGATCTGTCATGGACCGACGTTGCATGAACATTGACAGGATGTCGGCAACCAGCGCGCACTCCTCGGCCGTCCCGATCGTGATGCGGAGGCAGTGCGGCAGGCCGTAGCCGCCCACGGCCCGCACGATCACGCCGCGCCCCTTCAGCGCCGCATGCGCCGCACCCGCCAGCTCCGGCGTCCCGAAGTCAGCCAGGAGGAAATTACCCTCGCTGGGCCATACCCGGATGCCCGCGCGCTCCAACTCGGCGGCGAGCCAGGCGCGGTGCTTCGTGTTGTGCGCCCGCCCGGCCTCGATCCAGCCAGGCTCGGCCAGCGCTGCGATCCCAGCCGCCTGCGCCGCCAGGCTCACGTTGAACGGGCTGCGCACCCGGTTCAGCACGTCGACGACCGCCGGCGGCGCGTAGCACCACCCCAGCCGCAGCCCGCCCAAGCCAAAAATCTTGCTGAACGTGCGCGTCATCACCGTGTTGTCGCCGGCATCAACCAGCCGCGTGCCCGCGTCGAAGTCCGGGCGGTCCACGTACTCGGCATAGGCGGCGTCCAGCACCAGCAGTACATCCGGCGGCAGGCCCGCCCGCAGCCGCTCGACCTCTAGCTGCGGCAGCATGCTGCCCGTCGGGTTGTTCGGGTTGGCCAGGAACACGAGCCGCGTCGCGGGCGACACCGCCGCGAGCATCGCGTCCACGTCGGCGGTCAACTGCCGCTCCGGCGCCTTGATGACGCGGCAGCCGGCATAGGCCCCGGCGATCTCATAAACGCTGAAGCCGTGGCGGCTCATGATCAGCTCCGTGCCGGGGCCGCCATAGGCAAGGCATAGCTGATAGATCAGGTCGTCCGACCCGGCGCCGCACACGATCCGCGCAGGATCGAGGCCAAAACGCCGCCCGATGGCACTGCGCAGCGCCTGCGCCGCCCCATCGGGATAGCGGTGCAGCTCCTGCCCCACCCCGGCATAGGCCGCGCGTGCGCCAGGGGGCACGCCGAACGCGCCCTCGTTGAAGGAAAGGTTCACCGTCCGGTTCTGCCCGGCCACCTTGCTCTCGCCGCCGACATATGGCGCGATGCCAAGGATTCCTGGTCGTGGTTGCGGTCCCATCAATCCTCTCCACTCAAAGGCTCAGCATACACGCCCAGCACCACCGGCGGTCGCAGTACAGGTTGCAACATAGCAAGCCGCGGGTCGTCGTCGCCTACGAAACCGTCGACATCCACCAGCGCGTGCGCGGCCGGGGCACCGGAGTCGTGCCGCAGGATCGTCGTCCCAGCCTGGAACCCCGCCGCGGCCACGGCCGCGCCGAGCTGCGCGCGGCTGACATCCAGCGGCAGCTCCAATCCCAACAGCGAGCGGTCCCGCCCGCTCGGGTCCGGGTCGGCGGCGCTTACGAGCAGCGCCTGCACCTGCGGCGAACCCTCCGGCCTCGGCGTCCAGAACGGCAGCCGGCCGACCACATGGATACGGGGGCCGTCCGTGCGCAGCAGCGCGGTCCACCATGCCGCGGCCGGCGCGTCGCCCTCCACCGGCATGGGCAGCACCGCGACGGTGGCAGTGCCCGCGCCCACCTCGCCGATGGCCTGGGCCGGGGTACGATGGGCCCGCAGCGGGGTCAGCGCGCCGAAATGCTCGCGCGCGGCGGCCAAGTAGAGGTCGCTGCCATCAGCCTGGCACACTGCGACCAGCAGGGACCGCTGCTGTGCCGTGGTAGTCGCCAGCAGCTCCCGCCAGATGCGCACGATGCCGCGGCCCGGCATCGCGCCGCTGTGCCGGGCGAGCAGGCGGCGGATGATCGCGGCCTCCCGCCCCGGCCGCAGCGGCACGGAGCCCTTCACCCGGAGGCTCGCGACCTGCAGCACCACCTCGGCCCGGCGCATCAGCGTGTCGTGCAGCGTGTCGTCCAGCCGGTCCAGCTCCGCGCGCAGCGACAGCAGGTCGGGCTCGGTGGCCGGCGCGGGCGAAGGCAGAGTCTGGGACGGACTGGACATTGCAGTCATCGCAATCGTGGGTCTCGTGCAGTTGGAGGAGGTGATATAGGGAGGGTCGGCGGATAGCGGGACTGTTACAGCCTGCAAACCCGTCCATGGCAAGGGCGGCTGCCGCAATCGCCCCCAGGCGCCACCGGCGATGTTGCCCGGCGGGGCCGCGCGGCCTATGCAGCGTACATAATGGATCACTTGGACATCCCGTCCCGCGACGCCCACCAATCCCTCACGTTCGATGGCGGCTTCATGCTCGACTGCGGGGTCGCGCTGCCCTCCGTCACCGTCGCCTACCGCACCTACGGCGCCCTGAACGCCGCGCGGTCGAACGCGGTCCTGGTCTGCCACGCGCTGACCGGCGACCAGTACGTCGCGGAGCCGCACCCCGGCACCGGCAAGCCCGGCTGGTGGAACCAGGTCGTGGGACCCGGCCGGGCCGTCGACACCGAGCGTTTTTTCGTCATCTGCGCCAACGTGCTGGGCGGCTGCATGGGCAGCACCGGGCCGCGCAGCCCACGCGACGACGCGCCGGACGCGCCGCCCTGGGGCACCGACTTCCCACCCGTCACGATCCGCGACATGGTGCGCGCCCAGCGCCTGCTGGTCGACCACATGGGCATCCCGCGGCTGTTCGCGGCCATCGGCGGGTCCATGGGGGGCATGCAGGTACTGGAGTGGGCCGCCACCTTCCCCGACATGGTGTTCGCCGCCGTGCCGGTCGCCACCGCCTCGTTCCACTCGGCGCAGAACATCGCCTTTCACGAGGTCGGCCGCCAAGCCATCTTCGCCGACCCCAACTGGGACGGCGGCGAGTACTGGCGGCATGACCGGGTTCCCGCCCGTGGTCTGGCAGTGGCGCGCATGGCCGCGCACATCACCTACCTGAGCGAGCAGGCGCTGACCCGCAAGTTCGGCCGTCGGTTGCAGGCTCCGGCCACAGGCGCCACGACGCTGTTCGGCGACATGTTCGAGGTCGAGAGCTACCTCCGCCACCAGGGCAGCACCTTTGTCGACCGCTTCGACGCCAACAGCTACCTGACCATCACCCGCGCGATGGACTACTTCGACCTCGCGGCCGACCATGACGGCGACCTGGCGGCGGCGTTCCGCGGTATCGCCACCCGGTTCTGCATCGCCAGCTTTGACAGCGACTGGCTGTTCCCGACCGCGCGGTCCCGCGCCATCGCCCGTGCGCTGAACCGCGCCGGGGTCAACGTCAGCTTCGTCGAGATCGGCAGCGACAAGGGCCATGATGCGTTCCTGCTGGACGAGCCGGATTTCCACCGCGCCCTGTCCGGCTTCCTGTCCGGCTGCGCGGAGCACGCCGGGTTGGGCTCGCATCTTCCGGCATCGGGCCGGCTGGACACGCCCGCTGCGGAGCGGCTGAAGGCAACCAGCCCGGAGCGGCCGAACGCGCCCAAGATGCGGTTCGACCTCCGCCTGATGTCGGAGATGATCGACCCCGGCTCCCGCGTGCTGGACATCGGCAGCGGCGACGGCACGCTGATCGAGTACCTGTTCCGCACCCGCGGCTGCGACGCCCGCGGCATCGAGATCGACATGGCCGAAGTCACCCGCGCCGTCGCGCACGGCCTGCCGGTGATGCACGGCGACGCCGACAGCGACCTGGCGCACTACCCGGATGCGCTGTTCGACTACGTCGTCCTGTCCCGCACCCTGCAGGCGGTGGAGCGCCCGCAGGAGGTGCTGCGCCAAATGCTGCGCATCGGCACCCGCGCGCTGGTCAGCTTCCCGAACTTCGGCCATTGGCAGGTGCGCTGGCAGCTTGTGCGCTCCGGCCGGATGCCGATGACCGCAACCTGGGACCGGCCCTGGTACGAGACGCCGAACATCCATCCCTGCACCATCCGCGACTTCTTCGCGCTGTGCGCCCAGGAGGGCTACGTCGTGGAGCGCTGGCTGGCGGTGGACGACGAGGGCCACCAGGCGCCGTGGCGGCGGTTTCCGGGCCTGGCCAACCTGTTCGGCGAGCAGGCGCTGTTCATGCTGCGCCGGGCATGAGTCGATGGACGCTTGGCCCCTGCCTGCCCGCCGTTGGACTCCTGACCACGGAAGGGACGGCGTACGGGCACTCTCGATGGCGCGTGCCGGACAGGCGGGCGGCTGCGTGGCCCGGCAACGTCAGCCTGTTGCGCTCGCCGCCCTGTTCACCCGAAGTGAAAAAGCGATGATCGCGGTCCTCGCCGGCTGCTCGATCCATCGCCGCGACAAGGCGGCAACGCCGACGACCAGGCAGAGAACCAAACCCACGGCCGCTGGCGTGGTGATTTCCACCCCTAGGCTTTTCAGGCCATCGATCAAGAAGTGGTGCCACAGATAGAGCGAGTAGGAGACTTCGCCGAGCCAAACAACCGGCTGGACCCCGAGGGCGGCGCGCAGCGGGCCGGCCGCGAGGGCGATGCAGAGCACAAGCGGGCCGAAAAGGCCGGCGACGAGGAGGTCTGGCGCACCGGCAACCGCCAGCCCGCCGGCCGCCGCGATGATGAGGATGCCGCAGCCGTCAAACGCGAGGTGCGGCTTCACGTTGGCGAAGCCCCGGCACAGCGCGGCGCCGATCATGAAGCCGCAGGCGGCGCGTGCGAGGCCAAGGTTGAACGTCACGTCGAGTGAGTGGCCCCTGTTCAGCCAGGTCAGCACACCCAGCCCGCCCAAGCCAAGCGCCGCTATTCCAAGCGCGGCCCAACGCCGTTCTGACCGCAGCAGGACCCAGGCCAGGCACGGGAAGGCGAGATAGGCGAACCATTCGCAACTGATCGACCATGACGGCTCGTTGCAGGTTACGTGGTCGGTGAACCCCCAGGCCTGGATCATCAGCAGGTTCCCCGCCAGGTCGTTCGGCTCCCGGCAGGAGGGCTCGCCGATGAACAGCAGCAGCGTGGCCACGTGTAGGGGCCAAACCCGTGCGAAACGCCGGATCATGAAATGCACGTAGGTGCTGCGGGACGCACGGCGGAACGCCTCAAGGTAGGCGCTGGCGATCACGTAGCCGCTGAGCGCAAAGAACAGGTCGACCCCAAGATAGCCGACCCGGAACACTGTCGCCAGCACGATCCCGGGCCCGTATGGGTCCCAGCCGCCGGTGTGGAACCAGTAGTTCATGTGGAACACCGCGACCACGCAGGCCGCCACCCCACGAACCCCGGTGAGAGCAGGAAGCAAGTTGTCCCGGCGGCGCGGCGACGCTGGCCGTGGGCTGTCCGCGCCCGCCCCGATGGCGCCCGGCTGCGGCTGGTGTGCAACCTTCGCCGCGGCGCCGTCGTTCCGGGCTGACCTCGACCCACCCTTGGGAACCACGCCATGACGCTCGCCGCACTCAGCCAAGCTTCTGACCAAATCCCTGAATCCCTGCTTGTGTTCCTGCATGGCCGCGGAGAGATCGGCGGCAACATAGATCAGCAGGTCCGCAAGTATGGACCATGGACGAACATTTTATACAATCCGAAAGATACTTACGGACCTGATACAATTGCGGAGATACGCCGCTACCACGTGCTTGGCTTTCATTTGTCGGCGGAGGACTGGGACGGCGAGGCTCTGAGCGAGGCGGTGGACCGCTACCTCGCCGCGCATCCGACAATCGATCCGGAACGGCTTTTCCTGACCGGCCTCAGCCTGGGCGGACGCGGGGTGCTGCGGCTCGCCCTGCACCGCCTCCGCACGGGCCGCCCAGTCTCCTCAATCGCCTCCTTCTGCCCGGCAGGCGGCGCCGCGGGATATTCAGGTGCAGAGATCGGCCTGCTGCGGACAGTGCCGATCTACTTGTTCCATTGCCCGGAAGACGGGGTGGTGCCGTTCGAAGGCAGCGCAAGGCTGCATCAGCGGCTCGGCAGCGATGTGTCGCGCCTGCGCATCGTCCATAAGACCGAGCTGGCCGATGAAGCGTCCGCGCACGATTGCTGGACGCAGTTCTATGGATCGCCGGGGTTGTATCGCTGGCTGTCGGCGCCGGCACGCGATCCCGCAGAGTGGCCGCATCTTGATCTGCCGCGCGCAGCGCAAAACGACACAGGTTGATGGGAGCAGGAGATCAGGCGTTTAGCCTGCTGCCATAGGGCCAGAACGGCTCGTCGTGGCCGGGCCTGCTAGGTGGCCACGATAGGCGACGACAGGCACCTTGCCTGAGCGGCATGATGTCACCCCATCCGCAGCACCGCCTGCAAATTCAGCGCCGCAACGTCCAGCACCCCGGCGTCCCCGCTGACCATCAGCGCAGCGATCGCGCCGTCCAGCACCAGCAGCACCTGCCGCCCCATCATCCGCGGGTCTGCGTAGCCGGCGGCCCCCGCCAGCTCCGCGAGGAAGGCGATGATCGCCGCGTGGTGCTGGGCCGTCATCTCCCGCAGCCAAGGCTCGCCTCCGGCGGCGCCTTTCGCCTGCTCCGCGGCGGCGTTCATGAAGGCGCAGCCGTAGAACCGCCCCTCGAACCAACTGCGCAAAGCCGGGACGGTGGCCTGCAGGCGCTCGGCCGGGTCGGGGCTGGCGGCCTCGATGGCGGCGAAGAACGTTTCGCGCCACTCCGCCCCTTCGCGCGCTAGGACCTCGCGTACCAGGGCCTCCTTGGAGCCGAAACGCCCGTACAGCGTCATCTTGGATGCGCCGGCCTCGGTGAGGATGCGGTCGATCCCCGTCGCATGGATGCCGTCGCGGCAGAACAACTCGCGCGCCACCTCAATGATGCGCTCATGCGGCGGCGTGCGGCGAGGGGCCTGCATGACGGCCGCGCCGGTGTTTGAAGCAGTCAAAGCGTTCGGCATCCATAACTTCCCAAAATGCCTATCAACAAGGCAGCGTATGCTCAATTCTTGGTCGTTCTCGTCTGGTGTCGCGGGCTGAACCGCGGCGCAGAGTGTCAGCGCAAAGGCCATGCCGGTCAAACCTGCGTTTGGCACGCATCCTGCTAGGCTAACTATAAGACTGACCGGTCTGTTCCGGCCAGAAAAAAGGAGACCAGGGATGAGTGCCGCCACCAAAGCCCCGCCCACTGCCCCGCCTACAGCGATGACCGGATGCCTTGCCCCCATCGACAAGGGCGGCCTCGACGAGCTGATCGCCAAGGGCCGCGCCAACCCTGCCGCCATCAAGACGCTGAAGTGCCGCACCGTCGCCGAGGGCCGCTTCCGCCACCTCAACATGATCCGCGACCTGCCGCCCTACATTGTCGACGAGCCACCGGGCCTGCTCGGCGACGACACCGCGCCGAACCCGTCGGAGGCGTCGCTCGCCGCCCTCGGCTCGTGCCTCGCGGTCGGCATCCACGCCAACGCCGTCGCCCAGGGCATCACGGTGCGCAAGCTGGAGATCGAGCTTGAGGCCGACATCAACATCACCGCCGTATGGGGCACCGGCGACACCTCGCCGAAGCCGGTCGGCTTCGACGCCGTACGCGCCAAGGTGCATCTGGAAGCCGACGCGCCGCAGGCCGACCTCGACGCGCTGATCGCCCACGCGACCAAGTGGTCCCCGGTGGCCAACACATTCATCAAGCCGGTCGCCGTCGACGTCAAGGCGGCCTGATCCAAACCCAAGGGGGCGCCGCCATGAGCGAGACTGCAACCCGTAACGGCGCCCATGCTGCGCCCCCCGCCGACGCCGCGCTGCGCGCCGTCATCGACGCCGAACTGGCGCCGCTCGTGCGTCAGATCGACCACGACGGCCTGTATCCCGCCCAGGCCATGCGCGCCTTGGGGGCCGCCGGGCTGTTCTCCCACCACCTCGCCGCCCACTCGCCCCGGCCCAGCATCGCCGCCGCCGTCGACGCCATGGCCGCGGTCGGCGAGACCTGCATGTCCACCGCCTTCTGCACCTGGTGCCAGGACGCCAGCGGCTGGTACCTTGAGCAGTCCGACAACACGGCGCTCCGCGACGAACTCCAAGCCGGCCTCGCCCAAGGCGCCACCATGGGCGGCACCGGCCTGTCCAACCCGATGAAATCGCTGTCGGGCATCGAAAAGTTCAAGCTGCGTGGCCGCCGGGTGCCCGGCGGCTACGAGGTCTCCGGCGTGCTGCCCTGGGTCAGCAACCTCGGGCCGGGCCACCTGTTCGGCACGGTGTTCGAGGACGCGGACAAGCCCGACCACCGCATCATGGCGATGATCCGCTGCGGCCAGCCCGGCGTCGACATCAAGATGAACGCCCATTTCGTGGCGCTCGAGGGCACCGGCACATACAGCGTGCTGTTCCGCCGCGCCTTCATCGCTGACGAGATGCTGCTGGCCGACCCGCTCGGCGACATGGTGCGCCGCATCAAGGCCGGCTTCATCCTGTTGCAGACCGGCATGGGCATCGGCGTCACTCAAGCCTGCATCACCCTGATGCGGGAGGCCGACGTGACCCACGGCCACACCAACCAATACCTGCCCCGCCGCGCCGACGATTTCGCAAAGGACCTCGCGGCGGTGCACGGGGAGATCACCCGGCTCGCCGCGACCCCGCTCGATCAGGCGCCGGAGTACCTGCGCGCCGTGCTGACCGCGCGCCTGCGCATCAGCGAGCTGACCCTGGAGGCCGGCCAGGCGGCACTGCTGCACACTGGCGCACGCGGCTACATCGAGGGCTCCGCAGTGAGCCGCCGCATCCGCGAGGGCCACTTCGTCGCGATTATCACCCCCTCGATCCGCCATCTGCGACAGGAGTTGAGCCGCCCCGAGCTGCGCATGGCGTCCGCAGCCCCTTTGTCGGCGAGCGTGCATTGATGCCGCACGCCATTGTCGAAGGCCCCGGCAGCGAGACCGTGCTGCACGGCGGACCCGGCGACAGCGTGATGCAGCTCGCCCGCGCCGCCGGGCTGCCCATGCTTGGGGAGTGCAACGGCTCGTTGGCCTGCGCCACGTGCCACGTGATCGTGGACGACGCCTGGACCGCGCTGCTGCCACCCGTGACGGAGGAGGAGGACGCGATGCTCGACACCGTGTTCGACCTCACGCCGACCTCGCGGCTGAGCTGCCAAATCCGCCTGACCGACGCGCTGGACGGCCTGCGCGTCCGCCTGCCCTAACAGAAAGGAGACCGAGCATGACCGACAAAGTACTGCTGACCCCGGCCGAACTGCAGGGGATGATGGGTCCGGGCGTCGTCGTCATCGACACCAGGTCGCCGGATGCCTACGCGGCCGGGCACATCCCCGGTGCGGTGAACGTACACGAGATTTTCACCTTCCTCGCAATGTCCACGCCCGAGGGCATGATCGAGCTGCGGCAGAAGTTCGCCGACGCCTTTGGGGCCGCTGGGCTGTCCGGCGCCGAGACAGCCGTGTGCTACGAGGAGAGCATGAACTCCGGCTTTGGCCAGTCTTGCCGCGGCTACTTCCTGCTGAGCTGGCTTGGCTACGAGAAGGCCAAGGTGTTGCATGGCGGCTTCCACGCCTGGAAGTCAGCCAGGCTGCCGGTCAGCACCGACCCGGCCACCCCCGCCGCCAAGTCGTTCCCGTTGTCCAACGCCGGCAGCGGCATGATGATCGACCGCGACGCCATGCTGGCCGCCGTCGGCAACGACACCATCGTCAAGCTGGACGTGCGCGACGTGGACGAGTGGATCGGCACCAGCTCGTCGCCCTATGGACCCGACTTCTGCCCTCGCAAGGGCCGCATCCCCGGCGCACGCTGGCTGGAGTGGTACCGCCTGATGAAGCCGACAGGCGCTGGGCCGATGTTCAAGACACCGGACGAGATCATGGCGGAGGCCCACACCGTCGGCGTTGGCCCGTCCACGCCGGTCTACCTTTACTGCTTCAAGGGTGCCCGCGCATCCAACACGCTGGTGGCGCTGCGCGAGGCTGGCGTACGCGACGTGCGGATGTACTTCGGCTCGTGGAACGAGTGGAGCCGCGACGAAAGCCTGCCGATCGAGACCGGCATGCCCTTTGCCCAAGCCGCCGAGTAGCCGCCAACCGGGTTGTTCCGACCCAGGCAGGCTATGCATCTATTGGCTCCGCAGGCCGAGCAAGGCGTGCGGAGCCGATTTTTATTTGGACAGCGGGTGGTTCTTGGTTGGGCGGGTCCTTGCTTGCCCTCCATGATCAGGCCGCAGTTTCGCCAGGAGAAACGATCAGCGGAAGCGATCAACCGCCTGAAGCCGTGAACCGGCTGCGGTAGGCGGCAGGGCTGGTGCCCAGGGCGGCGCGGAAATGGGCGCGCAGGATCGCGGCCGTGGCGAAGCCGCACGCCGCGGCTACGTCCTCGACCGGGGTTGCCGAACCCTCCAGCAGCTCACGCGCCAGCGCTAGGCGCTCGGCCGCCAGCCATGCGCCGGGGCTCAGGCCCGTGGCCTCCCGAAAGCGCCGGTGCAGCACGCGCGGGCTGACGGCGGCCTCGGCTGCCAGTCGCAGCACCGGCCAGTCCTGGTCCAGCCCGGCCCGCACCCGGTCCAGCAGCCCGGCCAGTCGCGAGCCGCCGGCCCGCTCGCGCGGCACCGGGCGCTCCACGTATTGCGCCTGTCCGCCGTCGCGGTGCGGCGGCACGACCAGGCGGCGGGCGACCTGGTTCGCGGCGCGCGGCCCCCAGTCGCGGCGGATCAAGTGCAGGCAAAGGTCCAGCCCCGCCGCGCTGCCGGCCGCGGTCAGCACGCTGCCCTCGTCCACATAGAGCACGTCGGGCACCAGCGTCAGCGCCGGGTACTGGGCGGCGAGCGCGTCGAAGTAGCGCCAATGCGTGGTGGCGCGCTTGCCGTCTAGCAGCCCGGCCGCTGCCAGCACAAAGGCGCCCGAGCACAGGGACAGTATCCGTGCCCCCGCTGCGTGCGCCCCGCACAGGGCGGCGCAAAGCCCCTCCGGCACCGGGGCGTCCGCGCCGCGCCAGCCCGGCACAACGACAGTGCCGGCATGCGCGAGCAGGTCCAGGCCGCTGTCCACGCCCACCATGACGCCGCCCGCAGCCCGCAGCGGCCCCGGCTCGGCCGCGGCGACGGCGAAGCGGTACCAGCCCTCGCCCATCTCGGGCCGCGGCAGGCCGAACACCTCGACGGCGCAGCCGAACTCGAAGGTGCACAGCCCGTCATAGGCCACTGCCACGACGAGCGGGTTGGCGGGCGGGCGCGGGGCATGGCGGGCGTTTGGCACGATCGCGACGCTAGCCGGCGTTCGTGCCGCTGACCAGCGGGCCAGGAACGGGCGCATGGTCGGCCCGTCACATGCACCAAGGAGCGCCCATGCCACCCAGCACCGTTGCCGAGACGCCCGCTGCGACTGCAGCGGACGCCTTCGCCCACTTCGCCCGCCGCCTGTCATTGGAGACTGACTGCGCGGACGTGTACGATGCGATGACCAGCGCCGGTGGGCTGTTGCCCGACTTCGTGCTGCTGGATGTGCGCGGGCCTGCGGCCTACGCGCGGTCGCACGTGCCCGGCGCGGTGAACCTGCCGCACCGGGAGATGACGGCCGAGCGGATGGCGGGCTGGCCTACGGGCACCTTGTTCGTCGTGTACTGCGCCGGGCCGCACTGCAACGGCGCCGACCGGGCGGCGCTGCGGCTGGCCGGGCTGGGCCGGCCGGTGAAGCTGATGCTGGGCGGCATGACGGGCTGGGCCGACGAGGGCTTCGCTTTTGCCTCGGGCGAGGCGCCAGGTTCGGTGGTGGCCGCCGGCATCCATGCTATCCAGGCACCCTGACGCCGCTTTCCCAGCGTCGCGCGGAGAGCAGCGTTTGATGAAGCCAAGCCACATGCTCCTGGCCGCGCTGACGTCGGTGATTTGGGGCCTCGCCTTTGTGGCCACCAAGTTCGGCTTGGAAAGCTTCTCCGCCCCGCAGCTCACGGCCCTGCGGTTCCTGATCGCAAGCCTCCCCGTTTTTTTCGTGCCCCGGCCGAAGGTGGCTTGGGCGTCGCTCGTGCTGATCGGGTTGACCCTGTTCGCGGGACAGTTCCTGCTGCTGTTCTTCGCGTTCGAGGCGGGCCTGCCGCCGGGCCTCGCGTCGGTGACGCAGCAGATGCAGGTGTTCTTCACGGTCCTGCTCTCGGCTGCGTTCCTGCACGACAGGCCCAGCGCACGGCAATGCGCCGGCATGGCGGTCGCCTTCGCCGGCCTTGCCTTGATCGGGCTGACGGTGGGAGCGGACTTCAAGCCACTGGCGCTCGGCCTCGCGTTGGCCGGCGCGCTGAGCTGGGCCGTGGGCAACGTGCTCGTGAAGCGCATGTCGCCCGGCGTTCCAATTTTTCCGCTGATCGTATGGGCGAGCCTTGTTCCTCCGCTGCCCGCCCTGGCCATTTCGGCCCTGCAAGAGAACGGCCCGTCCTTTCTCGTGGCGGTGGCCGGCGCGTCCTGGGCGGGGATTGGCGGCGCGGCCTATCTCGGCGCCGTGGCCACCATGATGTTTGCGGTCTGGGGTCGGCTGCTCCAGCGCTACCCGGCCGGCGTGGTGGCCCCGTTCGCCTTGCTTTCGCCCTGCGCGGGGGTCCTCGCGTCGGCGCTGGTCTTCGGTGAGCTGTTCAGCCCGGTCCGCTACGTCGGCATGGCATTGATCATCGCGGGCCTCGCCGTGATCGTGCTGCCTTTCCGACCCGGATGGAACAATAAGCCTGCCCGCCTGAGAGTTCGCGACACCGCTTGAGACGCCGGGGAACTCGGCCCGCTCCCAAACATCCGCGGCTGCTATGAACCGCATCGGCGAGCGCCCGGCCTACCAGCGGGCCATGGCGGCAGGGGATCCGAGCATGGCTCCGGTGCTCGGCTGAGACCCGGCCCCAATCCATGTCCTGGCGACCGCCACAACGGCTGCTTCAGTGGCCAATACAGCTTGAGCGTTGCGGATGCACACTGTAGCTTGGGTCCAAAGGCGCAGGGACAGAGTTCGTCTATTGTCCCGATAAGAATAGCGGGGGAAACAAATGGCCAGTGCAACCCAAGACTTCGATGCCGTCGTGATCGGCGCAGGCTTCTCCGGCATTCACGCGCTGAAGTCGCTGCGGGACAAGCTGGGGCTGAACGTGCGGGTGTACGAGGCCGGCGCCACCGTTGGCGGCACCTGGTACTGGAACCGCTACCCCGGCGCGCGTTGCGACTCCGACGCCTACATCTACTGCTTCACTTGGGACAAGCAGCTCCTGCAAGAATGGGACTGGTCCGAGCGCTATCCCGAGCAGCCCGAAATCCTGCGCTACCTGGAGCATGTGGCCCAGCGCCATGGCCTGAAGCGCGACATGCAGTTCAACACGCGCGTGACCGGCGCCGAGTTCGACGAGGACGCCAACCTTTGGCGGGTGCGCACCGACGACGGCAAGTCGGTGACGGCGCAGTACCTCATCGCGGCCGTGGGTAGCCTGTCGACCACGAACATGCCGCAGTTCGAGGGTCTCGATCGGTTCCGGGGCAAGTGGTACCACACCAGCCGTTTCCCCCATGCCGGCGTCGACTTCACCAACAAGCGCGTGGGCGTCGTCGGCACCGGGGCCACGGCGGTGCAGGCCATCGCCGAGATCGCGCAGCAGGCCAAGCAGCTCGTCGTGTTCCAGCGCACCGCCAACTACTGCGTGCCGGCGCGCAACGGCCGGGTCGACCCCGAGGTAACGGCGGCGCGCAAGGCGGACTATGACGGCGTGGTCAGGCGCACCCGCGAGTCGTTCTTCGGCCAGGAGCACTACTTCATCCCGAAATCGGTGCTGGAAGCGACGCCCGAGGAGCGGGAGCGCGAGTTCGACCGGATGTGGGACCAGGGCGGCTTTGCTTTCTGGCTTGCCAACTACCAGGACATGTTCTTCAGCCAAGAGGCCAACGACCTGTGCGCCGACTACCTCAAGCGCAAGATACGCAGGACCGTGAAGGACCCGGCCGTCGCCGAACGGCTCATCCCCAAGGGCTACGCCTACGGCACCAAGCGGCAGCCGCTGGACACCAACTACTACGAGACATTCAACAAGGACAACGTGCTGCTGGTCGACGCCGGCATTGACGGCGCCATCGAGGCGGTCACTGAGAACGGCATCCGGGCCGGCGGGCGCGAGTACGAGCTCGACATCATCGTTTTCGCCACCGGGTTCGACGCCATGACCGGCCCGCTGAAGGCCCTGAACTTGAAAGGCCGCGACGGACGCACGCTAGACGAGCAGTGGGCGGATGACCCGCACACCTACCTTGGCATCTCGGTTGCCGGCTTCCCCAACCTGTTCACCATCACCGGGCCGCAAAGCCCGTCGGTGCTGTCGAACATGCCGGTGTCGATCGAGCAGCATGTGGAGTGGGTCACGGACTGCATCGACACCATGCGCCAGGCCGGCAAGACCGTCATCGAAGCGACGCCGGAGGCGCAGAAGCAGTGGGTCGCGCATGTCAACGAGGTCGTCGGCGCGACGCTGATGACCGGCGCCAACTCCTGGTACATGAGCGCCAACATCCCTGGCAAGGCACGCGCCTTCTTGCCCTATTTGGGTCCGGAGGGCGTCGGCGGCTACCGAAAGAAGTGCGACGAGGTCGCGGCCAAGGGCTATGAGGGGTTCGAGTTGGCATAGCCGGCCTTAAAGGGTCATCGTCCCGACGCGCGTAATACAAAAAAGAGTTGGAGGAAGCATTGATCAACAACGGCTACTACTCGCAGGCCGTGCACGGCCCCTACGAGATGCACGACATCGGCAACCTTGAGCTGGAGGAGGGCGGCACCATCCGCAACTGCATGCTCGCCTATGCAACGTTCGGCACGCTCAACGCCGCCAAGGACAACGCTATTCTCATGACCACCTGGTACTCCGGCACCAGCAAGATCATGGAGCAGGTGTACATCGGCCAGGGCCGCGCGCTCGATCCCGACAAGTATTTCATCATCATCGTGAACCAGATCGGCAACGGCCTTTCCACCTCGCCGCACAACACGCCGGCGCCGGGCGGCATGGGCAACTTCCCGCATGTGCGCATCGGCGACGACGTCCGCGCGCAACACAAGCTCATCACGGAGAAGTTCGGCCTGACGAGCTTGGCGCTGGTCGTCGGCGGCTCCATGGGCGCGCAGCAGACCTATGAATGGGCCGTGCGCTACCCCGACATGGTGCAGCGCGCAGCGCCCATCGCCGGCACCGCGAAGAACACCGTCCACGACTTCCTGTTCACCGAGACCCTGGTCGAGGCGATCACCTCCGACCCCGGCTTCAACAACGGCTTCTACGCCTCGTCGTCGGACGTGCGGGCGGGCCTGCTGCGCCACGCCAAGATATGGGCGATGATGGGCTGGAGCACGGAGTTCTACCAGGAGAACCGCTACAAGGCGCTGGGCTTCTCGTCCCTGGACGATTTCCTTGTCAATTTCATGTTCGGCTATTTCGGCGTGATGGACCCGAACGACCTGCTGTGCATGGCGTGGAAGTGGCAGCGCGGCGACGTGAGCCGCCACACCGGCGGCGACCTGCGCGCCGCGCTGGGCCGCATCAAGGCCAAGACCTTTGTCATGCCGATGTCGACGGACATGTTCCTCCCCCCGGCCGATTGCCAGGCCGAGTGGCGGCTCATTCCCGACGCCGAGTTCCGGCCGATCAAGACCATCGACGGGCACCTCGCGCTGTTCGGCGCCGACGCCAACGCAATCGGCCAGCTCGACGGGCACTTGGTCGAGTTGCTGTCCCTGCGTCCCACTGCGAGCTGACACAGCCTGAGCAGCGGCAACGGGGCGAGGACGTCCGCTCCGCCGCTCAAAAGGTTGAAGCGCCAACGCCGGTTCCGCAAGATTATCGGTGTCCACACAGGGACCGCACGGAGGAAATTATGGCAACGTCCCGTATGCGTTTTGGCATCTTCCTGGCTCCGTTCCATAAGCCAGGCGTCAACCCCACCCTGGCCCTCGAAACCGACCTCGAATTGGTCCAGTGGCTCGACCGCTGCGGCTACGACGAGGCCTGGTTCGGCGAGCACCACTCCGCCGGCAGCGAGATCAGCGCCTCGCCGGAGATATTCATCGCCGTCGCGGCCGAGCGCACCCGGCACATCCGTCTCGGCACCGGCGTCGTCAGCCTGTCGTACCACAACCCGCTCTGGGTGGCGGAGCGGATCGTCATGCTGGACCACCTGACGCGCGGGCGCGTGATGTTCGGCGCCGGCCCCGGCTCGCTGCCGACCGACGGCGCCATGATCGGCATCTCGCAGTCGCAGAGCCGCGAACTGCTGGAGCAAAGCCTCGGTGTCATCATGCGGCTGCTCACCACCGAGGAGCCGGTGACGTTTCAGAACGACCGTTGGGATCTGCGCGACGCGCAGTTGCACCTGCGCCCGTATTCGAACCCGCTGTTCGATATCACGGTTGCTGCCGTGGCCTCGCCGACTGGGCCGCGGCTGGCGGGGCGGCACGGCATCGGCCTGCTGTCGATCGGCGCGACCTCGGCGGCCGGCTTCGACGCGCTGGCTGGCGATTGGCGGAACTTAGTTTGGAAAACCGCCAGCTTCGACGCAATTTCCGAGCATGCGCGTGGATTATATCCGGGCCTATGAAAGGATATGACTAGCCTTGAGAAGGAAGCAAGCATGGCGCGTGTTGGCTTAACCAGGGCCGCGAAGTTCACGTCGGCCACGACGCCTCTGGCCGCTCCTCTGATCGGCTATCGGACCGTCAAGGAGTTTACCGGCTGGAACAAGACGGAGACTCTGTTGCGGCCGGCGATAGAGCGTTGGAGTCCGCACACGGTGTTATACCAACCGCCCTGACCGTTGACCGGGACGTGATCCCGCCCTGGTAGCTTTTGTGGTCTGCTGTGCTGCTTGGTTTAGGACGGGGGCGAGCATGGCGGTGGCGATTACGCGGCGGGACGTGTC
>JAABUP010004764.1_pt1 | contig 21723 bp, 29 predicted proteins | sample 5559201 | NCBI WGS metagenome assembly JAABUP01 (sample SAMN10711887, study PRJNA513373) | rock metagenome | isolation source: Antarctica rocks | place: Antarctica | reverse complement strand
AAAACACATGTACCAAGCATGAATGGTGAATCATAGGCTGATTGTGCCTAAAAGCAACTTGCGTTGTGTGACTGGAGCAAATATTTGCGTGTCAAGTGCAGGCAGTTTCACTGGTTGGAAGGCATTTCTGTGATACATGCAGGTTCTACTGTGAGGAGGCGCTGACAATCCCAGCTTACCCACTGTCCCCTCTCCCCTTGTACAGCATTCCTGAAGCCACCAGCCTTCAAGGCTTCAAGGTATGCCATGTTGCCTATTCAAGGGCCCCCACTTCCAGATTGCAATTGTCAAAGCAAAGCTGTAGCCTGGTTATTTTGCTGGTGCAAAGGACAGAGTCCATGGCCTTGCATCAGCACATTGCGCTGTATCACTTATAAAGACAGAGTGTAAACACAGAAGTGCAAGACCTGCCAAACTACTGAGTGCTGTGCACCAAGCACTGCTGCTTTGCTTCCTGGCCATGTATGCTCACCAACTTTGCAGCTGCACTTGCAAGTGTCTAATGTGCTTTGTGCGGTTGAGTCAGTGAGAGTTGCCTGTCTGCAGGACTACATTGGGACACTGCCAGCAGTGGACCGGGCTGAAGCCTTTGGGCAGCATCCCAATGCTGACATTGCCTACCAGATAGAGGACAGCTGGCTGGTGCTGGAGAGCCTGCTGTCTCTGCAGCCTCAGACTGCCCTGGCTGCTGGCGCCAAGTCCAGGGAGGACACTGTTGCTGCCATTTGCGCCGACCTGCTAGACCAGGTACATGTTCCTGGGCTTGTCTGTGCGCAGGATGCTTTTCATGCTGGCCTCTAGCGCAGGCGCAATTGCAACGTGTGATACTATTGGCATGACAGTGATGTGCAACAGAAAGTGAAGCTTGTGCAGCAGGCATGGCTCAAGCAACCTCACGGTCACCTGATCGCTCAAGCCATGGTGCTCTGAAGCTGTGATGTGATGTGTCCATACAGAATCAGTAGTGATGTCATGTCATAGTCATGGCCTTCTGCCCAATTCACAATCTGGCTGTGTAACATCTGCATTGCCTGCCTATGTTTACACAGGTGCCGGGACCATTTGACTTAGAAGCAGTGATGAAGAGTAAGGCATCCGATCCCTCAGCGCTGCATGTTGTACTCCTACAAGAGGTGGAGAGGTACAACAGCCTGTTGGTGCGGCTGCGCTCCAGCTGCAGTCAGGTGCAGGCCGGCCTCAAGGGACTGGTGGTCATGTCAGCTGACCTGGACGAAATTGCTGATGCCCTTTTCAACGCTAAGGTAAGCCCTTCTCGCCCAGTCATTATGCATGTCATTTCTGTGCAAGGGCCATTCTGATCTTCTCTACTTTGTCAAAAAGATGTAAACAGACACACATCTTCGAAGTACCATGTGCTGTGTCCAGCATCAAATAGGGATACGTGTGATGCACTTCTTGACATTTGAATGTGAAAAGCTTTCACCAAGCTTACACTGATGACAGCTCATATGTCATGGCTAGTATGCTTTGCTACATTTTGCTAATTGAACCTCTCAAGACTTTGCCTTCAGGGCATGGCTGTGGGTACATCAGCACAGGAGTATCTCCTGACCTTGCAACTCATACCTGAGCAAGTGTGAAAAGGATTGATGTGGTTGTAGGTGCCCCCAGCATGGTTGAAGGCATACCCAAGTCTCAAGGCTCTGGGCCCGTGGACACGTGACCTGCTGCAGCGCTTGGACCAGCTGAAGCGCTGGATAGACAAGGGCTACCCCACCTGCTACTGGCTGGCAGGCTTCACCTACCCAACAGCCTTCCTCACTGCAGTTCTCCAGGTCACACTCCACCACTCTTGCAAAGGCAGCTATCACATTCCTGATGCGCACCCAAAACTGCTCATTGCTGCAAGCTACTTTTGCCCAAGTTACTGACCTGTTTTGGCAGCCCTGTAGTGCAACCCTGTAGGAATGCCTCCTGTGCTTGCTGCTTTACTCATGCATGCAACTGCAACAATGGGACACAAGCCCTATGGCTGTCTAAGCATATGTATTGGTGCTTGCAGACGACTGCGCGACGGAACAGCATCCCCATCGACAGCTTGTCTTTTGAGTACAGCGTAGTCAACATAGATGAGCGTGAGCTGCAGCAGCCTCCAAAGGAAGGTGTCTACGTCAAGGTGAGGCACCACAAACACCCCTTGTGTCTCTGCCCTGCACACAAGGCATTGGCCATTACTTATGGTCCGCCTGTAGTGTCAAAGAGCTGCTCATGCCCCTTTGCCTGCAGATGCGTGACAGCCAGCTACTTCAGATCATCTGACAAAGAATGTGATGCTTGATTGACTCTGCAATTCCGGTTCGCGAGGCACAATGTGGTGCAAGTTGGTGATTGCTGGATTGCAGGGCATGTTTCTGGAAGGCGCTGGATGGGACTTTGAAGAGGGGTGCTTGTGTGAGCCCAACCCCATGGAGCTCATTGTTCCCATGCCTGTGTTCCTCTTCAAGCCAGTAGAGAACAAGAAGAAGTCCCAAAAGGGGCTGTATAGCTGCCCATTGTACATCTACCCTCACAGGACAGGCACTCGTGAGCGACCCTCCTTCATGATCAATGTGGATCTGAAGTGTGGCAACGCTGACTCAGACCACTGGATCATGCGAGGCACAGCACTACTGCTGTCTCTGGCAACCTGATTTTGTTTCCTCCGGCCATTTCATGTCATCTGTCTGTACTGAGTCAGCATAACTGCAGTTGCAAGTCTTGTATGGTGATTGGTGTTTTCAGTGTATTAAGTGCTGAGTGCTGTCCGAATGGTCAGCATTGCGTCATGTTTTTTTTTAAATGTTCACAACATCTATGCTGTAAAAATGACTGGCAGCTGCCAGTTTGGGGTTGCTTGAAGAGCTGTGTAATGTTAAGACAGTCTTGACGCCTGTTGATTCACAGCGTGATATTCCTTGCCCTCGGCTTGTCAGTCAGCCTATCATTAACATAGCCAGCTTTAGCAGAAGTAGCACCGTACATTTGGGCATTCAGCATTGTTGTGGCTGAGATACACAATGTGTCATTGGTCATGGTGAGGCAAGAAAACAAACATAAGACACTGTTCTGACCATGTGCAAGTATGAATGCCTGCTCAGCCATAGTGGAAGTCAAGTTACAAAACTGCTGACCTGACAGAAAGCCTGCATGCTTGGCACCAATGGAGCTACAGAACTGCTGAGAAACACTCAATTTCAGGAGCCTCAACGAAATCAAATGCACATCAAATCTTTACCAGTTAAAACAATGTTCGGCTTGCAAAATGCATGCACAAAGGATATCTATTACTCTACTGTAGCATGCACTTCACATCTCGCCAGTGTGTAAATCACAAATAGTATACAAACAATGACTAAGCAGTAATCAAATTCTCTACTCTATAATCAGTACTGAGCCCACTTCCTCAAAAGATGACAATGTTGTCTTTGATGTACCCCAATCTGTCCAGGGCTGGCAAGCACGCCTGGTCAATCATGCCTTGGGGCCCACACAACAAACACAGCGTTGTCTCCGAAGAACCAAAGCATTGCTCCTTGAAGAGCTTCTCTGTGACACGCCCAACGCTGCCCTTCTCATACTTGCCATCCTTGGGTCGACTGAGCAGGTAGTGAACAGAGAAGCGCTGGTCCTGTGCCAAACCATCCAAGTCCTTCTCCATCAGAATGTCCTCCTGCGTCTGGTTGGCAAAGATCAGCTTCATCATGGTTGGATCCTCTGGGTCCTTCAGAACTGCCTACATTACCAACAGACAAGTCAGTGGCTTTGTCATGCCAGGGCATCTGCATCATGAACTGCCTCTGCGTAACCATTGCCTCTTGCACCAAAGCCTCAGAAGCAGAAAGACCCGTCAGAAGCCACAAACAAACCCACTGTCAGCCCCACTATCATTGCATCACAGGGCAGTCATGCTGAGCTGACCTGCACGACTTGCCACATGGGAGTGATGCCAGTGCCTCCTGCAATCATGCTCATCTGCTTCACTTTGCCCTCCTTGCCGTGATGGCTGTACACCCCTCGCCCCTTGTAGATGAAGTGGCCCAGGGGTCCCTTCACGTCAATGGTGTCACCAATCGCCATCTTCTCCATGAACTGTGTCATGCGCCCTCCCTGCAAATGCCCAATCCCTATCAGCATCAACATCCCAGAAAATACTTTGTGCTGCCAAATGACACAGCGAGCGCAGCAAAATTGTGCTGACTGCATACACCTTTGCAAGTTGCATGCCAGTTTGCTTCTCAGAATGTTGACCAGTTTCCTGCCAAGTGGTAGAAGCTATGAGGACGCAGTACAGTATAGTAAACACTGTTTGCTCAAGTCTGTGTGGGTTTTGAAGACGCTGTACATTTGCAGCAACTCACCAATGGGAAAGCTGGGTTGTTGTTGGCAAAGTAGACCTTGACCACCAGATCAAAGTAGCCAACTTCATCATCAGAGCTAGTTGGGGTGTAGGCCCGCATCACCATCTCTCCCTTCTCCTGCACATCATTGTCAACTTTTGAATGACCGGCTCAATGTTTGCAGGCAGGATTTAAACATCCATGTAACAGAAGCTCGCTCCTGCCAACCAGATTGAACCAAGGTCCCACTCTTGTTTACATTTGACTACGCAGCCGTAGCAGTGCAGTTGTCACAGGCACTGGGTCAAGTCCAGCATTTTGGTCATTATTTGCATGTCAAACATGGTGCTCGTCGCCTCTACTCAAGCATGAAACATTATAGACAAGCTCTGAATGTGCATCAGGACTGATGCACAGGTGGGTACCAAAGTCAGTGCTGACCTTGGCATAGAAGAACATGTGCTGGCCAATGGGCAAGCCCAGCGTGTGCTCCGGTGTCTGAAGGGCAAATCTGAAGAGCCTGGTGTTATGCGACAAAGCAATCTTCTCAGACAGCTTGAATGGAATCTTCTTCTTTGGGTTGAGTGCGATCTTGGTGGAGGAGTGGCCACCGCCGCCCATTCCAAGCTTTCCCTCATCACTCATCTCCTGCCAGTCACACATCAGGTCAGGCAATGCACAGATACTCACTGACTGCACTTTTGACACTGGAGACACATCGCAACAGCATCTGCTGTGATTAAGCTGCTCTGAGAGAGACTGTACATATGCCAACTACTGAGGGCTGTGCCCAGTAGTGAGACCCAATATCCAGCATACACGTGCAAGTACTTCATGACTGTAATACACATCGCAACCCCAGCACCAGCCAATCACCAAGCAGCCCAGGCAGTCCATGTATGCAGTGAAGCCAGCGCATCAGTGCCTTGAAAGGAGATAAACACAGGCTGCCAGGCTGTTGATGATGTCACAGCGGCTCACAAGACAAACAGGAGCTGGAGACATTGCACAGGCTCTGACCTGCTTGTCAATCGGCGCTCGCTCTGGTGCAATATCATCCTTGGACTCAGCCTTGTTGCCAATGAGACCAATCATGTAGTCGGCCAGCATGGCCTTAGCCTTGCTGCTGTGAATGGCATTGAACTCCTCTGTTGCATCTTGGCCACCCACCATGAGGATGGACTCAGCACCACCAGGGTGGGCGCTCAGGAACTTGGTGCCATCATACACCTTGCCATCATGCACAAACCAGACATCCTCCCTGCTGTCGTGCTTCTCCACCTGCACCACTTGCCCACTTCAGCTGGTTGCATGGTTGTAAATGATCAAGTGACCATTGACTTCAGCCAATTGCGACTGATGACTGATTACAAGCTGGCAACTGGCCGCAGTTTTGGTGGTCTCCTTTTTGGTGTGATCTTGTCATACATGCTGTTCAGACTGGATTGTTGCTTTTGCAAGGATGCTGTTCAGGACAGACAGTAGGGACAAGTGCAAACATGCAGACAATTGCAGACTGCAGTCACAGGCTTTCAACCTGTTTTGCACTCTGCATGTGCACCTGCTAGGTATCATTGCTGTGTCAAGAAGTCAAGGTGAAACAGATATTGAGGACCAAAGGCTGGCATACCTCTTCTAGGGTGAAGGTCTTCAGCTTGCTGGTATCTACATTGGTACTGGCCACAGCCTGCTTCTCAGTCACAGCCGCCATGCCACCACTAGCCATGGCCTCCCTCTCCATCCACCCCCCAGGCTCCCCTCCGCTCTTGGTGGGGTGCTCGCAGTACAGGCACAGCTGGCCCTCCTGGTTGGCCTTGGGCTGCATCTTGATGCGGAAGAAGGTGTTGCTCAGCATGCCCAGCAGGTTCCAGGTTAAGCTGCACCACAAGCCAGACCACCTCAGCACAACTGTCACAGGGGCTAGCTTGGTGGCCATACCTGTGCTGTGTGAACCCTAGGTCAAACTGGATCAGCAAACATTCCTAAGCAATCAAGTGGTGCCAGCTTCACACCGTGGAAGTGGCCACAGCTGTGCTGATGAGTCTGAAAGACAGGGTAGACTGCATGACAGACACACTGTGCACGCAGCTGAAAGAAGTGGCGTAACAATGTGAGCATATGACAATGACACAGCACAGGGCCACAGTGCCATTGCAACATCACACAGCACCTGCTCTTCCATGAGTTGTATTGATGCTCTGATGACATGTGCAGTGCAGGTACACCAAGCTGCTGGGTGACTGCAGATGAAATGGCAACCATGTGGTGACTGCAGGTGAGAGGCCCAGTCAGTGAGTGCTTACTTCTGGGGCTGCAAGTTGTTGGAGATGTCCACAGCACGTGAGCAGATCTCATCAGCTCTGAGCAGGTCCAGGATGGGGACTTCCACTTCCCAGAAGACCCAGCACCAGTGCTTGCCATGCTCTGTTGGCTCCTCATGACGGATGATGTTGCTGATCAGCCATGTCTTGGCCTTGTCTAGAGAAACCTCTACTCTGGTGACTTTCCTTCCTCCACCTGCCAACAAGAAACAAGTCAGGTCACTCGTGCAAGTCTTGACCTGAGTCTTGATGTCCTACAAAGCACATTGGTCCATGTTGATCACACTGTCATTTGTACGCAGCGTGAGACTGCATGCAGTAGCATTAGTCAGATGCTGATCAAACTAGAGCTCCACCACAAAGCCCCAGCCGCACAGAATGCAAGCCTGTACTGTAGTGCTGCAAGACAGCCTGCACTGACGGCACTACCGGCCCAGGCGTGATCGCTTGTCGATTGACATACACAGACAGACAACTAAACATACAGACAGGTGTGTTTGGCATGTGTGCCGTACTGAACAGACAATGCCTTGCTCATGTTGCATTGCAAACAAACTGCATCTGTAATGAGATTCACGTGGAGCAGGTTGCAGGCACCTGAGTAGGCAAAGCCCTTGACAGTGTAAGTGCCGGAGGCTGAGAGGGGAATCATCTCATCATGGGCAGGTGCCGTCACCACTGACTGAACGTTCAGCTCGTTCAACACAAAGTCAGACTTGGACCACCAATCTGCACATCAGGACAACACTGGATACCTTGCTACGCCCACATGAATCCTCCACGCAGGGTTGCTGCTGGCACGCCATGCTGCTGTCATGCACACATACTTGAGGTTCTTGCAAGCAATTCTGCAGTTCGCGGCAGCCAGATTATGAGAGATCTGTATGGTTCAGCTGTTAACTCAAGCTCGAGCAATTTTGCATGCTATGTGAAATGTCTGCTCGCAGAGTACATCTAGAAACTGAGGTCAAGCAGCAGAAGCAAGCACCTTCAGCGTTTGCCTGGTCCATCTCTATGCCAGCAGGCAGCACCTTGTTGTCATGCTGGTGATAGAAATTGTCTGACTCTGTCGCCAAAACCTCAATGTTTGCCAGCCATTTCACCATACGGCCTCCAATTCCACCAGGAATGATCATTCTGACAGGGAAACCATGGTCTGGTGCCAGCAGCTTGCCATTGTGTTTGTATGCTATCATGATGTCATTGGCTGGGTTGAGAGCTGTGCCATAGATAAGGGAGGTGCCATATGAGCCGTTGGTGCCCTGAGGCAATTCCTTCTCCACTCCATTGAAGTGCACATGGCGTGCTCCCTGCCTGTAGCTTTGTACGCCACAGTACTTCAGCAGATCGACTAAGCGGACACCTGTCCACCAGCCTGCACAGTATGGTAAATTCTATGTCAGCCATTCTGCCTCAATGAATGGCTTCATACAACCAGGAGAGTACTTTCAGATTCCCCAGCCTGACACTGGGCATGCACTGTAGCAGTAGCAGGCATTCAATGGAACAAAGCACAATAAAACAGGGTGCCAACATGAAAACCGCAGCATTGGGCAAGGTGTTATGCAAAGTGCATGATCAGCATTGGATACAGCAAGGCATCACTCTGACCTGTGCCAGTGCCTGATGCTCCCCAGTTGAAGCCTTTAGTCTTCTTGACCATGTTCTGCTCTTTTCTTCGGTTGCCAGCACACACCAGCGTACATAGCAGGTTGACGTTTTCAAACTTGTTGACCAAGTCATCCATGGAAAAGGTCATAGGCTTATCAACCATGCCAGTCACAGTGATACTGTGGGTGTCCCATGCCAACTTAGGAACTGCTCCATGATTTCTGACATACTCTGCAGCCGAAGGAACAGTTGCGGAGGCTGTGCAGCAGCCTATCAAGATTGCTGCTTGTATGAGCCAAAACCATATGGAGGCATGCACAAGAACTAAGGGCATCCCTTCTTACGTAGAGCTGTTGGTGTGATGAAGCCTCTCTCCATGAGGTCTGGTAGAGGTGGTTCGCAGTTGAAAGGATGTCGACCAGTCAGCCTGACCAGCCTGGGGTGTCGTGGTACCCATTTGTCTGGTGTTGCTGCGTCCCTGCTGTCTATCTCGGTGACTGTCTCATGCAGACCCCACGTAGGATCCTTGGGCGTGACATCCTCTACAGGTTCTTGTTTCTCTGGCTGACTGCTTTCGACGTATTGCTTATGCAGGACCTCGATGTCGGTCTTGGCGCTGAAGGGAACACGGCTGGCTAAATCAGCAGCGGAGTCTCCCTGAAATGCTTGTAAAGCAGGCATACTCAGAGAGTGGAGCCCGGGCGTGGCGATACCGACAGATACCGACTTCGGTATCAAAGACGTCGACGTCCAATGTCAATAACGAATGCAAACCAAAATTGGGCTCGACGACAGTACACCTAGAAATCAGCCGTTTCAGTGAACGGAACAAGTGCTAGCGTATGATAAGCACACAGCCTTCCTACCGACTGCGCGACGAGTACACGGGGATCTGCAATGGGGTGCACTTCAAAAGGTCATGTGTTGCACGTGCGGGTAGACTCTGAAAGGGGTCTTTTTTGTTCGAACCAGTCCCGATAGTGATCCAGGGGATTCAAGGCGACAAAACTAGAAAATAGCACGTGAGTGACTACAGTCTGCTTTGCAATGGTTTCGGATCCAGTCCACGTATTTTCCAGTCAACACAGCCTTGCGTCGCATCCAAAGGGCCCTTTGCGCTGATACATCAAGTGGACATAAGGGTCTGTGGCTGCCGCAGTCAGCATGTGGAAGTTGACCTTACCCTCGTACTGTCTAACAGCAAATAGGCTGGCTTGTCATACTCTGTGTACTGCAGCGCAAACTACAGTCTGCTGTGCTGGTCAGGGACGCAGCTTTGGACACTGCAGGCCATCACACATCAGATCACCTTTTTCGTCTAACGTTCGAACGACAGGTCGGTGACTAGTCAGAAGAAGGTGATCACTGCTACACTGCAAGCTGCGACTAAAACAGTAGCGACTTGCAGGCAGGGCTGGTTCTGGGACACGCAGTTCACAAATTGCAAAAGTGGTCCGTGGAGGTGTTGCTTTTGCTAGCTACGCTGGCCAGCCTCTTGGTGCAGGCATGTCTTGCTCATAAAGTAGCAGTATCACCATGTTTGTTGTTGCACTATGTTTAACTTTTCTGTGGTGCTGCTTATTTAGGGTTTGAAGGAAGCTCAGTCCCCAGAATATGCATCTTAGGGGGTGGCTTTGGTGGTCTATACACAGCTGTCAGGCTGGAAAGCCTCATGTGGCCACACTCTAGACGACCACAGGTACTGGTGCTGGAATCCTCTTGCTGCTCAGCAGATACAGATAGCTATGTAATGTTGTGGGATTGCCAATGTGCAGATCACACTCATTGACCAGAATGAGCAATTTGTGTTCAAGCCTCTGCTGTATGAGCTGATCAATGGCGGAGCAACACCCGAGGAAGTGGCTCCTATGTTTGCAGACCTTCTGGCCCCCATGAACTCAACAAGCTTTGTTCAGGTAAGCACTCATGCTTGAGAAAGACGCACCACTTGGCATCATGTGCATCATGAGTCTCATGATGAGCCAGCCCTCCTTAGCTGTTCCTTGCTTGCTGTTCATCAGGTCTGCAAACTTCCAGAATGACGATACACATAATCTGCTCAACATCCTTTTGTCTGCTCATAAAATGGCCATGACTTGTGCTCATACCACTTACACAAAGCTCGTTTCCCACAACGTCTTGCACTGGCATGGCAACATGTTTGCCTCTGACATGTGCAGGGAAGTGTCCACTCAGTCCATTCAGACGACAGCACAAATGGTGCTCACAGCAGCCACAATTTAGGTGCGTCATTAGGCCTACCTCGTGCATTTGCTTCCTGTCGCAAACTTCACACTGGCCATGTACAGACTGCAAATCTGCGGCATCATCCGACAAGCTTACATGTGTGCTGTAAGTTTTGCAAGCTGTGGTACCAAAAGGCATTGAATCTGCTGCAAGTTCAAGGCAGTTTCAAACAATACTGCTATTTGTGTGCAGGAGGCACAATAACGCTAGCAGATGGGCAGCGCTTGCAGTATGATTGGCTGGTGTTAGCCTTGGGCAGCAGTACCAGTTTCTTTGGCATTCCGGGAGTCAAGGACTTGGCTTTACCCTTCAATGATTTCAAAGACGCAATGAAGGTACAGCACAGCTTGGTCACCTTTTGTGTGGCACCTTGTGCGTTGGCAGTGCCAGAAGCAGCAACAGCATCTATCACCACCTGGCAGCTTTCCGTGATGCTGTATGTGTCAAACCTCACAGCCTTGTGTGATGGTCTAAAAGTTGCTATGTATAGCAGCTAGCTAACTGTCTGTGAGTGGTACCTGGATCAGCTGCAGCATAGCATGCCCTATCAAAAAGCATTGCATAGCTCAGCAGGACTGAGACAAGAAGTTTTTTGGCCAAATATTTCACAAATGCAGTGGAACTTGGCCATGCATGAACAGCCCAGGTTGTCTATGAGTGGTAGCGTGATACCATGCTGGTGGCAGGTTGTGAGGCGCGTGGAGGAAATCGAAGCACGGTCAGCTGTTGAGCCTGCTGGGGTGGTGGTAGTGGGTGCCGGCTATGCTGGTGTGGAGCTAGCCAGTACTGTTGCAGAGCGCCTTGGCAGGCGAGCTGCTGTACAGCTGGTCTCTGCAGGTTAGCACCCTCTTGCACTTCTGTGGCTTTTCCCAAGCCATGATGCATCCCATTGATGCAGATTGTGACATCAGCTATGCAGTCTATTGTTCATCATTTGTGGGTAGTCCAGGTGCGTCGAATGTTGTATATGCAGGTCACTATCCTGCAGCATGCACGATGGCCAAAATTGTAGTGTATGCATGTCTTGTGCTCATCGCTTCCGAATGCCCAAAATATCTGTGACCTGTCAAGTTACAACTACTACATGGTAGTAGTTGTATAGCATTCCATGCATGCATTGCTTCTTTGAGTGACACACATCCTGTTCCAGCGTGTCAGGAGATGGCTGAAGTAAGACAGCAAATTTGGTTGGTTGGTGGTGATGGACGTTGGTGCATGGTGCAGGAGGAGACATATTGGAGGGCATGCCTCCAGGCCAGGTCAAGGCTGCCCGCAGTATGCTGCAGGATCTGCGCGTCAATATTGTCACCAACGCTATGGTGAGACATTGCACAGAGCTCCCTTGTGTTCTTGTCACATCTGGCATGCTGACAGCATTAGGTGCAGACAGCATGTGCGCCACAGCTCAGTTTGATGCAGTCCCAAGCCTTGGACCTGTCGTCAATAGGATCTGCAGTAACCACTGCCACTTTGGCAAGTGCCATGCTTGCTGAAGCTCTGACATTGTGTTCCATTTGTACAACTCAAACTGTCGCAAAACACGCTCGCCATGGTCATGCAGGCAACATCTGCCTGTAGAACACATGCAGCGTCATTCGGCACTAGACCATTCTGCAGGCCTTGAGTAGGTGGCAACATGCAGTATGACCATCAGACGCACTATCTGTTATGCTTACGCAGGTCAGCAGCATAAGTGAAGATCAGCAACAGCCATCATCAGCGCAAGCCAGCACCTCCTACTCACCAGCTTCACCGCCAGCCAAACAGCAGGTCCATGTCAAACTGCCCGGCAACATCAAGAAGACAATCCCGGCTGACATGGTGCTGTGGACAGCTGGCAGCTCTCCAGCCAGTCATGCAGCCAGGAAACTGAAGCTGCCTTTTGAGACAAATCAGAAAGGAGCGCTGCTGACAGACAGAAACCTGCGGGTGCTAAAGCAGCAGCGAGTGTTTGCTCTGGGCGATGTGGCAGGCTCAGAGATCGAAGCTGAAACTGCAAACATTCCACCCACGGCGCAAGTGAGTTGTTTGGCGTCTGTTACCACACTGTTGTTGCCAGGGTATATGCATTTGATCGAACAACCCTGAGTTGTTATAATGCCTCTTCACTCTGGCTCATGGCTCATTTGTGCTTCAGCTTGTAGTTGCAGAGTATAATGGCTGCAGAGTATGCTCATGCAGGGCAAGCTATGTAGTGTGTAGTAAGCTACATGGTCTTGTTCAAATGCACGAGGCAAATGCTGGCCTGTGCAGGTTGCCTTTCAGCAAGCAGACTATGTGGCGTGGAACCTGTGGTCAGCCATCAACAGCCGTCCTCTTCTGCCCTTCAAATACCAGCACCTGGGGGACATGATGTCTCTAGGTGAGCCCTCTCCATCTTGCTGCATACTATCATGCTACATCTAGAAAAAGATTGCCAGGTATCATTTCAGGGCATTTTCGTCCAGCATTGCACACTACAGTAAGGTAGCTTTTGTTCCTATCACTGCCTTGTTTGCAGCAGCACAGCATCTAGTTGAGCCAATGGGAGGCATTTGAGACTGTGTGGGTGTTGCGTGCGCACATGCTGATGTTGTCAACTGCCAATGCCTCAATTACTGTCTGAGACTTGTAACTTCAAAGCATGCTGTGCCTGTTCGAGCAGGCCGTGTGAATGGAGCAGTGACACTACCACTACCTGTGTCTCAGCAACTGGCAAGTGGCTTGCAGTCAGGGCCGCTCAGCTCCCTGCTTGGGGCAGCTGGTATCAGGTCAGTTGTCCACTCTGCCATGATGGCTCCTGGCAGTTATCATTTTTCACAGAAATGAATGCTTATATACCATTTTGCTTGATGCATAGATGTGTGTTGCTTGCATCAAAGCTTTGCCTTGCTTGCAGCAATGCAGCCTTGAAAGGATATGTAGCATGTGGACTTTCATCCCAGCTGCATGCAGTCACCACAAGCAAGCTCAATTGAGGGGCATGAGCAGCTTGCTTCTTGCATCATTTGATTGACAGCAAGTTTGAGCTGTTTGCAGTTTGCAACCGGATGATACTGGCAAGGGACTAACACTGCAAGGGCCGCTGGCTGGCTTTGTGCGACGAGCGGCGTACCTTTATCGACAACCTACAGATCAGCACAAGTTGCGTGTTGGCCGAGATTGGCTGCAGCAAGCTGCTGAAGAGGCTCAACGAATGCTTTCTGGCAGCAGACGTAGCTGACATTCAAACCACATGGTCCAATTTCATAACCCTGTGGTGCACCATTTAGTGCAATATTAAGTGTGTATAAGGACTTGCATTCCTACACTTCTGCTCTTCATGCTGAAAAGTTTGCATTGTGCGCTGCATCTGCTGCAATCTTGCACAGAGAAAAGTGTTTTCTGCACTGGGCCTGGGCATCTCAATGTGGCCTTTTTGGCGGATAGACGAAGCAAGTACCAACTGAACTGTGCACAACGGTCAGAACGCTGCATTAATCCAAATCAGGCTGGTATCGACGTGCGACCCATTCGCTTGTGCAAACATTGGGCCTGTTGCTTTGCACATGAGCAGTGTCGGTCCTGAGCTTGTTTGAGGTCAAGGTGGTTGTGGTTCTGAGTAGCCACACTCTGCTTTGCTACCTCTGCATGCGTACACTCAAGATGTACTTTGGGTTGTCTGTCAGCTGCACTTGCTGTGCCTTGCTTTTGCTACCTGCGTCAGGGTGAGATGTCATGATACTTTAGAAGAACAAGAAGCCATACATGGGCATGCATGTACAGGCTTGAATGCGTAATCTGCAGCGATCTGCGCCTCGACGCAAGCACTACGCGATCGCTTTTCAGATTTTGAAAGTTGCACAAAGACTGCAACCAGCTACTGTCCAGAGCCGAAGGCAGTACGCTTTGCTTTATACACTTGAAAATGACGGCATGTGCTTGTCTGCAGGTGGGCTGCTCCGGCCCAGGAACGCAATTGGGTGGTCCGATCCGCCTCACAACCTGCTATTGCCAATGTCAAGCTAAACATCAGCTACAAAGGTCACGCAATCAAGAATGGCTCCGAGCTCACGCCATCTCAAGCCAGTGATCCACCAGGAGTTGAGTTCGATGGGTCACAAACCTATTTGCTGATGCACGTTGACCCAGACGTACCTTCTCCACAGAAGCCTACAAACAAGGACTTGTAAGCTCATAACGGCGTCTGTCTAGATCACTATTCTGGAATGTCTGCGATACTGTACCCTGCAAAGCCTGATATGTAGCAGAAGGCATGCCGTCGGTATGATGGGTTATTTGCAAATGTCTAGCTCAAGAAGCTTACAGCAACTGTCTATCTCAGTATGCCACATACACAGACTAGTGTGAGATCTTCAACAGTATCAGTGCCCAACTGGGTCGGATGACTGTACAGTGTGCACTGGCTGGTCATCAACATCCCAAAAGGTGCAGTTGACAATGGCCAAACCGTTTTAGAGTATATGCCGCCAGCACCACCTCCAGGCACTGGCTACCACCGCTACATTTTCAAGCTCTATGGACAAGGCCAAGATACAATCCAGGTAAGAAGGAGTTGGCTCTGGTGAGTATCCTGGTCAAGCATGCGTCTGCCTGGCAACTGCTGTGAGAATGAAAGATTGTGCTGAACAGTGTGTGTTACAATACAACAGCACTGCCTTGCTGTCTCAGCTGTTGTGTACGTTTGCTCAACAACAGAATGTACACGCAGGTCAAGCCATTTACATCTCGCGCAAAGTTCAGTCCAAAGCACTTTGCAGATCAGTATGATCTGGGCGATCCCCTCGCAACCTTTAAATAAAGAGCCTTGCTGAGGCACAAGGCTCTGTTGATGAGAGCAAGTAAAGGTCAATGTCTGGTTTTGAATGCTCAAGCTGCGTGTTGTTGCAAGTGTGCAGAGTGTTGGTGTAACATCAAACATCAGTTAGGCTGCGGTAGAGCATCTACATGGAACTTTACACCAGGTGCTGCTGAGGTACCTTGCCCGCTGCAACAGACAAGCAGATTGTCAATGGTGATTGGTACAATACACAGCAAATTGAGTTCTAAAGATGAGCAGTGTCTTTCTGCCACTCATATGGTTTGAATGCTGATGATTTGTTTGAAGGCCCAAGCAATGTGTATATCACACAGGACCTATGTGTATACACCATGCATGTGCAATTATACTGCTGTCAGGACCAAGTTGCCTTGTACCATAATGCTCCTTCTGCCCTGGGTGCAACTGCAGAGATTGTGCTTCAAAGAGTGATGTGATGTGCGGAGAATCATGTTTACAAGCTGTAAATTTTGCTAATATTAATCGAGAATCGAATAATATGTCCAACATGCATTTGTGGCTGATAGCTGCATTTTTGCACAAGTGCAGCATCAGCTGTATGCTATGCATTGTATGACCTTAAAATCTCAACGCCTTGTCATTTAATGCAAGAGCTGTGATCAAATTTAAGGCGTTTCATGTTGTGTCCCAATTGGGCAAGCACCATGCCCAGCAGGCTGCTGGTGTAGCGGGGCACGTGCTCTGACTGATAGCTAGGGCTTATCAGAACAGATCAGGGTTTCCTGCCGGTGAATATGCATTGCAGCCGACCAGAGGGGAGGAACATCGTCATTGCGCTCTGGTTGGTGCCTTACAGCATCAAGCCAACATCTTGTTACTACATTGCTAGATTATTCTTTCTACATCAGCTGGTTCACTGTGATTACCGTTCTCCCAAGGGCACTTTTTGTTTGTTGGCTGCAATGCTGGTTCAATGCAGCGCTGCATTGTGTTAGTCACCAAACGACTTCAGACCAGTCTCGTGCTACACTTCCTGCTCAAGGTCAACGTAGAATTCAGCTGCATGCAGTGCATGGTCACGACGTGCTTGTGCGCCTGCCTGCACATTCACTGATCCAGGATTCAGCTGGTCATGCATAATATTATATATATGTATGCAGCATATCAGTACTGCTACTAGTAGTGCTTGCATGACAGAAGTGACAGTAAAAGAACATGATCCAGTTGCATAGCCCTGTGGTGCACCGTTTAAACACTAGTGCGACGCCAAGCATGTAACACTATATAGGGGGTTTTTTGTTTATAGACGTTGCTCTTCCTACTGCAAACCTTACATCGTAAAGGTGCGTTGCAGCCAGCTTGCAAAGCGGAGAATCTGATTCCAATGCAGCAGTGAGCTGGTTTTGGCATCTGGATGTGCCACGTGGCCTGCGCATGGACGAAGCCAGTTCCTATGTGGAAGGTGTCATTGGCCGTCTCTTGATGAACGAATGTTTGCTTGTTACTTATCGTGTCCTGTTTGCAATTGCATAGAGGCCATGTATTGCTGCTCTGCTAGCGCTATGCCTTGTATGCCTGAGTTGCCAAGGCAATTCAGCACCATTGACATGCAGACAAATTCATTCGTCAATTTGTCAGGGTACCCTGGCAATTCCGTTCGGATGTCAAACTTGTGTTTAGATTTGTATTGCGTTTGGACTCTGACATCATCACTGAGTAAGATGACTAAAAAGCATGACTGCCCCAGAACTGACAGGAAACTGACAATAGATAAAGACTGACAAGAGGTGACATGAGTGCCTGACATGAAGCATGGAGTCGCCACAAAGGACCTACGCTCTGGATCTGCAGCCAGGCTGGCCACTCGGGATACGTATACAGTGGCTGCTTGGCTCTCGCCTGCGTCAATCGTTACAACTCTGTTCCGATGTCGTCACGTCAGCTCGCCGTGCGTTTGTTTCTTATCAGCGTTTTACTCAGCTTCAATTCTGCGCGTGCCAGTTCGGTATTAGCACTTGCCTCAGTTGGTGGACGATCACACTTGATGAACCTGATCAGGTGGGCAACGTATGACGACAGCTCAATGTACTCCTTCTTAGCACCTTGACAGATAGATATAGATAAGGTTCATGTAGAGGCACAATCACACTATACTTAGGCAGAAATACACATCCTGTTGCAAAAAAACAGTGAGGAAATCATGCCGGCTGTTTGCCAGGGTAGGACAAGAACTGATCATTCGTGGCCACAGCTTCACAGTGCTAATCAGCTCAGAAGATGAGACCAGCCAGCACACTTTCATCACAAGGAAAACGCCTGGCATGCAAGCAATTACATTCCAAGGCACTGCCGGTGTGGGAGCGCTTGAGTGGGCTTCAACGCTGTCTCGTGATCCTGTACAGGTGGACCATTAGGCTGTTGATAGACGGCCACAGCTGAAACTGGGAACACTGAGAGTGTTGTCAAGAATGCTTGTGCATGCAGAGTATCACACAGTTTCTTGATGAGCAAAGAGACTCAGCACGCAACTTATGCTTGAACAGCACAGCTGTGCAACTGCTACAACAGCAAGGTTTGCACAGGAACTTGTTGGTGTTCTGTTGACCCTTTGCTACTACGCAATAAGCTGCAAGTGATGTACCCCTGCAGTGGTTGTCTAATTAGGCCAGTGCAGGACAACACTGTCCAAAAGGCTCACATGCAATGGACAACTATTGAGCTTGTGCTTCGCAATGCACTAAGCAACCACACCAAAATAAATTTGCATTTGCAGATTTTGATGTGCTTCTGTACGATGTCGCATTCTGGCCTGCTACAATTCTTCAACACAAGCTGAACATTCCAAGCATAGCTTTATGGCCAGTGCCAATCATGCTATCTGCAAACGAACACACAATCCCCACTCCTGTGGCATACTACCCTCTGTTTGGTACAGGCTTCTTTCCCACCATGGTGAGTGGCCTTCTCTGGCACTAAGATGATCTGCATGGGTCTTGTCCTGCACATCATCCACTAGTGCTATGTTCATTGGGTACTTAGAGACTTGCATTATACCTTATATGACATTAGATTGTTCTGTCAGATCCTGTGGGCTGCATTGTGCCATGTTGCCTGCTGCATTGACTTGAACTGATGCCAGTGCATCATATAGCAAATTGTCAAAGCCATAGCTCTCCTGTTGCTCTCCAATGCAGTTTATGCCTTGTCTTTGCAGACCTTTTTCCAGCGAGTCCAGAACTACCTTCAGCTGATCCTACTGAGGTTGCTGGTGGTTCCAAGCCTGATGGCACCGATCAACAACTTTGTGAAAGAGGAAGGCCTGGACTATCCTCCATATCAATCTGGGTGGCACTACTCGTCAGCCAGCATTGCTGTTGGAGATTGGGCTCTGGAGTTCCCATACCCTTTGCCGCCAAAAGTCCATGTAGGCACACTGCTGTGCCTTGCAGCTGTGGCTGCACGCAATGCCGCATTCTATGCCGTGTGCAGTGCAGCAGTGAACACAACTTGCTTGCTGTGAAAACTGGCGTTTGTCTTAGGCAGCTCTGCTGGGCGTTTTCACCTGTACAGCGCACCATTCCAGGTGCATTGCATACTGGTCATGCACGGGATGCAGCGTCACGAATGCATGAGATACAGCTTCAGCAATCAGGGTGGCTTATGTGGTGTTGTGTAGATGGTTGGGCCCATCTTGGCTGAAGACGCAAAGCCATTGCCTCCAGACATCAGCACCTTTCTGGATGAAGCATTGACATCCGGACATCCTGCTGTGTATATGTCAATGGGTACTCTGGCTATGCCAAGTGAAGAAGAGTTGGTGAGCATAGTGCGAGGGCTGTCTGCCTTGCCCAACCCAGTCCTGTGGAAGCTAGATTCCCAGATGCTTCCAGGCAAGTTAGGACTGAACATAGCTATGTCAACGTCACTGCTTGCCACTCTGGCTTTGTGTCATTGTTGTGGCATTGTGACCGGTACAGTGCTGCGTGTCTTATAATGCACTCTTACCATGCTGGTGCTGTTTCGTCATCACACAGCTGAAGCACCTGCATGCAGGTCTGGAGTGCAAGCAAGCTGACTGCTGCATAGGCTTGCATCTGTGTACAAAGCTGCTTTGCAGTTCAGAGGCTTGTAGCATGTCTGTGCACAAGCTGAGCGTATCACTGAAAGTTGCCAGCAATTGCAGGGAACACAACATTGCTGTCGCTACAACTTGGCTCAAACATAAAGATCATCAAGTGGGCTCCTCAAAATGACATTTTGGGGCACCCTGCTGTTGGGGTGTTCCTGACCCAGGGGGGTATCAATAGTCTGTATGAGGCAGCTTACCTTGCAACGCCCATTGTGACCATCCCTCTGATAGCTGATCAGGAAGGCAATGCCGTGAAGGTATGCGTGTTGACTAGCCTGTATAAGCTATGTCAACGACTTTGTTGTTTGATGGTTATTGTGGTGTGCTAGCAGGTCATCGTGGAAACATGCTCGCCATGGTAGATACTTTGTTTCTCATCAGCAGCTAGTGTTGTTTGTTGCAGATGCTCAAGCTGTAAATGCAGCTGCATCCTATGTCATTGCAAGCTCAGCTGACAGATGGTCTCATCTACAGACATCATATTTCAGCTCTTGATAGGAAGTCTGTGAGGTCACTACCTCCCGACATGGCAGCTGCAGCTTTTTGCAGCTTCCATGCCAGTTGCTGCCAGGCAGCTGGAAGTTATTGTTGCAGAAGGATCCGCAGTTGTTGCTTGACGAACAGAAACTGAAGTCACAAGCAACAAAGGAAATGTCACTGGCAACCCTCTGGAGTAGACCGCATGTCTAATGTGCATACAGGCAGAGTACCATGGCTTTGGTGTGACAATCATGCCCAGCAAGTTGACCGCAATGAATGGCAGACTAGTTGAAGGTGCCATACAGCATGTGCTGAACACACCCTCTTTGAAGGTGGGAAGCAGTGCAAGACGTGTTTGCTTGTACACTGATTCTCAAAACATGGCCTGTTACAAGGAGCTGCTCAGGAATGTAGGTATCTAACCCTAGGGGAAGACACGCCTCTTATGAATGAAGCAGTTGCATACATGCAGCTCTCTTCTCCTCATACATATTGCCCAGTGGCTGAAAGGCCGAGAAAAGCTCGGGCCCAAGCAAGTTTTACCTGTATGCTGAATATCCTGCCTGACAGCGTCATATTTTCTGTTCTTTCTTTTCTACATGCACCTGCTGGCAGTCTGAGCAGTTGGCAATGGCTAGGAAGCTGAGTATGTATCAGGCTGACGGCGCTGCATGTCTTCAGTGTAGAGCAAACTATGCATGCAACATCTCCTATGGGGGCTTGTCTGCTTTGAGTGCTCAACTGCTGATGTGCAGAACAACGCTCAGAAGGTCTCAAAGCGCCTCAGGAATAGGCCTCGCCATCCAGCACAGCTAGCAGCAGATGTTGTGGAGAGGGTGATCGCCACTGGCGGAGAGCACTATTTGGACACTCATCAGCATAAGTTGACATGGTGGCAGCTGTCACTCCTGGATGTGAAAGCCTGCTTGGCTGTTGCTGTGTTGCTGCTTGCTTGCCTTGTGTTTCTCTGTTGTGTTGCAGTGGTGAGGATGGTCAAAGCAGGTTGGAAGCAGGTCTGTTGTGTTATTACTAGAAGCAGCAGAAGTGGCAAAGGCAAAGGCAAAACAGCATAAACCTACAGTGCTTAGAATAAACGTACAGTGCTACTGTGACTCAGCACCTGCTCCCTGACTTTTGTGCAATGTCCATGTGCATCAGCAAGCAGGTGCTGATTGCACCATGTGCTATGGTGTTTTGACCTTGGACAAGCAGGTGTGTGCATGTTGGCTCAGTGTTGCATGCAGTATGCAAGGCAGCTTATGCATTTCATGCCATGCAGCTTATGCATTTCATGCCATGCAGCTAGTACCATTTTTAATGTGATTCACTCCCATGCCCATAAGCACTTCAAACTGCTTTGCAGCACATGAGCAAATTTTGGTGCTCTTTGCACTGTAGACCAAAAGAGCTGTTTCACACGAGGCAGACATGTTACAATATTGATGCTATCAGCTTGATGAGTTGGACTCAGTTTCCTATATGCGTTGTAGGTCTGCCATTGTCAAGTCTGTACCTATACATGTGTACAGTTATTATAGACCTCAAGGGTTATGGAACACATGGTGACCGTTGCCAAAACTGTCCAGGCGTTAGAACAAGAAGACTCCATAGCTTCAAGCTTCTGCTAGCCAGCCTTATGTCTGATGAATGGTAATAATGTTTTGTAGGGATCCACAGCTATGTAATGCATGAGATCCTAAAGCATTACATAAGGAGTCTTGCGGCGCAAGTGCTGGCGCACTGCAGTTCGTATCATTCGTTGACGTTCTTGGGCAACAATTTCGTGCAGATTTTGTAGCTGATCGTCCACTGCTTCTGCTCGTTGTTGAAGAAGCGGGT
>JAABUP010004763.1_pt1 | contig 21726 bp, 28 predicted proteins | sample 5559201 | NCBI WGS metagenome assembly JAABUP01 (sample SAMN10711887, study PRJNA513373) | rock metagenome | isolation source: Antarctica rocks | place: Antarctica | reverse complement strand
GCCCTTCCTAACAATGACCCCCCTTAGCAACAGCCCTTCCTAGCAACAGCCCTTCCTAACAATGACTCCCCTTAGCAACAGCCCTTCCTAGCAACAGCCCTTCCTAACATGATCCCCTTAGCAACAGCCCTTCCTAGCAACAGCCCTTCCTAACAATGACCTTTCCTAGCAACAGCCCTTCCTAGCAACAGCCCTTCCACCTCAGAACTATGCCCTAACCCTCCACCTGTTGACAGTCACAGCAACAAGCGCAGTGTATTGTTTTGTTGTGAGTGAGGTCATGTGGTCAGTGCAAACTGTCATGAACGGTTGGCAAACCCACTTTGAAGTACTGGGTGATCAAGTACTTTGAGGTAGACATGGTGACCGTTCATGCAGTCTGGGTCAACATGTAGAATCAGTCACAACCAAGCATGTGAAGCGCAAAAAGCTGCAGGCATATAGAGCTAGACATATGCATCCTGAGCTGGAAAGCGGACTGAGTAAATAGTGTTCAATTTTCAATATTATTATTACAAGCAGCACAAGTCAACATAGGTTGTGCTTACTTTCCCAGAGTACAGTGAGCTTACATTCCCAGAATACAGTGAGCAGCATTTCATGAACAGGATTCCTGACCACAGTATGGTGTTCACATGAATCAAATGTAGGGTTTACACGCATGGTGTGCAATGTAGGGTTCACATGCATGATGTGCAATGTAGAGTTTATATGCATGCTGTGCGATGTAGCCTTCACATGCATATGTGCAATATAGGGCTTATATATGGTTTGCAATGCAGGGTTTACATGGTTGGTGGTGCTGAGGCAACAGGTGGTCCAAATGACACAGCTGTGGTGTACACGCCAGCTTTTCATGAGTACGATGACAAAGGACAGCAGAGAGTGTATGTCTGGAATGTGACCCTCCCTCAACACTTTTTCTCTAGAGCCCCTGTCAACCCTGACCAGCGTGAGAAACCCTAACCCCTGCAGCAATATCTGCACTGATGCAAGGCTGTCTGTCTGTCTGCAACTACAGCTGTGGACTTTGTGCCTGGTGCCGTAATGGCCTAATGAGCAGAAAAGACATGGAGGATTTTGCCTTTTAGCAAGACTATATTTAGGGTGTAGGGTTTGGAGATTAGCTAAATCCTGAGGAGAATTTGGCTTCCTTGTCTGTCCTGGTTTGAGTGTGCCTGTACAATGCCTCAAGCGAGACCCATGGTGGGGGGGGAGGAGGGGGGGGAGAAATGTGGTCGTGTTACTGTTGTCTGCTGCAAGCCTTCTGGAAGGTCTGTACATTTAGTCTGCATCATTAAATTTTTGGGTAGGTGCTGTGAGTCATGCCACTTCTAAACTGGCCTGGACATCTCAACACAACATGCACATTGTCGTTGACCAGGAGAGAAACTAGAAACAAAATTGTGCCAATTGCATTGCTTGACTTCGTCCACCTGTCAACCTCCTGTTGCTACTCCTCACTTGCACCTGACAGTACGCTCTCAAAACAAAAAACTGCTTTTATCTAATTGGATGCAGTACAGTACGCTGCCAAACAGGCACTAAATGTTTTTTATGGCTGCAGTTGTGCGCCCATGGCTGCATTCTCGTGCAGAGCTAGCCAAAGTGGATTTCAACAGCAGCCATGTGGATGAGTATCATGTCAGCTACTTCCCCTTCCCAATTTGGCGGGATGAAACCATGCATGACTTGATAGTGCAAGTGGCAAAGTGTGCGGCCGATGCTGTTGCGCAATGTGGGCGGTCAATGCGAATGGGTGGACATGTCATGGTTAGAGTTGACATTGCCCTGACGCGTCAGGGCACCCTGGTAAGGCCCTGTATGTCAAACCTGTGGTCTCTTCTGTATGCTGTACAACTGAAGCCAGCTCACAATATAGGCATGTGGCTTGCTTTTAGACTGAATTGAGCATTGATATGCTAGGTCAAGCTGGTGGGCATCACTCACTGTATCACAAGCTGTTACAGCAAGTAACACATTTTGCAGTAATAACAGTGACAGTCATTACAAGCAGAGCATTCAGTAAGACATACCAAGTTGTCCATGACTGTTCTCATGACTGCTGAGTGACGCTGGTAGTCACCAACATAGCAATGCCCCTTGTTTGGCGTTCTGTATGTCTATACGGGAATCAGCATCAATATTGCTCAAGAATTAGTGCACTGCCCATATGCATTGTATTTTCTCCAAAAAAACATTTCTGGCTTGCAGGCGAAGCCTTTCATCAGCGAGGCCCATGTGTTCAACGATGCTGGCTTGTCCTTTGATGTCTGGCCGCCAAAGACAGGCTCATTTAGTGTCCCCTCTTCCACACATGAGACCGGTGCTGCTGATGGTTCAGACAGTAACGCTGATGGAATTGTGATAGAGACAAGTGGCAACAAGCTGCCTCTGGTGATTGACAGCTGTCCAGCCGACATCACAACTGACGATGGCACCTGCTCAACAGGCTCTCACAATGATTCAATGGGTAGCGGCAATGGTGGTGGTCATGGGTCAACAGATGTCAGTCGAGGGTATCTTTTGGCTGTGAAGCTTTGGCAAGAAGCTGTTGCTACGGTTGCAGCTGCATCTAGAAATGCAGCACATGTGCAGAAGTAGTTCGTTAATGACAATGTCTGTTGTGTTGGCATCATGTTTAGTATAAATAGGTGTTGTTATGGTAGTATGCTGCCTGCAATGCAGACTACTGCAACAGTGGTGACGAAGGGAATTGCATGTCAATTTGGAATGTTCACCGTGGTTATGGTGAGTGAAGTATGACTATTTCAGAGTTGTGGAAACGCCTGCAAAGTCTAGTGAAGCTGTGCAAACCTCGATGTGGATTGCACATCTTGACGCTGCTTTTCAGATGGTTTGCTTGTGGTGAAACGCTGTCCAGCAATGGTCAGCTGCATTAATTGTATGCGATGAGCTATGTGCACTAGAGGACAGCTGGACTAGGTATGCAAATGCACAGGCTTGTGTCTGATAAGTGATTGCATGTCACCTTGGAAATTTGTCCTGCACATACTCAGCTCATCATGAGCTGGAAAGCGTTTACATTGTTATTATTACTATTATCAAGTTTGCTACTTTATTCAACACGTTGTACACTAACTTGCACTGGTGAGCACACCTGCATGCATAGTATTTGCATGCATCACAATTGCGGGCATAACAGTGGTGTGCATCACATCACAGCAGCTGCAGCTTGTATGCGCTGCTTGTGTCGTGGCTGTGCAGCCTTCGGTGTGACCACTATCTGCCGTTTAGCTGTGACTGCCTGCGAAGATGGGCTGCCTGTTTCTGCAGTCAGCTTTGTGTCTGTTGGTGGCGGCTGAAGGGATAACCTTCCTGCACATCTCCACCTGTACATCAGGGAACAAATGATCTGTTTGCATAGGGACAATCAGAAAGAGAGGATCCTCAGTACTACATGTGCACTTTATGTGTCAAGACTGGAAGTCTCAAGTAGAGTTGCATCCAGGACAGCACCGATGTGACACGTGACGAAAGTCAGTCATGAAAATGCTCAGTGCAAGCCAGTGACCTGCAACAGCATGTGTGGAGATATAAGCACTTTTGCAAAACATAGCATCAAGCTGGCGCTGCAGCAGTGTTCATCAGATGATGCATGATGCATGCAATGCCTTGCTTCACAGGTCCTGACCTGGTTGTGGGGTCCTTTTTGAGTGCTCGCTCAAACACCCACGTATCCTCAACTTTGATGGCTTTGTCAGGATTTCCTGCCACCAGGCTCTTTTTGGCGCTGTATGCAGCAAAGCTCTGTTCACTGGGAATCTTAACAGTCAGCTGTACCCAAGCTGTCTTGTCATCCTGTAAGGTAAGCAAACTGTGTGTCATGCAAAGCATGCACAGCATGGCAGATCAGCCAATCAACCAGCAATGCATCTCTTCTGAGCCATAAAGCAGCAATGTGTGATTCCAGCCTGCAGCAGAAGCAAACTGTGTGTCATGCAAAGCTCACACAGCATGGCGGTTTCACGAGCTGAGACAGCATGCACCTCTTCTGAGCCAGGATGCGGCAACCTGTGCGTCCAGCTAGCTATTCAAGGTAGGTGTTTAAATGACTTTGTGCAGGCTCCCAGCTCTGTCACGTACATGTGTGCATGGGCCTATTGCCTGACCTTCAGAGTTGTGGTGAGGCATACCTGATACCTGCTTGGCTGATGCATGAGCAAAGGCTCAGTCAAAGGTCCACCAGACACAAGTGCAAAAGCCAATACTGACTTGGGTCACCTTGGGGTTTTGAGCCATAATGCGGCCATGCAGAATGTCCAGCTGGCCAAGACCGGGCCGCTTAACCATGGACCATCGCACAGACTTCCAGCCACCATCTTGCCGAGCCTTGATCTCACGCTTCATGTCACCAAACAGGGCAGGCGTTGTCGCCTGCATTCACAGAAGAACAGTCCATTCACAGGCAACTATTGCCTGACAGATCTTGTGACATGTGCGGTGGTTGACGAGCTAACAAATGGCACCTTGCACGAACATTGGTGGGTCACTGAAGTTCATTTATCTGTCTGAGCGTTCAGCAAGAATGTCTCCAGGTTGCTTTGGACACAAGGATCATGCTGCTAGTGTTTAGCATGCAGTCACCGCAGCCGCAAAGACTGTTGAGTCCCAGCTGACTCTCACCTGTCTCAGCCTCGACTGATCCCCCTCGGCAAGAAGCTGGCAGGTTTCCTCATAGACCTGCAAGGCCTCTTCCTTGAACTTGCGCAGCCCAAAGCCCTTGATGTTCTTCTTCAGCTTGGCTATGGCGTACATGGATTTGATGTTGCTCATTGTGCGCTCCTTGCGTGCTCGCCAGCCAGGTAAGGTGAACCAGGATTGGAGGAAAGGCATTTTCAGACCAGGTCCTCTGCAAACATCTGGTTGTCAGTACTTGTATGATAGTGCTGTCATTTCTGTGAAAGCTTGTCTGACTGCACGCATGGTGATACAATGGTGCCATGTATTGTGGTGCTAACAGTGTTCAAAACTTCTTGGAAGATGTCATGTTGCCATTTACAATATAAGGCAAAATACCTGTAGGGCTCCATCAGAACATTGGGACTGATGAAGACTGCTTTGATCATGCCACTTCTCATTTGGGACCCAGGCGGTTGAGCAGCAGGCTTGTTGGCTGCGTTGGCAGCTTTATCAGTTTTGCCCGGCTTTTCCTGAGTAGCCTTCTCAGCAAAACCCCTGCAAAGGAAGAGCGAAATGACATTCACCAAAACGCAACAACTCGTACTGTGACAAGCTGTGTACCTCGTGTGTTGCGCCGAAAATGCTAATTGCGGTCTAATATCATTGTCCGTGACATGCTGCCAGGCTTGTGTGCCATTCGATTTCGCTAAGCGACAGAAATGTCGTGCTTGCAGAGACGTCAAGTCTGCCTGCATGCGCAGGGAGGGTCAAATTGCAGCCCTCGTCGTTCAGTCCGTTGTGGCGTGATGCACGAACCTGTAGCAAATGACCTGGCAGGCCCATACTAGAGCACGATAGCATGTCTTTCCTTGCGCTACCAACAACATGCTGTGCACAAGATCGCCAAAGCAGCCGTATCGCAGCCATGAAATCTGTGCAACAGGGTGAGTTTACGTGCAGTGGTCAAACGCGTGATATTTGCCACAACTCATGCATTGAGATGCGCGTGAGATCGCGCAGCATGACCTCAGGCTCAAAGCTGCAGAAAGACGAAGCAGCAGAGCATAAGCTTTTGATCAGGTGATCGCACAAAATGCTGACTTTGACCATCGAGCGTTTCAAATATGTTTCCAGTGTCGCAGTGTCATTGGCAGTATCATGGCCACGGTTGAATACTGCTGCTGCGCATGACTGTATGCATACACAAGTCTGTGCTGGTACAACGACTGCTAAGCCATGCCGGCACTCGAGATGTTCGGAAGACGCTGGGCGCTTGCGGCGGACGATGTGCCTGTCCTTGCGCTACCAGCAGCGATCTTTCATGCACTCTGGTTCATTTTTCTTGTCGTCGGCTTCTCGGCCATTCAAAAACCTGGCAGCTGTGCCAACACATCCTCGTATGAAACCTGCATCATAGGGCTGTTCATATGTTTCTTCCTTTCGACGGTGTTGGAGAGCTGGCTTGTCAGAGAGGGCATCAAAGGTTTTGCTCGACACGCTAAGCTTGAACTCAACTAGTATTCTTGCCAAGGATCTCATCTGTGTCCTCTCAAATTTACAGGCAGCATATTTGAGACTGAGAAGCGGAAGCGTGTTGTTCCGCTCTTATATGCTCAAGTGGCAGTGTTCATAGCTGAAGTGGCATTTCTGAGTGAGTCCTCTCCCCAACCCCCCATCTGCATGTGAGCAGCCAAGCATGCTCAGCTCCTGAGAGCAAGTTCTGTTGTTGATTTGTGTCAAACATGCTTTCCAGACGTGACTGTACTTTTGTACATTCATGAAGGGATGATGTAAAAATGTCTTGATGACCTGCTCTTCGTGTTGTCACAATGTGGGCTTTGCTATGAAAGTTCGTACCGTTAGCAGCTGCACATTAAGCCAGCACGTATGCTGTCATATGTACATGTGAAACATCCTCAACAGCCAGACTTGCACATGCTGCAGTCTTTGGGACAGTCCTGATCTTCAGGAAACGGCCTCCATGCTTCGACCAGCACTTCTCGCTGTGGCATTCCCAAGGTGTGATTGATGTCCTGATTTGGACCACCTGGGGAGTTCTCATTTTCATGGCTGGCGCTGTGTTTGTTACATACAGCTTCTTCCCACAGTACAACAGCCAGAAGAGCTGGTAAGCCTTTGCCAGTGCCAGTGTATGCTCCGTCTCACAATACATTCCATCTTGCACTGTGTGACATTCTTCCCTGTGAACTCTGCGCTGAGTCCAGCTGCTCGTAGCTCAGTCCACAAGGTCTTGAACCAGTCATAACTTCATTGCTTGCTGATTTGATGTGACAGACTGACAAGAAGGCCAGTTTCGTACATGCACTTAAACAGCACTCTGCTGCACAGCAGTCCCTAAATTTCTTCAGACTCTGATGCTCCTCAGATACAGAACTCAGCATGAGCTGACACTGTGCATGCTGTGAAGACCAGATGAATTCCCTCTCTAAAGAACACACTGCTGTCAGTTCTGCACCCCTTTGCCCTGGATTTGACCCTCCCTGCCCCCCTCCCAGTCCCCCTCCCTGTCCCTCCCCCCTCCTTGTATGGCTATCATTGGCCAAAACACCCAGCCATTGCTGTGCAAGCATGCTCTGGTAAGAGTGGCAGTATCTGACCTGGGCAGCCCAGTATAATACTTGGCTTCTTGTCAAATTGACGGTGAAAGGTGCAGTCTGTTTTTTCTTTTTGATTTCTGACGGTGTTTGTGTTGTGACAGGGAACGGCGCTGCCGGTGCCTTGCTCTGTGCATGTGCTGCAGCACCCGTATGGCGGGGAACAGCGGGGGCCCTGGGACCCAGGCAGATCAGCCTGACCCCCTAGGCCGCATGTCAGAGCTCTTTGCTCAGGTACTCCTCCTGCTGGCTGTATCATCTCAGAACATCATCACACGTGCCTCACAACACACTTGTCTAAGACCACACTTACACTTGCGTACTGAATCTATGAGATACGACATGACACAGTATGTTGCGCTTGTGCGTATATATGCTGGGCTGCTGTGGGGTTGAGCTGGAGACAAGCTGCCCATGCAAAGGTGCAGTAAAGCAGGAGCAAGAAGTGCTTGGGGCATGCATGACCTGTCAACCTCTGTGTATCCTGTGGGCTGCTACAGTTTCAACCTGGTCATCACAGATTTACCATACCAATCATGCTTACCTAAAAGCCAAAGTGGTCATCACAGTTGTAACCTTACTAATCAGTAGCTGGCATCAGATTGGCTCATGTCATGTGGATGTACTCACCAGCAGATGCTCAAACATCTCTACTCACATCGACCTGAACCCTCACTTGCTGACAACCTTGGTTGCTGTCTATGGCAGGTGTTTGAGCATGTGAATATGGTGACACCAGATATCCTGGCATTCAGGACTCAGGGTCAAATTGTGACTTTGTGACAAACTTGCTGATCACCATGGCAGTCTCACCCCATGCGTAATACGCCTACGTAATAAGCAATACGCAATACTTTCCAGTATTACTTCATTTAGGCAAGTATTGCAACAGCTATAGCAAAGTATTGAATTGCATGGCAGGTGTTTGAGCATGTGGATATGGTGACAACAGATATCCTGGCAACCTTTCTGATGGCAGCAGCTGCCCAGCAGTGCAAGCGCAGGGCTGCAGTCACCAAAATGGTGAGGCAGAACGGGGAGGGGCCCCTCAACCTTGAGGCACAAACCAGCCAAGGGCCCCTGCTGTCTGCTAGGTACAGTGTTTATGCTGCGCACACAAGTCACTCCTTTGGTTTCAGTATGCCCTTGTTTGTGCCTTCGTTTGCACAGACAAAACCAGTGAATGTCAAGTGTTTATGCTGCGCACACTACTCACTCCTTTGGTTCAGTATGCGCTTGTTTGTGCCTTTGTATGCATAGACAAGTCCAGTGGATGTTGAGTCTAGTTGTGTCTTCTGTGAGTGTTGGGTGATTATGACTGCAATGCGTCGCCAGCAGAATGATGTGCACACGTTTGGCATGTCGTATGCTGTTTCTGTGCCAGTATGATGCCACTTGTGTACTGACTGCATAACCTCTTTAGGCGCGTCAAGCTAGACATTTGGCCCATCCAATCTCACATAATACAAACAGACCAGAATTGACCCAACCTTCCACAAATGCAACCTAACTCACCTAGTGTTACCTAAACTCATATCACCTATGTCAGCTACAGAATGCAATGGACAATTGCAGCAGAGAGTTGCAAATTTGGTTTGTGATTTTCTCTGCAGATCGACAAGTGTTAGAGAGCTTCGACCGACGTCAAGCTCGAATCGGCTGCTCACCCCAACCTCTTCTTCAATCTCTCAGGCCAGCCAAGCCAGCGATGCAAATCACATGGAGCGGCATGGCAAGGAGGCGGGGTTGACTCAGGGGTCACATGGGGGCCCACAGCACTTACTTACCCCCAGTGGCATTGCTGCTGAACTCAAGTAGGGTCTTCTACTTCTTCTTATGGATTCTTTTCTATCTTTCTCTTCTTCTTCCTCTTCTTCTTCCTCTTGTTCTTCTTCTTCATCTTGGTTTGTCCTATGTCAATCTTCTTCTTCTTCATTGTTACCTCCTTCTTCTTTTCACAATGGCACATGGGGCGTCCTGCAGCATGGTGTTCATCACTGTGGCATGGACGTGCAGCTCACTCAGGGATTGTATGGCTATTTGCTGCCTGACCTGTCCCGCAGACAAGGTTAGGAGGGAGACATTTTACTTTTTTTATATCTGTTCTTCTTTTACTGGAATGGCTTGGCAATGCTGCAGAGCTTAAACCCAGTCTTGTGCTGCTGCCTCATGTTCAGCCAAGCATATGCTGATGTCAGCATTGCAAACTGCATCAAGGTGCATGAGCAAGGCCACCAAGCAAATGCTAAGCATCAGCAGACACTCACTGTTGCTGCATCAAAACAAAGTGCATAACACTGCATCAACCTGCTCTACCATACAACTGGAACACATGCAAATCCACAGTACCAAAGATAAGCTATACATGCCTGTGGTTCAGACAGTATGCCTCTTCTTTGTTTGGTTGATGTGCACTTTACAGCCTGCCTTAAACTGGCATATTGCCCATAATTGTGCATTGCCCAACCATGTACCTTAGCCATTACTACATTCCCCATCACTGCATTGACCATCGCTGCATTACCCATTACTGCACTACCCTTTACTGCATCACCTGTTACTGTACATTACCCATTATTGTACATTACCCATTACTGCATTACCGTACAGGCCTGACTGGACACCCCAGGAGGCAGCACAGATGCAGGGTCCCCAGTATGAAGAAGTAGATCCCCACGACCTGGGCGAAGCGGCGCACTTCTGCCGCTTTGCCTTTGCCGCGTATGGCTACATGCTCTACATCTGGAGCAGACCACAAATGGTGTAAGTCCCTCTGATAGGGTTTAGGTCTAGGGTCAAGAACCCTTGATGATAAACGCAGGTGCCTGCATGTCTACAAGGCTCTGAACACACGGCCTTCTCTTCCTTCTAAAAACGATAACAACAATCTTATGCTTTTCAGCTCATCAAAACATGGCTGATGCCAGCTGTGCTGTGGCAGGCACGTCAGCTGCCGGATTGTTCTGAAGTCATGCTGCACATCGTGCTACGTCATGAAATTTAAGTTCTACAACTTTGTTTGAGATTTCAACTGCCATTTTTTTAGATTTTAGCTTTGATCAGGCCTTGAATGGCACTTTGCATCTGCTGCAGGGGTTGGTGTCAGCTGTGTTGTGGCAGGCACTGCAGTTGCTGGACCAGCCCGGTGAGGCGCTACATGCAAGCAAAGCTACATGCAAGTAAAGCTACATGCAAGTAAAGCTATATGCAAGTGAACTGACTAGAGCTGAATGGCATGTTGTGTTGCTGCAGGGGTTGGTGTCAGCTATGTTGTGGCAGGCACTGCAGTTGTTGGACCAGCCCCGTGCGGCGCTACATGCAAGTCATGCTGAGTGACCGGCGCAAGCTGCCCGACCTCTCTGAGCTGAAAGTCACCAACCACATGAACAGGGAAGCCATTCAGCAGGTGAGAAAAAAAAAGTCGCAGTCCTATCTATCACATGTGTTTCAAAGCTTTATAGCTCATGTAATCGTCTTTTGTGCTGATGACAGCCAATTTCTTTGTCTTGTGTGCAGATGACAGCGATTTTGTCTGCCTGTTCAGCAGACTACAGCTCATTTGCCTATCTGTCTGTGCAGACTACAGCTCACATGTATGTCTGTCTGTGCGTGCAGATGACAGCGCTGCCAGACCGGGACGTCGTGTTTGTGAGGTTCCAGAATGAGGGCACCAGCCATTCCTGCCTGCCGTACTTCATCGCCATTGATGAGCACAGCAACTCAGTAGGTCAGCTCCGTCACGCACAGACAGACAAACTATCTGTCATCTGCACAGACAGACATGGCTGCACAGCAGCACAACAGCAACATGTCAGTTGTCCTTCTTCTTCTGCTGTTGCTGTGGTCGCATTCTTGTGTTCTGTTACGGCACATGTGCATGTACTCTGCTCATGCACAGACAGACAAATTATCTGTCATCTGCACAGACAGACATGGCTGCAACAGCAACATGTTCTTCTTCTGCTGCTCTTCTAGTTGTGCAAACATTGCCAGAACATTGCCAGACGGCATCGTGTTTTCTTGGTTCTTTTGCTTTTCTGTTTCTTTTCTTTGCTGTTTTCACATCCATCAAAAGCTCAAGAGGCCGAGGCAAAGCTTGGGCACACTTCAAGCTTCTGCATGTCAACATGCCTGAAGGCACCGTCTGTTCTAGCATGGAAACAATCTGACATCCGGCTCTGTTGTGAAGTGGTGTCTGTCTGAGGGACTCTGAGTCTGGAAGACAGAATGCATGATAGATCTCTTCTGTTGACCTGGATGGGTTTGTGCTAGAGCAACATGTAGCATGGCAACCATTTGACATCTAGCTGTGTTGTGAAGTGTTGTCTGTCCGAGGGACTCTGAGTCTGGAAGACTGCGTGACAGACTTCATGCTTGAGCTGGTTGACCTGGACAAATATGTGCCAGAGCAATGCTAGAGTGGCAACAATCTGACATCTAGCTGTGTTGCGAAGTGGTGTCTGTCCGAGGGACTCTGAGTCTGGAAGACTGCGTGACAGACTTCACGTGTGAGCTGGTTGACAACATGTAGCATGGCAACAATCTGACATCCAGCTGTGTTGTGAAGTGGTGTCTGTCCGAGGGACTCTGAGTCTGGAAGACTGCGTGACAGACTTCTTGTGTGAGCCAGTGGATCTGGATGAATGGATCAAGGAAGTGGACAGCTCACAGGAGCCTAGAAGCTTCCAAGACAGAGTGCCTGAGGTGAAGCCAGCCAGTAAGCTTTCCATGCATCCCATACCCTGTGTGATTTTGCCACCTGTTCTGGTACTCTTAAGAAGCATGCAGCACAGAGAAGCCTGATATGAATGACCTCCAGTCGTAGCTGTGAAAAATGCTGAGAGGCGTGATTATTCCTTTTGTGTTGTCTGTTGGAATACAATCCATGGCTCAGAAAACAAAAACCTATAAGAAGGTTAGCTTTGCACCTATGGCATGTAGGTGAGCTGCCTGTTGCTTCTTACCATTGAACATCAGGCCATGCCATGCATTCAATCCTTCTTCTTCTTCTCCTCCTCCTCCTCTTTTTCTTCTCTCTCCTTCTTCTCTTCTTCTTCTTCTGTGTCTTCTTCTGCCTTGTCCTCTTTCAATTCATCTTCTTCCCCTCTGTCTTCTTCTTTTTCTGAAGCCTGCCAAGCCTGGCATCAGCCTGTAATCTTTCAGTTGGCTGCTGAAACCCCTCCCCTTGCTACAATCACAATCCCACCATGCCCTTGTACACATTACATCGCAAAGTGTCCGAGTGTGCGTGCATGCAGCACGCGACACCAAGGCGTCAGGGCACAGCGGGATTCTGGAGTCAGCCAAAGCTGTGCTAGAAGACCTCCAATCCACTGGAATCCTGGAGGGCTTGCTGCTCAACCCCCCAGTAAGGAAACAGAATTTCAAAAGAAACAAAGTGCCTATTGGCATGATTGGAAAAGCCGACTGCTCAATTCCCCAGTAAGGAAGAGAAGAGACGACAAAAAATCACACCTTTTGGTGTTTGATCAGACTTGTTGGCTGGCCAATGCATTGCAAACTCCCCTTTGGGTTTTCCAGTCTCAAAGCTTCTGTGTTTCACAACAGACCATACACCGTGGTAAGATTGTTCTTGGCAGAATGCAACATTCACAAGGCATTGCAAGCCAAGTGCTCTGCTTCTGGTCTCTGTGAGTGTCACAAACCCCGACATGATTTCACCCTTGATTCCTTGTACGTGCAAGTGTATGTCAGTGACACTAGTGTAAACTACATAGCCTTGACCATTGACCCTATTAATCCCCGAGCTAAGTCTCTGTCGTGAAGGTGCGCAAATCCATGTTACTCTCGACTGCAGGGGATGACTGATGGCGGTGATTAGTCAGGCTTTAGGCCAGGTTCTAGGGTTTACGCCAGGTTCTAAGGTTTACGCCAGACTGCAGTCCCAGTCCCTGCTTTGAATGCACGTGCCCCTCCCTTGTTAATACATTCATATTGCAAAAAAACATAATATAATATTTTTTTGGGAAAGGCTTCATATCAGTCATGATGGACAGCTGTTCCAGTGGTCAAAAGGGCTGTGTCTGTGCTGTAGGTGCGAGGCTCCAGGGTGGAGAGGGACTGCAGGGGGTGGGGGCTGGTGGTGACGGGTCACAGCCTGGGGGCAGGAGCCTCTGTCCTCATTGCCCTCTACCTGCGTAACTTCTTCCCCAAGTAAGTGCAAAGGAAACGAGAAAGATAAAGATAAAATTAAAGATAAAGATGAAATGAAATTGTGAAAGAAAAAGGAAAATAAAAATAAAATAAAAAGCACACCCTTCGGCGTCAGTTGGAAGAAAAGCCGAATATTGTACTCGGCTGTCTTGGGCCCATGTGAGTCTGCTACCCATCAAGGCATACTTCTTAGACCAGGGGTTTCAATAATGGTAACGAGTAGACTTTTTTGGGGGTTTGCAGCGCATGATGAGCTAAATACATGCAGGACAAGTCTTGCCTCTTCAGAGCAGCCTGTCTTGTGCATCCCTGTAAAGCCTAATCATGTGACAGTATACTGGGTTCTGCACCGCTGAAATATGGGCCATTGAACATGTTACAATCTGCTTTCCTTCAGCACAAGACAGGACAGGACAGATCTCCCACACCATTCCAATTGTGCTATACGGTCTGGGTCTCCAGCTCTGCGTCAAATCACATGGTTTTTACATGCCATGAAAACACTGGGTGACTTTTTGCCTGTTATTGGTATGGTCCAATTGTGCCAAAGGGGTCTCCAGTTCTGCGTCAATTCAAACAGCTTCAGAGCACCATAATATCACTGGGTGATGTACCACCTGCCGTTAGTGTGACCTGCTGGAAGGCAAACTGCAGGGCTGTTGCCCTTCAGGGGGCCCTGTCAGACCACCACCTAGTCACAACGCACTCCTTGTCAAGCAAAGAAGAGCCTACGTTGTTTGGCATCAATGAAAGATATGCCCAAAGGGTGAACTACATCGGGCTTCCTTGAAGACCCCTGCTTCGTCTTCTTCTTCCTCCTCCTCCTCTTCTTCTTTTTCTTCCTCCTCCTCTTCTTCTTTTTCTTCCTCCTCCTCCTCCTCTTCTTCTCCTCCCATGCATTGAATGCGGTCATGCATTGCAGGGTGAAGTGTTGGGCTTTTGCCCCCCCAGGGGGCTTGGCAGACCCCCATGTAGCCAAAGCAGCGCAGGAGTTCTGCACCAGTGTGGTGCTGGGCAAAGACTGGATCCCCCGTCTGACTGTGCACTCATTTGAGCGACTCAGAGATGAAATGGTGCGCACCTGGTCTGAAAATAAAATAAAAGAAAAGAATAGACAATTTATGCAGCGGCGTTGTGTATGGGGGACAAGTATGTGAAATACTGCCCCTGCACATGGTCTGTACTGCTGCGTGACATGATGTGTGTGTCATGAAAATGTTGCATGTACCATAGGCATGATGTGTGTATCATCCACAGATGCTTGTACCATGACCATACGTGTGTTTAGTGAACATATGAATGTACAGTGGTGTACATGATGTCAATATCATGAGCAGCTCACCAAATTACAATTGGTGTGGGTTGAGCATTTTGAATATGTCTCCAGCGGCATGATTTTGCTTTTTGAGTTGCTAGTGAGTTAGCTATGTACAGCGTGTGTTGGCTGACTCTGACAACAGTGTGCTACACCCTACAGCATGCTTTCAGAAATCCTGTCTGCTGTCCAAACAAGCACAGACATCATTGCAAACACTAGGCAGCACCAAGCTGAGCATGCTGCATCACTGCATGTTCGTATCAGGGACAGACCAATCAGACACCAGCAGACTGGTTACAAATTGTTTCTGTTGATTGCAGATTCTCTGGATTGTAAATTGCTGTCGATTGCAGGTTTTCTGTTGATTGCAGATGCTCTGTTGATTGCAGACTCTTTCTTGATTGCAGATTCTCTGTTGATTGCAGATCATGGCAGCAGTGCGGTGCAAACAGAGCAAGGTGCGCTTCTTCTGGGGGGCTCTTTTCGGCAAGACGTGGCGGGAAGAGGACCTGTTCCACCCAGAAGCCCTGGTGCAGGGCCGCGCCAACCACATGCTGCAGCAGTATAAGTCATCATCCCAGGTGGGAGCAACACACTGATGAACATCCTGCATGTCATGTCTGTATTTAGCCTCGCATCTTCTGAAGTCGTGGATTTCCTCATCAATGCATCTTCCTGGTCAATACAGTCAAGCCATTCTATTCTGGTAGGATTCCTCCTCCTTCCCCTGGACAGCCCAGTATAATTTCGGGCTTCCCATTTAATTGACGCCGAAAGGCGTAGTCTTTTCTTTTTTTCCCTTTTCTTCCTCCTCCTTCCTCCACAGGGTTTTTGGAGATTTGTCGCGATTTGGGTCTGGCTGACAGGCGCTGCCTGCCTCCCTGCAGGCTGGCAATCCTCGGCGAAACAGGTATGAGCAATCCCGGAACTTTGTGCCACCTGGTCGCCTCATGTTTCTGAGGCCCATCAAGAGCGCTGCAAAAGAGCGCAGGTCCAACAGGCAGTACAAACCTGTCTGGATCACAGCCCAGGTAACCCTCCTAGCATTCTGTGTAAGCTTGGACAAGAGTCGGTATGTTTTTCTTTTCAAGTTACTTACACAGAAAGCTTTGCGATTGAATTACTCAGACAGAGTAGGGATCTGTGCAATCTGTTCGGGAGCATGGATAGATCAGTCAAGAAGTATGCTAAACCATGTACTCGTGCCCATGAGTCACGACTTATTGCATCAACTTGAAGCACCTGTTGTGACAATATGGGTGATGCGCACTCTTACCACACTTGCATAATCTGTCAACTGCATGACACTACTGCAGATGTTTACAACATTGGTGCTATGGTGCAAGTATGTTGCAGGAACTGAAACGGGAAGGTGTCTTGATATCGCCACGCATGATGGCAGACCACATGCCAGATTACCTCACTGCCGTCTTGCAGCGTCTTGCTGAGAAGGCAGGAGTGGAAATGTATCGAGGTGAAAACTTGAATGGGGATTACACCATAGACATCCCCCCTAGTCCAGCTGCATCGCCCTTAAGGGGTAAGGGCAAAAGAAGGAGCAATGACATGCAGGATATTCTCAGCAGCAGTCTTGCGACAGGCAGAGCGTTCACAGGCTCAGAGAACAATCCATGAACTTAAGGACATGTCATAGGTTGTATGTATATTTCATGTCATATGAAACATACACATGTGTTTTTTGAGAATTGCTTTTGTGTGCGTGTGTGCCTTTTACAACTGTACTAAGTGATTGGTGGTTGCACTGCTGTACATGTGCTGTGACTCTGAAAGAATCGATCCGTATGAGAAAGCTACGCATAGTTTCTGTGCAGCAGCTTTGGATGAGAGGCGGGCATAACATGTGACTTTTGGCATTTCACTGAAACAGTATGTGCAGTTCATCCCCAATAGCATGATCACAGACAGTGCACACCCTTGCTGCCTAACCAGCACCTGAAAGCCGACCCACGGTAATAGGCCATGCCAAGCCTTAATAACAAACTCTGAAAGCCTCAACTGCAAAAGCGCTGCATGCACCAACCGGAACTGCCTGCATAAATTGATGGGTCTGAACCATTATCCATAAATGCATGTAGTCACAAAAGGCGCAGCACCGGAACAATGTAGGCAATGATTTGGGAAGCCTCGCACATAGCTGTACAATTTTTTCAGAGCCAAACATGTAATAATGTCAGGCACAGAGTCTAATGACCTAAGGAGGAAACAACCTTGCACTAGTTAAATGTTTCTCTTTAAAAGGATAAACTTGTTCGTTGCCTGTCAAACTATTAACAAACCGATTTTCTTTGTCCAAGAAATTGGAGAACTCTCTAGAGCAGTCAGTTCATCTCCTGATCTGCATCTGTGATGCAGCTCGTCTAGCACAAGCTCTGAGCAGCAGTGAACAACACCAAGCCCCCTGACATAGCTTCAGTCAATGATCACAAACACAGCTGCGCCAGCCACAAACACTTACAACCTCAAGTAGCTGCAGTACTTGTCATTCAGGCTCCATCACTCAAGCTCTTCTTCACTCCCAATCTGCTCATTCAGCCACAAGATAGAGTCTGACTGTCGCACCTGGATGAAAACATGAGTTGCCTTGAGTTACAATGCCTTAAAGCCACAAGATCCTTCAATGTAACAGGTCAGGGCATAAAGCTTAAAGATGACTTCAGCACTCTGTGCCAGCAAAAGACAGCTGCATCATATGGCCTAAATGAACATCATTATCAACATCAAGGCCTCAACAAAGACTGCAATCTTGCTCTAGCAATGTTACGTGCCAAACATGAGCGCACACGAGACCAACAGCATGCATACAACCCGCCGTGCAACGTCATGCCACTCTACAGAAAGCTAGTTTGTCAACCTGTTGTGCAACACCAGCTTGCCAGATGAAGTGTCATGAGAATGAAATGACCCGAATTCTCACCTTCATTTGGGATGAAGTCGTGGGTCTGTGCGGTCATGAATCTTTTGCATCCAGCTGCCTCGCACAGAATTTACCCACCAAACAAACTTCTTAGACCTTGACGTGACTTGAGCTGGCGTTAGGTCATTTCTGGAAAAGTCCCACTCTGATGCAAGCATGGGGTAATGAGTTTGCAAAGAGTTGCATTTGCATACTTGACGACCAGCACAATATGGACACCCTTGCAAGCATCGGCCAGTACGATCACAAGCACGCATTTGATACAGGTGCAACTGTTTCTTGGGGCAGTTGTGGCAGACCCAATGCACCAACTTTTGGCTGCGAAGGGTGGTGGTGTTGGGATGAATGCCATCTGCAGCATTGCGCTCATGGTCCCACTCACGCAGCAGCTGATGACGTGCTACTTCAAATGTGGGTTGCTTTGTTTTCCTTCCACGAGCTTTATATCTACAACGAGGACATCCGCTGTCGTTCTGCACACGCTGTGCAACTTGACCCTGCCACTCATGGCTGCAGACGGGGCACTTCCACTCAGCTCTGAGGGCACTGCCAGCAATCGTCTGCTCAGGTGTCTTGGCGTTCTTGTCCTGATTCCAGTACTTGACTTGTTTTGGTGCTTTGGTAGCAAGAGAGTTGTGCTCGCATGCCTTTCTGCCTTCACAATATGGGCATCTGCTACCTCCTGTGCGGTGAGACACTCGGGTCTCCCAGACATGAGGGCATCCTGATGGACAATTGGGGCATGACCACCTCACTTTCAGATTGCTGTATGGCTTGATTTTGACACCGCCAAGCACAACGTCGTTGTCGGAGTGCCACTCTTGCTGCAGGTGCGGGCTGAGCTCACTAATGTCTGGCAAGCCTGGCTTTACGCATTTGCCTTGCTGCTGCTGTGATTGTACTGGTGTTGCGCAATACGCGCCAGGGACTGCAGCATGATCGTTATACCTGAGAACAACACTGCTCGGATTTGAAAGCTAAACTGCACAACAAACCTTGCCTTTGTGCAGCTGACTGATCAATGTATTGGGGCTGGAGTTGCCAGCAGCAGTGCTTCTTCGAAAAGGCCGCAGCCAAACGTGCCGGTGCCTGCAGATCCACCAACAAAACAACAGTCAAAAATGCATGCTGCGTGGAAACAGAAGCTAACATAGTCCGCCCTTTACCTGTAAGGTTGTTGTAGTCCACGTATACACTGGTCACGAGTCGCGGGGCAGGACATTGCCAGGCTTACTTGGAACCCTTGGCACGCTGTTACGTCTGCGACCCTTGCAAGAGCTAAGGATTGTACACACTGAACAGTGGAGAGACAGCTGTTGCTCACTCGCTGTTTCTCATCACAGCTTATGCCAAAAGATTGAGTCACACATACACATGTCAGACAGAGCATGCCAGCATGTGCTGTGTCAGATGCAACCAATTGTCGCCATTTGAAACTTGCAGTACTGTATCGATGCTGCCTTGTATGTATTCATGCCCAACTAGTGTTGTCAGGCAGATCAGCAGCCCTCAAGAGTGTCATCAGAATGTACTGGTATAATCTGTGCGTATTTTGCAAGCTGGAAGCCTTGATGCAGGTTCAGATCTCCAACAACGACTCAATTGCTTGGAGATCCAAATGGGTCATTAGCACGATAATAGTCTGCAAGACATATACGTGATGTGCACATGAATAGTATTGACCAGAAATATAGCATTGGCTACAGATACAGCAACAGCGTGATCAGACCCAAAATCGCCAGCAAACACTTCAGCTATTGATCACAAACGCAGATGCAGCAAGCACAATCACTTATAACCTCGCATAAACTGCAGCAGTTGTCACTAAAGGTCCATAACTTGAGCTCTTCTTCATTCCCCATCCGCTCATTCAGCCACCAGATTGAATCTGACACACCATTCCCCAGAAAGTTTCCAACTTTTGAAATCCTCTAACTTCAAAGTCCAGGCTCTGCCAAGGAGTCTGCAGATTGAGCAAAGATGCTATTCAGCCTGCAATGAGTGGGAATGACAAAAAGCACTCACATAGCAGCACTCAACATGCAGCAAAGAGACTGTAAATGCAGTGCAGTCAAGCAGTAGCCACTGATGCATTTGTCGAGCAAGAAGCAAGTCTGAAAAATGGATGCTGATAGCAAACCCTTTCCCATCACTCAGCCTGTGGCAGTGACTGATGTAACAACATCAGCAGGTTGCAATGTTGCTTGTCATGTCAGAGTGACATTGTGCTGTCACAAAGCTATTCAAAAAGCTGTTGGCAGATGGACTTGCATAAAGGCAGCTTGCAGACTGATGTCTCACCATCATTTAGGGTTGACTCTAGGGTTTGTGCGCTGAGAAATCTTTTGAGCCCAGCTGCCTCGCACAGAATTTGGCCACCAAACAACCTGGTCTGACCTAGCCATGACCTGAGCTGGCGTTAGGTCATTTTTGGCAGAGTCCCACTCTGATGCAATCATGGGGTAATGAGTTTGTAAAGAGTTGCATTTGCATACTTGATGACTAGCACAGTATGGACACCCTGTGGTGCGCTTGCCAGCACGATTGAAAGCATACATTTGATACCGGTGCAGCTGTCCCTTGGGGCAGTTATGGCACACCCAATGCACCAGCTTTTTGCTACCAAGAGTGGTGGTGCTGGGATGAATGCCATCTGCAGCATTGTGCTCATAGTCCCATTCATGCAGCAGCTGATGTTGTGCTGCTTCAAATGTGGGATGTTTTTTTTCCCTTCCAGGAGCTTTGTTGCTACAAAGAGGACATCCGCTGTCTTTTCGCGCACGCTGTGCAACTTGATCCTGCCACTCATGACTGCAGTCAGGGCACTTCCAGTAAGCTCTGAGGCGACTGCCAGCAATCGTCTGCTCAGGTGTCTTGGCGTTCTTGTCCTGATTCCAGTACCGCAGTTGGCTTGGTGCTTTGGTAGCGAGAGAGTTGTGCTTGCATACCGTTCTGCCTTCACAGTATGGGCAGTTGGTGCCTCGTGAGCGGTTGGACACACTTGTCTTCCAGATGTGAGGGCATTCTGCTGGACAGTTGGGGCATGACCACATGACTTTTAGATTGCTGTATGGCTTGATTTTGACGCCGCCGAGAACGCTGCTATTGTCAGGGTGCCACTCTTACTGCAGGTGCGCGCTGAGCTCACTGATGTCTGGCAAGCCTGGCTTCAGGCTTTTGCCTTGCTGTTTCTGTGACTGTGCTGCCACAGCAGCACAGTACACTCCAGGGACTGCAGCATCAACGTTCCATCTATAACCAACACTGCTCAGAGTCCAACGCTCAACTGCACCACAAGCCTTACCTTTTCGCAGCTCTCTGAATTTCAACTTGTTGGTGCTGGAGTTGCGTGCAGCAGTGCTTCTTCGAGAAGGCCGCAGCCAACAGTGCCGGTGACTGCAGACCCACCAACCAAAGACCGCTCAACAAGGCATGCTGCGTAGGAACAGAAGCTGACGAAGACCGCTCTATTACCTGTAAGGTTGTTGTTTTCCACGTAACAACTGATCACAAATCCTGAGGCAGGACATCGCCAGGCTTGCTTGGGTTCTTGGCACGCTGTCCATTCTGCGACACTCGCACGAGCTGAGAGTTGCACACTGAGACAGCTCTTGCACACTTACTGTTTCGCTTCACAGTTTATGGCATAAAATTTATGCCGAAGGATTGGCAATCACACATTCACTTGCATGGCAGCAAATGCTGTCTCACATCACGTGAGTCACATGCAAACAATTCTTTCAAATTAGCAGTACTGTCCTATATTGATGCTGCCTGTGTACACTCATGCCGAACTATTCTGGTCAGGCAGAACAGCAGCCCACAGCAGTGTCAACAGAACGTAGTGGTCTACTATAGTGGTATACTATAGTGGTATACTATAATGGTATACTATGATAGTCCTATGATGTATACAGTGTACGTATCACGCAACACATGGTGTGGTCAAGTCAGCCATGATGGCAAGAGACTCTTTACAGCACATTTAAAAAAAGCTAGAAGCCTGAATGCAGCCTCAGCTATCCAACAACACATTTGCT
>JAABUP010004762.1_pt1 | contig 21726 bp, 37 predicted proteins | sample 5559201 | NCBI WGS metagenome assembly JAABUP01 (sample SAMN10711887, study PRJNA513373) | rock metagenome | isolation source: Antarctica rocks | place: Antarctica | reverse complement strand
CAAGGCAAGGCAGCCATCAGCCAGGGCCACGCTCTGCAGGGGGGAGGCCATGGCCCCCGTGAAGCCATACAGCGCATTGGCTGTCAGCTTCAAAGCCTTCTGGCGTGAATCCAGAATGGCCCGTGAGCCTGCAAAGTACCACCTAGCTTGTCTGGAACTGCCCTAAAACATCTCCCCAATGTAGATACGCGTTTTTACTGTCCCCAGGCGTTTCTGAGTTTAGATTTCCACTGTAGAATGGACGTCTTTGAATTTAAACGGACGTTTCGGGATGGAGAAGAGCTGTCTGGTCTCCTGATGGCAAGATCACAAGTGCGCCAGTATGACCATAACGCAGGCTTGCCATATCATCAGGGCAACTTTGCTGTGTTGATGAGCAGCCAGCTTGTGTGCAGGAGGCCCATATTGCCGGCTGCAGGCCATGTGTCTTCACATTATCATGAATGCAAGGATTCACTTCAGGCCCTCACCTGCTGTCATCATGCAGTACATGCTACACTGTCAGTGCTTACCTGCAGCCTCAAAGTTCTGCAACAGGCAGAGCAGGGTGCCAACAGCAGTTAGGCCCAGCAGGTTGGCCCAGCAGGCAAGCACAGCAGGCAAGCACAGCTGGTAGGCACAGCAGGATACAGAAGGCAAGGTACAAAGAATGACACCTGCATCTGTTGCTTCTTTGAGGGATGCTCGTGTAGTTGCCCGGGCCTCAATCAAGGCAGCCAGAATGGAAGGCAGAATGCCCTTGCGCAGCTCCGGCTTCACAAAGTGGGACTTCACATTTGCCTTGGGCCGCAGCACCTCTGTGGTGTGCTCTGGGGGCAGCCCAGTGACGTCGTCAGGGTGTAGCAGGGTGCTGTAGCACAGGTTGTGGGCCCGGTACAGGGAGGGGTACAGGGATGCAAAGTCCAGGATTGCGACAGGCGTCTTGTAGAGACCGACTGTGTTGCATTCCACTGGGTGCATGAGGTAGGGGCTCTCTTGTAGAGGCTCCCCTGCTTGACGCCCTGCCACCACATACCTGCATTCAGCCTCATGCTTAGCAGCATGTACACTCAGATCAGTCCGCTTCTGCCCTGCAAAAGTTGATGCTACATGTTTGCCCAGGGCCACAGTCAACCTAGCTGCAGAAACCTTGCAACACTACTATGTAAAAAGTCAAGCAGGAATGTTTGCAAGAGAATGAGACATTAGGCAGGGCTGCGAAAGCTGAAGTAAAGTGCTGGCTTAGGCTGTAGTATACACAATTTGGGCATGGGCAATCAAGAGCCCTCAAGGGGCTAGCGTTGGGCAATGTAGAGCCCTGAAGGGGCTAGCAATGGTGGCTGGCACTCACCCTTGGCGTTGTGCATTCCTGAGCAGGAGGCTCCAGGTGCGGATCATCTGGGCATTGTAAAGGATCTGGGGCAGGGTGAGCCCTGTAGCTCTGGCAAGCTCTACAGTCTCAGGGACAGTGGCCAGTCGCTGCAGCAGCTGCTGCAGCAGCTTCCCTCGTGCCATGGCATATCGGGCCAGACGCAAGGCGTTTGATCCTGCTTCCAAACTGTTACCCCTGCAGTTGTGTACTCGTTACGATGAGCAGTCACTACTTATGGCACTGAGTGACTGATGAGCTACCTGACAGTCAGCTGCAATACTTTATATGCGGAAGATGAGTTACGATCCGCTGAGCACATTCTACCTATGGTGAACAAGTGCAGTGACTGACCGACTGATACTCTGTCAGTATTATGACTGTGTGTGTCATAACCACCTGGCCACACAGTATCCACTGCCCCTAAAGCCTGCCAGCAGATCAACAAGGCAAAGTGCATGCCAACAGTGCAGCGCTACAACTCTTACTTTGGAGTGTTTGAAGCAAGACCAGCCCAGGCGGCAATGCAGCGTGCAGGCAGCACCTCCAAGCGCTGACCCAACAGAGTCTGGGCACAATCCACCAGGCTGAAACTGGCCAGATTCACCCCATTCAGAACCTGCGGCCAATGTGCACAGCATGTGCTGAAGGTACACTTCCTGACAAAGATATGTTCACATTGCAACAGCTCAATGGAATGGTTAGCCAGGCTGTATGCAGAAGCTGCAAGAGCTCAAACAGAGAAAGGACCACTGGAAACACAACAAAACTGTTTCCTACTGGAGGAAGCACACAAACTTGGTTGGGGGTCATCCAACAGAAGGCTTCCATGCCTCCTATCATGCAGATTTCTGGTGTAAGTGGAGGCCTTCATGTTATGTGCTCCAAGAGTGAGGTGTGTGATGACAACACCTGGCGCAGGATGTCAAAGACAAGGCGGCCATCAACATCAGTTCTGTAGGTTTCCTGGTTGGAGGTGGAAGCCATGCGGTTCTGGTTCTTCACCCAGTTGGGGGAGTAGCGCACCACAGACTTGAGGCTCAGGGGGCGCGCATGGGGGGCCAGCAGCCGCCCGACAAACAGCCCCCCACCCCCAATATGGAGGGCCTTGAATCTGGCTGCAATGGCCCCCAGAGTGTCCTTCACCTGCATCCAAGCTACCAGACTTGTCCCTGTCTCATCAACATACCATGCATCAGCACAACCTTCCTGATGTAAACAACAGCATGCAGGTTGCGCTCATAGGCTTCCTGGCAGGCACAATGTCTGGGGCTTGTGCAAAGACACAGTGTCACACAGACCTTTTTGATCTTGATGTTACTGCAGACCTGGCAAAAGGCGGCTCAACCTGCCAAGACTTGTGTGCGGGTTGTGTGAGTGTGTGAAGGACAAATGAGCAGGCAGGATGGTTGGCAAGATAACAAGCCAGGTGGTGGACAGCCTGGGCAAGGAATGGGCAGGGCAAATGGGCAAGGCGATGGGCAAAGCGATGGGCAAGGCAATGGGCAAGGCGATGGGCAAGGCGATGGGCAAGGCAATGGGCAAGGCGATGGGCAAGGCGATGCATAAGATGATGGGCAAAGTTTTGGGGTACCTGATAGAGGTAGAAGGCATCTGGGTCCATCTGCTGGACATGTGCCAGCCAGGCTCCCAGCATACGCTCCTCGCTGCTGTACCTACAGCCATACATATACACGTCTGCAATGGTTCAACACACAACACACAACACACAACACACAACACACAACACACAACACACAACACACAACACACAACACACAACACACAATGCACAACTGCACAAGGCAGAGCTGACCGCATCTTTTGCCTTGCAGTATACAGCCTAAGTGCAAAGAGTCACTCACAGCAGTTACCACAAAAGGTTGTAATGTATGCAGAAGTTTGTAATGTATGACCACTTGACAGAGGTAACACTGCAGAGCTTGCCTTGGCAGCTGTTGCTGTAGCAAGCAGGTGCAGCATAGGCATGGTTTGCGATGTGAAATGCAGTGCGCTCTTGATCAGTGCATCTCCAAGAGGGCACAACAGGACATAAGCAAACCTCAAACGTGCATGTGTTATCTTGCAAGCCAGAAAAAAAATGTTCCACAGGCACAGACAGAAATCAAGCAAAAAGGTTGATTGTCCAAAGTGGCCTCGATGTTTGAGTAAAAGAACATAGTAGTGAAGGCAGCACTTTACCTGTAGACCTGGGCTCCTGAGACTGCTTCTGTGAAATGTGCTTCAGTCTGCCTGGCTTGCCACATGAACACCAGCTTGCGCCCTGACTCGTCACTCTCACTGGTTGATGCCCCACCTGCTCCTTCACTCCCCCCTGCCACTCAGGCTTGCTTACTTCCAGTTGCATACAGTGGGGGATGCATACATTATGATGTAAAAGGGATGAAGACAAGAGTGACATAGCAAGCACTCCAAGCACACGCAAACATGGGCGAGCATCAGCAACAAACAACTGCAAGACGCACAGTCCATGCACCTGTGCTAAAACAACAGCTTTTGCAGGACTTATCCCAGGAACATAGTGTGTTGAGATGCGCTCTACGTGCAGGCAAAGTCAACCAACACACCTGTTTCTAGGCTGACCCCTTCAGCAGAGGGGCGGACTTCAAGGTCCCCTTCCAGACCCCCCTCCAGACCCTCATCCTCTGCAGTCACCCCTTCCAGCTGCAGCTCAGCAGCAGGGGCGGCAGGCTGTGCCTTGCTGGTGGCCTGGCTGGAGGCATGACTGATGCATGTGATGGCAATTATGGGGTCCCCCTGCCCAGGCACGGCCACCCTGCAACCCCACCCAATATGTCATCTTGCAGTCCATTCTTGACATCCAAACATTGCATGTGAACAATGCATGTCTGGTCTGCAACAGCCTCATCACACTAGCTTGCCTGCTCCAACATTGCAAGAAAACCTGTCCACACTCAGTGCTTGGCTTGCAAATAACTTTGGCTTGCAGATAACTTGGCTTCTGCAAGACTGGCATCTGCCATGCATGCATATTGTATATCAGCGTGCACACCTTCAAAGTGTTACTCAACGTGCACCTCTTCAGACAATTTGCATCTCCTATGCAGAGCAGCGTTTGATTTTGCTTTATACACAAGCCTGCTGTCCTTCAGCGCAGCCAGCACAAGGCATGCATACCAGCAGCAGCCACCAATGGCAGTGCCATCACAGCACAGCCTGAGACTATGCAAGTTTTGCACAAGCTGGATGAAAGAGCAGGACCTGTCCTTGGCATCATGAGGGGCCATCAGCACATCTAGGGCCATGAGGCTCAGATTATTGATGCGCCCCTGCTTTGCCCAATCAGCAGCCTGCTGCCACTTGGGAGCCACCCCTCCCGGAGCCCCAGCCTGAGTGAAGGGGGTGGGCCGCCAGGTGGGGTCAGCAAGCTGGGTGGCATCTGGGGTCAATGCCTGCAGGCTGCCCCAAGGCGCAACCACCTGTGCCACAGCTGCAAGACTCAGTCATGACTCCTTGTTCTTGCTTTTGTTTGTGTGTCATGGTTTGCTGTGCAGATTGTCAGATTCTTTGCCAAGCGTTCAAGCAACACAGTGCATGTGAGCAACTGCAAAGGGCAGCTGCATAGTTGCTGCCAGTGACGATGAACAACAGGTTCAGCTTGCACAGCTGTGCAGTAGACCGGAAGGTAAGTCAAAAAGGTCCACTCAACCTGCTACGCCTGGAGCAAAAGGACCAACACCAGTCAGTAACAAAACCTGCTGTTCATTTCCCTCCAGGATGTGGCATGACTTGCCTCTAGAGCACAGTTGGACAGGCGATGCTTCTGGTCTGTAACCGCCTGACACCCTCCAGCCTGCCCAGGCACCAGGGCAGGGCTGCTGCCAGCATGCCCTGAAGTGCCTGCCTTCATGGGAGTGGTTGGCGCTAGTGTGTGAGCAGGTGATGCTTGGGCAGCAGCATGTGGCACATGTATCCAGGATCCTAAGGCAAGTTCATGTACTTGACAAGGCAATGATGATGCTTGTCAGAATGTACCAACAGTATTTTCTTGGATGTGCAGCCACATTCGTAGTGAATGTACCAACAATATTTTCTTGGATGTGCTCAGGGATATACTGAAGTCCAACACATGAAGACAGTCATGCTGTTTGCCATGCGTTATGATACTGTATGCACAAGAACACAGCCAGCCAGGGACATGGTCACATGAGCCGTGCGTCGCTACTTCATTTCCACTGATAGCAGGGTGGAAGGCAGAGTACACAATCCCACATGAGACTCCAAAGCGCAATCATCAGACGTACATGCAATCAGCATTACAGGTAACCCAGGGTGACATAAGACCTGATGTTATTGAGCCAGGCCTGAAACCAACAAGGCAGGTGGTGTACCTCCAGAAACAGCTGTGTCCACAAGGAAGCGCTGCAGGGCATTCACCTCATGCTCATACTGCTCCAGGTCCAGCCAGGTGAAGCCCTGCTGCCTGAGGCTGTCCTTCTGCAGAGCCTGCTTCACCGCCCCTGCAGCCTTCTTCACATTCATGCCTGCTGCCAGCAACACCTGCGCCACTGACATCATGCTGCAAAGCCATTCATGACAATATGAATGGTGCCAGAGATGAGCTTTGCAGGCAGAAAACTCTAAAACGCAAGCTTCGTTGTGCTCTGCAGCTGCAAGCTGCACAGGGCCAGCATGCTGCTGCAGAAGCCCAGCATCCGGCCCTGCTGTACCAGCTGCAGCAGCAGGGCATACGACAAGGGCGCGTTACAAGCTGGCTGACACAGCCTCAAGTTGCCATGTTCCAGATAGAATGAAGACCAGATCACAACAGTCTTGCCAGACGCAGCTTGAATCAATCGGTGTTGCATGCAGTGCAGAGGACCATGGCTTGGACAAGTGTGTCCAGGGGGACCAGTGATGCTTCTGTAGCAGCATGCTGGCGTTGTACAGCTTACAGCTGCACGCCATATACAGAGACCTTGTGTCCAAAGAGCTCCCCAAGAGCAAAGACCAAGATGCCAGTCTTGCTGAATCCTTGCGACTTGTATACGGCAGCATGCTTGTATGCAGAGCAGGGCAGGGAGTCCAGGCCTGCAAAAGTATGTCTATGGGGAGCAGGCAGACCTTGATGAAGGTAGAGCCTTGAGGGGCTTGGGGGCGGTAATACATGATAGGGCGGCGCCTCATGGCCACCAGCCTCTGAATGCGACCATCAGGAGGCATGCTCCTGCAGCATCACCATCAGACGACACTCAATCACACCGTAGTCGAAAAGAGCGAAGGAAAGGCTACGCCTTTTGGCAAGCTTGATGGGACTTTTTTTGAGCCGGCAGCTCAGAATCACACCACATTTCCATGTGTGTTAACATGGCAGTCGTAAAACCTGTGGCAAGAGCTGTGAGTGTGTACATGCCAGCATGACAAAGTCTAGATGCGGCGTGTGGCACAGGATTATGCGTCATGAGGATGTCATGGAGTACTAGATCCAAAATCAGTCAGCATACAGAAACTGGCTGATGCTCACGGGAGTTGTATGAACCCCATATCAGGTGGCTTTCAGGCACAAGTTGCTTGGCATATCTGCACATGCAGCTGTGCTGGCAGAAGTGCTGACAAGGTCCTGAAAGCTTAAGGCACCTGTTCAAAGCATGCATGAGGCTGGTGCAGGCTGCTTCGTCCAGGTCAGCTTCCACAGTTGTTCCGTTTGCATAAGGCCCCTGCAGGAAGATCTCACTAGCTGTGCCATGACCCAGCTAGGATGCCACTCTGATTTGCATTGTACCCTGTTGATCTTGCCACGGCGCGCATGGTCAACAGGCAGGCTGAGCAAATGCTTGTATACAAAGGTGCAGCACAGTACCCTGAAAAGGTACGGTTTCACCAAAGACTTGATCTGAAGGTTGTTAGTGATGTGAGATGCATGCCTGGTACACACATGCAAGCAGTGTAAAAGCTATTAGAAACAAGGTAGTGTTATATGCAGTTCCTAAAGGGTTTGCCTCACCGCTTGTAGAGGTCCAGCAATATAGAAGTAGGGCTGGAAGTCGTGCACCCGAAGCAACACACTTGACCCGTCTGGAGCATTGCCCCAAATGTGAAAGACTCCTGCCGCCTCATCAGCTATATCTGTTACCATCATCACCAGCCCCTGCACAATGCAGACTTATTTTCTGCTGAGTGCTGTGCTTGCACTTGTGACACCCAATGTTGGCCCAGCGCAAGATCTAATGCCCTCAGCAATCAGCTTGATCCCATATGTGGGTTGTTCGGGATGGAGTGTGCAGCATGCCTGTTCACTGTCTAGAGCTGTTTCCTGAGCTGTGGCTGTGCTTGTTGCTGCTGCAAGTGACCGTTTAACCCTGAACAGCACAACAAACTTGGAGCAGCTCATTGCAAAGCTGCAACTAGAATTCTGCTGTCTGACACGACAAGTGTCACCTCTGAGGTGTGTCAGGTCCCGCCAACGTTGTCGCTGGTGCAGCCCTCTTGACAGGCATGTTGACCGGCAAATCAGCAGCTTGTGACTTATACAGGTGCTTGTGAACCTTGTCGCAAATTACGGATCAATGCCACTTGCAGACAGGAGCGGGCTACGTTTACAGCAAGCGTGTTTTGTAGACCTGGGAGTCTGTAAGGTGTACAGACGTGCAGTACGCATGTCAAGGGTGACTTCCACTAGCAATTGCGCAAGATCTGCTGTGACCCACATAGACCACTGCCGAGCACACATAATCATTCATGACGCCGGACCTGCAAGAGCTTAGGAAGAAGTTCACATGATGTCGCTGCAAATTTTCCGACAGTTTCGGAAACCGTTTCGTCTTTGCATACAATCCTGCGATGCGCAGCTTAAGCGCTCGCAACTCCATACTTCCTCAAGTTGTGCACGATAATGTCTAAATCACCCTGTACAGAGGCTTTAGTAGCACAAGAAAAGTCAGTGTCGAAACATGCTTTGTCCATGCACGCCTACCAAGTTGCACTCGACTTGACAGCGGACCCGCTGCTTCTACCTTGAGGAAGCGGGACGTATGTGGCATGGTACACGGAGTGCCTGCCCTCCTGCGTCACGGCCGTTGTTCGCGAGCCTATCCCCAAGAAGATTCAAGCATGCCACGATTGGTACGCTGATCTTGGGCCACAAGCTTGGCAAATTGAATGCTGCGAGCAGTGCACCGGTATTCCGCAGGAATGTCTAGCCTTGTTGAAGAGTGTTCCACGAAGAATTGGAACAAGCCTTTGACAGCGCATGGTCTGAGTGGCTCAATTTTTGTGGCACTTGGCAAGTTCGATGGCATGCACCAAGGCCATCGACTTCTTGCTCAGCAAGCAGCAAGCTCTGGAGCAAGCCCTTATCTGCTTTCATTCAGCGGCATGGCAGAGGTGCTGGGCTGGCCTGCACGCTTGCCTCTTGTTGCAGCTTCTGACAGATCACGCGTGCTTGCGTCCTGGATGCCATATTGCTGCGGCAGCACCCCGAGGCAGCGCTATATCCCATTTGCAATGGTCAGAAGTCTGAGTCCAGAAGCTTTTGTTCAGACTTTGGTAGAAAAGTTGAAAGTATCTGGCATTGTTGTTGGCCAAAACTACCGCTTTGGGTGAGTTGTCTGCAGCATCATGCATGGCAATAAATACATCATGGAATGATTAACACAATAATCAAGGGTTGGCATAAGCTGTGACAGTAGGCCTGGTGCCGCAAGTAACATGGCAGCAATGCTACGCTTGACAGACGCAGAGGTCCATGTGTTTTTGATCAGTAAACAGTGTGGTTGCGGTGCAGGTATAAGGCTGCCGGTGATAGTAAGCTACTGCAAGCTTTGGGTGAATCCCATAGTATCAAGGTTGATATTGTTAACTTAGTTGAGGCAGGAAGAGGTGGTGTTGAGGGTCAGGTGTCATCCAGCAAAATCAGGCATGCCCTGAACTGTGGACACATGGAGCAGGTTGCTGAGTCTTTGGGAAGACCCTACAGACTTGTGGCTGAAGTTCTTCCCAAAGACATGTGTTTAGTGCCCAACGGCTTGCAAGACAACGGTCTCAGGTCTGGGCATGAAGCAAAGCATAAACATCTCAAATCATAGTACACCCTATTGCTCCGTCCAGCAATGGCTTTAACGCAGGATACTATGCAGGGTACCCATGAAACTTCTCTGTAATCAACCTCCAAAGTATGGAGAGTACCAGGTGACCATTTCAATGGCTGATGTACCTTCAATAGGTATGCTGCGCTGTTGTTACTGTGTTTCAGCTGCTACTTTTGAGAGTGATGGAATGATTGCAGTGTGTGTCTGCAGGCAGCAAACTGAAGTGCAGCCAGCATGGCACTGCTTTGGTCAAGGATGACGGAGTTCATTTGTGCAAAGAACTCTGTGCATGGGCAACTCATAACATAGCTGACAGGCATCGTTACCTTGCCCTGGATTTTGAAGAACCATATTGACATGTTGCAAGAGCCCGATTTTGGGCTTGAAGCACGAGCAAGAATCTTGTGGTGACATGCTGTATGCTCGATTTGTGAGTAAGATTTTTGCAGTCAACAAATGAACAAGCACAGCATGTCTACAGCAATGCAAAAGTGTGGCATGCAGACATCAAATCCAGATCACTAGTTTCACACTCTATTGCATGGGTTTTGTCTGTTTCTCTGGAGGCAGCCTATCATACAATGAACCAGCCTGCCCAACAGCAGGACGCTTCAAGTGACTAGAGACAAATTTTTGAAAATCTGGCTTTGTTCTGGCCGGCGCCTCTTGCTGAGCCTTGGCAGGTGTCGAATTGCTGGGACTTGCAGCAGTTTGTGCAGGACGAAGCTCAGACTTTATGACATCAGCAAACTGGCCTTTCAATGGCAATGCGTCAGATCTGTCCAGTTCTGCATGGTCATTGCCAAGTCTCCCTTGCTTTCTAGGTTGCATATTGTCATCATCTGCGCTTCTCTTCAGGTGCCCTTGCTTGTTGCTCTGATTCTGCAGGACATATTGTCTGGTGGAGGCCCCAAAAAGCACTTTGGCCCCTAGGACAACTTGTGCTGGGACTCCCTGCAAAGCGCAAGCAGACTTTGCGGGCAATCATACCGTCAAGTGATGATGCTTCAAGTTGATAGTACACGCCCATGCATAGCATTTGTGCTGCTGTGTGCATTGTGTCACAGGACTCATTGACAACTGCTGGGCAGTTATCTCGACTAAGTATTGTATTGTGAGCAACCTCAAGCAGCAGCTTCACCTTGACTGTTGATTTGCCATTGACAGACGTGCCATGTGCAGAGCCCTGATCAACAACAACCCATTTGTTGCTGTCGGTCTGATAGCACAAAATAGCATGTTGGCGGGAAACAGAAGCGTGGTCCAGCACAACATCCGCATTTGCACTCCTGCGTGACCAGCATCAATTAGACTGTGTGTGCATCTGCGCTGTATTAGGCAAACAATAAGATATAACACCTGCCAAAAAGAGTGCAAGGATTCAGCAGCTCTATCTGCTGCACGGCTTGCCCATTTTTCTGCACCTCTAAGTAAAATCCGACTGGGGGTGTACCAGCCCATGCGGGTGCAGGAACGCCTAAGGAAGGCACAGATGGCTGCACAACAGCTTTTGCAGGCGGTGGCGGCATAGCTGCCGCTGCTTGTGTCTGCTTTTGCTGACGCCGCGAAGCGACAACCTCGACCTTGCCTGATCCGGTCGGCAGCTTGTCATCTCCAACTGACTCTGACTCTGTGGATCTCACAAACCTGAGGGACTTGGCCCGAAACGTGAATGTCAAATCAAACAGTCCTGAGCAGAATTGACCGCACCAGCGTCTTGCTTCACGAAGGCTCCGATGCCTAACCTAGCTACTCTGCCTTGTGGACCGGCTTTGACATTATCGTCATCATCTTCTCTGCCGCTCCATCGGTCCATTGCGAGATGGTGACTGACAATGGCTCCGGCATACACAAGAAGTTCTTGTCTCAGAGCGAGACAAGGTAACGCTCGACGGATGTCAGTGCATAACATGGTCAATATTGGGGGGTGCAATCGATTTGCTGCAATAAATGGGCTGACACCGAATGTCATGAAGTAAATCACAGGCTAGCAATTGGTTTTAGTGTCACGTGCATTCAATGCATTGTCAGCAAACCAGGACGACTTGCAATCCAATTGCCATGGCATGGAGACACCAATACATGCAGTCTCTCAGCTGCAGAATACTTCATTTTTGGTGCTAATTGCAGTGACTTACAGTCATGAAATACAGTGATGTATCACAGAGTTGATCAAATGCAGACACATGAGAGCTTGACTAGCTGCTTCCCGGTTGGGAGATTCTGCTGAGACATGCTGTAGTTTGCTGTGAAGCTGATCCAGAATGGGCTTCACATGAGGTGCCAACAATGGGTCTTTGGGATCAAGTGCCATGGAGGTGCTTTGGATCCACTTCAGCTTGGTCAAAGTGTCCTGCACAGGGACACAGCATTGGACGCACAGCTTGCAACAGTGTAGCATGCCTGGCAGGACCATTTATAATCCAAGCTGCAGGATGGCATCTTTGTATGATCGTATGTTGTACTGGAAGTCGCACCTTGAACAGATCGTAGCCAAGCTGTTGAATCAGGGACAACAGAATCTGCTGGCTCAGCACTGGAGGTCTGTGGCTTAATAAGGAACCAGGGTCCACCTGACTACATAGCCAGGCTACCATTCCCACATCCTCCAGTGTCAGCACCTTGTGAAAAGCTTCTTCATACCTGCAGCAGGATCACAGTCATTACAATGACCTGGCTCAACAGTGTCCTCAGCAAAGTATGTACAAGACATGCAGCAGTTGCTGCACTGGGCAGCAAGAAAGCTTACTTTTGGCTTTTGATGAGGGCCAAAAGCTCCTGGGAGGGATCATGTCGCGCCTCAATATCTGCCAAGTGTGTGAAGCCACTGGCCTTGGGACCGCCTGCGCATGTGCAATGCATCTGCTGAGCACTGGCATGGTGAGCACCCGACACTGCAGCTTCAGGCATCAGTGTGCTATGCAGGAGTGCCCTCTTGCATGCAGAGAAACCTGCCTTTGCTGTACATAGCTGAAGTTGGAATTTTTTGTCAGCATGCTCATGCATCAGGGGCTAGCAACTGTCACAGGCGGTGAAGCATGGTCTGGGCATCAGCTCTTGACAGACGCCAATGTCTTGCAGCAACAACGACATGTGCTTACTTTTCTGGGAAGCTAGCTGGATGAGCTTATTCTGTCCTTCATGAAGGCCAGTCTTCAAGTCTTCAACCAGCTGTGCTGCAGTGCCCAAGCTCTCATGTAAAGATGCTGCAACACCAGCATTGGCTCCGCCAGCAGCTTGCAGATGCTCTGAAAGACCTCCCGCAAACGTCGCTTGAACCTGCATCAGCACATTTCCTGACACAGATTCTGCATGAGGTATGAGCGCAAAAGCTTTTGAAGCCATCAACCTGGAGATTGGATGAGCTAACGTTTACAAAGGTGGGCAATGATCTATGCAACTATGTCAGGCGGGTTGGAAAGGCATGATTGTGAAATTTATGATTCTACACAAGGCAATTGATGACGTCACAACAGATAACGTCTGATGCCTCACGACAACTGCTTACCTGCGCAAACATATCCCTGCAGGCTCCCTCAAAGGCTGGCATGAGCTGGTGCTGAAAGGCAGATGTGAAGCTGTCTTGCAGGGGCTGAGCCAGGGACCGCTGCAATTGGCTGCCCAAGCTTGCCTCAAGGGTAGCTCTCAGCTGTGGGCCGGCTAGCTCCTGGGGAAGCGTCTCTGATAGAGCAGCCTGTACTGCGCTGCCTACTGACTGCTGGACGTCAGTTGAAATTGATGACACCTGCTTGCACAAAAAGCACGTTAGACATTCCATCGGGCTTACATGCTGACAAGGCATCAGCAGCCAACATTGAGGGATGGGTGCAGAGCTCGGGAGATAGGAAAGTAGGATCATTCAAAATGGCGGCCTAACTCTACAGAAGTGTTTATCGTCAGCTGTAATGTGAAAGCAGATCAACGACAAGTCAGTGATTAGATTTTCTGAGCGGTGCCACTCGAGTGATATACAGCAAGATAACATCGATGGCAATCTACAACAGGACTCTGTGGAAATCTGGCTGAGAAAACACAGGATGTCACCTCAGCCCTGACAATCTCTTCCATGCGAAGAGGCAGGTCCCGGTTGATGCTGGCGCTGATGAGGCTCACCAAGCGTTCCATGCTAGCTTGCTGCTCAGCCAGCAAAGCTTGCCTGTCCTCAGCCATCAGACCCCCTTGGGTCTTCATGATTCTGTTTACCTGGAATGCAAGCAATACACTGTTGGGTCTGCTGTGACATGCTGCATCAAGACAACAGGTAGTAGCTCAACAATCATGCAGTGTGAAACAGCATTGCCATTGTTGTCTGACAGGACCACGATGCCACAGAGTGCAAAAGCCTTCCTTTATACGATCACAAGGGCAGGGATGACTATAGTTCTCTGTTCTGCTGTGCTCATAGTGGGTCAAACAAAGCAACATGAATGACCACAAATGCAGCCCAATCACCTGTGCATCAAATGCCAGCTGCAGTCTCTTGCCCTCTTTGCCAATGTCAGCTTTGATGATGCGCAGCATCTCACGATGACCTTCATTGAGGAAGCTTAGCACACGCTTATGCTGTGCAAGAGTACGGTCAGCCACAGCATCAGCAATGCGCTTGACAGAGGCATCAGAGAGCTCTGAGCCGCTACTCGTCTGCCCAAAAGATGCTGATTCTGTAGCCACTCCAGGCTGTGCTTGCTGCTGCCTTGCACTGTTATCAGCCGGCGCTAGAGCCTCAAGCACAGATGGACGACTTGGTTGTGGCGCAGCATCATGAACTGGCAACAGGTCCAGGGGCGGGCTGAACACAGCAGATGATAATGCTGTGGAGGCAGCTGGCAGCTCACTTGGTCCTGCTGATGCTCCTTCCTCTTCTCGCTTGAGCAACTTGATAGTGCTTGACCCGGGTGGAGTAGAGGCAAGATCCAAGCTGGGCGCAAACACCGACCCTGTGCTTGGCTGTGCTTCTGAAGAAGACGGCTGAGGGGCAGTGTTGTACTGCTCCGGTGTCAGGTAGGCAGCTGAAGGCAGAGCTGGGGTGGAGGGGGGAGGCGTGTTGGCTCTGCTGTCTGAAATGGAGGCTGTGGGTGAGTCATACTGCACAGAGGTTGATGCGTCCAGAGCTGCTGCAGAGGAGGGTATGGTCTCTGTTGATTGCTGTCTCGAGACAGATGCCTCCTGCGCCTTGCTGCCCTGTGTGCTTGCAGTGGAGACTGCATCGCTGTTGTCCACAAGAACACGACTGGCAGATGTGGGGGTATGCTGAGAAGGCAAGCTAGCCATGCTGCTCTGGGATGCGCTGCGTTTGGCCTGTTGCATCAGGTGAGTAGGAGTGAGCAGCTTGGGCGGCTCCTCCTGTGTTGGCACTGTGCGGATGGATGGCGGCTGCTGCTGCTGACTGCTGTCCTGAGGTTGCTGCAGGGATGGACTGGGGCCAGACAGCAGATCCAGAGCAGGGGCTGCCTGCTGCTCCAGCTCTACAGGGCTTGGCATGGTTTGTGACACAAGAGTCCCATCTTGCACATCAGCAACAGACTGCTGTGGTGCAGAGCCTCCTGAGCTGTGCTCCTGCACTGTGCTGGGCAAGTCTGGAGTTGACATTGGGCAGCAGAGTGCAAGATTGAGCTGATACATGTGAATTCCGCTGGTCTGAAAGCAGTATAAGTTCATTGCACTGGGATCTTCTGATGGCTTGTGGTGTGCAGTGATGCTGAGGATTGGATGGCTGACAGTGAACTCTGCCAAATAGTCAAACCACAGCGTTTGTCCAGACCCACTGAGGTGCAGAGTATAGACAGCAGTTTGCCTGGCATTGGCCAAGATCACTATGTCTGCCTCTGGCTGTACAGCCATGTGATTGAAGATGGCATTGGCATCAGTACTGCTGTGGAACTGTACAGTCTGTAGGCACTCAATGTGGTCTGCCACGTACCACAGCTTGATCAAGCTGTTGTCAGCGCTGCCTGTCAGCAGGACTGATGAAGACAGCCACTGAGCTGTGCTGCACACGTCATTTGCCGATGGCTCAAAACTGTTTGAGGGACTCAGGGAGTCATAGTCACTGAGAGATAAGCCACAATTAGGTAAGTCCCAGACAAACACCTGCAGCCACAAGGTTCGTGTGTTGCACCAGCTTGGAGATTTCAGAGCGGCGCAGAGCACAAGCTCACAGCAAGTAGGAAACTGCTAGCCAGCAGTTCTGTAGAAACAATGCCAAAACTGCACAGCGGTCAGTCCTTCTTGCTCACCTCAGTGCCTGAGCTTACAGCTGCCAGCCTGTCACCATTTGCTGAAAAGCTCAGCGAACTGATGGTCCCAAAACTGCCAATTGCGACGACGCCATGGGTTTCAGAATCAGCAGCAATTTGAAAACCGTTTGTTGCAGCAGCATCTATTGCTGCGATGAAAATATCTTCATGGGCAGCCATTGCAATGATGCCTGCTGCATTCGGATGCCATGCAAACTGTGGTCTGGACATGGATTCACCACCTGCAACATGAGTTTCAAGCATGACAACAAATTTTTCATGGTTGGCAGGCTGGGGGCACACCATAGCAGCAGCTGCTGAGGAGCTATCTGTGCTAGAAGCTCACCAGTGTCAGTGGCAAATGTGATATGTGCAAACAGGGTGTCTGTCAACTTGTCGTCTTTTCTGTCTTCCTCAAGCTCAATTTCCCATATGTACACACTGCCTTCAAGGTCGGCGCTAGCAAGTCTGTCAACAGGATTACCATTGCTGGCAAACCTGCATCACCCGTCCGTCAGGCTTGCCAGCTGTCCAATGACAAAGCCAACACAAGCCAGCCAGTCATGCATACTTCACCATCACCTCACCTGATATCTGGAGGAGCAGAAGCACTTTTGAGCAATGCTCGTCGGCCAGTGCTTTTATGCAGAGCACGTATCTGTCCAGCCTTCAAAGAATAGCAGATGTAATCATCATTCACAGAAATTCTCTGCTGAACCTCATAGAATGGTTCAGAGGCTAGCTTTGTAATTGCAGACACCTGCACCCACCAGCTAATCATACATGATTGACAATGTGTCAGTTCTGAATGCGCATGGTAGAATAGAGGCCAACAAGCTTACCGCAAGTTGTGGTTGTTGCTCCTCAGATGAGCGCATACTGATGTCGTACACCACCTTGCGCTCGTCCAATATCTTCCTGCCACTAAAAGCTTCTGTTTGCTTACCCTCCTGCGAACCTGTGCAGCGAATATGCATGTTGGCGTTCTTGTGGGCATCTTGGGTATGGCGAATTGAACCAGAGGCTGACCTGCAGCAGCAGCAGCAGCAGCCAAAGCATTGACAACTCCTGAGTTTGCTCTTGCAGCCAGCCTCTGCTCGAGTGATACGTTTCGGGAGCCTGGAGTCTCATATGTGGCTGTACTAGCTGAGGCTCTTGATCTCGATGGTGGCAGCCCCTGACCTACAGGAGGGTGGCCATTCGGTGCAAGTTTCTGAGCCTCCATCTGCGAGATCGTGGCATCCCTTGTAGGGGCGGGGTCGCTGTCCGTGGGTTCCTACGTCAGTCAGGCATGTGATCCGACACTGGGTCCGGCCAATGGCAGCGAGCAGAAATTAGCAAACGCAACGATGAGACATGACGGGATTGAATGCTGACCTGCACAGGTCCTGCGCCGCTTCCGGAGACAGAGCGGGCGAAACTGCCAAAGTCAAAACTTGCCATGTTTTCGGGCAGGAGTGCGTGCGGCACCGCCAGAGCCCGAGCTACTGCTTGTCGACTTCTTGCGCGATGTAGACCATGCAAAGACGCGAACCAGCAAGTATGGCGACAGGCACGAAAGGCTCAAGACCAACTTGCTCCACGTGACGGCGAGTCCTCGTAGGGCGATTTCGCCAACATCTCCGAAAGCGAGACCCGAAGCGAGACAAACTTCGTAGACCCATAAGCGGGATGAGCTACGAGCTGGATCACCGCCTGTGACGCGCTGGCATACAGCTGTGCAGCTTGTTTTGAATACTGTGTGCAAGCTGCTGTTGTCAGAAAGGTGATGTCCTAAAAAGAAGATGTTTGCCGCCTAGCTAGGCTGTCAGCGTAGCAATCTTGTGCACTGACCACTTTGTGCATTCAGTGAGTGAGCTTGCCCGTCACACGCTTCGCCACAGCTCGAGAGTGCCCACAACGTCAGCAGTATGAGCTTCTGTCGCTGGCGTTTACACTGACATGGACGACTTGTTCCGGACCCTCACCTTGAGCAATGGTACATCTGCTCAATGCGAACTTTACAGGCGTTTCATATACGGGCGTGCTGCTCATGCTTGGCCTGTCATCAGAAGGTTTATCTGCAAATTTGACCAAAACACTTTGCACTTCTTGCAGTCTCTGGCGATGCCTTGGGCACAGCCATGGACATCCTGGGATCTGACTGGAGCAACAGCAGTGACTGGAGTGACAGTCAGGAACATGAGCATCAACATAACATCTCTCCCTTTATGGAGCCTGACAGAGATAAGTCAGGATTCAGCCCAGTACCAAACTTGGCATCAGTCAGTGAGCAGACCAACATCACGATGACAGGTGGAAGCACCATGACGGGAAGCTCAGGCTTTGGTCAAGGCTCAAGCAGGCAGAACCAGGAGTCAGCTTGCTGCAGTCCTGTGTCTTTGGACATGCATATGGCCAGGCAGCAGGCAATCCAGCCTCAACCTTTGCAGCATCCTGCTGCGCTGAATGATGACCAGGATGATGCAGCATCAGAATTCAGCAGGTCATCCAGCAGCAATTGGAGCCATAATGATCACTCACAACCAGCATTGGAGGGGTCAAATAGGCTCCAGTTGTCGGAGCTTATTGGCAGAGGTGCTTTTGGCAGTGTATATAGAGGCTCTTGGAAAGGGAGACAAGCTGCTATCAAGGTTAGCAATCAGCTTCAGCTAGCCAGGAGCATGCACATTCAGCACTCTTGTTCCCAAGTGCCAACTTCATAGCAATAGTATTGAATTCATAGCAGCAGTTCATCACAATAGCACTAGTTGTTACTTTATACAGGTCGTAGAGCATGATAATGGCCTTCTTGGCGAATGTGATGAGCTGGATTTACTCGCAACTGGCATGGAAGCCAGAAGTCATCTTGACACTGCTGGCAGCAGCATAAATGGCAACGTAGCAGTCATGCTGGAGGCTGCTCTCAGCAGCGCAGTTATGCACCAAAACGTGGTCCAGACGTATGATTATCAGACACGCTCATCTAGTCTGTCAGGCGGACAGGTAAACTTACGCATCGTATAGAAGTGGCATCAATGTGCAGGCTTTGTGGCAAAGGAATTAGAAGCTGCACGCAGAAGGACAACACAGATTTGGCTGGCTATGAGCATGCAGCACAGCGTTGCCGTTCAGTTCTTGCACAATGCAACGAACCTTGTCAGTACCATCTTCTCAGATGTCTGACTCAGGCATCAATTGCAACTGCTTACATGTATTTGACAGCTTGTGCTTTGTAAGTTCAACACCACGAGGTATTTTCTGACTGCTTGCCCGCCATACAGGAAACCTATGTAGTCATGGAGTGGTGCGACAGGGGGTCTCTTGAGTCAGCAGTTTCAGATGGTGTCTTTCATCAGCATCAAGCAGGGCTTTTGGAGGAACAGGCCAATATGCCTACTGTTTGTGCAACTTTACTAGATATAGCTGCTGGAATGGCATATCTGCACAAGATGCACATTCTTCACTGTGATTTGAAGCTGAGAAACATGCTGCTGAAGTCATCTCAGGCAAGCGAAACATGAGGCTTGAGGAGTGCATCACTGGTGCAGTTCATATCGGAGATGATGTTACATGCACATTGTATATTGCTTACATAAAAGACGTAGCATTGTGCTTTGTCACATATGTTGGTTCTATCCTCTTGCTCACTGCCCAGATTCTGTGGTCTTCAGTACTCAACTGCAATAGATACATGGGCACATTGTTGCTGTTTGTCTGATTCTCATGTTGGTGTGACAAAGATAGCAATGCTGTTGTGAACTGCAGCAAGTCAGATTGGTCTGCAGGATGGCTGGCGAGGTTTTACAGTTAAGGTATCCGATTTTGGCCTCAGCAAGCTTATGCCGGATAGCCATGCACAGCCCCATGACAGTCTGGCTACAGATGATGTCGCTGGCACAGTCACACATATGGCCCCAGAGCTCCTGGCAGGAGGAAGAATGTCTCCAGCTGCTGATGTGTACGCTTTTGGAGTTTTAAGTACGATCCCCTGATGCATTCTTGCAGCACGTGCAAGGCTGCACGACTGACATGTGACAGCATGCATGCCCCTCCAGGCCAAATTGCCTTTCAAACATTGCACCTTGCTTCTTTCTGGAAGCCAGTTCGAAGGGCATTTGCCCACAAGATCTCCTTTGTACACCCTGCCTCCCTTTCTCTGCTGGCTTCATCAGTGGTTTGCTGAAGTATATACAGTGACAGTGGTGTGCTGTGCAGTGTTTGAATTGTGGACTGGAAAGGCTGCTTTTGCTGGACTGAGCAAGGTCCAGGTCATGGTGGGGGTGGTGTCCTCCGGCCTGCGACCTGTCTTTCCCTTACATTGCCCAGCCTGGTACTCATCTCTGGCAGCAGCCTGCTGGATGCAGTCTGCTGACTCCAGGTTGGCTTCAGCTCTGCGAAGTCTGACACATGTATGTTTTGGTTGAGGCACCACGTGCAGGCTATCCTGATGATGCAATGTAGGCTGCACAGTGCTGTGCATGGTTCTTGGTGTACTCTGACAATGGAAGCATGTTGGGTCAATTTTGTCAGCAGCAGGCCTTATGGCTAAGCATTTTGCATTTCAGCTTGCAGCTGTAAGATGGTTTTGGTGACTGACGTCAGCAGTTTCGTATAGCAAGGGCATATCACAAGATACACCATGCAATTTCCAGTGACAGCTCGTGCTAGACACAGCTCATTGTATGCCTGCAGGCCGTCCTTTGCAGCTTTGTGCACCCGGTTCCAGAGTGAGGTTGGCAACATGCTATGACTGTCACAGCTTTTGGAGACCAGTCGACCACAATGTGTAGAACAAATGCAGCTGCACCTTCTGCTTCACACAATAAAGTGACAAGCTTGTCGACATGATGCCTTTTTGGTGATGTGTATAGTAGTTTCACTGACCATGATCATCCTACTTCAGCATGTAGCATAGACATTTTTTTGCCTCCGGCGGTACCTGCAGCAGTTCTGTTGTATGATTGAAGAAAGGCATGATTTTTTTTTCTGATCCGGATTTTGCAGATGTTGAGCTATTATCTGAACCGCATGTGCGTTGTCAGAGTCCTGGGCTTTTAAAGTGATAGTGCATGATCATACAGACGAGAGTTCAGTACTTTTTGTAACGCTGTGTGGACGGAATGCTGCAAGCTTTGTGCTGCTTGCTGGGACACAGTTGATGATCTGCAACAAGCCTTAAGGCGAAGTTAGGTTTTTAGGCCTACGCAATTGGTCCTCATGCATGTATTTACAGCCCCTGCTCGCTGCGAGGTGCGGGCATTGCAGCGCTATGGCAGGTGAGCCTTGAATTTCTAAGCGATTGCTTGGCGCTCCATCGAGATTAGTATCAGCCCCAGCATTATACAAGTGTTGTTGTGACTCCATAAACATCTGAAGGTTTTTGGCTTGTGCCCGCGATTGAGTGCAAAACCCGCTGCAATCGAGGGAAAAAGGTGTAGTCCGCTGCGAAGTTGGTAGCTGCATAGCTCAGGTTGTGCTTAGAGTTCAATCATGGCAGCTGCGGCGCCAATTGCGCTGAGGGAAGCCTTGCTGGTGAGTCAAATCACCTAATCAGTGTCAGTGATGCTGCTTGCTGTACTTGTGCAGTTATGTCAGCACATGATTTTCAGGCACTTCTGCATGCTTGATGCTCGCGCACATCATCAAATCAATTTGTAGGAGTTGGAGCACTTGTGTTCAGACTTTTATGCCAGACGATGCTCGTTCTGAGTGCAGTTGCCGAATATTGGCGTTAACCAGCAATTCATATCTTTCACAAATGTCACCATGGAGTCAGACAAGTTTATTTGTATTCGGGAGACTGGTGCCAACAACAGCGTGGTCATTGTCGATATGGCCTCGCCTACCACCCCGATGAGACGACCAATCACAGCAGAGTCAGCTTTGATGAACCCGTCCAGCAAAGTCATTGCCCTGAAGGCCACAGTACCTGCTGTAGCTGGGGACAGTCTGCAGATCTTCAACTTGGAGCTGAAGTCCAAGATGAAGTCATTCCAGATAACACAGCCTGTTGTCTTCTGGAAGTGGATTACGCCCTCAAAGTTGGGCCTGGTCACAGCTACCAGTGTATACCACTGGGACATGAACGTAC
>JAABUP010004761.1_pt1 | contig 21731 bp, 17 predicted proteins | sample 5559201 | NCBI WGS metagenome assembly JAABUP01 (sample SAMN10711887, study PRJNA513373) | rock metagenome | isolation source: Antarctica rocks | place: Antarctica | reverse complement strand
TCGCGCAAAAGCCGCCGTCACCGACCATCTGCCCAAGGGCTTTTTCGGCCAACGCCGCCGCGAAGCACCCGCCGACGCAGCGCCGCCTCCCCCCCAACTGGCCGCCTGAGTTAGCGGAAACTAGAGGTTCATACGTAGTACTCCTTAATCAAGGGCCGGGGCCGCATCGGGGGCGACGGTGTGGCCTGTGCGCCGATGGTGCGGCAGACACAGGGGTGTCGAGCAAGTATAGCGCCGCGCCGCTCGGCAAATCTTCAGTGGCGGCGCGATCGTCACCAATCCTGAGGAACGTCCGCCCGCTGTCGTGTGTCGATAGGAAAGGTGCGTATGCTATACTTTCGAGTGGAATAGTGCGCTTGCGCCGCTCCCGCTGCGAGCTGCGGCAAGGCCAAGAAATGAGTGAATAAGTATGCCAAGCGGCCTCCTGAACTCCCTCTGGATCGTCCCGATCCTCGGTATCCTGATCCTCGTTCACGAACTCGGCCACTTCGTCGCGGCGCGGCTCGTCGGTATCCGCGTCGAAGAGTTCGGCATGGGCCTGCCGCCGCGCCTCTGGGGTTACAAGGCGAAGAGTGGGGTGATCTACTCGATCAACTGGATTCCGTTCGGCGGCTTCGTTAAGATGCACGGGCAAGACGACATGCGCGTCGATGGCGGCGTCGCCGAGGGGAGCGATTCCTTCACCGCCAAGACCGCGCCACAACGCGCGTTCGTGCTGGTGGCGGGCGTGGTGATGAACCTGTTGCTGGCGATCCTCATCTTCATGGCGATCGCCATCGGGCAGGGGCGACCCGGCCCGAACAGCGAGGTCGTGGTGCAAAGCGTGGTGGCCGACACCCCCGCCGCCGCCGCCGGGTGGTTGCCGGGCGACCGGATCATCGCCGCCGCCGGGCAGCCGGTGACGAGCGCCGACACGCTCCGCTCGATCACCGACACCTACGCCGGGCGTGCGATGCCGGTGACGATCACCCGTAAGGGTCAGGAGATCGCCACCGAAGTCACCCCGCGCGCCACCCCGCCAGAAGGGCAAGGCCGGACCGGCACGACCCTCGCCACCCAGGCGATCTACGAACGGGTGCCGCTGTGGCGCGCGCCGATCGAGGGGGTGCGCGGCGCGTGGGACGCGATCACCCTCCAGATCGACGGCCTGCGCCAGCTCTTCAGCGGGCGGGTCAGCACGAATGAGCTAGCCGGGCCGATCGGGATGGGGCAGTTGACCGGCGAGATCGTGCAGCGTAGCACCCTGCCGCTCTGGGTGACGCTCGGCAATCTGGCCGCGCTCCTGTCGCTCAATCTCTTCATCCTCAACCTCCTGCCCCTGCCCGCGCTCGATGGCGGTCGCCTCGTCTTCGTCATCCTGGAGATGTTGCGGGGCGGGCGCAAGATCGCCCCGGAGCGCGAGGGGATGGTCCACTTCGTCGGCCTGATGCTGCTGCTGACCCTGATGTTCGTGATCGGTTTCCAGGATATTCTGCGCCTCGTGCGCGGCGACTCGTTCATCCCGTAAGCCAATCTCGCCTCGTTCGCCCTGTTGAGCCTTAACCGTAGTGGTGTCCCGTTGGAACGCCATAGAGGGAGAAAACCCGCAATGTTGCCGAAGCGTCGCAAGTCCCGCCAGATTCGGATCGGCGATGTGCTGATCGGTGGGAACGCCCCGATCAGCGTCCAGTCGATGACGACCACCGACACCGCCGACGTGAAGGCGACGCTGGAACAGATCGCCCGCCTCGTCGATGCGGGCGTGGACATCATCCGCATCGCCGTCCCCGATAAGCAGGCCGCCGCCGCCGTGCCGGAGATCGTCAAGGCGACGCCGGTGCCGCTCGTCGCCGATATCCACTTCGACTATCGCCTCGCGCTCGCCGCGATCGAGGGTGGCATCCACGCGCTGCGCCTCAATCCCGGCAACATCGAGAAGGAAGAGTACGTCCGCCAGGTCGTCGCCAAGGCGAAGGAGCGCAACATTCCGATCCGCATCGGCGTCAACTTCGGCTCGATCCCGAAGATCAGCAAGGAAGAGTCGGACGAGATCACCCGGACGGTGGCGAACACGACCGAATTGATCGCCGAGCAGATGGTGCGCGGTGCCCTCAAGCACATCCGTATCCTGGAGGATATGGACTACCATAACATCAAGATCTCCCTCAAAGCGTTCGACGTGCCGACGATGATCGAGGCGTATACGCGGATCGCCGACCGGGTCGATTATCCGCTCCACCTCGGCGTCACCGAGTCCGGCACCCCGAAGGCCGGCTCGATCCGCTCCACCCTCGGCCTCGGCTACCTGCTGGCGAACGGCATCGGTGACACCCTGCGCGTCTCGCTCGCGGGCGACCCGGTGGAGGAGGTCTATACCGGCTTCGAGATCCTCAAGGGGCTGAATCTGCGCCAGCGCGGCGCGACGATGGTCGCCTGCCCGACCTGCGGGCGCGTGGAGATCGACCTGATCGCCCTGGCGGAGCGGGTCGAGAAGTATCTGGAGCGCGTGCGGCAGCCGATCAAGGTGGCCGTGATGGGCTGCGTGGTCAATGGTCCCGGCGAATCGCGCGACGCCGACCTCGGCGTGGCCGGGGGCCGTGGCAAGGGGGTCATCTACGCGAAGGGTGAGGTCTTCCGCACCTGCGCCGAGATCGACATCCTGCCGACCCTGATCGAGGAGATCAACAAGCTCGCCGGGATCGATACGCCGGTCACCCCGGAGTTGATCGCGTCGATCGGTGGCCTGCCGGGCCGCAACCCGAACGGCGACCGCGTGATCGAGGGGGACACCGAGGTCGATACCGAGCGCTTCATCGTCGGCCACCAGTCGTTGCCGATCTTCACCGGCGTCAGCAACGCGGCGAACGTCCCGGCGGGGCGCTCGCACCGCCGCGAGTGATCGCGATCGCGCCCGGCGAATCAGCGCGCGGCATCTGCCCCGCCCCGGCTATCAAGGCCGAGGCGGGGCGTTGCTGTGTGCAGGGCGCATCCATTGGATCGGGCGTGCGTTGTATACGGTGACACCGCAATCTGCTATCAGGGTCGTTCGTGACGCCGCCGGCGGCGGTGCGCGCTGTGCGTGGTGCTTGACACCGACGCTGGCGATACGCTATATCGAGGGCACGCACGGGGCAGCGATGAGGGGGGTGGGGTGGCGTGCAAGTATTGAGCTTCGCGCAGCCGGACAACACGGCACCGCCGACGCAGCACGGCGCGAGGGGTAAAGGCATGAAGCTGATCGTCCAGATCCCCTGCCTCAATGAAGAAGAGACGTTGCCCGCCGCGCTCGCGACGATCCCGCGCAGTATCCCCGGCATCGACGAGATCGAGATTCTGATCATCGACGATGGCAGCACCGATCGCACGGTCGAGGTCGCGCGCGCGCACGGCGTCCATCACGTCGTGCGGCACGTCAGGAACAAGGGGCTGGCCGAGGCGTTCCAGAACGGCATCGACGCCTGCCTGCGCCTCGGAGCCGACATCATCGTCAACACCGATGGCGACAATCAATATCCCCAGGACGCGATCCCGGAACTCGTCGCGCCGCTCCTGGCCCACCGCGCCGACATCGTGATCGGCGACCGTCAGACCGATACGATCGAGCACTTCTCCCCCACCAAGAAGGTGTTGCAGAAGTTCGGCTCCTGGGTCGTCCGCAAGGGGTCCGGCACCAACGTCCCCGACGCCCCGAGCGGCTTTCGCGCCTACTCGCGCGAGGCGGCGCTGCGCCTGAACATCGTCACCAAGCACTCGTACACGATGGAGACGATCATCCAGGCCGGCAAGAAGAATCTGGTGATCGAGTCGGTCCCGGTGCGGACGAATCCCGTCACGCGCCCCTCGCGCCTGATGCGCGGCACGTATGACTACATCAAGAAGCAGGGCGCGACGATCGTCCGCATCTACGCGATGTACGAGCCGCTCAAATTCTTCGGGCTGGCGGGGCTGGCTCTTTGCGCGTTCGGGGCGCTGCTGCTGCTGCGCTACCTCTTCTACCGCATCACCGGTGGGGCGACCGGTACGCGCTACGTGCAGTCGGTGATCGTCGGCAGCATCCTCCTGACGATCGGCATCCTGATCGCCCTGATCGGCCTCGTCGCCGACCTGATCGCCAGTGTCCGCCGCTTGCAGGAGGATACCCTCTACCGGGTGAAGAAGATGGAATTACAGATGGAGCGCGAGCGCGGCGAGCGCGAACAACTCCTGGCGAGCGTCCTCAACTTCGATCAGGGGCAGGGCAGCGACCCCGCTCCCGCCGCACCCTCCCCGATCGCCACTCTCGGCGCGCGCGGCGAACGCCCGCGCCCGCCCCGTTAGGGCCGGATGGTCGCCGTGGTCGCTGCCGGGCGGGTGCGGTTGCACCTCCCGATGAGCCATTCCCTCAAAGATAAGCGCCAAGTGTTACGCTCGCTCCAGAGCCGCATCCGCGACCAGTTCGGCGTCTCGATCGCCGAAACCGGCGCGCAGGATGTCTGGCAGACCGCCGAGCTGACGATCGCCTGTGCCGCCAGCGACGCCGTCCACGCCCGCGCCACCCTGGGAAAAATCGCCGACTTCATCGACGCCTTCCATCTCCCGGTCGAGATCGTCAGCGCCGAGAGCGAACTGGTCTACTTCTGACCCGGGAAGGGAAGGACGTTTGCCACAGAGTACGCAGAGCGCGCAGAGAACGAAAGAGAGAAGGGAACGAGAAGAGGTTTGTAGTGGAGTGTTCTTAACGAATGAAGCGACGGATACCCTGTGTCAGGTATCGGACGTTGAAATTGATCAGCAAGTCGACGCGATACTGCGACAACCGAAGGTACGATAGGAGTTGCGCCTCGTAAAGGGGATTGAGCTTTTCGACCGCTTTCAATTCGATGATGGTGTCATCATTGACGACAAGGTCTAAGCGGTGCGCGCATTCGAGGCGTATATCGCGATAGACAACTGGAAGCGGCTGCTGTTCCTCGACGTGCATGCCTCGGTCGCGTAGCTCATACGCCAGGCACGATTCACAGACCGATTCGAGCAATCCCGGTCCCAGCGCCCGATGTACCTCTATCGCCGCCCCGATGATCCGCCGTGTCAGCGGATCATCTCCCACCCCTCCCATACTCTTCTCCATCCTTCTTTTCTTGTCCCTTTCTCTCCCTTTCTCTCCCTAGTACACTGCGGCGTAGATAACCCCGTAGTTTCTTGACGGCAGCAGGCGTGCTACAGCGCCATAAAAACTACTGGGGCACCCAGGCCGCGCTGTACTAGTGCTCTGTGCGCTCTGTGGCAAGCGCTCCTTACCGCACGTTGGCGAAGCGCTCCGGCCCGAAGAGCGCGATCGGGTGCCGCGTCGTGCCAGCGGTCGCGAGGTCGGCCATGATCTCGCCGATCACCGAGGCAAACTTGTAGCCGTGCCCGGAGAAACCCGCCGCGACCGCCACCTGCGGCGCGTCCGGCAGGGTCGCGATCACGAAGTGCTCGTCCGGCGTGTTGGTGTACATGCAGGTCTTCGCGTCCAGCAATTCGCCGTTCAGTGCGGGGATGCGCTCGGCGATGTTGTCGCGCATCTGCGCCACCTCCGCCGCCGCGACCTCGCGCGCGATCGTCTCCGGCGTCGTCACCTGATGGGGGCCGGGGACGCGGAAGAACGCGACCTTCGCGCCGGTGCCCGGTCCATCGCTCGTCGGGAAGCCGTAGATCGTCACGTTCTCCTGCGCTTCCCAGATGTAGATCGGGAAGCGGTCGGGCGCGAACGCCGCGTCGCCACCGACCGGTGCGAACCAGTACATCACCTGCCGCTCGACTTCGAGCGGCAGTGCGAGCCGCGCCAGCAGATCGGGCGCCCAAGGGCCGGGGGAGACGACGAGTCGCGCGGCCTCGTAGGTGCCGCGCGTGGTCGTCACGCGGACCCCTTCGCCGCTCGCGCTGGCCTCCCAACTCATCACCGGCTCCCCGAAGTGCAACTCCGCGCCGAGCGTCGCCGCGCGGTCGAGGTGGGCGGCGACGGTGGCCTCCGGGCGGACGAAGCCGGCCAATTCCTCGTAGAGGGCGATCTCGCGCGGCTGTGGCGTGAACTGCGGGAACCGGCGCGCGATCGTCGCGGCGTCGAGGACTTCGTGCGCCAGCCCCCACTCCTCCGCGCTGCGGATCGCGCCCGTGACCACATGGCTCTCCGGCGTGCCGATCATCAGCCCACCGGTCACGATCAGCAGATCGCTACCGGTCTCCGCCTCGATCTGTCGCCAGAGTTCGTAGGCGCGCAGGAGGAGGGGCACGTAGGCGGGATCCTCGAAGTACGCCTGCCGGATGATCCGCGATTGCCCGTGACTGGAACCCTTGTCGTGCGCCGGGGTGTGGCGCTCCAGCCCGAGGACGCGCTGCCCGCGCGCGGCGAGTTGATAGGCGGTGGCGCTCCCCATCCCGCCGAGGCCGATCACGATCACATCATAGGGCTGTGGCATCGGTGCCTCCTCGTGTCTGGCGATCGGTAGCGCCCGTTGTGGGTCACGTATGCACGCACTATGCGACCGGATAGCGATCCGCCGTGCCATTGCAGCGACGTTCGCGGCTGTACATATTCACATCCTTTCTCCCCAGTATCTCTGCGCCTCTGTGCCTCCTGTTTCGTCCCCTCTCTTTTCCCGTTCTCCGCGTCTCCGCGTCTCTGCGGTGACCTTCCCCTTCTCTCCCACGGAAAAGTAATCTTACTACGCACCCGATTGAAAACTCCCCGCCGATCGCGGACACTTGCCGCGCTGGTGGGCGCTGGTGGGCGCTGGTGGGCGCTGGTGGGCGCTGGTGGGGGCTGGTGGGGGCTGGTGGGGGTGACGAGCGATGGCCTACGACGTGATCGTGATCGGTGCCGGGTTGTCCGGTTTGCTCGGCGGTATCCGCCTCGCGGAGGCGGGGCGGCGCGTCCTGCTGCTGGCGAAGGGGCATGGCACCACCCACTGGGCGAACGGCGCGATCGGGGTGTCGCGCGATGCGGAGCCGCTAGTTGGTTTCGCGCGCCTCGCCTCCGACGTCGCTCATCCCTATGCGCGCGTCGACCTCGCGACCCTCACGGCGGCGGCCAAGCGGCTGCGCGCCCTCTGCGCGGCGGCGGACTATCCGCTCGCCGGGACGCTCGATCGCAACACGCTCCTCCCCACGGCGGTCGGCGCGACCCTCCCCGCCGCGCTCTACCCCGCGACGATGGCGGCGGGGGCGCTGGTCCCCGGACAGGACGCGGGACCGCTGCTGATCGCCGGGTTCCGGCAACTGCGCGACTTCTTCCCGCCCTTCGCCGCCGCCAATTTGCGCGCGGCGGGGTACGCTGCGCGCGCGGTTTGGCTCGATCTCCCGCCGACCCGCCGCCGCCTCGAATTCACCTCCACCGTTCTCGCGGAACTCTTCGAGGACGCGGCCTTTCGCGCGGCGGTGGGGCGGCAGTTGCGCGCGATGCGCGGCGGCGCGACGCGGATCGGCTTGCCCGCTGTCCTCGGCGCGCGCGCGGCGAGCGCAGTCGTGGGCGAACTGACGGCGCTGGCCGGTGCCCCGGTCTTCGAGATCCCGACCCTGCCCCCCTCCGTCCCCGGTATCCGCCTCTACGATATCCTGGCGCGCGCCTTCCAGCGCGCGGGCGGACGCTTGCAGATCGGCTCCTGGGTGCTCCGTGCCGAGACGGAGGGGCGGCGCGTGATCGCGGTCCGCACCGAGGCCGCCGCGCGCGAGGCGCGCTACGTCGCCAACGCCTATCTGCTGGCGACCGGTGGGGTCGCCGGCGGGGGCTTCCGTACCGATCACACCGGCGCGATCGTCGAGACGGCGTTCGGGTTGCCGGTGCGCGCCCCCGCCGCGCGCGCCGACTGGTTCGGCCCGCGTTTCAGCGGCGCGCAGCCGATCCACCACGCCGGGCTCGCCACCGACGCCGCGCTCCGCCCGATCGACCCCGCTGGCGAGCCGCTCTACGACAACGTCGTCGTCGCGGGCGCGGCGCTCGGCGGAGCCGATCTGCTCCGCGAACGCTCCTACGAGGGCGTGGCCCTGGCAACCGGCTGGCACGCCGCCACCACCCTGCTCGAAGATGCTTCCCGGGCCGTCCCACTCCGCTCATCCGTATCATCCGTCGATTAGCGTGACTCTTTTCTACGGACCACGGACCCGTTCTCTCTGCCGACTGCCGACCGCCGACCGCCGACTCATCACGGAGGCGTCCCGTGCGCGATCACATCGAAGGCTCACTCGAACAGTCGCTCGATAGCTGTATCAAATGCAACGTCTGCACGAGCGCCTGCCCTGTCGCCGCCGTGACCGATCTCTTCCCCGGCCCGAAGTACGTGGGGCCACAGGCGCAGCGCTTCCGACGTGCAGGGCAGCCCTCGCCCGATGCCTCCGTCGATTACTGCTCCGGTTGCCGGGTCTGCAACACCGTCTGCCCCACCGGCGTGCGGATCGCCGAGTTGAACGCGCGGGCGCGGGCGCGGATCGTCGCCGACCGGGGGATGCCGCTGCGGAACCGCCTCCTCGGGCGCGCGGAACTGCTCGGAATGGTGGGGACGCCGGTCGCGCCGGTCGCCAACTGGACCCTCCAGAACCCATTGCTTCGCTGGGCGATCGAGCGGACGATCGGCGTCGATCGGCGCGCGCCGTTGCCGCCGTTTGCCGGGCGCACCTTTCGCGGGGCGTTCCGCAGGCGGCGCGACCGCCCGCGTGCGGCGACGAAGAAGGTCGTCTACTTCCACGGTTGCTCGACCAACTACTACGAGCCGCGCATCGGCGAGGCGGCGGTGGAGATCCTGGAACACAACGGCTACGAGGTGATCCTGGCGCGACAAGCCTGCTGCGGCCTGCCGATGCTCTCCAACGGCGAGTTCGACGCGGCGCGGCGACAGCACGAGGCGAACATGCGGACGCTGCTGCCGTGGGTGCGCCGCGGCTACGCGATCGTCGGCACGTCCACCAGCTGCACCCTGACGCTGAAGGAGGAGGCCCCGGAACTCCTCGGACTCCACACGGATGCGGCGCGGTTGCTGGCCGCGAACACCTGGGATATCTGCGAGTTCCTGCGCGAACTGCACGATCGCGGGGAACTGCGGACCGACTTCGCCCTGCCGGAGGCGTTCCGCGACCGGACGCTGCCCTATCATCCGCCCTGCCAGTTGCGCGCCCACCGGATCGGTCGCCCGGCGCTCGATCTGCTGGAACTGGTCCCCGGCCTGCGAATCGCGGAGAGCGAGGAGGCGTGTTGCGGGATCGCGGGCACCTATGGGCTGAAACGCGAGAAGTACGACATCGGCATGGCGGTCGGCGCGTCCCTCTTCTCGTTCGTGCGCGAGGTCGCCGGGGAGGGGGACGGCGCGCTCGCCCTCTGCGACAGCGAGACCTGCCGTTGGCAAATCACGCACGGCTCCGGGGTGGCGACGCAGCACCCGATCGAGATCCTGCGCGACGCCTATCGCGCCGGGGCGGCGCAGGCTACCACGCAGACGGTGGCATCGGCATGACCGACACGACGGCGGCACTCGCCGCGCGACTCGCGGCACAGCACGCGCCGCTGCGCCAGGCGTCTCTTTGCCTCCTGCTGCGCGAGGGCGAGATCCTGCTGGCGCGGAAGAAGCGCGGCTTCGGCGTCGGCAAGTGGAACGGCGCGGGCGGCAAACCCGAGCCGGGTGAGCCGATCGAGCGGACCGCGATCCGCGAGACGCAGGAAGAACTCGGCGTGGTTCCGCGCGATCTCCGTCGTGTGGCGACGCTCGACTTCTTCTTTCCGCAGACGCCCGAATACGACGGCTGGGACCAGCAGGTTTGCGTCTTCCTCGGCGAGGCGTGGGACGGCGAGCCGACCGAGAGCGAGGAGATGGCCCCGCGCTGGTTCCCGCTCGACGCCCTGCCCCTCGCCGAGATGTGGCCCGACGATATCCATTGGCTCCCGCTCGTCCTCGCGGGCAAGCAGCTTCACGCCTATTTCCTCTACGAGTCGGCGGACACGATCAGCGAATGGGCAATTGATGAAGGGGCGTTGTAGGCATCCGTTGAACGATAACGGGGTGTCTTTTTTTCTAGGCTGGCAAACTTGGCTGGGAAAGTTGGTGTTCGAGGGCGCTGAGGTAGGCGTCCGGGTCCTTGCGGAAGCGGCGTTGGGCGCAGCGGGCGTCCTGGCGGGTCTGGAGTTGGCCGCGGAGGGTGCGCCAGGCGGCCAGATCGGCCGGGCACAGGTCGGCGTCGGCGACGTGCTGGCTACGCGTCGCCACCGCCGCGAGGAGCCGGACAGCACCACGGACGACCAAGCCGGGTGAGGCTCCCTTGCGGCCGGTCGCCCGGCGCTCGTGGTAGCGCGCCGAGCCGAAATACTGCTCCAGCGCGTTGTTGGTGGGTGGCAGGTCGGGCACGTCGTAGCAGTGGAACAAACCCGTCCCGTAGCTGGCGGTCACCTTCCGGAACTGGGTGACCGCCGGTGCCAACGTGCCGAGCGTGTCTTGCGCGGCGATCATCGTGGCGAGGAGCGCCTGACAGTCGGCCTGCACCGCCGCCCCAGGCTGGCCGTCGCGGTTGGCGAGGAGGTGCGCCGCCTGATGGACCCAGCCATAGGCGGTGCGGAGGGCCGCCCACTGGTCGGCGGTCGCGGCGAGGCCCCGGTCGAGGAGGCGCTGGAGCCGTCCGAGTTCCTTGGGGCACCCCCCTTTTCCGCCACCCGCCCGAGCGAGGCACGGATGGCGCTGAGGCGGTCGTGCAGACGGAGGCCCGCTGCCCCCAGTGGCGGGCGGCCATCATCGGTCAACGCGCTGCGCACGGCTAGACAATAGCCGCGCACCGCCGTCGCGGCGGCATCGTCGCGCCCTTCGAGCGCCCGTTCGATGGGCCGGACGCCGCGCACCGCCTTCTTGAGCAGCTTCTTGGCGTGGCGGTCGGCCTCGAAGACGGGCTTGGCCGCCTCGCGCAGGTAGTGGAACTGGCACAACTGGTGCGGCACGTCCGGCAGCGCCGTCCGCACGGCGTTGCGGATCGACGCCTGCCCGTCGGAGATGACCCCGCCAATCGGCACCGGCAGCGCGGCCGCGACTTCGCGCAGCAGCGGCACCAATTCGGTCGCGGTGCTGCCGAGGAGGCTGCGGGCGAGGAGCACTTCCCCCGACACGCAGTCGCGCAGCACCCACAAGACCTCGTGCCCCACATCGGGCTGCAACCCGTCGAGCGCGAGGATGACCTGCCCCTGCTCGCGCAGGCGCTCCGCGAGGCGCGCGTGGTCGGTCAGCCGCAGCGCCACCAATTCCTCGTAGCGCTGCAGCAGATTCGTGACGCTGCGCTCGGCGATGGCGAGACCGCGCCCAACGAGCGCCTGGTGGATCTCGGGCACGCTGCGATGCTCGGCGAAGCGTAACCGCCCGACCAGGGCGATAACATCCAGTCCGAACTCGCCGTGCGGCAGCGCCCAGTGCCCCTCCTCCTCTGGGCGGTAGGCGCGCCGGTACTGCGGGCAGGCCGCATTCCGGCAGCGCCGCACCGCCAGATCGAGGCGATACAGCCCGTCGAGCGTGGCGATGGTGCGGCGACTATGGTAGGCGACGTGGGCAGGCTGGTCACACTGGACACACCGGGTGCGATACGGTTCGAGTGAATACTGCTGTGGGGCGACGGGACGGGCTTGGCGGCGAGGCATCCTGCTCCTCCTCCCTCGTCAACGCAGCCAGGGGGATGCAGTATCCCCTAGACAAGCCAAGTTTGCCAGCCTAGTTTTTTTCGCTTACAGAATGTCTTTCTTATTTTTCGGATAGGCGCTGTTCCCAACGTTGGACCAGTTGTTCCAGCGACAAGCCCAAGACACCACAAAGAGTTCGTAATTCAACAATATCGACTCGTCGCTGACCGCTCTCGATGTCGCTGACGAGTGACTGCGTGCGCCCCAAGCGTTGCGCCAATTCGATTTGCGTTAATCCGGCTTCGCGCCGCACCTCACGGAGCAGCACCAATAACACGGCCCATTCACGACTCCCAATTGTCCTATCCATATGCAAAAGATAGGATTCGTTGTTATACTATCGAAAGTTCCGATAATTCCTCTCAAAGATTGTGAGAGGGGTGCCACATCCTAGCTCTAACGGTATGCCTCACACGACAGCGTTGTGCGGGCCTCGATCCTGTTAGATCGCGCCCCTATGGACTGGCATCAGGGATATGGAAAGCTGTGCGTTTGTACAGCATTGGTATCAGTTCGTATGCATAAGGAGGGGTACGTATCATGAGCGGTCCGAGCGAGCAGTATCAAGGCCAGCAACCGCCTGTTTATCCGGCACCGATTCCTGTCCAGCCGAAGAAGGGACGGAGCAAACTCCGTATAGGATGCGGCCTCGTTGTCGGACTCCTCGCTATCTGCGCCATCATTGGTGGGGTTATGCTCGCAATGAATGGTGGAGGGAAAGCTACACCGACCGTGGCGGCAGTCAGTACGGCGGCGGGAACGGCGGTGAATGCGAATAACCCGGCGGGTAGTAGCGCGCCAACTGGGAATAGTGCCGCCGCAAAACCGGTTGCCACGGTGCAGTCCTATAAAAAAGGGGACACTGCAAATCTCGATGGGCAAAAGGTGACGCTGAATGAATCCACGAAGAAGGGTAACGTCTATGTCGCGGATGTGACGGTAGAAAATACTGGAGCGAAGCAGCTAAACCTGAGTAGCCTGCTCTCGTTCGGTGCGCGCGATGCATTGGGTAACCAGGGCAGCTTTAATCTGACCGAGTCGAAAGGCTTGGATGGGACCATCGAGGCGGGTAGTAAACTGCGCGGCACCATTGGCTATGAGTTCGCTGCTGATGCAACAGGCGTTAAACTGTACTACTCCTCGGCAGTCTTTACCGGACAGCCAACCGTCTTCGCCCTTGATGACGTGGCGGCAGCCCAGCCTTTCCCACCGCATCCGATGGTCGCGCAAGCCAAGCCACTCGATGGTAAGGCGACATACAAGGCCGGGGATGTCATCAAGGTAGGCGATTTGGTGATGAAGCTGGAAAAGGTGACAGTTCAGGGAACGCTCATCACCGCCGATCTCGTTGCCTACAATGCGGGTGGCAAGGCGGCGAGCCTCTCATCGCTGGCTTCGTTCACCGGCCAGGATGCCACCGGAAAGAAGGGAGATTTCAAGCTTCCTGATAAGGCGGGGTTCGATGGGACACTTCTGCCGGGCGATAGCCTACGAGGTCAAGTACGTCTGGAGTTCGACGCAGGTTCGACCGACCACACGCTGACGTATCGCTCGTCTCTCTTCGGCGGGCAAGCGGTAAAGTGGGCGTTGGACTGAACACTCTATCCGCATAGCGGTGAGTAGAGGCTATCAGTGATACATTGGTAGCCTCTACTCATTGGATCCTTCCTTTTTGATGAGCAGCGTCATATCCTCGCTGACCGTGACGCGGTAGAGCGCGTCGAAACCTTCCTCGATCGTTGGCGGTTGGAGGCGCTTACGTGTGCCGTAGATGCCGACCGGGGGGATGCGCTCGCCAGTCGGTCGGGCGGCGTTGCGCGCGAGGCAGAGGGCGATTGGCACGTCGAAGTAGTAGCCGACGAGGCAAAAGCCCGCCGCGCGCGCCAGCATGAGGTAGCGGGCACGGGCGGTGATCGTCGCGTTGGTGTTGTCGACCACGAACGGGGTGCCGCCCGCGAGGCAGGCATCGAGCAACAGCACCTCACGGCGGCGCGTCCGCAGCATGTCGAGGTTGATGCGGACGTGCGTGGCGAAGAAGCGCTCGCGGTAGAACGTGGACTTCCCCGACCCTTGCAGCCCGATCAGCAGGACCGTCTCCGGGCGGGATAGGTCGGATGGTGATGAGGCCGGTGCCGACCCCATCTCCGTGTCCGGCGGTGGTGCCGCGCCGTCATCACACCCCATCCCCATCGTTCCTACCCCGCACCCTGTATCACCCCGGCTGCCGGTCAGGATCAGCCGCCGTAGATCGCTTCGCCGCCGACGATCGTCATCGTCACCGGGATGTCGGCCAGCGCGGTCGGCGAAACTGCGCGCGGATCCTGGGCGAGGACCGCGAAGTCGGCGAGCATCCCCGGCGCGATCTGCCCCTTGATCCGCTCCTCGAACGAGGCGTAGGCCCCCGCGACGGTGTACGCGCGCAACGCCTCCTCCACGCCGATCGCCTCGGCGGGGACGTAGGGTGCGCCGCTGCCGGTCAGTTCGCAGACGGCGTCGCGGATGCCCTTCAATGGCTCGAAGGCGGAGACCGGGCAATCGGACGAGAAGGCGAGGGTCACGCCCGCGTCGAGCAGGGTGGCGAAGGGGTAGGTGAGGCGCAGGCGTTCCTCGCCGAGATGGCGCAGGAAGCCGTCGCCGTATTCCGAGACGAAGATCGGCTGGCTGACAGCGATGAAGCCGCCCGCGCGCAGCCGCGCGATCAGATCGGGCCGCAGGATGCCGCAGTGCTCGATCCGGTGCCGATGGTCAGCGCGCGGCCCGCGGGCGATCGCGCGCTCGTAGGCGTCCAGGACCATGCCGATCGCGCGGTCCCCGATGGCGTGGGTGGCGACCTGGAAACCGGCGCTGTGCGCGCGCCAGACCCGCTCGTCCAATTCGCCCTGCGGCATCATCTCTAGCCCCAGGTTATCGTCGCGCGGGTCTTCGAGGAAGGGGACGGTGACGGCGGCGGTGCGTCCGATCAGGCTGCCATCGGAGAAGAACTTAATCGGGCCGATCCGCAGGCGATCGTCGCCGAAGCCGCCCCGGATGCCCAGGGCGGCGAGGTGCGGCAGCAGATTGTCGCGGATCATCAGGTTGGTGCGGAGGAGCAATTCGCCCGCCGCTCGTGCGTCCTGATAGGCCGCCACCTCCCCTGTGGTGATGCTGGAGGCATCCTGGCTGCTGGTGATCCCGGCGGCGGCGTAGGCGAGGCAGCAGCGCCGCACCGCCTCTTGCAACTCGGCGGCGGTCGGCTCCGAGATGTAGGTGGTGACCAATCCCTGCGCCGTCTCCTGCAAGAGCCCGGTCGCCACGCCGTGCTCGTCGCGCACGATGTGCCCGCCCTGCGGATCGGGGGTGTCCGGCCCGATCCCGGCGAGCGCCAGCGCGCGGCTGTTGACGACGCTCATGTGCCCGGAAGCGTTGGTCAGGATCGCGGGACCATCCGGTACGGCGGCGTCGAGATCGTGGCGACTCGGGTGGCGGCGCTCATCGAGCTTGTTATCGTCGTAGCCCCGCCCGCGCACCCAGGCATCCGGCCCGGCCTCGCGTGCGCGCGCCGCGAAGGCGTCCACGATCGCCGCGATCGAGCGCACCGTGGGATAGACCGCGTCGACCTGGGCCAGCGCCAGCCCGAAGCTGATCATGTGGTTGTGGGCCTCGTTGAAACCGGGGAGCAGCATCTGCCCGGCCAGATCGTGCGCGCGCGTCCCGGCTCGTGCCTCGGCGCGCACCTCGGTGTTGCCGCCGACGAAGGCGATCCGGCCTTCCTCGATCAGCACCGCCTCGGCCAGTGGTTGCGCCGGATTCATGGTCAGCACGGTGGCGTTCTGATAGAGCTGCTGGGCCATCGTTCCCTCCCTGCTCGCGCCGCCGCGCCGAACCCCGCAGATGCAGGTCGGTGTCTCGTCTTGGCGAGGCGTATCAGCGGCCAGGATAGCATAGCGCCGACGGCGCGGGGGCAGCTCAGGACTCGCGCGCCGCCGACCCACCGTGATAACCGGTTTCCGCCGTGCCGGTCGGCTCCGGCTCCGGTGTCGGTGTCGGCGCGGGTGTCTCGGTTGACACGGGACTCGGTGTGATGTCCGGTGCTGGCGTTGGGATCGTGATGGGTGCCGGCGCGGGTGTTGGCGTGGGGGCGAATTGTGCCGGATCGAGCAGGACGGTGGTGGCCGTCTCGCGCCCCCCTTGCTTCCCGCCCACGAGGAGGATGCGCCCGTAGGTGAGGGGGGTGGCACTCTGGCCCGCGCGTCCGCTGGCGAGCCCGTCGTCGGGCTCGTTCCAACGCGCGGTCACCGGATCGTAGCTGACGATCGCGCCGCTTTCGACGCTTCCGTTCGTGCCGCCGATGAAGATGATCTGACCGGTCGCCGCGATGTGCGTCGCCGTGAAGTTCGTGCGGGCGAACAACCCCGCCGGTTCGTCCGCGACCGCGCGCCAACTCCCCGCGCCGCTCGGATCGAACAGCTGGGCCGGGGCCGGATCGCCCGCCAGCGTGACACCGCCCACGACGAGGATGCGCGGCGTCTCGTTGTCGGTGGCCGGGAGGAGGGTCGCGGTATGCCGCGCGCGCCCGTCGGGGATCAGGCGCGCGAGCGCGGTCCAGGTGTTGGTCGTCGAGTCGTAGCGCTCGCCCGAGGTGAGGACCACGCCGCTCTGGTCGATGCCACCGAGGACCAGGATCTGATACCCCCTGGTACGCCCATCGACGATGACCGTCGCGCTGTGCCCCTCGCGCGCGGTCGTCAGGGCGGGAAAGGGGGACCAGTTGCCGGTAGCCGGGTCGTAGACCTCGGCGGTACGCAGGGGGCCGCCGTTGCCGCGCCCGCCGATGACGAGTACGGTGCCATCCGGCAAGGTGGTTGCGCTATGGCCGACGCGCGGCACGCTCATGTCGCGGGTGCTGGACCAGCTATTCCTGGAGAGATCGTAGACCTCGACGGATTTCAGGAGATTCTGCCCGTTGCGGCCTCCCGCCACGAGAAGTCGCCGCCCATCGGCCAGCAGCGCCGCCGCCTGCCCGCTTCGCGCGCCCGCCAGCGGTGGCGGCGGCCCCTCAGGTGGGTCGATCTGTGGCGTGCCGATCGGCGTGGTGGTGGCGTTGCCGACGAGGGTGACGAATTGCGTCGTCCCACCGGCGGGCGTCACCTCCAGGCGTGCGGCGCGCGTCCCCAGGCCGCTAGGGGTGAAGATGATCGTCAGCGGGCAGTTCTGCGCGATATCGAGCGCTTCCAGGCCGCATGGCCCCGCACGGACGAAGTCTTCGGCGGCGGACCCGGTGATCTGGATGCCCGCGAAGGCCACCGGGCGACCGCTGACGTTCTTCACCTGGAGGGTCTGGACCGCGTTCCCGCCGATCGGCACGCTGCCGAAATCGAGGCGTATGACCGAGAGGGTCAGCGGCTCCCCGGCGCGCGGCGTTCCGGCGTTGCGCGGTGTCCCGTTCGCTGACACCGTATCCGCTATGGCGATGGCGGTGGGTGCGCCGAGGGCGGGAGATTCGGTGGTTGGGGTCGGGCCGAGCGCGGCGATCGTCGTCGGGCCGGGTGCGGGAAGGCCGAGGGTGGCAGATCCTTGCGGGTAGACCGCGAAGGCGATACCGCACGCGATCGCCACGAGCGCGAGCAACACCAGCGGCAGCGCCCAGAGCGGCACGCGCGCGGGCTGGACGAAATCACCGGTCGCGCGCAGTGGCGCGGCCCCCGCGACGCGCGCCTCCACGGTGAACGAGTTCTGCATTGCGCGCCCGATCAGGCGGCGCGGCGCGGCGAGGCGCACGGTGGCGGTGGCACTCTCGTCGGGGTCGAGATCGAGGGTCGCGGGCGCGATCGTCGCGGTCAGCGGCGGGGCGGTGGTAACGGTGAGCGTGTGCCGCTGCGAGGCGTTGCCCTGATTATGCAGCCGGATCGTCTGCGTCGTCCGGTCGTCGGCGGGCGCGAGGGTCAAGGTTCCCGCCGCGAAGGGGCGCAAGGTCCAAATGGTTCGCACGCTCGCGTCACCCGCCGCGTCAGCGCGCGGCGCGGCGCGGATGACCACCGGATACTCCCCGGCTGGTTCGTGGGCGTCGCGCGTCGCGGTAACCGTCAGCGTCCGCTCCTCCAGCGCACTGGGCGCGACGAGCACCTCCCCCGGCGTCGCGGTGAGCCAGCCCGCCGGTGCCCCCTCGAAGGAGAGCGTCAGGCGTTGTGGGGTGCCGGTGCCGGTGCCGAGTGCGACGCGCAGCGTGGTCGGCTCGCCGGGTGTCAGCACCAGCGCGGCGGGTGTGAGCGCGATGGTCAGCCCTGATGCGCCCGGTGCGCCGCGATCCTGCGGCACATCGGCCAGCACCGCGCGCAACGCCACCGCCAGTTCATTGGCATCGGCGTAGCGTGCGGCGGGTTCGGCGGCGAGGCAGCGGCGCAGGATCGCGTCGAGCGCGGGAGCGAGAGCGGCGCCATTCCCTGGTGCCATATCTCCGGTGCGTGTGGCGGTGCCTGTAACGTGGGGATGCCCGATGAGCGCTTCGCTGAGGATCGCGCCGAGCGCGTAGACATCGCCGCGCGCGGTGGCGAACTCCCCACGGAGGCGTTCCGGCGCGGCGTAGGGGCGCGCTTCCGGCACCGGCTCCGCCCCGCCGAGCCCGAAGAGGGCGACGCGCACCCAGCCGCCGACCCCGCGCTCCGGCTCTGCCTCGTCGAGCAGCAGCCGTTCGGGGCGCAGTTCGCCGTGTATGATGCCCCGTGCGTGCGCGTAGCCGACCCCCTCCGCCGCCTGTCGCACCAGCGCGATCGCCGCGCGGGGCGACTGCGACCGGCCACCGTCTGTGGCTGTCAGGAGACGCCGCGCGCTGCCGCCGCGCAGCTTGGGCAGCGCCAGATAGCGCCAACCGGCGGCGGTGCCCCAATCGAGGATCGGCACGATGTGCGGCCCGGTGAGCGCGGCCAGCCGCGCCAGGTCTTGCACTGATGCCGCCGGATCGTCGGGCAGAAGCGCCAGGACGAGCGCCTGGCCGGTCAGCGGATCGGTCGTGCGGTAACATGCCACGCGGCCATCGTCATCGAGTGGCGCGATGAGGCGGTAATTCCCGATAATCTGTCCGGTCATGTCCATCATGGGGAAACTCTAGCACACGCGCGGGCCGGTGTCCGTTCAGTGGGGCGAGTGGGCGCAGTGGGCGCAGTAGAGAAGTAGATAAGAGAGAGGCGATCATCGTGAGTAATGATACCGGAGTGTCGGCTAACGCCTCGTCTTCTCGTCTCACTATGCCCACTCGCCCACTCCGCCCACTCGCCGCCTGGCTGATGAAACGCCTGGAAGGCGCGGACGACGCCGATTACCGGTGGCACAAGCGGGCGCTCTTCGCCGACCTCGCTGGCACGGTCGTGGAGATCGGGCCGGGGACGGGCGTGAACCTCGCCTATCTGCCGCGCGACATCGCCCTGACCGCCATCGAGCCGAGCCCCGCCATGCGCCGCTACCTCGCGGAGCGCGCCACCGAGCTGGGACGATCGCTGACCCTCCTCGATGGCACGGCGGAGCGCATCCCTCTCCCCACCGCGAGCGTCGATGCGGTCGTCTGTACCCTCGTCCTCTGCTCGGTCGCCGATCCCGCCGCGACCCTCGCCGAGGTTCGGCGCGTCCTCAAACCGGGTGGGCGCTTCCTCTTCATCGAGCACGTAGCCGCGCCGTGTGGCAGCTGGCAGCGCCGTGTCCAATGGCTCGCCCGCCCCTGCTATGCCTGCTGCCTGGATGGTTGCCACACCGACCGCGAAACTTGGCGTAGCATCGCGGACGCGGGCTTCGCCCAAGTCCAACTCGCCCACTTCCGCACCCATCCGGGCGTCACCGCGCCGCACATCGTCGGCGTGGCGACGGCGGGTTGATCTGGCGGCATCGCCCTGTATGCTGTGCCGAATGGCTGCACGCTGGCTGTTTCTCGTGCATAACGTGGCCCCGCCTCTTTCTATGGAGGCGGGACCGTATTGTGGCTATCGCGTTATGACAATTTTTGCTACGGCGTCAGCGGCACCCCGCTCGCGCGCATAATCGCGCGGAAGGTGCTGATGAAGTCGAGCGCATCCTTCGGCCAGTAGCCGATCGTGCGCTCCCCCGCGCGCTCGACGCCGGGGATGTAGAGGCACTGCCCGGCGCGCGTCTGGTGGTCGAAGTCCACCTCGATCCGGCAGCCACGCGGCAACGTCCACGCCGGGGCATCGGCGGCGCGACGGATCGCCTCCTCCGCGCCCTGGCGGATCAACTCCTGGGCGCGTTGCGGGTGGAGGTGGATCGCGCTCGTCGTCGCATACCCCTCCTTGACGACCACGCCGACCACGTTCGCCCCCAGGAACTCGCGCACCTGGGCCACCGCCTTGTCGTCGCCCGTCACCAGCGTGACCGGCACCCCGAAGTGCCCCGCGACCGCCGCGTTGATCCCGTACTCGCCGGTCGAGACGCCGTTGAAACGCACGTCCTGCACGTAGGTCGTCCAGGTATGCGCGAGGGGCGCGGCGGGCGTCCCGGCGCGGGCGTGGTAGCCGGTGTAGAAGACCGCGCCGATTCCGGCCTCCTGGATCCCCTGCATCATCCCGAACTGCTTGTCATTGCCGGTGATGAAGCGGACCGAGGGGTGCAACTCCTCCGGGATCAGGTTCCGCATCCCGTTGTGCGCCTCGTTGACGATGACCTCCTCGGCCCCGCCCGCCAGCGCCCCCGCGACCGCCGCGTTGACCTCGCGCGTCAGCCGCAGCCGCGCCCGCTCGTACTCCGTCAGCGAAGACGGCTGCTGCCCGTATTCGGGTGGCATCACCTGAATCCACGACGTGACGCCGCACGTCCCTTCCATGTCCGCCGAGATCAGCACTTTCATCGGGCTACTCCTTATTGCTCAATAGCTGATATGTCATCAGGGGCAAGGATGTTAAGGATCGGCTGCGATGCGAATAATTGCCGATATGTGCGATTTGGCACCTTCTCGACAATACCCTCCTCCTCGAGAACTTGTACAACCCGGCGTGCCGTTGGATTGGTGACTCCCAAAAGTTTCATCGCACGCGGATAAGTGGTGAATGGATTGACGAAAAGCTGATCGACCAGGGCAAGCGCATTACTGTTATCGCGCAGCCTTTGCCGATACGTCTCACGAAGATCCATCAGTTGGCTCGCCTGATGGATGCCGTGTTTTGCCGATTCAGTGATAACGCTGAGAAAGAAGTAAATCCAGCCGATCCAATCACCATCGGTGCGTACGCTTTGTAGCGCATCATAGTACGTTTCTTTATGCGCCTCGATATAATCAGATGGATAGAGTAGTGGCTGTGTTAGTCGTCCTCGCTCCATCAGAAAAAGAATAATGAGCAGGCGTCCTAACCGCCCGTTGCCATCCCCAAAAGGATGGATGGCCTCGAACTGTTCGTGGAGTAGCGCGCACTGAATAAGATCGGGCACCGTACCCGCTTGGTGAGCAAACTGTTCCCAATCGTTCAGACAAGCTTCCAAGTACTCGACTGGCGGAGGTACATAAGGGGCGGTGAATTCATTACTTCCCGTAGGCCCCACACAATTTTGCACTGTGCGAAATTCGCCGGGTCGGTGTTGCTGACCGCGCACGCCGTTGAGCAGCCTTCGATGCAACTCTTTCACCATCCGCAGCGAAAGAGATAATTGTCCGAGATTATGGAGGCCGTACTCTAAAGCCGTCACATAGTTACGGACTTCGCGCATATCCGCATCTCTGGAGTGGGAGGCATCTTCTTCTGTTACTTCTTCGCGCAGCAGGCCGGTGAGTGTTGTGTGCGTTCCTTCGATCCGCGATGAGAGGACCGCTTCACGGCGCATGTAGGGATTAATCAAGAGATGCGGATTCGGTAGGTTTCTACCAAGTCCTGAAAGCTCACTGAGCGCCGTATCAGCCTTTGAGAGCGCTAAAACCAGGTCATTGTCATATTGTATGGCTGGTGGCAGTGGCGCTGGTACGAATGCGGCATAACCGCTCGCACCGTAAACAACCTTGCCCGCTTGGTAACTATTCAGCCTGAAGGGCGGGCAGCGGTGGCTGCCCGGCGCAGGTCTGTTCGAGGGCGGTGAGGACGTGCCGGGCCTGCTTCCGCAAGGACGAAATATAGCCCCGGATGCGGCAGAAGGC